>JAESGH010000209.1_pt1 | contig 110780 bp, 105 predicted proteins | sample 9269641 | NCBI WGS metagenome assembly JAESGH01 (sample SAMN14515345, study PRJNA621665) | algae metagenome | isolation source: Phormidium tanganyikae FI6-MK23 and co-occurring heterotrophs from granitic... | place: USA: Fort Irwin, California | collected 1998-05-24 | reverse complement strand
TGAAACGGTCGGGAGCACAGGGGAAGCGGGAGAATGTCAATCAGATGCTCAAGTTGCGCTGTGTTTATCTCAATGCAACCTGAGCAGCTTGAGTCTTTTGCACATTTGGGTTGCTCCCGGAAGTAATACTTACTTTGAAGGATTTCTTTTGTTCTAGATCAGTAAATTTGGTGGCACGATCGAGATTTCAATGTATCTACAAGGGGTGTTTGACAACAATTTCTGCTTACACAACATTGCGATCGACTTGTAGAAGTTTATGTAGGGCTTTCACGGGTTTGCGATCTGCTTACAGAAGTTTGTGTAACGGTTGTGCGAGAATGCGATCGGCTTGCAGGAGTTAGCAATCAGGTTTTACGATGTTGCGTTAGGTGATTGGTGCGATCGCCATCAGGTGAAGTGGTTTTGGGTGCAGGATAATCGATCGACGTGCCAAGGTTTTGAGAAATTTCTATGAAAAACGAGGAATTTCTATGAAAACTTTGAAGCCGTAAGCAACTAACGTTGCCCATCACCCGCCGCAGACAACCTCAAACTTCTAGCAGATCAACTCTCAACATTCGGGTGCATGGGCATTTATGGGGAGACGAGCCATAACAGGGAAAAGGAGACGACCATGCATGGGATGACAGAATTGATGTCTACTAACATATCGTTCGCTCCTAATTCACAATTCTAGACCGGTTCCAGAAAAGCTTACAGTAAAAAAGTGGGAGAGCCAGCCCGGTCAAGAGGACGACCATGCAGCGCAAGTCACTTGATGACTACTAACATATTGCATCGCCTCTCAACCTTGATCCGACGCTTTTAACGAATTCTCAGGGATCAGGGTTTCAACCTTTTCCATAATCTTTTCGCGGGTGCAGGCGGCAGGCTCTCTCCATCCGATTAAAATCAATTGCACTAATTTAGCATGACCACCGAGAACTATGTTGCCTATATTGGCATCGACTGGGCAGACCGGAAACACGATATTGCCCTCTATGACTGTGCATCAGGCACCTGGCAAGAAACCATCATCCAAACTCGTCCCCAGGACCTCTTAGATTGGGTCAATCAACTTCGAGTCCGCTATGGAGAGGGACGGATTGCGGTTGCGATGGAACAGAAAAGAGGACCACTACTCTACGCTTTGTGTCAATACGATAACTTAGTCCTTTTCCCGGTCAATCCCCGCACCGTCGCCAACTACCGCAAAGCCTTCCAGCCCTCCCGTGCTAAATCTGATCCGGTGGATGCTCGTCTGCTCGTCGAACTGATGCAGAAACATCCAGAAAAATTGGAGCAATGGGTGGCGGGTTGTCCCAAAACTCGTGCCCTGAGACAATGGGTCGAGTCACGCCGGATGCTAGTCGGTGAGAAGGTCAGGCTCACCAACCGAATCATCGCCTCGCTCAAGACTTACTTTCCTCAAGTGCTCGATTGGTTTGAGGATAAAGATACCTTCGTCTTTTGCGCGTTCATTGAGCAGTTTCCCTCAGTCAATGCCGCTCAATCTGCAACCCCTGACCAGTTGGCTCAGTTCTTTCGTTCCCACCAAGCTGGACGCAAAAGTGCGATCATGCGTCGCATTCAACAAATTCAGGACGCGGGGACTCCGCTCACCCGTGATCAGTCGATTGTGGTACCAGCTCAAGCTCTCACTCAGGCTCTCACTGCACTGCTCAAGGTGGTTCTCCATCAACTGAGTGATTTTAATGCCAAAATTGCAAAATTGTTTGAAACGCTTCCCGATGCTGAACTATTTTCGAGTTTGCCAGGAGCGGGACCCCATCTTGCGCCTCGTCTGCTGGTGGCGTTTGGCGCTGAACGAAGCCGCTTCGCTTCCGCACAAGCATTTATGAGCTATGTCGGGATTGCGCCAGTCAAGGAGGAGAGCGGGAAGAAACGCTGGGTGCATTGGAGATGGTCTTGCCCGATCTTTCTGCGGCAAACCTTTGTGGAATGGGTGAACCAGTCCAGACGCTTTTCGACTTGGGCACAAGCTTTCTACCAACAGCAAAAACGCGCTGGAAAAACGCATCAAACCGCGATTCGAGCGTTAGCTTACAAATGGGGCAGAATTCTTTGGCGGTGTTGGCAAGATAATACACCTTACAACGAGGAGAAATACTTGGCTGCTTTAGCACGGAAAAAATCTCCGCTCATCAAACACTTGGGAGTTGCAGACAGCGATATTTCTGGTCTTAAAGCATCTCAAAAAGAGTAGCTCAGAAAACAAGTCTTGAACCGACCTCAACTTGCTAATAGCCACTGTATCAACAACATTACTAATCTACTATTGACATGAAATCAATCCTTCATATCGCAGTAGTAGGTAGAATGCGTGTGTCGCAATGTTGCGACAATGACTGTCAACAAGAAATTCAGCACTCACTATTGACTCCGTCTACCTCAGGGACTATGTTGGACTGCAACCTCTGCACATCTTTGAAAATAGCAGTTTGGAACTCGTAACCGAGCAACTGTTTCAGTTTTGGACTAGCTTGTTCCAAAACTGTTGGCGATACCTGTTGTGCTGGGTTTTCCAGGGGACGAATAAATTTTGGATTGTAATTTCCCAATACAGAAACACGCGGTTGGTTGGAATAATTGATTGATGTGTCATGCCAACAGAGACCGTGGGAAAGCACTACTGACCCTGCTTTTCCAGTCAATTTGTGGGCTGATTCTGCAAATCTTTTGGGGTCTGGAAATTGGCACAGTTTCTGGGTGTTGGCCGCAAATAGAGGAGCACCGTTGGTTTCTGTAAAGTCTTCCATCATCCAGATTGCTTGAACTTCCATTATAGGTGTGGCTGGATAGGGAGGCTTCATTGTGAAGTAGGGATAATCAACGTGTGCTCCCATATTGGTCGCACCTGGATAGAGAATGTGGGCAGAGAAGCCGCCCAGAGTCATATCGCTTCCCAAAACTGCTTCGACAACTTCGATCACTTGTGGATGCTGTACCATCTGTTCAAAAATCTCTGCTTCATCCAGCAATCTATATAGCCGCGATCGCTTATCAGACTTCAAAATTCGCCCTGTTGGTTCTTCTGTAGCAAGTTTAAGAAGATGTAACCTGGCTTCAGCAATTTTTCTAGGTATGAATAGTTCTGGCAACAGAACATAGCCTTTGCCATGAACAATCTCTTCTGATAAGGATGCTGTATCTTGCATAAGCCAATGTCCTTCTAGGGTAATGTCACCATACAGTAAATTAGCAATGGTGCCAAAACTAATAACTTTGCAGTCCAACTCGTAATTAGACAGATCTGCCCCTTCCTGTTCTGTCTAACACCTCTAGTAGTTAGTCAGAGGCAGAATGAGGGGTAATTTTTTTACAAAAAGCCTTCAGGGTATTGCTTCTAGAAGTCCTCTATCCCTCAATTTAACTTTGACTGACCACTAGATTAAGATCTTATCCAGACGAAGATCTGTATAACATCTCAAAATGGATGATTAGGCAGACGGATATCTGTATAACACCTTACCTTGAAACGATATGAAGAGCGTCGTCTGTATAGTATGTCTAATCGGGCAATTAGACAGATACAGATCTGCATAGAGATGCTATGCCGCAGTTTATACAGAACTTTGCCCGTATAGTAACCCCAACGATGAAGCGAGTTTCCGTCTCTTTAGCAAATCTTTATCTGCTTATAAGTCCGATCTCATAAATTGCCGCACCGATGCTGAAATTTTTGAATCGAACGAGTAACTGTTCATCGAAAATTCGTGTCTCAAGACTCAGAGATCGTCAAACTCCAGCAGCATTTCATCAACCGTATTCTTCAAACCCGGTAAGTTATGTGCCAGAATTTCTACATTGTTCTCGTTGAAGATAATCACATGGAAGTAACTCATTTGTCGAATGAAGGACAAGTCATGATTCCAGAAGCGCTTCGTGCTGGCCATCAGTGGGAGGCAGGGCAGGAATTAATTGCGATCGAGGTTGGAGACGGAATTCTTCTAAACCCTAAAAAGCCTGTTTCTCAGGCAACCTTGGATCAGGTTGCGGGCTGCCTGAAGTATGAGGGAAAGCCCAAAACTTTGGAGGAGATGGAAGATGCAATTCGTCAGGGAGTGATGGAGCAGCATGATCGCGTTAAGAGACGGACAATGATGTTCGTCTCTTAACGCGATTAGTTAGACACAAAATCGGCCTGCTGCGGAATGCCTCTCGACTTATTTAACGACTTAATACTCCTCGATAAATTGGGGATGCACCCAGAGAAATTCGCGGCGTTTGTTTTGCACTTGCACTAATCCCCCAAATCCGGGATCTTTTTCTTTTAGTAATGTGTGAAGTTCTCGGAGCATGGAGCCTTGGGCACGAACGGATTCACTCTGCTCAAATTCCGATGAAGCTCCTCGTTTGGTCTGCCAATCGACAGCGGTATCACTGCCTTTTAGGGTAGATTCAAGACTTTTTTGACCCATTTCTAACTCTTCCTGGATGCCTTTGTAGGTGGCATCATCTAGCATGAGTTTGGTGGCGGAAGCGGCAACAGGTAAAACTAGGCTCAAGGTTGTGGTTACAAGTTTGAAGTAGGGAACGGCTCTGGTAAACCATTCTCGATTTAGTTCTAATTCGTATACGCCTTGCTTGCTGCCGGGAGGGTTTAGCACCGGGAGCGGTTTGCGGGAATGTTCACACCAGAGCGTGAGTTGAAATTTTTCGCTGATCCATTTGGGTCGATCGAGAAATCCTGGATCAATGGGCTTAAAGCTGAACAATCTTGGACCGTCTTTTGCTTCGTCGGTGAGCATTTGCATCAGGTCGGCAAACTGCTGATCAATTTTGCTCATGATAGTCCGCTGCTCTTGAGATAAGGCTTCAAATCGCTTCTCTTCTTCTCGATTGAGCGCTACTAGATCTTTGCGAATGATCGTTAGCTCGTCTTTCACAACCTCTCGGAATTTCTCAATTCCAATGGCTTGAGAGGGGGGTGGAGCCGTTGGCGCATTGTTTAGCAGTTGGTCGATGTTCTGCCATTCATCGCAGCCCGAAACGGGACAGGGATATTCATTGCGCTGTTTCTTTTTGCTTTCGATGAGTTTTTGTACTTCAAATAGCCCATACCCGCAGACGTTCATGCCACACGGTTCGATGCAGGGAACCATGACGTTACAGCGCAGTCCTTTCCAACAGTTTTCGACGAGCCATTTCACTTCTTCGGTGAGGTAAGACAGAAAGCGTTCTGGGTAGGCGGCGTGGACTGTGATTTTGACATCTGTGCCGATGTGTTCTAGCAAGGCTCGACCGTTATATTCATTGTCAAGCATTAAGCCGCGCTGCCAGTGAATGCTGTTTTCGTAGTTGGCACGTCCTAATGAGTACTTGTGTAGGCGAACAATGAGTTGGTAGAACAATCCTTCTGCATTGGCAAGTTGTCCTCGATCGTCTACGATGCGACAGATTTGTTCTTGTTGTCGATCGCCGGATTCTGGTTCGTCTCTCCAATCGGGGAGTTGGTCGGGGCGGTTGTCGGGAACGAGTTGGGCAATCAGGCTGGTGGCGTTTTCTTCTTTGGAAGCAGGATCGAGAACGACTTTGTAGGATAAGTCAAAGCGTTCCATGAGTCGCAGAAATACGGGATGAAGGGCTTTCGGGTAGCCTGATTCTCCTCGAAATGGGGGATGGCTCCATAGCTGGCTGAGGTGATCAAACTCTACTAAACCGTTGCGGCAGCGCGTGGTTTCATCATCTAGGACGAAGCTAATCGCTTTGGCTAACCAGTCGGGTTTGAGGATGACAATATCGTGCAGCAGGGGATCGTAGTGGTAATGGATTAAGTATCCTAATGTGTGAGAGACTCGCACAAATAATTCGGCGGCAAATCCTTCTAGTCCTTGTTGCTCACAAAGTGCAATGATGTCTTTGTAAGGTAGATGAGTCTTGCCTGAGTCTTTCAACAGTTCGCGGATGCGTTGCCACTTGGTCGGGACGGTTCGACCCATGCCGGGTAAGTCGGCTGCAACTTCAGCGATCGCTTGTTTCAATTCTGTGATGCCGGGGCAAGATTGCGTTTCACTGGGTTTGCTATCGACATGGAAGAAACCGAGGATGGTATCGCTGCCGAATTGAGCGATCAGGTCTTGCCGATCGATATCTGCTTGGCGCTGTCCGGGTCCGCCATGCGTTGCCACGACGAAAATTTTGGCATCGGGTTCTCGCCGTTGGATGAGTGTGATCCACTCTTTGACAAAGCCTTGCTGTGAGCCTTCCCGTGGTTTCCACACGACTAAATAGATCGCAGATGGACTAAAGAATAATTGATGGGTTGGACGATAGATCTGCTGCCCTCCAAAATCCCAGCCGTTTAGGGTGAACTCTGTGCTGCGTTTGGAATCAGCGACAATCACAGGTTTAATCTCAATTCCGTGAGTTGTGGGGCGACCGTCTACCCATTCATCTCCGCGCAACGCTCCTAACAAGCAACTTTTACCGACTTCTCCCTCTCCTACTAAAATTAGCTTTGCTTCATTCAGTGTGACCTTACCCTCTGCTTTTGCCCGTAAGTATTGCATGACGGCTTCAATGCCTTGTTCATTAGCAGCAGTAAGATCAGGATTTAGAGGATTGTTATGAAGAAAAAGCGATTGCAACTGGGAGAGAGAGGCGATGGCTTCTGGAAGTTCAGTTAGTTGGTTGTTATTGAGGTCAAGCAGTTGCAACTGGGAGAGAGAGGCGACGACTTCTGGAAGTTCAGTTAGTTGGTTGTTAGCGAGGAAAAGCAATTGCAACTGGGAGAGGGAGGCGATGGCTTCTGGAAGTTCAGTGAGTTGATTGTTAGTGAGGGAAAGCAATTGCAACTGGGAGAGAGAGGCGATGGCTTCTGGAAGTTCAGTGAGTTGATTGTTAGTGAGGGAAAGCAATTGCAACTGGGAGAGAGAGGCGATGGCTTCTGGAAGTTCAGTGAGTTGATTGTTATCGAGGTAAAGCTCTTGCAACTGGGAGAGAGAGGCGACGACTTCTGGAAGTTCAGTCAGTTGATTGTTAGTGAGGTAAAGCGATTGCAACTGGGAGAGAGAGGCGATGGCTTTTGGAAGTTCAGTCAGTTGATTGTTAGTGAGGGAAAGCAATTGCAACTGGGAGAGAGAGGCGATGGCTTCTGGAAGTTCAGTCAGTTGATTGTTATCGAGGTCAAGCAGTTGCAACTGGGAAAGAGAGGCAATCGTCTCCGGTACTTCGGTTAGCCCCATTCCCCCAAGATCGAGTTCCGTAGCTCCCTCTTGCCGTGCTGACTCAATGCGCCGTTCTGCTTCCCGATACGCTTCATCTCTTGCCATATTCTCTCACCAGCTTTTCATGACTATGTTACGGCCTGAACCTCTGCACGGCATCTCTCAGATTTACGTCACCCTGAATCCTCGATCGACTTCCCGCGACATTACCGCGATCGCTCAGCATCCTGTCTCATAGCGACACTGCGTCATGCAGAATGCGCGATCGCATTCTTTCAACATATCGATCGTTGCGACATCAACCTTGCGATGCAGGAGCCGTTCTAAATCAACTTGTAGCCCTCCAGGAAACCAAGGCGTAATTTTCTCCAAATCGTAGTCCACCAAAAAATCAACGTCGCTATCTACGGTTGCTTCTCCACGCGCGACTGAGCCAAAAACTCTGACATCAAACGCCCCCTGTCGTGCTGCAATCTCTAAAATCTGCGATCGCTTTTCCGCCAAAAGCTCCTCAATTCCTAACCCCGCCTGCATCATTCTTTGTTCACCTCACTGTTTAAGATTTCTCGAACGGTTGCTTCTAGTTTAAGCTCTTCCTTTCAAAATCCTAAAGCGATCGGCAACTTCGCCAAATTCATCTGATAATAAACAACCGAGAATTTTCCGAGGTTGCCCTATGAGCTATCGCATGAATCGCCGCGCCTATGCCGAAACCTTTGGCCCGACTGTGGGCGATCGAGTTCGTCTTGCTGACACTGAACTGATCATCGAAGTCGAACAAGATCTCACAACCTATGGCGAAGAAGTCAAATTCGGCGGCGGTAAAGTGATTCGGGATGGTATGGGACAATCTCCGATTACCAATGCAGATGGCGCAGTTGATGCGGTGATTACCAATGCGCTGATTCTCGATTGGTGGGGGATTGTGAAAGCGGATATTGGAATTAAAGATGGGAAAATCCATGCGATCGGGAAAGCTGGCAATCCCTACATTCAAGACAACGTAACGATCATTATTGGCCCCGGAACTGAAGCGATCGCTGGAGAAGGCATGATTCTCACAGCAGGCGGAATTGATACGCACATTCACTTTATCTGTCCACAGCAGATTGAAGTCGCGATCGCATCTGGCATTACAACGATGATCGGTGGAGGAACGGGACCCGCTGCTGGCACGAATGCAACCACTTGCACCCCTGGCCCTTGGTACATTCATCGGATGCTACAAGCGGCTGAAGCTTTCCCGATGAACTTAGGCTTTCTTGGCAAAGGAAACGCAAGTCAACCGGAAGCACTCGAAGAACAGATTAAAGCGGGTGTAATGGGACTGAAGCTGCACGAAGATTGGGGAACGACTCCTGCCGCGATCGACAATTGTTTAAGTGTTGCCGATGAGTATGATGTGCAAGTTGCAATCCACACCGATACCTTGAATGAAGCGGGGTTTGTGGAAGATACGATCGCAGCTTTCAAAAATCGTGTAATCCATACCTATCATACTGAAGGCGCAGGCGGCGGACACGCTCCAGACATCATTAAAGTGTGTGGCGAAGCGAATGTTCTGCCGTCCTCGACCAATCCGACCCGACCTTACACATTGAATACGTTGGATGAACACTTGGATATGTTGATGGTCTGTCATCATCTTGATCCGAGCATTCCCGAAGATGTTGCCTTTGCAGAATCGCGGATTCGACGAGAAACGATCGCAGCGGAAGACATTCTGCATGATCTCGGAGCCTTTAGTATGTTGTCCTCTGACTCCCAAGCAATGGGACGCATCGGAGAAGTGATCATTCGCACCTGGCAGACTGGGCACAAGATGAAAGTTCAGCGGGGAGCATTGGCGGAAGATAGCGATCGTAATGATAACTTCCGAGCAAAGCGATACATTGCGAAGTACACGATCAATCCTGCAATCACACATGGCATTGCGAATCATGTCGGGTCGATCGAAGTTGGAAAGCTAGCCGATCTCTGCTTGTGGCGACCTGCAATGTTTGGTGTCAAGCCGGAAATGGTGATCAAAGGCGGAATGATTGCTTGGGCACAGATGGGTGATGCAAATGCGAGTATTCCAACACCCCAACCTGTGCATATGCGTCCGATGTTTGGCAGTTTTGGAAATGCGATCGCGCCAATTTCTCTGACTTTTGTTTCTCAAGCATCTTTGAAGAAAGGCGGACTCGACTCGCTCCATCTCAAACGTCAGTTAGTTCCCGTCTCTGGAATTCGCACATTAACGAAACGAGATATGAAGCTAAATGATGCGATGCCTCACATGGAAGTGGATTCTGAAACCTATCAGGTTCGAGCAGATGGAGAACTATTAACCTGCGAACCTGCGACTGTTCTACCAATGGCACAGCGATACTTTTTGTTCTAAATCATTCGCTAAAATTACATTACCAATCTGCGAGGTGGAGCATGAATCAACCGACAACTGAGCGAATGCGCTGGACGATCGCGGATTTAGAATTGCTACCGCAAGACGATCGACGCTACGAAATCATTGATGGAGAACTGCTTGTGACTCGTGCGCCACATTGGGGACATCAAAAAGCGGCAGGTCGATCGTATTCAACACTCGAACAGTGGTCTTTAGAAACTCAGTTAGGAGAAGCATCTTTTACCCCCGGACTGATTTTTGGAGAAGCTGATAATGTAATTCCCGATGTGGTTTGGATTAGCCGTGAAAGATTGGCGGCAAGTTTAGATCAAGCAGGACATCTGACCGCTGCACCAGAATTAGTCGTGGAAGTGCTTTCATCTGGTGCGGAGAATGTTAGACGCGATCGCGAACTCAAACTTCGCCTCTATTCCACGCGAGGCGTGCGAGAGTACTGGATTATTGATTGGCAAGCTCAACAAATGGAAGTTTATCGTCGAGAATCCGCAGCACTGGCTCTGGTTGCAACGCTGTTTCCAAGCGATGAAGTTACAAGTCCGATGTTGCCTGGGTTTAGAATGTCGATCGCATCTTTATTCACCTAGATTGATCCTTGATGCAAGTCTCTACTTTATCGATCGATTTAATCTCGATCGACACAGGTTCTCCTGCACTGAGAACGATTGTTTCACCTTGATGCTCGATCTCTAGTTTCGTTCCTTCTTTCAGCAGGTAAGTTGCTTTACCCTGAACAATCTCGATCTCCAATCGTTGCCCGCTTAACATCAATGCAAACTTCATCCGCTTCAAGGTTCTTGGCAACCTTGGATGAAATGCAAAGCCACCATTTGAATCTCGTAGCCCTGCAAATCCGTACACCAAAACCATCCAGGTTCCGCCCATTGATGCAATGTGACAACCATTTTCTACATTCCCTGCCACATTTCCTAAGTCCATCAATGTTGCATATCGCGCATAGTCGATCGCTTGATCCATTTTTCCGACTTCCGCTGCTACGATGCTCTGGATGCACACCGAAAGCGAAGAATCCCCTGTTGTCAGCGGATCGTAATACTCAAAGTTCCGCCATTTTTGCTCGCGCGAAAATTCATGTCCTAACAAGAACATTGCTAAAACAATATCTGCTTGCTTGATCACCTGATGTCGATAGATGACTAGAGGATGAAAGTGAAGCAGCAAAGGATACTTATCAGCAGGTGTGTTCTCAAAGTCCCAAACTTCTTGCTCTAGAAAACCATCGTGCTGCAAATGAATTCCTAACCGCTCATCAAAGGCAAGATACATTTGATCGGCTGCTCGTTGCCAATTATCTGCTTCTGAGAGTTGGACTTGAGTTTTGGCAACTAATGCTTCAAAGCGATCGCGATTTTTTTCATGCAATTCTCTAACAACCTGAGCCGCATACCAAAGGTTCTCTCTCGCCATCAAATTCGTGTAGGTGTTGTTATCTACAACGGTGTTGTATTCATCGGGTCCTGTCACCGCATTGATGCAGAATTGATTGTTCGATCGCTCTGAGAAAAACCCCAAACTAAACCACATCCGCGCTGTTTCTACTAGCATCTCTGCTCCCGCTTGCCAAAGAAGCTCTTCATCCTGCGTCGCTTTGATGTACTTCCTCAGCGCATACATAATGTCAGCATCAATATGATATTGCGCTGTCCCTGCTGCATAGTAAGCTGAAGCTTCCTCGCCGTTAATCGTTCTCCAGGGAAACAATGCCCCCGCTTGACTCACTTCTTTCGCTCGCTTCCGAGCTTTGTCTAGCATCTGATAGCGAAACATAATGAGATTTTTTGCGATCGCAGGTGCAGTGTAAGTCAAAAACGGCATCACATAAATCTCAGCATCCCAGAAGTAGTGCCCATCATAGGCATGACTGGTCAATCCTTTTGCTGGAATTCCCACACCTTCCGATCGTGCTGAAGCTTGCAGAATGTGAAACAGATTAAACCTCAGAACTTGCTGTAATAGTTCTGGCGTTTCATCCGGACGTTCTGGTTCACCATCAATCTCAATATCACTGCGATACCAAAAATCATCCAGGTATTCACGTTGGCTCATAAGTAGCGCATCAAATCCCTGTTTCATTGTGCGATCGAGCGTGCGTTCGGCACGATCGCACAATTCCCGACTAGACCATCGCTCCGAATGATGATAGGTCATTAATTTGGTCAGTCGAATGGTCTCTCCTGGTTTGCCCGCAATGCTAAAAACAACTTTGCCGTTGTCTTCAAAACATTCGCTGCTGTAGAAGGACTCACACGCTGATTCAAACTGATGATCCACACCACACGCGATCGACATTCCACTATTCCGAGTCATATGGCTGAGAATCAATCGTCGATCGCGCTTTTCATGCTGCTGTGGAAGTAAAACGCGCTCCTTAAAAATCTTCGCCAAACGCGGATCGCTGCTGCCTTCTCCGCCTTCTGGCTCATAGCGAACCTCTGAAGAAATTACGATCGACGCTTCAGCATTTAGCAAAGTCACTTCGTAGGAAATTGCCGCCACATGACGTTGAGCAAAAGACACCAATCGCCGCGATCGGATTAAAACCTGTTTTCCGGCTGGCGTTTCCCAGACAATTTCTCGATCGAGCGTTCCTGTCTGCATATCCAGCGCCCGTTCAAACTTCAACAGATTCGCTGTCGGTAGATAAAATAGCTCGTCGTCTACATACAGCTTGATCAATTTGCTGTCTGTGACGTTGACGATCGTTTGTCCGGTTTTCGCATAGCCGTAAGCTCCTTCGGCATACTCAATTTCGTAAGTCTCATAAAACCCATTGATAAACGTCCCGTTTTGCGCCACGGGATCACCCTCTTCGCACACGCCGCGCATCCCTAAGTAACCGTTTGCGGTCGAAAACAGCGTTTCCATCTGAGCGAGACAGTCCGGATAGAACTTTGTCTCTACCCATCGCCAAGGATCGTGCGGATAAATACGCTTCGGCGGGTGGATCGGTTTACGATGTAGCATTGAAACGAGGGTACTTTCTAGAGGGATTTGATGACTCCCATCCTCCAGTTTCAGGGTTCTAATTGCATCTGACTTTCAGCATAAGTTCGATGATCGTAATCTCTCCGTATTTCGTGTGTTTATGACTGCATTCAACTCTTCATTTTCAAGCTGTGTTCAAACGCTGGGACTCGATCGCATCGATCGACATCTTTTCATCTGCGCCGATCAAACAAAACCCCTTTGTTCCAGCAAAGCAGCAGGACTCGAAGCCTGGGATTATTTAAAGAAACGCCTGCGCGAACTCAAACTCGATCAGCCCACACCCGAACGCCCAAGCTGTATCTTTCGCACCAAAGCCAACTGTCTGAGAGTCTGCGATCGTGGAGCGATTCTCGTGGTCTATCCCGATGGGGTTTGGTATCATTCCGTCACTCCGGAAGTGATCGAACGCATCATCCAAGAACATTTGATTGCCAATCAAATTGTTGAAGAGTTTGCTTTCTTGAGACATCCGCTCCCCGCACCCAAAACCAACTCAGAAAACCCCGAAGATCGTATTATTTCTGACTAAAAAAGACTAAATCCCAAGTAGAGTGAAACACAACAAACCCTTGAAGAATTCGCGCTTTACGATCGCCAAAACCAATGACTCCCGCGTAATTTCTGTCCTTGTTTAAACACTGCCAGATTCGATTTGTAGCTAATAGACACTGTTGCTACAATCCCATTGTTCCAAATTCTCTCAAGTTCATCTGAAAAAAGTTTAACTTCTTGACGAGTCGGATATAATGACTCGTGACCTACAGACAGAAATCTGGATTCTTCCAGCTCTTGAATTTAATTCGAGTATGGTAATCCAGAGTAACAAGCACCATTAAGCCAAAATACGAGACTCTGATTTCTCAGAATCCGTAGAATAGCTTAGTCATGAAGTCGATTTGTGTAAACGTTGATTTAGATTCAGGCAGAGCGAGTAGCACAGCATGAAGGAAACCAGTTCAGGGAATCACAGACGATTGCTGCTGATTGATGATGACCCTAACCTAATTCTGTTGGTTAAAGATTATCTGGAGTTCCGGGGATATGAAGTCGTGACCGCAGAAAATGGGCGGGAAGCGCTGGAAGTCCTAGAACAAGATGTCCCAGATATGATCATTTGCGATGTGATGATGCCAGAAATGGATGGCTATCAACTCGTCAGCAATATCCGTCAAGATCCCAAGACAAGCTGGATTCCAGTGTTGTTTCTTTCAGCAAAAGGTCAAAGCCAAGACCGCGTGAAGGGATTGAACATCGGCGCAGATGTTTATATGGTGAAGCCGTTTGAGCCAGAGGAACTCGTGGCGCAGGTGGAATCTTCGTTGAAGCAGGCTTCTCGTTTGATTCAGCATAAAGATTCCAAGGGCGGCGATAATGCACCGAAGATTCAAGTCCCGTTTGATGTGGAATTAACGCCGACTGAATTAAGGGTGGTTCAGTTCGTGGCACGCGGCATGGCGAATCGCGAGATTGCAGAAGAATTAAACGTGAGTCAAAGAACGATCGAGAGTCACGTCAGTAATATGCTCGGTAAAACTGGGTTGCATAACCGAACCGAGTTGGCACGTTGGGCGATCGAGAACAGCATGGCGTAGTTATGACAAATTTGGAGAAGGGCGATCGAGCATTTGTCGATCGCCCTTTTGCTTTTGTAAGGCGGTATCTGAATTGGCAACTAGATTTGCCTTCTATACGTAAAGATAATTCTGAAGCGAAGTGCAGAGGATTCAGGTTTATGGTTCAAGTGGTGATTAATCCAGCCTCATTATTGGAAACTGGAATTCAAGTAGAAAGAGTTGACCAGCTCAGTCTATTTCGTTTTACGGATGTGCTGCAATCCCGTTTGGAAACCTTGCTGGAAAAGAATGAGATGGGTTCTCTCACTCCAGAAGAATCAGAGGAATTGACGGGAATTCAGGAACTCGATCGAATTTTCACCTATCTCAATTCGCGTCTAATCGCTCAAGGATGACGCTTAACGACCTGACGAAACAATTGTCCGACGACGCGCAGAGAATCAATGCGAATACTGTCATTTTGGATCATTTTATCTGGACTGCCGATGGAACTCGAATTCTTGGAATAACACCAATGGGTCGGGCGACTTGCGACAGATTGGATATGAATGACGATCGCTATCAAGGAGAACGCTCGATCGTAGAAGCCCGTACGCTATGGATTGAGGCAGGATGGCATCCTCCGGATGAAGATCCACGACAAACGGATGGCGATCGCTAGCGTAAAAGCGCGAATCATTCCTCCAACGGCAATCACACTTTTTATTTCGCCGCTTGAAGCTTCTGGATCTGTTCGGTGAAATAATCGACGCGGTAATTAATTTGCTTCGCAACTTCCAACCCTTGTTGAAAAGCAGTCGTCGCTTCTGGAATCGCTTTGCGCTGAACTTGAATCTGTCCGATTTGATCAAAAGCATCCATCACGCCAAACGTATCGTAAGCCTGCTGCTGAACTCCCGCGAGATATTCATAAACTTGCAGCGCTGCATCTAGGCGATTATTCGATCGATACAAACTGCCCAATTTTCTCAATGCATCACTCGCATACGCAAGCTGTAATAACGGTTGTGCAAGCTGAAACGCATCCTGATACGCCCTTTCTGCGGCATCCAACTGATTACTCGCCGCAAGATTATCCCCCTGTCGAATCTTCAACGCTGGGATCAATGCTGCCTGCTGCGGATTCTTCTGATAAATGTCAAGCAACTGCTGCTGATAGGTCGCGGCTTGTGCAGGTTGTTTTGCTTGCTCATGCGTGTAGGCAAGCTGCATCAAATTCAGCACCACATTTTGAGCATCGTTCCGCGCTTTCGTTAAATCGAGCAGTTCGGTATAAGTCGAGATCGCATTCGGATAATCAAACCAACTTAGATGCAATTGTCCGATCGTATTAAGTAAGTTGACTTCCGCAATCGCATCTTTACGCGATCGCGCTTCGGTTAACATCTGCTCATACACTTTCAGCGCTAATCCTGGCGATCGCACTTGTTGAAACGCAATTCCCAATGTCGGGAGAATCTGCGCTCGATCGGGCAATGTCACCTGATTTTTTAGCGGCTGCTGCACTTGGGTTTGAATGGCTGAAAGCCGATTTGTAATGAATCTCACCTGATTCGATTGGTTCTGCACCCACGCCACATTACCCACTCGCCCCAAAGCCTGCACTTCTTCGAGGAACCCAAGCGCTCGTCTAAGGCGTAATTCCCGATTCCAAATCTCAAACGCAGCGGAAACATTGCCCGATCGTAGTTTCGCGTTTGCTTCGGTGTCTAACTGATCTAGCGCCGTTCGTAGCGTTTGTCTTTCGGCTTCAGACAAAGGACGGTTTAAGCCACCAGGAAGCAGGGGGTCAGGTGTTGTCAGTTCTAAAGGATTGGAGAATTTGTCGGGTTGTTGCCGTTCAGCCGCATTGATCGGGGTTACGCTGCCAATCGCACACGCGAAAATTCCAGCGATCGCGATTCCACTCCAGTCGCGCAGTATAGTCATTGTTGTATCCTGAGTCTTTCACCGTCGTTTTCTACTAGAATTCCAGGCTACCGAAAAGTTTCAGTATGATTCGGGAAATAAATCACAAATTTACGAATTTCGGAGCCAAAAAATGAAACTTCATAATTTCCGTGCATTGAAGATTTTACAGTTAGCCTTAAGATTTGTACTGGACTAGCTGTGAAACCGCATTGGTCACGCTATTCGTTAGATTCATTCAGTAAGGTCTGAGCGAGGGAACTGTGAGAGTTTTGGTGGTTGGCAATGGTGGGCGCGAACACGCCCTAGCTTGGAAGTTCTTGCAGTCCCCGCAAGTCCAGCAAGTGATCTGTGTTCCCGGAAACGGCGGAACGGCTTCACTCAAAAATTGTCGGAATCTGGGGTTATCGATCGATGATTTTGAAGGCATTGCCCGATATGCGCTGGTAAATAATATCGGCATGATCGTAGTGGGCCCCGAATTGCCGCTGTCTCTTGGCATCACCGATTACCTCAAACAGCAGGAATTAACGGTGTTTGGCCCAACTCAAGCAGGCGCACAAATCGAATCGAGTAAGGCTTGGGCAAAAGAATTGATGCGCGATGCGGGAATTCCAACGTCACGCGCTGAGGTGTTCGCCGATGCGAATTCAGCCAAGGAATATATCCGCGCTCAAGGTGCGCCGATCGTAATTAAAGCCGATGGACTCGCGGCTGGAAAAGGGGTCACCGTTGCGGAATCCGTTGAGCAAGCAGAATCCGCGATCGATGCCTGTTTCTCCGGTCAGTTTGGCGCAGCGGGAAGCCAAGTTGTAATCGAAGAATGTCTTGTCGGTCAGGAAGTTTCGATTCTCGCCGTGACAGATGGATTAACGATTCGCCCATTGTTGCCTGCGCAGGATCACAAGCGGATTGGCGAAGGTGATACCGGAGGGAATACGGGTGGAATGGGAGCTTATGCTCCGGCTCCGATCGCAACTCCAGAATTAATGTCTCGAATTCAGCAAGAAATTCTTGAACCTGCAATCCGAGTGTTGCGCGATCGTCAAATCGATTATCGTGGCGTTCTTTATGCTGGACTGATGATCACCCCGGAAGGCGATCCGAAAGTGATCGAATTCAACTGCCGATTCGGTGATCCAGAGACGCAAGTTGTTCTGCCGCTGCTCGAAACGCCGTTAGAAAAGCTTTTGTACGCTTGCACCCAACAAAAACTCGCAGACTTTCCCGAAATCGAATGGAAATCAGGCGCGGCGACTTGCGTTGTGATTGCTTCTGAAGGCTATCCCAGCAGCTATCCAAAAGGTTTACCCGTTAGCGGAATCGAAGCCGCAGAAGAAACCGGAGCCGCTGTATTTCATGCTGGAACTCAGTTAAAAAATTATCAACTGGTCACAGAAGGCGGACGCGTCTTTGGGGTGACCGCGATCGGGGAAACGTTTGATCAATCGATCGAAGCGGCTTATCGGTCGGTTGATCGCATTCAATTTGAGGGAATGTACTATCGTCGCGACATTGGTAGCCGCGTAAAGAGCAAGTAAACGCAGTAAGATGAAGAAAAAATCGAAGTCAGAAGCAATTCATTAAGTTTCGTCTTTCTTTGTTCCATAACCTTCATCATTAACTGTGTCATCCTTAGTCGCTCAAATTCCGGATGTTCTACGCCGCTGGTGGTCTGGTTTTAGCCTCCAGACAAAGCTGATGGCAGCCGCAACCTTAGTTGTGTCGATCGTGATGAGCGGCTTAACGTTTTGGGCGGTGAATACCATCCAAATGGATGCCCGAATGAACGATACGCGCTTCGGGAGCGATTTGGGCTTGTTGCTAGCCGCGAACGTTGCCCCGTTAGTGAATGAAGAGAATCGAACGGAACTGGCTCAATTTTCGCATCGGTTCTATAGCAGCACTTCTAGCATTCGGTATATGCTCTACGCCGATGCGGATGGCAATATCTTTTTTGGCATTCCGTTCTCTGATGCTGAAGTTCAAAACTCGCTCACGATTCAGCGCAAGATTCACCTGCCCGAAGATTTTACCGCTCGTACCGATCGCCCAATGGTGCGCCAACACCTCACACCCGATGGAGAAGTGACCGACGTATTTGTGCCGTTGGTCTTTGAAGGGAGATATCTCGGTGTTTTAGCGATCGGCACAAATCCGAATCCTACAGTAGTCACGTCCTCACACCTAACGCGCGATGTAACGATCGCAGTTTTCGTTTCGATCTGGGTGATGGTAATTCTCGGTGCAGTGTTTAACGCGCTGCAAATCACAAAACCGATCCGCGAACTGGTGATCGGGGTTCGCAACATTGCCACCGGAAACTTTAAACAGCGCGTCGATCTTCCGGTTGGAGCCGGGGTCGAACTGAGTGAACTGATCGCCAGCTTCAACGATATGGCGGAACGTTTAGAGCGGTACGAAGAGCAAAACATTGAAGAACTCACCGCAGAAAAAGCGAAATTAGAAACCTTGGTTTCGACGATCGCAGATGGTGCAGTGCTGCTTGATGCCAATATGCAGGTCGTATTGGCGAATCCAACCGCCCGGAGAATCTTCGGTTGGGATACCAAAGCGATCGAGGGCGAAAACGCTCTACACGTCTTCCCGGTTGCGGTTCAAGTCGAACTTACAAGACCACTTTATGAAATGGCGCGGGGCGGACTGCGCGAAGAAGCGGAATTTCGGATTACTGCGATCGAGCCAAATAACCGAACGCTGCGAGTCTTGTTAAATGCTGTTGTTGACCCAGTACGCGACAACGTGAAAGGAATTGCCGTTACGGTGCAAGACATCACGCGCGAAGTCGAACTCAACGAAGCTAAGAGCCAATTTATCAGCAACGTCTCGCACGAACTCCGAACCCCGTTATTTAACATCAAATCGTTTATCGAAACTCTCTACGAATACGGTGAAGAACTGACCGACACGCAGAAACACGAATTCCTCGAAACCGCGAATCGAGAAACCGATCGCTTAACTCGCCTCGTCAACGATGTCCTCGATCTCTCTCGTTTAGAATCCTGCAAAATTTATCAATTTGAAGCGATCGATCTGGCGCAACCCGTTGAGCAAATTCTCAGAACTTATCAGCTCAACGCCAAAGACAAAGGCATCGAACTGCTCCAGGATGTCGAGCCGAATTTACCGCCTGTGTTTGGACATTATGATTTGCTGCTTCAAGTCTTCGCCAACCTAGTCGGAAATGCGCTGAAATTTACCGAGGCGGGTGGAAAAGTTGTGCTTCGGGCTTACTCGCTGCCCTCGCATGAAGCTCAATCTCAGCAATTTGTCCGCATTGAGATCTGCGATACCGGGATCGGGATTGATGGAGTGGATCAAGCAGCCATTTTCGATCGATTCTTCCGAGTTGAAAATCGAGTGCATACGCTCGAAGGAACTGGGCTCGGACTGTCGATCGTCAAAAACATTATTGAGCGGCATCGAAGTCGAGTTCGCCTTGTGAGTGAAGTCGGCTGCGGGACGACGTTTTGGTTTGATCTCGTCGTGTTTCAAGAGAACGCCGAAATCGCAGAGATGGCAGTTGAGCCTTCAGGGTTAATCGAAGCGGTAAATGCACCCTAAATTTCAAGCTTTCAAAAAACTGTAAATCGTTTGCGTTGAGAGCGATTCACAGACTTTTGAAGGTAGATGATGTAGCGAATAGGTTTCTCGATCGAGTTGAATCTGCAATCCGGTCAGCGGGTCAGTTCCAGGAGAAACTAGAAACTCTAGCTTCTCCAACGACAAGCCCATCGAGATTTGATCGAGAATTCCCGCGATGGCGATCGTAAATGAATGCTGCGAAGCCTTATACCAGTCCGCTTCATTCACGATTTCCTGCTCAAATCCCAAATTGATGATTAAAGAAGCTTGATCGAATAGCGCTAACGCCATCGGTCGCGTTTCTTCCTGCAACATCAAATCGTGAGTTTTGGCAACGTGACGCAGTTTCTCTAGGAGCGCATAGCGTTCGGTCACAGAATTTAGATCATCGCGGAGATGTAGCGCGATCGTGACTAAATAAGTGCGGAGAAATAAATGCCCTAATTTTTCCGCCTTTGTAGTTAAGTAACTAGAGTTATAGCTAGTTGCTTCGGTTAAGAGCGGAACGCGATCGACCATTTCTAATCCATAGCCTTTTAAGCCTGCGATCTTACGCGGATTATTTGTAATCAATCGAATCTGCTTCACCCCCAAATCGTTCAGAATCTGAGCGCCTACTCCGTAATCGCGCAAATCAGCCGGAAAGCCCAATCGCTCATTTGCTTCGACCGTATCGAGTCCCATATCTTGCAGCGAATATGCCTTTAACTTATTCACCAGTCCAATGCCGCGCCCTTCTTGCCGCAGATACACGACGACTCCAGAGCCGTTATGCTCGATCATCTTCAGTGCGGCTTCAAGCTGCACTCGACAATCACACCGCAGCGAACCGAGCGAATCCCCAGTCAAGCACTCCGAATGGACGCGCACCATCACAGACTGATCCGGAAACTCAGACGGATCACCTTTGACGATCGCGACGTGCTCGGTATTATCCAGGAGATTACGATAGCCGTAAATCTTGAAGTGCCCAAATTGAGAGGGCAAATCTGCAACCGTTTCGCGATGCACAAAGCGTTCGTGCCGCAAACGATAGCTGATCAGATCGGCAATGCTAATGATCTTCAAATCGTGTTCTTTGGAATATTCAATCAACTCCGGCAGTCGCGCCATCGAACCATCCGGATTCTGAATTTCGCAAATTACACCCGCCGGATACAATCCTGCTAACAGCGACAAATCGACTGCGGCTTCGGTATGCCCAGCACGTTTTAGCACTCCGCCTTCTCTTGCCCGAATCGGGAAGATGTGACCGGGACGACGTAAATCATTGGGACGAGTGGCTGGATCGAGAACCGCTTGGATCGTTTTTGAGCGATCGTCAGCAGAAATCCCAGTAGTAACACCGATACGCGGAGACGCATCAATGCTTACAGTGAAAGCAGTTTGGTTGCTGTCCGTATTTTCTCGCACCATTAATGGAATATCGAGTTCATCTAGCCTGTCTCCGGTCATTGCGAGACAGATTAGACCTCTTGCATAAACTGCCATGAAATTGATCATGTCAGCGGTGGCATACTGCGCGGCGCAGATGACATCCCCTTCGTTTTCCCGGTTCTCATCATCGACGACAACGATAGCTCGTCCTGCTTTCAGGTCAGCTAAAGCATCCTCGATCGAGTCAAAGGTGAACGGTTGGGTATAGGTTGGTTGAGACGATTTAACAGAGAAGTTCAAGGCGACTACACCGTAAAGTTTCTTGAAGCGGACTTATCTTTGATTGTAATTCTTTTGACTACGGAACTCATGGTTCAATTGTAATTCTTTTTACGTGGAATGCTAGGCAGGACGCAAGCATCACGGGATACAGTTGCATAAGTTCAGTTCGTAAGCATCAGGCAAGTTTTAAGTTTTGTGAAATAACTGTGGGTACACACAATCCTCCTGTTAGGTCTTCTTTTATGAAACTGGTATCGCGGCAGGCAGTTCTCTCCGGCTCGAACTCCTAGATTAAAAGGGGGCAAGTCGGGGTCAAATTCTCTCAGAATCTGCTTTGAGAATTGCGCGATCGGCATTACAATGCAGCAAACATTAAGGTAATTCACAGAAGGTCGAGGCTATGGGTGATTCAAAACGAGTCTCCGTGGGGATAGTCGGGGCATCGGGCTATGGGGGAGTTCAGTTAGTTCGCCTATTGCTCGATCATCCGCTTTTGGAGTTGGCATATTTGGGAGGAGACAGCACCGCTGGACAAGACTTTGCTAGTCAGTATCCGCATCTGTTCCACGCCGTACAACAGCAAATCGAACCAATTGATCTTGATAAAATTGCTGAACGTTGTGAAGTGGTGTTTCTCTCGCTGCCGAATGGCTTGGCATTAAAGATGGCTCCCGTGTTGATTGAGAAGGGCTGTAAGGTGCTGGATCTGTCCGCAGATTACCGCTTCTCGGATCTGGGTGTGTATAAACAGTGGTACGGGGGCGATCGTAGCGATCAGGCGATCGCGGAAACGGCGGTGTATGGGCTGCCAGAACTCTATCGCGATCGTATTGCACAGGCTCAACTGGTGGGTTGTCCGGGTTGCTATCCGACAGCGAGTTTGTTGGCATTGTCTCCGTTGTTAAAACAGGGGTTGATAGTTCCAGAAACCGCAATCATTGATGCAAAATCCGGAACATCTGGGGGCGGTCGTGTGCCAAAAACCAGTTTTCTTTTAGCCGAAGCCGATAATTCTCTCGGTGCGTATGGGGTGACTCGACATCGACACACGCCAGAGATTGAGCAGGTTTGCAGCGATTTGGCAGGGCATGAAGTTCTGATTCAATTCACGCCACATTTGATACCGATGGTGCGAGGAATTTTGGCGACAGTTTACGCAACGTTACGTGATCCGGGTTTAGTGCGGGATGATTTGCTGACGATTTACGGCGCGTTTTATCGATCGTCGCCTTGGGTGAAGCTGCTACCGAGCGGCACTTATCCTCAGACGAAGTGGGCGTGTGGGACAAATCTTTGCTACATCGGCATCGAAGTAGACGCGCGAACGGGTCGGGTGATTGTGATGTCTGCGATCGACAATTTGCTAAAAGGTCAAGCCGGACAAGCGATTCAATGTCTCAACATTATGATGGGCTGGGAGGAAACGCTCGGATTACCGAAGTTCAGCTTCTATCCTTGACATAATGGAGAAAAGGTCTGGAAGTTTTAGCCATGATTCAGAGCATTTCTTCAGAACTGCTGACGATCGAGGCGTTTCTGGCGTTCGATGATGGCACAGACACGCGATACGAATTGGTGGATGGAGTATTAGTCGAGATGCCAACCGAGTCGCCGGAGAACTGCCAGATCGTGAAGCGGTTGTTCTTTGAGTTGGCGAAATTTTTTCCAATCGCGTTGCTCAATCCCAAAGATGTTGAACTCGAAGTCAGTGGTCGTCGGGCAAAAGTTCGGTTGCCGGATTTGGTGGTGTTGAGCGATGAAGGTTATGCTGCGATCGCTGACAAATCTCGAAATATCATTACCCGCGAGATGCCGCCGCCTGTTCTAGTGGTCGAAGTGGTTTCACCTGGGAGCGAGAACCGGAATCGTGATTATCGCTACAAGCGAACCGAATACGCGGCGCGAGGAATTGCTGAATATTGGATTATCGACCCTGAAGAACGTCAAGTAACCATTTGTCAGTGGGTAGAAGGACAGTACGAGGACAAGATCTTTAAGGGCGATGTGCGGGTTGAATTGATCGTCATTTCCGCCTTTGACTGGACAGCGTCTCAGATTTTAGCGAAATAAGCGATCGTGGTTCGGATGATAAAGCTGCGATCGTTTTCCCGTGACTTGATCGATTCCTGCGTATTGGTAAGGTACAGTTGCCGCACTCAGTGCAGAACTAATCACATACATTGTGGTGCGAACTAGATTTTCTTGCTGAGTCACTTCCGCCATTTGGTTGAGCGGAACGAGTCGAATTTTTTCATCTGACCAACCGAGTCGGAAACAGATTGCAACGGGAGTTTCTGCGGGATAGTGCTGCAATAGTTTTTGCTGGGCGGCTTCAATGTGTCGGGCGCTGAGATAAAGGCAAAGCGTCGATCGATGTGCTGCTAATGAGGAAAGTTCTTCAGATTCAGGAACTTGAGTGCGTCCGCTGATGCGCGTGAGAATGATGGATTGAACTAATCCGGGAATGGTGAATTCGACCCGCAATCGAGCGGATGCTAACTGAAATGCACTAATGCCGGGGATGACTTCAAACGGAATATTGGCTTCAAAGAGTGCCTGCATTTGTTCTTGAATGGCGCTGTAGAGGCATGGATCGCCAGAATGCAGGCGAACGACGGATTTTTGCGATCGCACTCGATCGATCAAAATCGGTAAGATTTCCTCCAGCGTTTTATCTGCGGTGGGAATCACTTCTGCATCTGGGCGAACTCCTTCTAGGATCTCTGGCGGCACTAAAGAATCGGCAAATACGATCGTGTCTGCCTGTGCTAAAAGTTTTTTGGCTTTCACCGTAAGTAGGTCAGGATCTCCTGGCCCCGCACCCACAATGTAAACCCCTGGTGATAAGGAAGAGTTGGTACTCATGATGATAACGATCGATAAATTTCCCGGATTTGCCTCTATCCTCAGCGGAAAGGAAATTGGTAGATGCACCCTGACTAATTCCCTGGAGGAACTTCCTCTGGGGGATTTCCTTATCGAGAAGGTTGTGAATCTGGGTTTGAATCAGGCACAACATCGGGAAGCGATCGACGAAACACATACAGCCACACTAAGCCGAGAAGCCCGATCGCAATTCCAGTTAGACTCACGACCTGAGCCATTTTTAGAAACCCTATCATCAAACTATCGGTTCTCAGTCCCTCAATCCAAACGCGCCCCGCACTATACGCCACCATATAAGTTAAAAACAGCGTTCCAACCTTCAGCCGGGGTCGCTTGAAGAACAGAAACATCAACAACGCAAATACACCCAAATTCCACAGCGATTCATACAAGAAGGTTGGGTGATAGTACGCCACCGTTTCCAAACCGAGCGGACGGCGATCGGGCGGAATAAACAGCTTCCAAGGTAAATCGGTCGGACTGCCGAACGCTTCAGAATTGAAGAAATTTCCCCAGCGCCCGATCGCTTGTCCCAAAATCAGCGACGGTGCAACCAAATCCGCTAGCTGCCAGAACGAGATTCGCTTCAACCTAGCAAAAATTAGAGCCGCGATCGTGCCCCCCAAAATTGCCCCATGAATTGCGATCCCGCCCTGCCAGATCGCAATAATCGATCCTGGATTCGAGGCATAGTCGTGCCACTGAAACAGCACATAGTAGAGCCGCGCACTCGGAATCGCCGCGAGGACTAGCCAAATCGCCAGATCACTCAGTAGCTCCGGATTCACCTGCCGCCGGGATGCTAGGTACTGAGACAAATTCACTCCGACTAGCACCGCCGTGGCAATCAGAACGCCATACCACCGAATCGACAACGGGCCCAATTCAATGCCGCGCCCCGGCGAGGTAAACTGAAACGCCAACACAACATCAGACAGCATAAATCCATCACAGAGAAATGGCACTGATCACCATAACATCTCTAGCAGGTTCTATCTCCGATTTGGCTCGATCGCGATCGTGGGAACCGTTGCAGGATGCTGCAAGTTCATCGGTAGACAAATCGTGAACTGACTGCCTTCCCCTTCTTTCGATTCCATCACGACCGTACCAGAATGAAGTTCAGCGAGTTTCTTGGTCAGCGCTAACCCCAGCCCGGTGCCTTCATGTCTACGAGACAGCGAACCATCGACCTGCTGGAACGGATGGAACAACAAATGCTGTTTGTCTTCGGGAATGCCAATTCCTTGATCCCATACCGTGAGATGGAGCGACTCCCCGAACATTTTCACATTTAATCCAATTTCGCCGCCCTCGTTTGAGAACTTGATTGCATTAGAAAGCAAATTCAGCAGCATTTGACGCAGTCGCAGTTCGTCTGCCATCAATGGTTCTAAATTTGGCTCGATCGAGGAAGTTAAGGTCAAGCCTCGAATCCGAGCTTGCTCATTCACAAACGTCAGGGTTTTCTCGCAGACTTCATCGACCACGAGCGGCGCAAGTTCTAACCGCAACTGTCCCGCTTCAACTTTCGACAAGTCCAGCACATCGTTGATTAGACCTAATAAATGCTGTCCGCTCTGGTAAATCTGATGAATGTAAAGTTGCTGTTTTGAGTTGAGAGCGCCAAAAATCTGTTTTTGCAGAATCGACGAAAAGCCCAAAATTGAAGTCAATGGCGTTCGTAACTCGTGAGACATATTCGCCAAGAAATCCGACTTCATCCGCGATGCGCGTTCGAGTTCGTCATTTTTTGCCGCCAGTTCCGCCGCTGTTTGTTTTTGCTGCGTAATGTCACGAGTGATCATTGAGACTGCGGTGGGCTGATTGTGTTCATCTAAAATCGGACTAACTGACACTAAAGCCGGAAAAGAATCACCGTTGCGACGATGACAAATCACCTCGCCGCTCCAACCTCCTCCGATCGCTTGAGCAATCAATAATTCTGTTTGCTTTCGTTCGGGATAAAAAACAGCCGCGTGTGTTCCAACTAGCATTTCTGCTTGCCAATTGAAAATTCGACTTGCAGCGGAATTTGCATACACAATTTTGCCATTTAAGTCCGTAATTACGGTGCTGTCATATGCCGATTCAACCGCGCGAGAAAAGATTTGAAGCTGTTTTTCGATACGCTTACGTTCGGTGATATCGCGCCCAATCCCCATGCCTCCAATCAGTTCTTCATCTCGGAACAAAAGCTTACCGTTGACTTCAAGATGAAGCTCTGTACCGCGTGAAGTTGTCAGCACAAATTCAAAATCTCTGAGTTCACCTGTTTTGATCAAATTGGTGAAGGCTTGCAACGTTTTTTCACGGTGCAACGGTGAGACGAAATCCAGGTACGATCGCCCGATAATCTCTTCTCTAGTGCATCCGAGCAGTTTTTGACCATAGGAATTCATGTAGGTCAATATGCCGTCTAAATCCACGGTGTAAACCATATCGTTAGCGGTCTCAACATAGGCTCGGAAAAGTTCTTCCGATTGGCTCAAACTGATTTCCACAGAGCCAATCCGAACGAGTTTGTCAGGAAGTGTGTGATTTGACATTTCCACAAGATTACCAGGCTGAAGTGTAGAAGGAATAGCGCGAAAAGAGAAAAGAAAAATTTGTTCTCCGATAAGTTAAAGAGATAGTCAAGTTGTTGGTGAATGTAATTAAATTGACAACAACTCATAAAGCAGGAAAAAAAGGTTTCGGAGGGAAATTGATCGTTCCTTGATTTGATGCAACAAATCTCGAATAAATCACTTATTCCGTAGGAGACAAATCGGCTTTCCAGACCGAATGTTCTATAGAGTGTGGGACGACAGTGCAATTTCTGAAATCCTCATTGAAGTTTGTACCATGACTGCTAAACGTAAAGCCGGATTTATACGGATTATTCTCAGGGTAGATTTTCAGTCTTGCTGAAAACAAGTAAGTATTTTTACAAGTGATAAATAGGAGTACGCAAATTAACGCAGCGAAAACCCGAAACACTAATCTCGCCGTTAAAATAGAACTCTAATTGAGAATTGAGCGAAATATGAGAAGTCTCCTCTGTGATTCACGTGATTATTTCTTTATTCGCTCGATTTACCTGCTTTCCGTAAAGTTTTGGTGAAGTTATCGTCGAACTTCCTGAAGCTCTTTTTCTATACGATTGAGTTTCCTATGAAAGCCTTAATTGGGGCATCCCTCCCAGAGTTAACCGAATGGGTGAAAGAGCGGCAGCAGCCCGCTTATCGAGGTCAGCAGCTCCACCAGTGGATTTATCAACGGGGGGCGCGATCTCTGTCCGAAATTTCTGTGTTTCCGAAGCAGTGGCGATCCGAGATGGCGGATTGTGCGATCGGTCGATCGGAAATTCATCATCAAGCGACATCGATCGATGGCACAGTGAAATTCTTGCTGCGGCTCGGCGATGGTCAGATTGTAGAGACTGTTGGAATTCCTAGCGATAAGCGCCTGACGGTTTGTGTCTCGTCTCAGGTTGGCTGTCCGATGGCGTGTGATTTCTGTGCCACGGGAAAAGGCGGGTTCAAGCGCAATCTAGAGCGACATGAAATCGTAGATCAGGTGTTAACGGTTCAAGAAGTTTTTCAACAGCGCGTGAGCAATGTCGTATTTATGGGCATGGGTGAACCGCTGCTGAATTCGGAAAATGTCCTAGAAGCAGTTCGATCGATGAATGAAGATATTGGCATCGGTCGCCGCCTCATCACGATTTCTACGGTCGGGATTCCCGGTAAAATCCGTAAGCTTGCGGATCATCACTTGCAGGCGACGCTTGCGGTGAGTTTGCACGCCTCGAATCAAGAGGTCAGAGAACGCTTGATTCCAAGTGCGCGGCAGTATCCGTTAGAGACGCTGCTCGATGAATGTCGCGAGTATGTGAAGCTCACGGGGCGGCGGGTGACGTTTGAATATGTTCTGCTTGCGGAAGTGAATGATTGTCGCGATCATGCGATCGAGCTTGCGGATCATTTGCGCGGGTTTCAGAGTCACGTCAATTTGATTCCGTACAATCCGATCAACGAGGCGGATTATCAACGACCCGATCAGCGTCGGATTACTCAGTTTGTGAAAGCTTTGAGCGATCGTAATATCGCGGTGAGTGTCCGAAGAACGCGCGGTTTAGAAGCGGATGCGGCGTGTGGACAGTTGAGGGCTTCGTTTGCGGGAGTTTCGTAGGTCTGGAAGTTCTCAGATTTTGAGAACTTCCAGAAGTTGTTACCGACGAGCGTAGATTCCAGGGGCGTAGGCTTCGATTACTCTGCCTGTTTTAGAACAAGTAACCATTAAATAATCGCAGCGATCGCATTGTGTTCGCGTCGATTGGTTGGGTTCAATTTGAAATCGTTCGGCGTGGTTGCCACAGTTTGGACACCGAACGGCTTGAATGACTTGCATTTTAAATTCCTCGATACGATCGCTAAATCCAGACATTAAAAATTAGAGCTTTGAACGGGCATTGTTCGGTTAACGGTTTGTATTAATCGCTACTAAATCTGCGATTGACTCCCAAACTGCTGCGATGAACTGATCTCTATTATGACCATTAAGAATGCTTATTAGCTTCAAAGCTCATACTTATTTTAAAGTTCCCGAATCCGGGGATCACCTATCTACAGTGTGATCCCTGGCTCGATTGCGCTTTAAGTCAAGGTACGATCGACGGCTGAAAAAATTCGTTTCTTCAAAAATCAGCTTTTGTACGATTGCGTTAAACCGAAATCATCCTATTCGCAAAAACCGGATTTCTATAACTTCAAATTCACTTTATGAGGCCGAACATTGTTGCGCGGTTATGGGTTGCGGCTCAACCACCACTTCTTTAATTCCAGAAATCCGAATCAATTGACTCACGGCTAACTTTGCTCGATCGTTAGCTTTTTCCAAAATTCCATCCGCACAAGCTGCAAGCTGAATTTTTTTCAACGCTTCTTCCTGCGCTAATTTCTGTAAATTTGGGGCGACATCTGGTCCTAAACCGAGCGGGCCGCGATTGTAGTCGTACACGGTCGATCGAGTGACATCAATCTTTTTATCCAAAACTTTCGGCGCAGGTAATCGCAATCGAATCGTATCGCCGCTCACCTGCACGTTTTCTGCTGTCAACGCGCTCAAATCGACCCCTGCCCGAACTTCTCCCCGCGCAATGTATAACAGTTTCGTTGTGCCAATCACCATGCCCGCGATCGCAGTATCTTGTTGAGTCGGAACTACAGCTTCCATCGTAAATACAGCGGTCGTCAGTTCACTTGCCTGCCGAATTTGCTGAATCACGACCGATCGCGTTTCGACCTTCGGCTCTGGTGGTTTGGCAGTCACCAATAATTTGAGTTGATCGAAAAACTGATCGCCCGATCGCAAAAATCCGACGACGAGAACTGCACCCAACAGCAACCCACTTCCCGTCAACATCAAGCTAATATTTTTGAACACACTACCGACCTCTGGCTTCTGGCGGTTTTTTCTTCGCATCGTCTGAATCAACGCCGCAACAGCTTTATATTGTAGTGATTTGATCGAGTAAATCGCGATGAAATGCACGATCGATGTTTTATATTCTTCGCTCTGCTTAAACCGGAATCTGAATGATGAATTTGGTTCCCTTGCCCAAGGTTGAATCGCAGTGAAGTTGACCGCCATGTTTTTCGGTCACAATCTGGCGTGAAATTGAAAGTCCCAAGCCAGTCCCTTTGCCAACTGTTTTTGTCGTAAACAAAGGTTCAAATAAGCGTTGTTTTACGTCGTCAGTCATCCCTAATGCGGTATCTACGATTTGAATGACCACCGCTGGATCGACAAATTCTGTCGTAACCTGAATCGAAAGCGATCGCTGATCTTTTTCCCAGGCTTCTTCTAAAGCCTCGATCGCATTTGCCAATAGATTCATAAAGACCTGATTGATCGTTCCCGGATAGCATTCCACTAAAGGAAGCTGTCCATATTGTTTCGTTACTTCGATCGTTGGGCGATCGTCGCGTTCTTTTAAACGATGACCGAGCAGCAGCAAAGTACTGTCTAAGCCTTCATGAAGATCAACAGCAATGCGTGTTTCTTCATCCGATCGGACAAAGTTGCGGAGCGAAAGAGAAATGTCTTTAACTCGCCGAGTTCCAAGACTCATTGAGTTTAAGAGTTTCGCGAAATCTTCCAGGGTGAATTCTAGATCGATCTCGTTGATTTGAGTCGCGATCGCAGGTGCAGGTTCGGGATAGTAATGCTCGTAGAGTTTGAGCAGTTCGGTGATATCTGTAAGATAAGCTTGTGCGGGTGGAATGTTGCTGACGATATGAGGGGATTGTTGATCTCATGTGCGATTCCCGTAACCAGTTCACCGAGCGCAGAAAGCTTTTCTTGTTGAATGAGTTGGATTTGGGCTTGTTGGAGTGCCGTCGATCGTTCGGTGACTTGTGCTTCTAATTGGTCTGTCAGTTGTTTGAGTTGCCAGTGAACATTCACTCTTGCTAACACTTCGGATTGTTCAAAAGGCTTGGTGATATAGTCAACGGCTCCTAAAGATAACCCTTTTACCTTGCTCTCTGCATCTGTTAGAGTAGTCATGAAAATCACTGGAATTTTTTGAGTGAGCGGATGGGTTTGCAAGCGACGACAAGTTTCAAACCCATCAATGCCGGGCATTTGAACGTCGAGTAAGATCAATTCTGGTAATGCGTTTGAGACTTGTTCTAGTGCATCCTCTCCATCGATCGCCATCCGAACTTTGTAGTTTGCGGTTTTCAGTGCTTGAGAAAGAACCGATAAGTTAGTCGGATTATCATCCACAATCAAAATGAACTTTGTATCTGTGTTCGGCATTGCTAAAGCTTCCTATGCAAGATGTTGCTGAAATAATCGGCGTAATTGCTTGATTTCACACGCTTCGGCAAGTCGAATGACTCCTTGAGCAAAAGCGGTAAATTTATTCTCTGAGGTTTGCATCTGATGAGCCAGATCAAGCACGCTGTCTAAGTCTCCAGCTTGTGCTAAAGATGCAAACTAAGACTTCAATAGATGGTAAATCAACCTGCTCATGAGCCTCCTCGTTGCTTTGTGGTGCGTCGTAGATCCATTCCACATTGAGGTAAGTTTGGATCAGTTGCAGCAATGTATCGACTTGTACAGGCTTTGGAAGAAAGTTATTACCACCTGCTTCGATGCTTTTATGTCGATCGATATCAAACACGCTGGCAGAAGAAACTAGAACAATCAAATCCATTAATTTGGGATGCGATCGCACTTTACTTAGAAATCCATAGCCATCCATCACAGGCATTGATAAGTCAGTGATCACCAGATCAAAGGATTGGGTCAAAACGTGATCAATTCCTTCTTGCCCGTTGTTCGCTTGCAAAATTTCAAACCCGATCGGCTCCAATAGATTCAGCAGTACAGCCCGATTTTCCCAACGATCGTCAACGACTAAAATCTTACGTCGTGTCCCTTGATAGCCGATGATTGTTCCCTGTGGCGCAATTCGAGCCGTTTCTGCCCAGTTCTCAGCTTCAGAAATCACAGTTTCAAACGAGAACATGCTGCCTTGATTCGGTATGCTTTGAACTTCGATCGTACTTTGCATCAGGGCAACAATCTTCTGACTGATCGTGAGTCCTAATCCAGTTCCTTCTGATTGTTTCTGAACATTTCCAACTTGCTCAAACGGAAGGAAAATAGTTTCAAGTTGGTCTGGAGTCATGCCCACGCCACTATCTTCGATGTGAAAGCGGATCGTGTGGTTTTGGGCTTGTTGATTGATTACTTCAACTTTGAATTGGACAGTTCCTCGATCGGTAAACTTAATCGCATTTCCCAATAGATTGAGCAAGACCTGACGCAAGCGTTTCTCATCTGCAACTACTCCCGTCGGTAGCTGAGGATCAAGCTGGAGATCAAAGTGAATTCCTTTCTGTTCAGCCCGAATGCGGCAAATTTCAGCAACGCCCTGCAAAAAAGCGGGGAAATGAAATGCGATCGAATGAAGTTCTAGCTTTCGAGCTTCGATCTTGGAGAGATCGAGAACATCATTGATCAAGGTCAACAAGTGAGAGCCACATTGATAGATAATATCAACGCCGCTTCGACCTTTTGAAGTTAAAGATTCACTGCGCTGCAGGATTTGAGCATAGCCAAGAATCCCATTTAGCGGGGTACGAAGTTCGTGGCTCATGTTGGCTAAAAATTCGCTTTTCGCTTGATTCGCAAGATCAGCGTGCTGTTTTGCAATATTGAGTTCTGCGGTGCGCTCTTCGACTCGTCGTTCTAAAGCTTGAAACGATTCTTCGAGTTGTTGAGTCATGCGATCGAAGGCATTGTCCAGAATCGCAAGTTCATCGCTTGCTGTATTCGTTTCAGATTGAGCGAGTTGATTACATCGATCGACGATCGGTTCTAGTCGCTGATTCAATCGGCGCACAAATCCAGTGACGACTAAAATCAACAAAACTCCGGCTCCCGCCGCTCCACCCAACGTGATCAACAGAACAGGAGTGAGTGTCACGCTTTGCGGCACACTGGCAAGCATCACCCAGTTTGTACTAGGAATTCGTTCATACGCCCAGAATTGCCCTCGTGACTCAATTAAGCCAGAAGACTCGGATTGAATGTCGTTCCAAATTGCTTTGAGTTCAGGAATGTCTTGATAGTTGGCTCTCGATTTTGCTTTTGCCGGATCAGGTGGATAACCGAGTAGATCGCCTTTTGCGCTGAGAATACTAAAGTAGCCCTGGTTATAAATGACCTTATCCTTAATCTGTTCACTGATCGCAGTAACATTGACATCAGATACAGCAGTGCCAAGAATTTTGCCTCTTTCATCTACGATCAGATCAGTAAAAGTGGTTAAAGTAGTGCCATACCAATCATAGACATCTTTCCAAGTTGGTTTTTTGGCTTGAACCGCAAACTGATAGTAGGGCATTTCGGAGTAAAACTCAGTCTCGATGATGTCCAGATATCGAATGTTGCTGTGGGGTGCAGGTAGTAGCCGACCGACTGAATCGGCTGACCCTTGATCCACATAGAAGTAGGGATAGAACCACTCGCGGCCTTTAAGAAAGCCATAAGAACTTTGCCCAATTCCTGACCCCATGACTAACTTTGGGCGCTGCTTAAAAAATTCAAACGTCAGTTGTTTATAGTCTTCAGCCGTAACAGTCTTGAATTTTCTAGTCGCTTGCGTTGCGGCTTTCAACCCTGCGGTGTATTCCTGGACTTGAATCAGTTGAGCTTCGATTTCTTGAACTTCAATGTTGAGAGTTTTACGAATCTCATTTCTTGCTTTGCCTTCCAGCGTTCCATAGAATAAGAAAGACATCGCGCCGAGACCCACAAAGACGCTTCCCATAACCGAAGTGAGAAGCTTGATCCCGATAGATGTATGAATCGAGCGAGAAATTAAGCGAGACTTTGCAGGAGCTGACATAGCGATCGAGGAGTTGGGCAACAATTGTTACTGTGTTACCGTTCCCCGATCGACGTTTAACCTAACGAACTATCGAATCAATTCTGCTTTTCTACCGCCTTCTTTGGCAATCTGCTGCAACTGTGCCACTAAGTTCGTCCAATGCACCTCAGCTAAACTTGGAAGTACGACATGAGCTTCCCCAACGCGCTCAACCGGGCCTAAACCAACTGCCCACATTTGCCCAGCGAGTGCCGCTTCGACTCCCGCTGCCGCATCTTCAAACACGACACATTGTTCTGGAGCAAGTCCAAGTTCTTTTGCTGCGAACAGGAATAAATCGGGAGCAGGTTTTGGACAATCGACGCTGTGACCATCTGCGATCGCATCAAACTGATCCGCAATGCCCAATTTCTCAATCACCGGACGCGCGTTTTTACTCGCTGACCCCAGTGCAATCTTGATTCCTGCTTGTCTCAGTTCTCTCAGTAAGCTCAATGCGCCAGGAAGCAGATCATCCGGTGAAATCGCTTTGATCGATTCCACATAGTAGTTATTTTTGCGCTCCATCATTTCCTGGATTTGTTCTTCGCTGTAGTGATGGTCGCCAATGATTTTCATCAAAGATTCGCGTCGAGACACCCCGCGTAAGGCTTCGTTCGCTTGTCGATCGAAAGGTAAGCTTTCTTCGTCGGCGAGCCGCTGCCAAGAGCGATAGTGATATTCAGCGGTGTCTGTGATTACGCCATCGAGGTCGAAGATAGCGCCTTGAATGTTTGCGTTTGCGGAAGGAGTGGAAGAAGTCATGATCGGTTTAGAAGGTTTTGGGTCTGCTTTGAGGTCGAATTCGTGCCATTTGCCGCGCCAGTGTAGGCGGAATTTTAGTCGCGTCCAACCGGGGGGAAGATGCGGGTGGGCGAAGGGTTCATCGCCAAATTGAATGCCCCCGAAGCCGAGAATGACAGCTTGCCAGATGCCGCCTGCGGACGCGCCATGAATGCCATCGCGTGCATTGCCGCGGGTGTCTTCGAGATCAACTAATACTGCCTGCATAAAGCGATCGTATGCCTCAACCGTTTTGTTGAGATCTGAGGCTAGAATTGCATGAATTGCTGGCCCTAATGATGAGCCATAGGTGATGTCAGTTCGAGGCGCGTAATAGTTCCAATTCGTTTCCAAAGTCTCTTTCGAGTAAGGAAACTCTTGAGATTGCCGCATTAGATAAAGCAGCATTAGCACATCGGGTTGTTTGAGAACTTGAGCTTTATCTGCGCCTGCGATGCCGAGAATCTCCTGCATTGACTTAGTGCGGGGTTCGTAGTCTTGAAGGTTAATGTCCTTGAGATTGAAGAATCCTTCGCATTGTTCGATTAAGCCCGATGGATGGTAGGAAATCCAGATATTTGTAACAATATCTTGCCAGCGCGATCGACGTTCTGAGGTAACTTTTAAGCGATCGCACAAATCTTTTAGGCGTTCAGGATGACACTCTTTTAACCAATCATAGATATAGATTGCTTTTTCTAGATGCCATTGTGCCATTCGATTTGTGAACGCATTGTTATCGACGTGCTCGTGATACTCATCTGCGCCGATCACTTCGCGAATTTCGTAGCGTTCATAGCGGGTACTCCACTCGGTTCGGCTCATCCAAAATACAGCAGTATCTAAGATGATTTCGCAACCATAATCGCGCATCCATTCATCGTCTTCAGTCGCTTGCCAGTAGTACCAAGCAGCATAGGCAATATCGGCACTGATATGAATTTCTCGATCGCGACACCAAATCCGAATATCTTCACCATAGGGATCTTTTGGCAATGCCCATCGTGGCGTGACTTCATCGCCTGTATCAGCACTTTCCCAGGAGTACATTGCGCCTTTGTAGCCATAGTAAGCTGCTTTACGACGTGCGCCTTCGATCGTGTGATAGCGGTAGCTTAATAAGTTCCGGGCTAAATGTGGCTGAGTGAACGTGAAAAACGGCAGAATGAAAATCTCAGTGTCCCAAAAGACGTGACCGCGATAGCCAAATCCAGAGAGCGTTTTGGCGGGAATGCTCACTCGATCGTTGTGTCGAGCCGCTGCAATTAATAATTGAAATAAGTTGTATCGAACCGCGAACTGAGCGCGAAGATCGCCTTCGATCACAATGTCACTTTGTTCCCAAGCTTCTGCCCAACTTTGTGTATGAGCATCAAACAGCGTTTGATAGTTCGTTAAGCTTGCTAATTTAGCTTGTGCGGCTTTCACTGGCGATTCAGTATCGCGGGAAGTGTAGATCGTGATTAAGTTCTCGATCGTAATTGTTTCTCCAGCCGGAGCCATGAAGGTTGTGGTTAGAGTTGGATAACCCGGAACATTCGTGATTTGAACTGTTCCTTCTGCTCCCGTTAATGACAAGCTTGAAGCCATCGCAAGCTCAATATGTGAGGTACGAGTGCGGACTTGTAACCAAACCCCATGCTCGGTCTTACCTTGTCCCAACTGTTCCCAATGATTGAAGCCTTGGTTTTCGGGATAGCCGTTGATACTCGCTTGTACTTCTACGATCGTATCTTGCTCTAATGCGGTAATCTGACACCGCAGCCCAACACTATGCTCATCCGCAAGACTTGCAAATCGTTCAAAATGCAATGAGATTGTTTTGCCGTTCGGACTGCGCCATTTTATCGATCGAGTTAATACCGCCCGTTTTACATCAAGTTGACGTTCGTAGCTGAGAATTTTGCCTTGATCCAATCGAAAGCGATCGCCATCCACAATGATCAACAATGGCAACCAATCTGGACAGTTGACTAACTCGGTATAGACTACGGGGACATCATCATAAATCCCGTGAATCAATGTTGCGGGCTGAGATTGGGAGAATCCTTCTTCAAAACTGCCGCGCGTACCGAGATAGCCATTTCCGATCGTAAAAACGGTTTCGCGAGCGTTAAGCAGCTTGGGATCGAACTGCGTTTCGATCACTGTCCAATCGGTGTAGATCAAGGGAGAGCGGTCGGTTTGGGTCATGGCGCAAGTCTCCGGGAATGCGTAAGTGAGTTCAAGCTAGTGTTTTTGGTGCTGTTCTAGAATCGTCTCGGCTCTGGGTTTGTAGATCAGGTGAAACAGAGCATCAAGGTAGTGTAAAAGGGATTCCCGACTTTCGCGATGCACGTAGTTCCAGAAACTATAGAGTTTTGCTAGCAGTAAAAGTTGACGAGTGTGATGTTGCCAATTGTACTCGTCGTGAATCCGCTGGATGCTACGCGTTGACATCGACTGCCAATAATTCGGGTCAGCGCTAGAGCGATCGAGAAACTCTAGAATCTTTCGTGCCGAACCTTGTAAATCAGTAGGATTGATCAAAAATCCATACTTATCGGTTTCAATAATTTCCGTGGTTCCTCCAAATTCAGTTACGAATGATGGTAGTCCAGAAATCATCGCTTCGAGCAATACTCTGCCAAATGCTTCAAAGCGGGCAAAATGTACGAAAATTCCTTCGCGATCGGCAATGCAACGATACATTTCACCGAGATCAGGATTGGAGAGGCGTTTGCCAATCCAGCGGATCTGTTCGTGCAATTGATAGTGATCAATTAATCGATGTAGTTTTTCAATCTCTTCGGACTCAGCGGCGTTAATGGCATCTTCAACGTGAAGCCTATTGGTAACGAGAATTAAATTACAACGCTGCTGAAGTTCAGAATTCCGACCAAAACACTCGACGAGTCCAGCTAAATTCTTTACGGCGGTGAGCGGTGAAACGGCTAGAAGTGGGCGACAATGCGGATCAGCGAGTTTGCCGAGAATGTCTGGATCTTCTTGATCGAATAATAGACTTGTGATGCGATCTCGATCTTTTGTCGATCGTGGTTCCGTGTATGGGAAAAAGACGCGCTCATCGACTCCCGGCGGCACGCGATTAAATTTCGGATTAAATAATTCAATCCCGTTGGTCACATGATATAGCTGCGGCATGGTGAAACATTTGTAAGATTCGTACTGCCCGATCGCATCCGGAGAACCGACGATCTCTTGATACGACGAAGTGACAATAAAATCTGCCGCATTCATGCTGATTAAATCTGCGGTAAATTGCGCGGAAAAATGATACTGCGGCTCTAATTCTTGCCAGTACAGGTTACTAAATAGATGTTTCGGCTTTTCGAGCGAGTGAGCAATATTGCAGTGTGTCACGTTTAGCTGACGTGCCATTAATGCAGCGACTAAGTTCCCATCACTGTAATTTCCAATAATCAGATCGGGCTTTCCTCCCATTTGATTAACCAATCGCGCTTGAGCATCGATCGCGAAACTTTCCAAATAGCCCCAGATTTCATATTTTGAAATCCAATTGTCGGTAATTTTGGGATTAAACTCCCGGAACGGAACCCGCAAAATCCAAGCGTTTTCGGCATCATCGATCTTTTCTAGCGGCAATGCACACTGGGTTCCTTCACAGTTGGGGATCAATCGCGTTAAAACGATCACTTGCGGCTGAATGTTGAGCATTTTCAATCCAGCCAGTTCGATGTCTTCGTGCAATTGTCGATCGAGCGATCGCGCTTGATCCATCACATACGCCACTTGTCCAAGCGTTTCCGGTCGCCCTAAATCTTCTTGTCCTACCCAACCGTGAATCGAAATCGATGCCACTCGAAACACTGAGGGAAATCGTCCCACAAATGCCTCTAAAATCGCGCTCTGGGGCATTGTAATCAACTGATCCAACAGCTCTAACGTTTCGCGCGATCGCTCTGCGGTGTTGCCCCATCCCGGCTCAAATCCAAGCGGCTGTAAATCCGAATGAATTGTTTCATACCGTTCTTCGGAATCGCGCGATCGTAAAATCTGAATCGCTTGTCGAACTTGCTTTGCTAACTGTTCACCCGACTGAATCTGATCATTGATCAACAGTGGAATCCCTTCGTATTCATGTCGATGCAACACATCAAACAACATATTTAGCCAGTAATCTCGATCGTCTACCACCTGATTCGATAGATACCGATTGAGAAAAGCAAGTCCCTGCCCAATGTTGCGCGGATCATCGATCGTGGGTAATCCTTCATAAAAAGGAGTTACATCGATTTCAAACAAGTTCGGCTGCGCGTGATTCACAAAGCGATCGCGAGCTTCAAGCAGTGCTTTCGGCGGCATCGCTGTATATTCAGTCAGCTTGGGATCTAACGCCCAAATTTGCTGATCTCCGATCCACGGGCGCAACACCAACCAAATACAATTTTCCTCAAGTAACAGTTCGTGACTGTATTCAATTAAATTTGCGATGTGCGAAGAATGCAGGAAGTGAGCCGGTTTACGTGCTTCATCACAGTATTCGACAAAAGCGTGAAAAATCTCATTCTTTAGAAAATACCGCTGCTGTGATCGACTTAATCGACTAAGAATTTGCTGAAGAACCAATTTTTCTTCAGGATTTTGTAAAACTGTTTCAATCAGTTGATTCATAAAAACGTCCCACCAAGCGTCTAGAGTTTGACTCATTTCACGCGCGACTCGATGGGCGAAAACCATTTGACTCCAACTACACCAGTAAACACGCTGCCATCAAGTCACAGTTCACCTGTCCTCTTTTAGAATTTCAGCCAGAAGAAATCACCTAGCTACCGATAGAGATTGCTTAACTCCAAGTGACTCGTTTTCGCACTGCCATCCCATCCTGAATGGTTCGATCTTGATACGAACCCGCCTTCACCTGAATCACTACACAATACAGATCAGTTTCTCCACAGTTGCGCCAACAGCGTTCACCTGCCGGATCAACCCGCACGATCGAACCTTCACCGACCGGAAAAATCTCGCCATCGATCTGAAATTCGCCCGTTCCGCTCAAGAAAATATAAATCTCTTCGTTCTGCCGATGCGTATGGTAGAACGGAATCGATTCGTAAGCGGGCAGCTTGTTAATTGAAATCTCTGCTCCGCTCAAGTTGAGCAAATCTTTCAGAAAGACCTTGCCCTCGCGCTTAATCTTTACTTCGGGCGCTTCAAACACGAACTGATCCAAGCCTTCAAACTTACCTAAATCAAGGATCGCGAATTTTTTTCCGGTTTGCGTTTCCATTTCTCATTCTATTCCTTGCATTTTACAAGTGACTCTGTTACTTGTAAAATGCAAGGAATAGAATGAGGCTCAAAAATGGATGCTCGATCGACCTGCCCGATTGCCTGCACATTAGATCTGATTGGCGATCGCTGGACGCTGCTGATCATTCGCGACATGATGTTTTTCAAAAAACAGCGATTCGAGGAATTTCTCGATTCACCCGAAAGCATTTCGACCAATATTTTGAGCGATCGACTCCGTAAATTAGAAGAATTAAATCTGATCGAAAAGCAACCTTACAGTACGCACTCCCGCCGAATGGACTATCAACTTACTGAGAAAGGAAATAGCTTACGTCCAGTTTTGAGATCGATGATTAAATGGGGTTTAGCAAATCTACCGGAAACCTCGATTCGAGTAAATTAGCGATCGCAGTTCTACATCAATCTTCTTAACTGAGAAATGAAGCTTACAAGTCGAGCATTTTTATCTTCAACCTGATACGATGAGTCATCAAGCTAGGGGTGTCCAAATGGGCTGAGAACAAACCCTTAGAACCTGAGACTGGGTAATGCCAGCGAAGGGAAGCTAATTATCAGAGGAAAAATTTATGCGGACAGATTGGATTGCCAAACGTCGGGGGCAGGACAACGTTTCTCAGATGCACTATGCCCGAAATGGCGTAATCACCGAAGAAATGCACTATGTCGCCCAGCGGGAAAATCTCCCGGTCGAACTGATTCGCGATGAAGTCGCACGTGGTCGGATGATCATTCCTGCCAACATCAATCACCCGAATCTTGAACCGATGGCGATCGGGATTGCGTCAAAATGCAAAGTCAACGCCAACCTGGGCGCATCACCCAATTCGTCGAATATGGATGAAGAAGTTGCCAAACTGCATTTAGCCGTGAAATATGGTGCAGATACCGTGATGGATTTGTCTACTGGCGGCGGTAACTTAGATGAGATTCGCACCACGATCATCAAAGCATCAACCGTTCCGATCGGAACCGTTCCCATTTACCAAGCCTTGGAAAGCGTACACGGCAACATTGAAAAGCTCACGCCTGACGACTTTCTACACATCATCGACAAGCACGCTCAACAAGGCGTTGACTATCAGACGATTCACGCTGGAATTTTACTCGAACATCTCCCCCTCGTGCGGAACCGGATCACCGGAATTGTCTCACGCGGCGGCGGAATTCTAGCGCGGTGGATGTTGCATCACCACAAGCAAAACCCGCTCTACACGCACTTCAACGACATCATCGAGATTTTCAAAAAGTATGATGTCTCCTTCAGCCTTGGCGATTCTCTTCGCCCTGGCTGTACCCATGATGCGTCCGATGAAGCGCAGTTGGCAGAGCTTAAAACACTCGGGCAACTCACCCGCAAAGCTTGGGAACATGATGTTCAAGTCATGGTCGAAGGCCCAGGGCACGTTCCGATGGATCAAATCGAATTCAATGTTCGTAAGCAGATGGAAGAGTGTTCTGAAGCTCCCTTCTATGTGTTAGGCCCACTCGTCACAGACATTGCACCCGGATACGATCACATCACTTCTGCGATCGGGGCTGCGATGGCAGGTTGGTACGGAACCGCAATGCTCTGTTATGTCACGCCGAAAGAGCATTTAGGCTTACCGAATGCGGAGGATGTTCGCAATGGTTTGATTGCCTACAAGATTGCAGCACACGCGGCAGACATTGCACGGCATCGACCAGGGGCACGCGATCGAGATGACCAACTCTCCCACGCTCGCTACAACTTCGACTGGAACAAACAGTTTGAGCTTTCACTCGACCCAGAACGAGCAAAAGAATATCACGATGAAACGCTCCCCGCAGATATCTACAAAACGGCTGAGTTCTGCTCAATGTGTGGACCAAAATTCTGCCCGATGCAAACCAAGGTGGATGCAGACGCGCTAACGGAGCTTGAGAAGTTCCTGGCACGCGAAAAGCAAACCGTCTAATTTGATTTGACACTTCAATTGCAATCCCGTTTTCTTAAGCAGAGGCGGGATTTTTTGTGACAAGATCAGAAGTAACAAACTACGATCGTTCTGTACTCATGAATCACTGCTTTGCAACGGTTGCGCGGGGACTAGAAGCGCTGGCAACTCAAGAACTGGAGCAACTGGGCGCAAGTGCCGTCAAGCCAGGTTTTTGCGGAGTTGCCTTTGAGGGCGATCGCGCCCTGCTCTACCGCGCTAACCTTTGGGCAAGACTGCCGTTTCGCATCTTGGTGAAGCTGCACGAATTTCCTTGCGGTGATGCAGAAGATCTCTATCGCGGCATCCAAACAATCGATTGGTCGCAGTATCTCACGCCTGACCAAACCTTAGCCGTGAGTGCTACTGGTAAACATGAACAACTCAATCACACCCACTTCACGGCACTTCAGGTTAAGAATGCGATCGTGGATCAGCAGCAAGAAGCGTTTGGCGATCGTTCAAACGTAGAGACGCAAGCGCCAGATGTGCGAATTAATGTTCATCTTGATCAGGGTCATTGTACCGTTAGCCTCGACAGTTCTGGAGATAGCCTTCACCGTCGGGGCTACCGTCCTGCCGTGGGAGCCGCGCCCCTAAAAGAATCTCTGGCAGCAGCGCTGATTCAGCTATCGGGCTGGCAACCAGAACAGATGTTTTATGATCCGCTTTGTGGTTCTGGCACGCTGCCTCTAGAAGCTAGCCTCAAGGCACTCAACATCGCGCCTGGGCTGTTTCGCGATCGCTTTGGGTTTGAAACCTGGCTCGACTTTGACCCGGATCTTCTAGAGCAGTTGATTCAAGAAGCGGAAGCCAGCCAGCGAGAGTCCTTACCCGCTCCGATTTGGGGCAGCGATCGCAGTGAGGAAGTGATTCAGCAGGCGATCTCCAATGCTCAATCCTGTGGTGTGTTAGATCACATCTGGTTTTCATCAATGGAGCTGTCTGATGTTGTAGCACCCGCAGACAGCGGTGTTCTGTTTTGCAATCCGCCTTACGGCGAACGGCTGGGGCGAGACAGCGACCTAGGAGCGTTTTACAAACTGCTAGGCGACGTTCTGAAGCACCGCTTTAAAGGCTGGACAGCTTTTGTGCTAAGTGGAAATAAGGAACTCTCGCAGTCGATCGGACTAAAATCATCCCAGCGAACTGCGGTTTACAACGGAACGTTGCCTTGTCAGTTAATGAAATATGAGCTGTATTAACGAGAGTTCGATGAATCGGCTCGCTTCGTTGAGAATTGCTTCAGCCCCCTAAATCCCCCATTCTGGGGGACTTAAAGAAGCGAGACTCTCAGAATTTCAAGAAATTTTCGAGTTTCAAAGTCCCCAAATTTGGGGGACTTGGGGGGGACGATCCGCCTGCAACGAAGCGAAAAAACTCATCGAACTCACGTTGTATTAGAAATCGGATTTGCAAGACAATCGAGCGGATGAAACACTCTTGAATGGATCAGGTTTTTAGATCCGCTCGAATGCAACGCAATTAGTAGCGGAAGACTGCCGCAACTGGTGTCTCATCCGGCACTTCTTGCGGTTGAACCGCATACACCGTTCCACCATGAAAGATCGTTTGAATGGCTGCTGCATTCAGCAAATCTTCATCGCCAGGTTGAGCATCATTGTGCATTTCAAGCTCCATTGAGTCTGGATCAAAATGTCCCCATCTTTGCACACCCACTGGAACAAAAAGCTGTTCTACACGACCATAAAACGCGCCTTGAATAACTTCGTTCAAGTCGTTTGATCCTTTGCCAGCGGCGATCGACTCATGATAGTAATCGATCGCTTTTTGCTGATCTGCTTTAAATTGCGGCTCCACGATCGCCCAAGCTTCGGCATGAAGTTCCTGCGCCGATCGCTCTTTCGTGTTGTGTTGAATTCCTTCTTCCACGATGAAATTGTAGGTATTTGCCTCCTGATAAATCGGCAGCAAATAGTTTACGCCAGCTAGAACTAGCGGCGATCGTCGATCTCGGAAAAAGTCGTGCAGCGCTTTATCCACCAGGTGGAAATATTGCAGCAAATCTTCCTTGACGTTCTCGCGCTCGCCGCCCTGTCCGTGATAAGAACCCCCCGCTTGCAAAGCTGAACGACCCGCGCCCGCGCCCTGTCGCCGCTGTTCATCTTTCGATGTTTCGTCATACTGCAAGGCTTCATCCATGCTCTTTGGCATCCCTTCAATTTCGATTTCACGAGTCATGCCGTAGCGATTGCCTTCCAAAAGCCGCACATCGCGCTGACCAAGCGTGAGGATGTAAAAGCGGTCATCTCCGCTCAACAGTGGAATTAACGGCTTGAGATGAAAGCGATCGTTCACGACCACCAGTTCAATCATGTCGATCGGCACACGATAGAAGCGGAAGAATCCTTCTGAGATGAATAAAGCTAAATCTGCGTTTTGATCCTGCCAAAATTCATCTTTATCTAAATCGATTGCAGGTTGAAGAAATTCACTGATGTCAGCGGGGCGAAATTCATATTTCTCTAACTGTGCTTCCGCCTGCCGAATTAAATTTTTGAAGCGGACAGAATTTTGCCGAGTTTCTGCACCAATTTGCATGGTCGGCATATAGAGCGATACGCACAATCCTTGCGGCTGTTCGACAAGTTCTTTCAGCTCTTCAATCGAAAGAAAGCTCATATTATTAGGGGAAATTAAAGATAGGTGTAAAGTGGTTTCCCACTCAAAAATCGTAAAAATTTTTGCAAGCCGAAGCCCCTGTCAAATGGTAGAGAAAAGCTCGATCGTTGAGAAATCGCTATCCTACAAGCTGGTATGTTCCTCCTCGCTCTAATGCTCGTTGATAAGCAGGACGGGAGCGGATGCGATCGTAAAACCCCATTAGCTTGGTACGACTCGTATCTGACCCACCCCGCGCAACAGCTGCCTCAATCGGAAAGCTCATCTGAATATCAGCAGCAGTGAATTCATCTCCAGCAAACCAAAGGCTTTTCTCTAGTTCTGCTTCCAAGTAATTGAGGTGCTGCGTAATTTGAGGCAGGATGAACGTATCCTTAGTCCGTTTCGCGATCGCAACTGCGATCGGTTTGGCGAAAAATGGCATCGATTGTTGCTCGATGCGATCGAAGACCAGCTTGAGCAGCAGGGGAGGCATCGCTGAACCTTCGGCATAATGCAACCAATAGATGTAGCGCAATCGCTCTGGTGTGCCAAGTGGAGGTGCTAAACGTCCTTTCCCGTATTGTTCTACCAAGTACTCAATAATGGCTCCAGACTCTGCTAGCGTTAGTGTGCCATCTGTAATGACGGGCGATTTACCGAGTGGATGCACCTGACGTAAAGATGCGGGCGCTAGAAGCGTTTTAGGATCGCGTTGGTAATATTTGATGTCGTACTCTAGCTCCAGTTCTTCCAGTAGCCAGAGGATGCGCTGGGAGCGAGAATTATTTAAGTGGTGAACAATAATCATCCGAATCTGTCCTTCTAAGCCTGCCGAAATTCGCTAAACTTCCAAATCAGCAAAACTGATGCGCCTCGTAGAGCTTAGGATAAACTTTACAATTATCCCTCCCTCTAATGCAGGATTTCGCTACGTACCGAAGCGACCTGTCCCGATCGAGCAAAGCCCAGGACATGGCGGCGCAAGCTCGACAGGTTCAACAAGCGATCACAGCAGAGATTTGTCGACTGCAAGCACAGGGATTGACCTATCTGCAACGACAGCAGCAAGCACTCGATACCATTCGTGTCTAGCAATTGATGCGAGATCGCTCCTGCACCCGGCTGAGTTTGCCGCTTTTATGCAGGAGATGTAATTAATTGCTCGGCGATTACAGGTACTAGCAACTCCTGTACGGCTAACTGACCTCGAAGCAATTCAACAAGATGCGGTAGAGACGAATGCAGAAGTATACACTTTGTATGTATCCCTCTTTCATCCCCTTAATCTGATTTTTCGGGGTTCCCTAGAGTCTCTGATCTAGACCGATTCTAAATACTGATCATCAAGCAAAAATCCGCCTCTAACAAACCGAACTGCCCAATATCCGCCGGGTCGTCGATCGAGAATTGCCCCTTCGTCCCCCACTTGTAAAAGATCTGCCGGACGCAGCATCGGCATCGGATCAGCAGTTTTCAGATAGGGCGGTAGGGAAATAAGACGAACTTTTTCACCGATCGAGAATTCTTTCATAGCGTTTAACTGCGACTTTAGCTTTTACTCTACCGCTTTATCCAATCCAAGTTTTTTGTTCCGCAACTGAGAACTTCGGATTAGGATTGAAAGCGATCGCTATTTTCGCAACCGATGAAAGATGATTTGCTGCGCCGAGAGCAGGCGTTTCATGACCAATGGGCAAGCACGATCGATGTCGATGGTATTCGGGTATCCGATTATTTTGAAGCGTGTACGGCTCCCGAAAATCGCTTTATTCTCAGACAACTTGGCGATGTGCAGGGGAAATTGCTGCTTGATCTCGGTTGTGGTGCGGGTGAAAATAGCGTGTATTTTGCTCAACTGGGGGCGCGGTGCGTGGCGGCGGATTATTCGCCTGGAATGGTGGATGTGGCGCTTCAGTTGGCAGAGCGAAATGGTGTGCAAATCGAAGGGCGGGTGGTGAATGCGATGTCGATCGACATTCCTGATAATACGTTCGATATTGTTTACGCCTCGAATCTACTGCATCACATTCCTGATCCGAAAATTACGCTGCGGGAGATGCACCGCATTCTCAAACCTGGTGGTAAAGCCTGTTTTTGGGATCCGCTGCGGCATAATCCAGTGATCAATGTCTATCGACGCATTGCAACGGAAGTGCGGACGGAAGATGAAACACCTTTGGATATTGAAATTGTTAGCTTTATTCGATCGCTCTATTCTCAAACGAATTACGATACTTTCTGGATTGCGACGCTTTGGATTTTTTTGCAGTTTTATCTAATCGAGCGGGTAAATCCGAACGAAGAACGCTATTGGAAAAAAATCATTCTCGAACAAGCGCGATTAGAAAAAACGTATTTGCAGTTAGAAAAGCTCGATCGAGGACTAAAAAGACTTCCACTCATGAAGCGAATGGCTTGGAATTTAGCAGTAGTTGCGACGAAATAATTCCAAATTCAGATAAGATTGACGATCAGTTTACGGGCGGAGAAGCTCATGCGTGATCGAATTCGTCGATCGATATTGACCTACATCTTGTTGAGCGCGATCGCAATTTTGATGCTGATTCCGCTTGTCTGGCTTGTCAGTACTGCGTTTAAGTCACCGACCGAGGATCTGTTTCAATTTCCGCCTCAACTCATTCCACAACAGCCAACACTAGAAAATTTTGTCACCGTTTGGCAGAGTAATCCGTTTGGGCGATATCTATTTAACAGTACGTTAGTCTCAGTATTAACGGTTGTGTTGAATTTAGTATTCTGCTCTCTGGCGGCTTATCCGTTAGCGAGATTGAACTTTGCAGGTCGAGAAATTATTTTTAGTGCGATCGTATCCACGATTCTAATTCCATTCCAGATCGTGATGATTCCGCTGTATGTCTTAGCAGTGCAGTTTGGATTGCGAAATAGCTATCTTGGGATTATTTTTCCTGCGATCGCATCTGCATTTGGGATTTTTCTCCTCAGACAAGCCTTTCAAGGTGTGCCGAAAGAACTCGAAGAAGCGGCAAGAATGGATGGTTGCTCAGAACTGGGAATCTGGTGGTACGTGATGATTCCGTCGATTCGCCCTGCTTTAGTGACTCTGGCAATTTTCGTCTTTATCGGCTCTTGGAGCGATTTTCTGTGGCCGCTTTTGGTTCTCGATCGACCGGAATTATTCACTCTGCCGCTCGGTGTTGCCAACTTAGCTGGAACCTTTACACTCGATTGGCGATTGATTGCAGCCGGATCAGTGATCTCGATCGTGCCAATTTTGCTATTTTTCCTGGTGATGCAGCGCTACATCGTTCCAACAGAAGCAGGAAGCGGAGTGAAGGGCTGATAGTTTTGATCAAAACAGTTTGATATACAATAGTAGTACTTAAGTTGTGATTTGCCCGTGAAACTCGAAAACACTACTTCATTTGATACAAAAACTGCTGCAAAACAACCCTTTCTAGCCACAATGCGCGAACTTGCCACGACCTATCAAGCCTTCTGCGCTTATGACGAGGGGCACATCCGCGAAACAGGTTTAACTGCGCCACAATTCGATGTGATTTGCACGCTCGGCAACACCTCTGGGATGTTCATGAACCAACTTGCTGAGAAAACACTGGTCACGAAAGGAACCTTGACCGGAATCATCGATCGCTTAGAACAGAAGAATCTAGTGCGTCGAGAAGTTCCGCCGGAGAATCGTCGCTGTTTTCTGATCGTTCTTACGCCCGAAGGTGAGGAACTATTTGACAAAATCTTTCCCACTCACGTTGAGTATCTCAAACAGAAATTCGATCGCTTAACTCCAACTGAATTAGACGAAATCAAATCCGCATTACAGCGCTTGAAATCAATTTTTGTTGATTAATACGATCGCACTTTTTGAAACTCATAAGCGCCCAACAATGCGCCCCAAATCGGTTGTTGAGTTTCAGGATCAATCCCTTTGTCATAGCTCAAAAAGAGATCTGGCATTGCTTCAAAGCCGAGCGAAACCTGAATCATGCTGCCTTGAAGCGAGAACACACATCGTGTATCTAGTGGCGGTGTTGCAACGAAGTGGAATCCTTGAGCCAGTGGTTTTGTCGCGATTTGCAGCGTACAGCCTGGAAGCAGTTCGATCGCGTCATCGGTTAACCGATCGAGCAATTCCGGCTGCTGTCCGGCTCCTTTGACGCTGCTCGGATCTTTGAACTGATAGTACTGAACATTCAGCCCACCGTTCATTTCTTGCAACCGCAACAATCGCTGTCGATACGGCTGATCCAACTTCAACACATTCGATTGTTCAGCAAAAATTGTCAGGCTATCCTCAAAGAACCGCTTAACGGGTCGCTGCCACAGACGGAGATGAACAAACCACGCCGGGCTTTCTCTCGCCTGTTCTTGGTTATCAAATTCTCCCGCCATGTATTCCACTAAGGTTTGAAGCACTTTAGACTACTCGATCGCATTAGTTCTATCATCTTGCGAAGTTGCCCTTTGATCAAACGAATTTGCCTTGAGGATCGCTTTCAGCAATTTCAGGATCTCCTCAGCTTCAAACACCTGCCGAAATTCGCGCGACACATCAAACCGAACTTGAACTCGATCTCCCGATCGACGAATCTGACCTCTGCTAAATGTCCAAGTGTCCGCAACGGTGTAAGCCCCGAAGATTGTCTGCGGCTCTTGTGGGAAATGTCGATGATTCAAATAAGCTGCACAAATCAACTCACCGTAAAGCTGTGGAATGGGGTCAGTTCCTTCGATCGCTCTTTTCGCTTCAAACACTACAAAGAAAGGCGCTGTGATTCGAGAACCCGTCAATGTTCCTAAAACACCATCAGCGATTCCAGCAATTTCAAACTCAGGAAACTTAGCGGTTAAAGGAACCTCAGAAGCAGCGCGAATCGAATCTGTTTCAGCAAGAACCATCATCGGGTAGATTGCTCTTGCCCAAATCGTTGCTTCATTAATCGTCTGAGTTGGAATATTTCTTAGCTTCTCGGTAGTGAAGTGAAGCTGATTAAGTTCTAATTCAGTCAAAGACGGGGCTTGGTCTAACAGCGTTTGCCAAATTGAAGATGCTTCCTCGGTCAAGTCTACGACTGAGGCAAGATCCTCATAAGTCAGCTTACCGATCGTAAAACTCAGCATTGCCAATCTCTAAATCGCAGTTTGTGAAACTATCTGTAATCTACGGGACTGACGGGGCTCGAACCCGCAACTTCCGCCGTGACAGGGCGGTGCTCTAACCAATTGAACTACAGTCCCAGATTTGTTTTCGCCCTGTTTTCCAGCGCGATCTATATCTTGCAGGGTTTAGTGGAATTTGTCAAATAAATCACGAAGATTTTTTCAGAAAAGAAGTTTGATCCCCGCAAAAATCTCTGCCCAGATCCTGAATTCCCTTGTTATCACTGAAGTAGAAAGATTGACGTATGCTAGGCGGGCAGATGAAAGAAATCAAAATCGGGCGGCATCCAGCAATCAAAATCGCGCTGGTTTCGGCAGTTCTTACTGCGATTGCAGGAACAGTCTTACTCAAACTTTTTCCGATCGAAATTTCGATCTCGTCTGGGACTCCTAGTTCAGTGCCGATCGTCAAAACCGCAAATTCTCCACCCGCTGAATCCGTCGCCCCGCCGAAAGTTGAAAAACCCGATGCGACTGCGATCGCGCTAAAGCAGGGAAATTTGCGAATTCGCAATCGATCGGATCATTCTGTCCGCGTAGCACTTCTTGCTCGTCAACCGAAAGACACAAGCGCGAAATCTGGTGAACCCCAGAAAGGTTTTGCGCTTCCGGCTCACTGGGATTTTGCGCCTCAAGAAGGCAGCGATTCTGGCTTACTGGTCGCGTTGCCGAGTCGATCAATTCAACTCAAACGGGGCGATGTCGTGGTTGCCTTCGCTCAGGATGGCTCACAGCGCTATTGGGGCCCGTTTGTAGTGGGAGAAACGGATCGACCTGATTGGAATGCTCAAGCGGGAGAATGGGAACTGATCCTGGACAATTAGACCCGATATAGACTCATTACCTCAGACAAAGGCAACCGAGACTGAGCCACGATCGACAACTCCGAAGCATGACCCCGATCCAAATGCTCCGAAGCCGCACAGCCAATCATCGCCGCATTATCTGTACAGAACTTCATCGGTGGAAACAGGACTTTAATCTGATATGGTTCTGCGGCAATTTTTAGCTGTTCCCGCAATCCCCGATTTGCCGCGACACCGCCCCCAACCGCGATCGTATCTAATCCATAATTTCGTGCACAAGCGATCGCCCGTTTCGTCAATGCTCGAACAACGGTCGCTTGAAAACTTGCGGCAAGATCTGCGATCGGTAAAGGCTCCCCAGTTGCTTCTAGTTTCTGAGTTAGGCGCAACACTGCCGTTTTCAGCCCGCTAAAACTCGAATCGTAGGGATGGAATCCGCCTTCAGGCAGCGAAATCTGACCTTCAGGCAGCGGAAACGCCTTTGGATTGCCTTGAGCCGCTAGTTGATCGATCATCGGCCCGCCCGGATAGCCCAGCTTTAACAACCGAGCCACTTTATCAAACGCTTCTCCAGCAGCATCATCGCGCGTTTGACCTAGCACTTCATACTGCCCGCACGCCTTGACATAAATCAAACTCGTATGACCCCCAGACACCAGCAAACAGAGAAACGGCGGCTCTAAATCCGGATCGCTCAAGTACGAAGCGTAAATGTGCCCCTCCAAATGATGAACCCCGATAAACGGCTTCTCATGCACGATCGCTAAAGTCTTCGCCGCAGTCAATCCCACCAAGAGCGCCCCGACTAATCCCGGCGTGCAAGTCCCCGCAATCCCGTCAATCTCCGACCAACTCAAACCGGATTCTGTAAAGCATTGGGCGATCGCGTGATTCACAATCTCGACGTGCTGACGCGACGCCACTTCGGGCACGACCCCGCCATATTTCTGATGGATCGCGATTTGGGACGATACAACACTGCTTAGAATGTGACGATTTTTTACGATCGCCACCGCAGTTTCGTCACAACTTGTTTCAATAGCTAAGACCGTTGCCATTTGCTGGTAGGTTTTGGGAGTAGGTGACTATTACAGTCGCTCGAATCAGAGTGAGCTAGGCTGGTTCTCTAGTTTAGCGCCCCACTCGATTCCCACCCGTTTGTGCAAAAAATCAACGTTTTTTACACAATCTTCCTTGTAATCCGTAAATTAAAGGGAAACAATTCCATGCAACGATTGTTTGCTCTGGTTATTGCCATTTTTCTAGGGTTTGGCTTTTTCGCACCGCAGCCAGCCCACGCCTATAATCTGACTCCTTGCAGCGAAAACGAAGTGTTTGCACAACGAATCCAAGATTCGGCAAATGCAACCGCTCGTCGTCGCTTGGAGCTTTACTCGCAGGCAGGTTTACTCTGCGGTAAAGACGATGGACTACCGCACTTGATCACCGATGGCAACCTCAAGCACGCCGGAGAATTCACGATTCCGGGTCTACTGTTTTTGTACATTGCAGGCTGGATCGGCTACTCTGGTCGGTCTTACCTCAATGCTGCTAAGAAATCAGGAAATCCTGAACAAAAGGAAATCATCATCGATGTGCCGATGGCGATCGGTTGTATCCTGCCTGCATTGCTGTGGCCCTTGCTTTCGCTTCAGGAACTCCTTGCGGGTAAGCTGATCGAACGCGACGATCGCATTCCAGTGGGTGCCGACTCACTCATGCTGAATCGGACTGACAAGAGCAAAGTGCCCTCGCAGTCCCGTTAAACTTCAAACTCGCGGTTTCTTTGCCTGACGCTTTGCGGTGATCTAAACCTGCGATCTCACAAAGTTCGCTCTGTAAACTGCGAGTTCGATCGAAAAAGTCATCGATGCTCAAATCTGGAGATGATTCATGCAACTCAACTACTTCTTGAGATACCTTTCCTTGAACGCGGTGTTAGCCGTTGTTAGCGTCAGCGTTGCATTTTCAGCGTTTATGCTAATCAACTGGGTTGCGCCAGATTTACTGTTCTTGGCGCAGTAAATTCTTGTGGGCAGTAGGACATCTTACTAGAGCGCTCAGCTTGTACTCTAGAAGGGTGTCCTACTGCCCATTCTCATATGAATCCCGAACCCGAAATTCGGCGACTGCTAGATGTAATGCCTGCATCAGGTCGCATGTTTGTGAAGTTAGTCAGTAAACCCGATCAACGATTAGTGATCGACGCTCCCGCACCGCTACCGTGGATGAGCGATCGACCGATCTATATTAATTTCGATCTCTGGAGTCGATTGTCTCGACCGCAACGAGATTTATTAATCTTACGAACCGTAAGCTGGAGCATTAATATCAAGTGGTTTCAACCTTCCCCGATGTTGGGATTAACCGTATTAGGCGCGATCGGGCTTGGAGTGGAACTAGCACAGCAAGATTTTGTTGGAATTGCCGCTGCGAGTGGATTAAGCGCGATCGCACTCTTCCAAATTTGGCGCAGCAATAAAAGCTCTCGTGTGGAGCTTGAAGCCGATGAGAAAGCGCTGAAGATTGCTCAACGACGCGGATATACGGAAACTGATGCAGCGAGAGCATTAAGTAGCGCGATCGAGTCCGTAGCGCAAAATGAAGGGCGAATGTTGAGCTTTGTCGAACTATTGCGCTGTCAGGCGCTAAAAGCGATCGGCGGACTGTCTCCGGTTGGAATTCCCGACGAATTGAGGCGCGAATAGATGCCATACAGTAAATTTACGCTGAGTAGAGCCGTAGAAGATTTTCAGTTATCGATCGTAGAAGGGGGGCGATTTTTTCCAGAAGTCCCACCTGTTACACCGAGCGCTTTGCTGCAAGAGACGCTAAAAGAAACCTTGCCTTGGGCGATCGCAGTCAGTAGCGAAAAAGCTCGATCCGAAGGCATTCTCAATCCTGTTTTATTAGAAGTCAAACGTCAGCTTCAAGGCAGAATCAGCGTTTTTTCGGGCGAGGAATTCAATGTTGCGCCAGAGGCAGAATTGGCGGGATACGTGGATTTTCTGATTAGTCGATCGCCAGAGCAGTTATTTATTAAAGCGCCCGTGATCGTCATTGTTGAAGCCAAAAAAGAAGATCTCAAACCCGGACTTGGACAGTGTTTGGCCGAAATGGTTGCGGCTCAACGATTCAATCAACAGAAAAAAGTGCTGATTCCAACGATTTACGGAACGGTAAGCAGTGGCTCACAGTGGCGCTTTCTCAAACTTGAGGGGCAGACGGTGACGATCGACTTAAGCGATTATGCGCTCCCTCCGATCGAGCCAGTTTTGAGCCTTTTAGTTTGGATGGCCAGTGACGGCTGAGTGTTTTACCAAATCGGCGGGAAATCTATCAATACAAACCCACCGGAAAATTAAAGGCTTTACAGTTGAGCGCGTGAATTTACGGAATGTTCCGAATTCGAGTTTCCCGGATACGATGGGTATTGTTGCGAAAATGACGGACAATCGCGCCGTGAGTGACCCACGATCGCAGGGAAGTGTACCTAATATGGCTCAAATGGCAACCCAAACTCCCCCCGTTCGGAGCGTCGATGTCAAGCTTGATGTCGAACTGCGAAAAGTCTTCAAAGTGTACAACGGTGAACCCGCAGTACGCGGAATTGATTTGGGAATTCGACGCGGTGAGTTCTTTAGTATTTTGGGCCCTTCCGGCTGTGGTAAAACAACGACGCTGCGAATGATTGCTGGATTTGAGCAGCCCTCAGCAGGCGATATCTTAATTCGCGATCGCTCAATGCTGAATGTTCCACCTTATAAACGTCCCGCGAATACAGTGTTTCAAAGCTATGCGCTGTTCGGACATATGACCGTGTGGGAAAACATTGCATTCGGGTTAAAGATTCAGAAATGTTCTCGATCGGAGACACAAGATCGGGTGCGAGATGCCTTGAAGTTAGTCAAGCTGGAGCATCTTGCAAATCGATTTCCGACTCAGCTTTCGGGCGGTCAGCAGCAACGGGTCGCAGTTGCACGCGCATTGGTCAACCGCCCGGCGGTATTGCTGCTCGATGAACCGTTGGGAGCATTGGATCTGAAATTGCGAAAGGAAATGCAGGTAGAACTCTCGACCTTACACCGAGAGTTGGGAATTACCTTTGTGTTGGTGACACACGATCAAGAAGAAGCGCTGTCATTGTCCGATCGCATTGCCGTGATGAATTTGGGCAAAGTCGAACAGACTGGAACACCAGAGCAAATCTATGATCGACCTCAAACGCCTTTTGTTGCAGACTTCATCGGAGAAACGAATCTACTGCGCGGCAAGATTGAAGGCGCACATCCCCAAACGCTTTGGATCAGAACTGAAACCGGAATCAAAGTAACGGTACAGCAGAGCAATACAGCGAATCCACTCACATCAGGTTGGGTAATGGTGAGTGTGCGCCCTGAAAAGATTCAGATTTCTTCAGCTCTACCCGCTGATTCAATGAACTGCTTTGAAGGTCGATTGCAAGATGTGATGTTTTTGGGAACGCACGTGCATTGTTTAGTGCAGTTGAAATCGGGCGATCGCATTACAGTCCGTCAATCTACAGCATCCGAAATTCCTTCTGCAAACACTCCAGTCTATGTGCATTGGAATGCTGCGGATAGTTTAGCTTTACCCGAATCGTGGGAGGCGTAAATGTCATATTCTCGCCGTCGATTCTTAAAAACTACTGCTGCGGGGCTGTCTGGGTTTGCGCTGTCTAGCTGTGGTTGGACACTCGCGAAAGTTCAAACCGACCGCGCGATCGCAACTTCATCTGATGAACTGCATATCTATACTTGGGCGAACTATATTGATCAAGACCTGATTGATGCGTTTCACACCAAAACTGGAATCAAAGTTACTTTCGATGTGTTTGATTCCAATGAAACGATGTTAGCGACCTTCCAAGCAGGCAAGGCAGGTATCTATAGCATTATCTATCCTTCTGACTATAAAGTGACTCAGATGATCAAGCTTGGCTATCTGAGCGAATTAGATCATTTACGTCTAGAAAGCTTACGCAATCTACTACCCCGATTCCAGCAGACTGTTCACGATCCGGGAAATCGCTACAGTGTTCCGGTGAGTTGGGGAACGACCGGACTACTTTACAACTCTGAAAAGATTACAAATGCTCCGACAGATTGGAACTATCTTTGGGAGAACAAAGACAAGCTGAATCGCCGCATTACTTTGATGAATGATGTGCGTGAAGTGCTAGGCGCAACGCTAAGATCGCTCGGTTATTCCTACAATTCCAAAGATCCTGCAGAACTCAAAAAAGCCTACGATCGCTTACAAGAACTGAAACCTGCGATCGCGACTTTTACAACTGATGCTTGGCGTGATCAACTCTTAGCAGGAGATCTGTCGATATCAATGGTTTACTCTTCGGATGCAGTTCTTGCCATCACTCAAAACCCGAAACTAAACTATGTGATTCCTGCCAGTGGAACTTCTGTTTGGAGTGACACGATGGTCATTCCAAAAACGGCTCCGAATCCTGATGCCGCCTACGCTTGGCTTGAATTCATGCTTCAACCTGAAGTGGCTGCAAAAGTGACAGAGCGATTGTCTTTCGCAACCACCAATCAATCTGCGATCGCGAAACTTCCTCAAGCTTTGCAGTCGAACACTAGCTTATTTCCATCGATGGCAACGATCGATAAATCCGAGCCAATTTTGCCAATGGAGCGTGATGTTTTGGAGAACTACGATCGTTATTGGACAAAGCTGACCAGTAGTTGATTTCTGTTTGGCTATTGAGTCTGAAGTAGCTTGCTCGATTCGATCGCGCTTTTCCAAGTCTCTAGCGTGATGCTAAGTGCTTTTTCTAAATGGCAAAGCGTATCTAAGAGTTCAATCCTCGTAGGGAGATGGAAAACTTTAGGATGAATTTCTCTAGATTGACATCATAGAGAGTAGAGAAATTTGTGTTAATTCCCTAGATTCTATTAATTTATCTGTACTAATAGGGAGAATGGGAAAACTAGAAAGAGTAGCTAAATTCCCTTATCTAATAGAGTTCCTAGCTACTTTAACAAAATCGGGATGATAGGATTTGAACCTACGACCCCCTCGTCCCGAACGAGGTGCGCTACCAAGCTGCGCTACATCCCGCAAAGCTCTTTTTGCAATGCGTATTTCATCATAACCCAAGTTTGCGTTTGAGTCGAGAGATTTGCTCAAAATCCTAGACTTGTTAAGTATAGGCTGTCCAACTTAAAATAGAACACGCAAAACGCGATCGCACAAAGGTAAAAAAGTGGTTGTCAAACCGGAATGGCTACGGGTTAAGGCTCCTCAGTGGGAACGGGTTGGAAGTGTTAAAGAAGTTCTGCGAGATTTAACGCTCAGTACGGTGTGTGAAGAGGCATCTTGCCCGAACATTGGAGAGTGCTTTAACAATGGAACAGCGACATTTTTGATCATGGGCCCGGCTTGTACACGGGCTTGTCCTTATTGCGATATCGATTTTGAGAAGAAACCGCAGCCGCTTGATTCGACCGAGCCAACTCGATTGGCGGAAGCGGTGCGACGAATGCGATTGAATCATGTTGTAGTGACTTCGGTGAATCGGGATGACTTGCCGGATGGAGGCGCATCGCAATTTGTTCGGTGTATTGAGGAGATTCGAGCCGTTTCGCCGAAGACGACGATCGAGGTTTTGATTCCCGATTTGTGTGGTGATTGGGACGCGCTAAAAATTATTTTGAGTGCCTCGCCTGAAGTTCTCAATCACAATACGGAGACGATTCCACGCTTATATCGGCGCGTTCGTCCGCAGGGGGATTATGCTCGATCGCTCTCATTGCTCAAACAGGTTCAGACAATCAACCCAAGCGTTTATACCAAGTCTGGAATCATGGTGGGGCTGGGTGAAACGGATGCAGAGGTGCGATCGACGATGCAGGATTTGAGGGCGGCGAACTGCGATATTTTGACGATCGGGCAGTATCTTCAGCCGAGTCAGAAGCATCTAGACGTGAAGGATTTTGTTACGCCGGAACAGTTTGATGCTTGGCGCGAGTATGGAGAGTCGATCGGCTTTTTGCAGGTGGTTTCGACTCCGCTGACCCGAAGTTCGTATCATGCTGAACAAGTTCAGGCATTGATGGAACAGTATCCCAGATGAAGATTTCAGTAATCGGGGCGGGGGCTTGGGGGTCAACGCTGGCGGAATTGGTGCGGGAAAATGGGCATCAGATAGCGGTGTGGTCACGGCGAAGTGAGAAATCGCTAGATGAAACGATCTCCGATTCTGATTTGCTAATTTCTGCGGTTTCGATGAAGGGTGTTCGATCGGTGATTGAACAAATGACGATCGCAGTTCCAACAATTGTCACCGCAACGAAAGGCTTAGATTCTGAGTCGGGGAGTGAAACGGCTTTACCGTTGTTGCCATCGCAGGTCTGGCAGGCTGCATTTCCAGAAAGCTCGATCGCGGTTTTGTCAGGCCCAAATTTATCAAAAGAGATTCAACAAGGTTTACCCGCTGCAAGTGTTGTGGCACATCAGGATCAAACGGTTGCTGATCGGGTTCAGCAGGCTTTTTCGTCTTCTCGATTTCGGGTGTATACCAATGCTGATCCGCTTGGGGTCGAATTGGGTGGAACGTTAAAAAATGTGATTGCGATCTCCGTTGGGGCCTGTGACGGGTTGCAGCTTGGAACGAACGCAAAATCGGCATTGGTGACGCGCGGACTGGCTGAGATGATTCGGCTGGGGACGTATTGGGGCGCGAAACCGGAGACGTTTTATGGATTGTCGGGATTAGGGGATTTGTTGGCGACTTGTAGTAGTTCGCTGAGTCGAAATTATCAAGTTGGATATGGATTAGCGCAAGGGAAAACGCTGTCTGAGATTTTGGCGACGCTGGAAGGGACGGCAGAAGGGATTAATACGACGCAGGTTTTGGTGAGATTGGCGCGGGAGCAAGGGATTTCGATGCCGATTTCGGCACAAGTCGATCGATTATTGCGCGGAGAGATTACTCCTCGATCGGCAGTCGGGGAACTGATGCAGCGCGATAGTAAACCGGAGAGCGTTTGATTAGATTGTGGAGTCGCTTCGGTCGATCGCGCTAAGATTTAAAGGCGCTCAAGAGTAGTACTGTATTTGCGGCGATCGATAACATTAAAATAATTTCTGCTAATTTCGGAATCTGCTTGGTAAATTGGACAATAGTACAACTTCCCCCATTGATCGAGCGGAAATTCTTTATGCTGAAAAAGAATCAATCAGTTTTTGCTTTTTTTCTGAGCGGCTTTCTCGTCTGTTCTGCTCCGCTCAGTTCGATCGAAGTTGTCCGGGCGCAGTCCTCTCCTCAGCAAGAACTCACCCAACTGAAGCAAGAACAACAAGTGCGATCGCAAGTCGAAACCGAAATCGATCGCGCGTTGACTCGTTCGAGCCTGCTGCTCAATATTGCGCTGATTACGTTAACCGTGTTTCCGATCGCGCTGCTGGTCGCACTGTGGAAATTTCGCCGGATTATTATTCGAGAAATTGTCGATCGAGGGTTAGAACAGCTTCAGCATTTATCCGAAGTGGAACATCAATTGCAGGATGTTCAGCAAGAAGCGGAACGCAAAATCCAGCAGTCTCGTGATGTGATTGACCAACTCGAACGCGAAGTGCAAGAATTACAGCGCAGAATTTCAGAAGATGCTGAAAGTCTAACGGGGTTAACCTCTCAGCTCTCGCAATCACAATCGGAACTGTTAGCCGGACTCGAAACACAAGTTAATTTGTCGAAACGGGAATTAGAAAAGCTTTCCTCGGATTTCGTCGTGCATCTTTCAATGCTGAAAACCGATGCGGATCAACAGAATGCGATCGCAGGAGATAGATTCAGCGATTTGCATAACCAACTGATGGCACAGTTAGACGGAATCGAAGCATTTGCAACTCAGCAACAACAGTTAACTGAAGAACATTTGACCCGAACTCGCGGTGCAGCGGAGCTATCGCAAACTTCATTTGCCGCGCATCTGGATGAGCTACAATCTGACACGCAACACCAACGCGATCAGATGTTACAACGTTTAGCGCAATTCGAGCAGGACTATGTAAATCAACTCACCGAAGCGCAAACCGATACAGACGATCGACGCAATCAACTTGCTGAAGATCTTCGTCATCTCAAAACAGAATTTGCAGCACAGCTTTCTGTATTTCATCTGGATACACAACAGCAACGCGATCAAGTTCGCCAACGAATCGAGCAATTAGAAATTAATCTTTCGGGAACAGCGGCAGAAGTACGATCGCAATTAGAGCAGCATCAAAAACAAGCGCAAGACAGCATTACTCACAAAGAAACAGAAGTGCGATCGAGTCTAGATCAACGTCAAAAACAGGCGGCGGAAAATCTCGATCGAAAAGAAGCAGAAGTGCTTTCTCAGTTCTCAGTGTTGGAATCGACTACGCTTCAAGGTCGAACCAACTTCCTCGATAAGCTACGACTGTTAGAATCCGACGCGGTGCAACAGAAACAAGCGATTTTCAATAAGCTTCAGCACTTAGAGATCGAGTTTGTTTCTCAGCTTTCAGGACTGCGTGAACAGGCACAAAATCGCCGCCCCGAACCCGCTGAAACTCCGGTCATTCAGCAAAATTTGGAATTTCAGGAAGCTGAAGATTTGTTTAAATCGGGTCAATACAAAGACGCGATCGCTTCTTACGATCGAGCGATTCAACACCAATCGCATAATCCTGAACTTTGGCTTAGACGCGGATTGGCACTGGGGCGATTGAAACAATACAAAGACGCGATCGCTTCTTACGATCGAGCGATTCAACTCGATCCCAATTATTCTGAAGCGTGGTGCGATCGCGGTGTAGCATTGGGCAAATTGCAGCGACACGAAGAAGCGTTTCGATCGTTTGATCAAGCCGTTGAGATTCGCCCCGACGACTCGATCGCTTGGCTCAATCGCGGATTAGCACTGCAAATGTTGGGTCGTTATTCAGAAGCATTAGCCTCGTTTGATGAAGCGCTGAAATTAAACTCAGAAGCGTACAAAGTTTGGAACTATCGCGGATATTTGTTGGTTCAGTTAGAACGCGATCGCGATGCCTTAGAAAGCTTTGATTTCGCGATAGACATTCAGCCGAAATATGCGCCCGCTTATTACAACAAGGCGATTTGCTACTCGCTTCAGGGGCATACCCAAGCCGCGATCGAGAATCTAGAAGAAGCAATTCGGCTGAATCCTCGTTTTCGCGATGATGCCAAAAGTGACCCGGAATTCGAGCAGATTATGAGCGATCGACGCTTCCGGCAACTGGTCGAACATTAATTCAGTCTCGCCCTTCTGATAGAGTCCACGGCTGCATCTACTATTGGAAACTAAATGTAAAAGCGACAACCTTACTCTTATGAATCAAGCAAAATTATGGGCTGGTTTGATTGGAACATTAGTGCTGTATTGGATTTTGGTGAATGTTCTGATCTAGGATAGCGATCAGTGCAATCAAGGCTGAGTACAAATGTCTCTTCAAGTTTTTGGAATTCCCACCTGTGGAACTTGTAAAAAAGCGTTTCAGTGGTTGAATAATCACTCGATCGCTTACGAATTCATTAACACCAAAGACCATCCGCCTGCCAAAACTGAAATCAAAAATTGGGTTTCAATCTTGGGAGCAAAACCGATGCGAAATACGTCGGGGCAGTCTTATCGCGCTTTAGGCGAAGAAAAGCAAACTTGGACAGATGCCCAATGGATCGATGCGTTTGCAGACGATGCGATGTTGCTCAAGCGTCCCTTGTTTGTAAAAGATGGAACGGCTGTGTTTGTTGGATTTAGAGAAGATGTACTCCAGCAAGTCTTGAAATAAAACGGAGAGTTCACTATGATTACACGCGCTAGAAACGTTTTGGGAGGCGAACTACAAAACTGCTGCACTTCACCGATGACCGGATATTACCGCGACGGATTTTGTAGCACTGGAGCCGGAGATGTGGGAGTTCATGTCGTCTGCGCCCAACTCACCGAGGAATTTTTGCAATTCACCAAATTACATGGAAATGATCTCAGCACGCCGATGCCGCTGTATGATTTTCCAGGACTCAAACCCGGCGATCGCTGGTGTCTTTGTGCTGCTCGCTGGAAAGAAGCGTTAGATGCGGGGGTCGCGCCTCCGGTCGTTCTCACCTCTACTCATGCCGCAACGCTCGAATATGTCTCACTGAGTGACTTAAAGCAACACGCAGTAAACGAGTAGCATTTGTCTTTTTAAGTCATGTTGAAAAAATAGTCTAACGCAGTATCCTTAAGTACTTTGTGACCTCATGTGTCATCTAGTCTTAGGGAGATGTTCGGTTATGGTTTTACCTGGAGTTTGCCAAGCTGCCGCCGCAGGAATGGCAGCACTGCAACTGTTTTACAGCACTTCAACCGGATTGTGGAAGTCTACAGGCTGGTGGAATGCTGCGAATGCCCTCGAAACCACGATCGATTATTCGCGCATGACCAATCAGCCCACCTACCATCACGTCATCGCAAACACTTACGAGAAGCAGAAATCGACGCGATTTACCGAAGCGGATGTGTACGATGACCAAGGCTGGTGGGCGCTAAGTTGGATTAAGGCATACGATTTGACGGGTGACACTCGCTATCTCAAAACCGCGAAAAGCATCTTCAAGGACATGACCAAAGGCTGGGATTCAAAATGCGGTGGCGGGATGTGGTGGCAAAAAGATCGTCAGTATAAAAACGCAATCACAAATGAGCTATTTTTTACAGTTGCGATCCGGTTGCATCAGCGCACCGTGAATGATTACGGTAAAGGAAGTTACCTCGACTGGTCGAAGCGCGGCTGGAACTGGATCAAACGATCGGGCATGATCAACAGCAAAAACTTAGTCAATGATGGGCTCAACGATCGCTGTCGCAACAATGGACAGCCGACCTGGACTTACAATCAAGGTGTAGTCATTGGTGGATTGGTGGATCTGTACAACAGTACGAAAGATAGTTCGTATCTGAAACAAGCGAATGCGATCGCGAATGCAACAATCCAGCACCTTTCCAAAGATGGGGTTTTGCGCGAAGTTTGTGAACCTAACTGCGGCAGTGATGGACCACAGTTCAAAGGAATTTTTATTCGCAATCTGGCTTACCTGCACCAAACTGCACCCAATCCGCGCTATAAAGCGTTTATCGTGAAGAATGCGACTTCGGTTTGGGCAAATAGCCGCAACGATCGACATCAGTTTGGGTTGAGTTGGGCGAATCAGTTTGATAGTGCAGATGCTGCTCGTCAGAGTGCCGCGATCGATGCGCTAAATGCTTCGATTCCGTTCGGTTCTGCTTGTTCTAAGAAAGTCAGCGACAGTACGACGATCACGCATCCATTGTTCTCGTCGTTGCCCAGTCAAAATACCCAAATCAAGCTTTTTAATCTGTCATTCCGCCCTGAAGAGCATCAAGACGAAGTGCAAGGGTTGATGTCTTTTCTTGCGGTTGAGAGATCGCTGAAATAGAATACCGACACATGAGGTTGTGATTTGAAATGCGATCGCTTTATTTTTTGCTTCCTGGAACTGGAAAACGTTTCGCTTGCGGGGGCTTGTGGGCGGAATTAAAAGCCTTTGAACTGGCAAAACAGATTTGTTCAGCGGAAGTCGTCACTTATCGACAGCGTGAGAAAGATACTTTGTTTCTCGATGATGTGCTTCAGCAAACAGACTTGAGCAATATTATCTTTGTGATGAGTTGGGGGTTTGATGTTGCGAAGTTAGCGAAGCGATTAAAAAGCCACAATGCGATCTATCATGCTCACAGTTCAGGCTATGGTTTTACGCTTCCTTCTAGCGTTCCGATTATTACTGTAAGCCGCAACACATTAGGATATTGGGGGCAACTTTCTCCCAGTTCGCTGATCTACTATCTACCTAATCAAATTTCTGATGAATTTAGTGTTTTAGATCTCGATCGCGATATTGATGTTTTGATTCACACGCGCAAATCCTCAGAGTATTTGCTTGATCAATTAATTCCGGCACTTCAGCAGCGTTGCAAAGTTGAAGTGATCAATACTTACGTTGACAGTCTTTCAATCTTGTTCAATCGCACCAAAGTTTATTTATACGATTCTGCCGAGTATTGGGCACAACAGCGTGTGAGTGAAGGTTTTGGACTGCAACCAATGGAAGCAATGGCGTGTGGTTGTCAAGTTTTTTCGAGCGTGAATGGGGGACTGTCTGACTATTTAGATCCGGGGTTTAATTGTCACAAAATCGCGGGTTATTCGACCGAATATGATGTGCAGCGGATTTTGAAAGCGATCGCAAATCCAGTTCCGCCCTTACCCGCGAGTTTTTTTGATGAATATCGATCGCTGAATATCCTGCATCGATTGAATGTGATTTTACAAGAAGTGAATGAGTTTTTTGATCACAAACAAACGTATCCCGCTACGATCGCGCCATTGACACGATCGCGTTTAGCCCAGCTTGCGATCAAACGCATCGTCGCGAAAGTGCAGAAAAAGCTTGATTCGCGTTGAATCGAGCAATCCTCGATATAATGGGCAAATAATTTGCCGATCGTATTGGATATATGACGCTACTCACAGTTTTAAGAGCCATTTGGATGTTTTCGGCGGTCGGAATCGTCGTTCTCGTCCTGCTGCACAGTCCGAAAGGCGATGGTTTAAGTGGTTTGGGCGGTCAAGCTCAACTGTTCACCAGCACCAAGAGCGCAGAAACAACGCTAAATCGCGCGACTTGGCTTTTCACGATTCTATTCATGGGAATCACGGTGATTTTCAGTGCTGGATGGCTCGGCCGCTAGGATTTCGACGGGTTAGAACGCATACGAGCGCATACCTGCGTAGCGGAGCTATCGTGCTTTTCGCGATCGTATGCGTTTTGTTTTGGGCAATTTCTACCCGCGCTTTGCCTGCTCCTCGAATTCATCCACTGCCCGCGCTTTTAGCACAATGGAATCATTCATCCGGCGATTACTTCGATCAAGTGCGAAAAACGGAACCCGAATATCTGATTTGGTCGCGTTTTCCAGTGAAAGTTTACGTTCAACCTGCTGATCTGCGTAGTCAGACTTGGGTGAATCTGATGACGCAAGCGGTAAATGAGTGGAAAGCTTACTTTCCGTTGGAATTGGTCGATCGTAGAGACAGCGCAGATATTTTTATCGATCGTGCTTCGATTCCGATTCGATTTCCGCCGACTGAGCGCGTTCGATTTGCTGACACTCGCTTTGAGCTTTACCAACAAGAATCCGTTTTGCGGCATCTTGTCACGATTCGGATTCAGCCCAATCGCCCGGATCTCTCGCTGCTTGCCGCTGCCCGCCATGAGCTTGGTCACGCTTTAGGCATCTGGGGACATAGCCCGCTTGAAACCGACGTGATGTATTTTTCCCAAGTCCGCACGCCGCCGCCGATTTCCGCAAGAGATGTCAATACCTTAAAACGGGTGTATGAACAACCCACCCGCTTAGGTTGGTAAGAAATTAGCCTTTGTCTACTTTGCTCTCGATCTCTTGCTGCACCGCTTCTGGAACAGGGCTGAGAAAGTTGTATCCCGTCTTTTCTTCAAGCTGATCAATACTCACACGATAGTCACGCCAAGTCTTATCTTTGATGCCTTGGATGTTGGGAACATTGACTGCAATCACACGAGTTTTATCGGTGACATCAGAAGCTCTCAAGTTTGGCTGATCCATGACGACGATCACCTTCCAAGTAGAATCGGGGATGGAAATTTTTTGAGCGCCGATCGTACCTTTCTCTCCTAGTCCCCCTGCGATAATGTAAAGCTCTTTGCCTGCATTTACCAATTTGCGCGATTCGCTTTCTAAGCCTTCCCACACATCCCGATTGTTGTCTGGAGTCTGCGGCAGAATGTTAGTCATGAGAAACGTTGCAGAGTTGATCTGTGGAGCTTTGGCGCGATCGGCAGATGGGGTAAGATGACCGCGATCGTAGCCGCTCCCGTTGTAGTCGCTTGACTTTACTTGATACCAGCCCTTCGGCAAAGTCGTATCAGAGCGAAAATCATTGGCGCGGGGTGTAGTTCCGAGCCAGCTTTTATTTAACTGCCAGCTTGACCAATTTGGAATATGCTTACTGTTGTTGTACGACAGGGCATACGGGCGATTGTCATCAATCAGAAAATCGTTTGCATTTGAGACCTCTTTTGTGGCTTTGCTAGGAATGCCCATTGTGAGGTGAACATTGCTAACAATCGGCGGCAAAAAGGGTTGAGTGCCGATCGGCTCTTTTGGTCGATTGAGTAGAAACAGAGAGCCTAGAACCACAGCAACCAGGAGCGCCGCGATCGCGAAAATTTGCCAGCGAGATTTCAGCATATCGTCATTTATGTTTTAAGGGTCATTATGCAGCGGATTTAGCTTTCTGTGACGCGCTAGGATAGATTCCTTAATGTGATGCAAATCTATGTTACCGACTGATTTACTAATTCAACGTTTTAATGGCGAAGAGATTGTCCCAAAGCGGTTGCAGTTGGATGAAAAACTGTTGTCGATCGCGCAAGAGTTGATCGCACTGTTTCAAGAAGCCAAGAATGGCACAAGAGGCGAACTCAATCGACAGTTGCAAGCGCTCGAAGGTGAGGAAACAGACTACCGGATAAAACGAGGTTTGGCGCATTTGCTCAATGGTGCGTTTAGTACGTTTGAAACGGTGAGTCCGCTTGATCCGCCGATGCTCAGAGATCGAGTGTTCGCGCTGTCGGCGCAGGCAATTCCGAGTGTGCTGGAGGCTCAGAATACGATCGAGAAAGTTGCAGAAACTCTTGCCCAAGAACTCGATCGAGAAGTTTTACCAGAGCAAGTGAAAGCGGGACTGTATGCGGATTTACCAGAGAATCAGATTTTAATTAGCTTTGAAGCACCGACACCGGAAGCACTTGTGCATCGCTACAATCTATCGCAAGTGCAAGGGGTTTTTTACCGAGCTAGCCACATGGTAATCAACGCTCACCGCAACGATCCGGGACAGTATAAGCTATTGTTCCGATACATGAAGCTATTCCAGTTGATGACTTACATCGAAGGGGATGCGGATCATGGATTTACTTTAACGATCGATGGCCCGACCAGTCTATTTAAGCCTTCGACGCGATATGGATTAGCGATCGCGAAGTTACTTCCAGCTTTACTGCACGTCACCCGCTGGAGTTTAGCAGCAGAATTACAGATTAATGATAGTTATGCAGGTAAAACGCGGCAAGGTCGATTTGCACTGGATTCAGAGTGTGGATTGATTAGCCATTATCCGCCAGGGAAGACCTATGATAGTTTGCTTGAGGAAGGATTTGTCGATCGATGGAATAAAGCCAAAACAGAGTGGCGATTAGAACGCGAGGTCGATTTGATTCCGATTCCGGGGAGTGTGATGATTCCTGATTTTCGGGTGGTGCATCCAGACGGCAGAACGTTTTTAGTTGAGATTGTAGGGTATTGGCGACCGGAGTATTTGCGGAAGAAGTTTTCGCAGGTGCGGCAGTCGGGGCGAGATGATTTGATTTTGGCGGTATCGGAGCGGTTAAATTTGGAAAAAGCCGGGGTGAAGATTTCGGACACGCCTGCTCGGATTGTTTGGTTCAAGGATCAGTTGTTGCCTAAAGCGGTGTTAGAAGTGTTGGATCGGTAGTGTTCGGATAATGCGCGTTCAATCTCGTTCTAGGTCGGGAATTCTAATAGCACTCGACCGTTCTAACTCAATTTAAGCTATTAGGGAATTTTATGGGAATTAGCAATAAGGAGAGGATTGGAAAAGCTTTAGAGTGCTTACGGCAGAGCTTACATCCTTATGTTGAGCAAAAAATGCAAGCTGCCTATGGTAGCGATTGGATGACGAAAGCTGCTCTGCATTTGCAAAATTATCAGAAAGTAAAACAGTCAGTGGAAGAGAGAATCCGCGAAGATGTATCTGCACTTCTAATCATTATCAACAGGGAGAACAAAACCTTTAAAGGCAGTCTCATGCCGTCTGATCTCGCTCTTGCTCAGGAATTAATCGGTGTCCGAAATCTATGGGCGCACCAGACTACCTTTTCAACGGATGACGCTTATCGAGCTGTAGATACTGTCTCTCGATTGCTTAAGTCTATCTCGTCTCCTCACCTAAAAGAGATAGAAAAGCAGCGGCAAGAAGTTCTTCGGCTCCTTTCTCAAGATCAAGTTAGACATGAGCCTATATCTGTCCCATCCGCTGAGGAAGCACAAATTCGGCAAAGACTCGATCTATTGCTGAAGCGTCTTCCCTTTCAAAATGTCTCTCTGCTAAACCAGGCACTAACGCATACTTCGTACAAATATGAGAATCCCAACACAGGTGAAGATAATGAGCAGCTAGAGTTTCTTGGCGATGCTTTACTGACATTTCTGAGCGGCGATTTTTTGTACAAGCAAAATTCAGATTGGAAAGAAGGTCGAATGACAGTCTTACGCTCAAATCTGGTTGATTCTCCACAGTTAGCAAAGTTTGCTGTTGAGTTATCGCTTGAAAAATGGATGCGGCTTGGAAGAGGCGAGGATAGCAACGGAGGTCGCAATAAGCCGTCGCTGCTCAGTAATGTATTTGAGGCGGTTATTGGCGCTTATTATCTCGATTCTGGCGTTGAAGCAGTGCGCGATCTCATTTATCCTCTGTTTGAGAAGGTTATTTATGCTTTGCCTTCCACTGAAACTGCTGTTCCATCGATTCAAGCTGATGCAAAAACCCGGTTACAACAAGTTGTTTTAGCCCAATCTTTTTCTAAAAATCCTAACCACTGTCCTCCTAAGTACATAACGATTCGTTGTGACGGGACTGATAATGCTCCAGAATTTATTTCTGTGGTTTATGTTGCTGACGGTGAATATGGCAAAGGGCAGGATCGTAGTAAAAAAGAAGCTGAAAAGCGTGCGGCTGAGAATGCGTTAAGCAGGCTAGGTTTACTCTAAGAGTTCGGCAGTCTGAGCGCACCGCAAACGACAGTAGGAATCAGGCAAAATTCTAATGGGTGAAGTTGAGCAAAGACAATAATCCCTGATCAAGATGTGTCTTAAAGCAGACTTGGCATCATTAGTCAGTGCTTAAAATGAAGGACTTCTAACTACAGGGAGAATTTCACGATGTCGGTAAAAGGCGTACTCTTAGATATTGATGGCACGTTGGTAGATAGCAATGATGCTCACGCTCACGCATATATAGAAGCATTTGCAGAGCATGGATATGATGTGGATTTTAATCAAGTTCGATCGATGATTGGCATGGGAGGAGATCAATTGATTCCTCGGATTGTTCCATCACTTTCTGGCAAAGAAGGAGAAGGAAAAGAAATCGCCGATCGACGAAAAGAATTGATCATGAAAAAGTTTGGCGCGGATTTAGCTCCGACCCAAGGTTCACGCCAATTGATCGAAAAGCTTAGACAAAAAGGGTATGAGCTTGTGATTTCTAGTTCGGCAACAACTGAAGAACTATCGGTCTTACTAAAGGCAGCTCAAGTCGATGATCTTTTGGATCAAGATTTAGCAACAACTTCGAGTGATGCAAATGCTTCTAAGCCTGAGCCGGATTTGATTGAAGCAACCTTAGAGAAGGGGCATTTGAAAGCGGATGAGGCGATTATGTTGGGCGACACGCCTTACGATATCCAGGCGGCGAATGCTGCTGGAGTTAGGGTAATTGCTTTTCGTAGTGGAGGCTTCTCCGATGAGCAATTAGCAAACGCGATCGAGATTTATGATAGTCCCGCTGATCTGTTAGCTCATTTTGATCAATCGCCGCTAGCTTGATGAAAATGTGATCGTGCCAATGTTGTAGAGACGCAATTCATCACGTCCCTACAGGATTTTTAGCTTGGATAAATCATTTGCTCCGGTCGCACAATCTGATCGAATTCTTCCCCAGTTAAAAACCCTAAGTCAATACAAGCCTGTCGCAATGTTGATTGTTCTTGATAGGCTTTGTATGCTACTTTTGCAGCACGATCGTATCCAATCTTCGGATTTAGTGCAGTTACTAGCATCAGTGAGTTTTTGAGGAATTGGGTAATACGATCGCGATTCGGTTCAATCCCAACGACCATGTGATCTGTGAATGAAGCACAAGCATCTGACAGAATGCGAATCGAATGGATTAGATTGTGAATTAACACAGGTTTGAAAACATTCAGCTCAAAGTTGCCTTGACTTGCAGCAATCGCGATCGCACTATCATTTCCCATTACTTGCACACATACCATTGTCATCGCTTCACACTGAGTTGGGTTCACCTTTCCCGGCATGATCGATGATCCCGGCTCATTTGCGGGTAACACCAATTCTCCGAGTCCGCAACGAGGCCCTGAACCCATCCAGCGCAAATCATTTGCAATCTTCATCAACGCACAAGCTAACGTTTTGATTGCTCCACTTGTAAAGGCGATCGCATCATGTGCCGCTAATGCCGCAAACTTATTTGGCGCACTGACAAACGGCAATCCAGTTAACTTTGCAATTTCAACCGCTGATCGTTCTGCAAATTCAGGATGTGTGTTGATTCCGGTTCCGACTGCGGTTCCTCCGATCGCTAATTCATACAATCCAGGTAAGGTCGCTTCAATTCGCGCGATCGCTTGATCTAACTGTGCAACATAGCCAGAGAATTCTTGCCCCAATGTTAATGGAACTGCATCCATCAAGTGTGTCCGACCAATTTTAATAATAGTTTCAAACTCGTTGGATTTTTTCTGCAACGCATCGCGCAGCTTTTTGATCATGGGTAACAATTGCTGATCGATCGCTTCCGCTGCTGCAATGTGCATTGCTGTGGGGAACGTATCATTCGACGATTGTGACAGATTAACGTGGTCATTTGGATGAATCGGATATTTGCTGCCTAGAACACCATTTGCAATGTCGATCGCACGATTTGAAATCACTTCATTCGCGTTCATGTTTGTCTGTGTTCCGCTGCCCGTCTGCCACACAGATAAAGGGAAATGCTCGTTCAATTGACCTTCAATCACTTCATCTGCGGCTTGAACGATCAATACTGCTTTTTCAGGCGGCAACTTTCCTAGATCTCGATTGACGATCGCGGCTGCCTTTTTCAGAATCCCAAATGCCCGAATTAACTCGATCGGCATCTTGTCCTGTCCGATCGCGAAATACATTAAAGACCGCTGCGTTTGTGCGCCCCAATAGCGATCGTTCTCGACCGCGATCGCACCCATGCTATCTGTTTCTGTCCGAGTTGATGTCATTTGAATGGTTCCTTTGCGATCGAGCAATTTCTAGACTACGGGATTTGTGGAAGAGGGAAAAGCTCGATCGCGTTAAACTAAGATAAATTCATTGTTTAACCTTGATGAACATCACTTTAAAGCCAGAACAAGCGGAATTTGTACGCGCACGACTTACAAGCGGTCGATATCGAGATCCAGATGACGTAATTGATAAAGCACTTACACTACTTGAGCAGCAGGAACAGCGATTGGAAGAACTGCGGCAAAAAATTGCGATCGGAACTGAGCAAATTCAAAACGGGCAAGTCACAGATGGAGAGACCGTTTTTGCGAATTTTCAAGCAAAAATTAACCGCTTTTCCCAATCCGACACATGAACAGCTACTCATTCTCCGATGTAGCAGTTCAAGACTTGGATGAAATCTGCGACTACGTTGCCCAACGCGATCCCGCAGCAGCTAGCAAACTTTTTGACAACATCCGCAAAAGATGTAAGCTTCTGGCTGACTTTCCAAACTCAGGCAAATCATACAGCCAGCTTTCTCCTGACCTACGCGGCGCAATTGTTGAGGAATATATTATTCTGTACTATCCCAGAACTGATGGGATTGATGTTGCTCGCGTTGTCAGCGGCTATCGAGATTTAGAAGTTCTGTTTAGTTCTTAGTCGCCTCAGCCAATCGCTTTGCTCAACGATCAACAACTAATCCATCTTTGACATGAATCACGCGCCGAGTTTGTGCTGCGACATCTGGTTCGTGCGTCACAATCACGATCGTAATTCCCTGCTGATTTAATTCGGTTAATAAACTCATTACTTCGGTTGAAGTCTGCGTATCTAATGCACCTGTTGGCTCATCTGCTAGTACAAGCGCTGGACGATTCACCAAAGCACGCGCGATCGCGACTCGCTGCTGTTGTCCGCCCGAAAGCTGATTCGGACGATTTAATAAGCGTTCTGCTAGTCCTACACGGGTGAGTGCTTCTTCTGCACGAAGCTTTCTTTGCGATCGCGGAATTCCTGCATATACCATCGGCAACATCACATTTTCTAACGCTGTCGATCGATTTAATAGATTGAATTGCTGAAACACAAATCCAATGCGTTGATTCCGAATGAAAGCAAGTTCGTCATTGCCTAATGTCGTTAAGTTTCTACCTTCGAGAACATAGTGACCATCAGAAGGGCGATCAAGGCAACCAATGATATTCATCAAAGTTGATTTACCCGATCCCGACATTCCCATGATGGCAACATATTCACCTTCTTCGATCGACAAATCAATACCTTTGAGAACCGGAACATCAATATCACCTAAACGATAGGTTTTGATAATGTTCTCCATCCAAATCATGGTTGCCATATTTAATCGCTCCGTAGTGCCGCAATCGGATCGAGTCGCGCTGCATTTCGAGCCGGAATCACACCTGCAATCAGTCCCACTACTAGAGCGAGAGTTAATCCAGACGCGATCGCAAATCCCGAAACAACAAATGGAAAGCTAAACACGCTCGATGCCGCAAACGCTAATCCTAATCCAGCCCCAACCCCGATCGCACCGCCAAGCAGCGACACCAAAATCGCCTCGGTGAGAAACTGACTTAAAACAGCACTATTCGTTGCACCGATCGCTTTTCTAACACCAATTTCGCGCGTTCGCTCAACCACCGATACCAGCATAATGTTTGCGATTCCAATTCCACCTACAATCAGCGAAATTCCAGCGATTGCACTCACCATTACCGTAAACAATCCCACAACGCTACTAAAGGTATTGATAATATCAACCTGATTGCTAATCCGAAAATCATCAGGTCTGGGAGGATAAATATTATGTCGAATTCTCAAGAGATTAGTCACTTGAAACTGTGCGGCTTCAAGCTGTTCTTGATCTTTCGATTTCACCCAAAATCCACTAATCGCGCGACCATTCAGCGAATTATTTCCTACAATTCGCGAGGACATATTGGTCAGTGGAATGTAAACGCGATCGTCTTGATCTTGCCCACCCACTGAGCCTTTCGATTCTGCAACTCCTAACACCGTGTAACGGTTGTTTTGAATGCGGATATTTGCTCCGAGCGCGGCTTCTCCAGGTGAAAATAAACTATCCCGAACCGCACTTCCTAACACAACTACAGAATTCGCATCCTGCATATCATCCTGAGTAAAAAATCGCCCTTCCTGTGGCTTAATTTCCTTCACATCTGAGTAATTCAAATCAATTCCTAGAATCGAAGTTGAATCATTCTGATCGTTATAAACGACTTGTCCACCACGTTGTAGAAACGCAGTTACTCCTTCAGCCGCCGGAACTTGCCGTCCAACCGCTTGAGCATCTTCTAAAGTGAGCGTACTGGCTGATCCAGCTCCTTGACTAATTCCACCCGATCGAGCAACACCCGACAGCACCAGCATCACATTCGTTCCCAATGCTTGAATCTGTTGCTCAGTTGCTTTCTGAACCCCTTGCCCAACGGATGTCACGGTAATCACTGAAGCGATACCAATCACAACACCCAACATCGTCAAGCTAGTACGTAAACGATTACTCCATAGTGCTTCCACTGCCATTGTAAAAATTTCAAGCAGGGATATCGGATTCGGTCGAATTTCTGCAAACTTTCCCATGTTCTTAGCCTCCTCCGCGTCTACTGCCACCCGGAGATCCGCCGCTTGAAGGTGCGCCACCTGGAGCGCCTCCCCCTGGTGCACCTGGAAAGATCGAAGGCGTTCTCGATTGCGGTCGCTCTCCCTGCGGAAAACTAATCAACACTCGATCGCCTTCTTTGAGTCCCGATTCCACGACAGTCTTATCGTCTACGGTTGCGCCCGTAGTAATGCGCTGAAATCGAGGTCTTCCCTGCTCTTGACTAGCAAGCAATACCCCCGTTCCTTCTGCCTGGCGCACAATTGCAACAGTTGGAATCACTAAAGCATTATCAATCTTACCAACATTGAACTTCACATTCACATTCATGCCAGCCTGTAAGTTGTTTTGTCGATCGTCGATCGATGCCTTAACCTCAAAGTTCGTCACATTCTGATCAACAGTCGATTGATTTGCAACTTGCACAACTGTTCCGGTAAAAGACTGACCCGGAAAAGCATCCGCCTCGATCGTCACACGCTGACCCACTTTGATTCGTGAGATGCTCGTTTCTGGTACTTTTGCCACCACTTGATTCGTCGCTGCTAATGCCAGAATCGAAGAAGAAGTCGCAGAAGAAACCGCACTACTCGACGTAGTTGGGGTGACAAACGAACCCGGATCAGCAAACTTGCGGGTGATCACACCGCTAAAGGGAGCGCGAATGATGTTGTCATTAATCTGAGTCTGAACAGTTTTGAGCTGTCCTTGAGCATTCATCATTTGAGCGCGGGCAGCTTCGATATCTTCCGATCGACTTCCTGCCTGCTGTAAGCTCAATGCTTGTTTTGACTGTTCAACCTGAGCGCGAGCCGCTTCAATATCCTCCGGACGAGTTCCCGTTTGCTGAAGATTCGTTGATTGTCTTGCTTGCTCGACTTGAGCGCGGGCGGTTGCTAATGTCGTCCGAGACGTATCAAATTCGCGCTGAGATAACGCACCCGAAGAGAACAATCGCTGGTTTTGGTTATAGTTCAATTCGGCTTGCTGGAGGTTCGCTTCGGCAGCGGTTAACTGCGATCGAGCTTGTGCAATTTCCTGTGGACGATTTCCCGCAATCAGCTTATCTAGATTTGCCTGCGCTGCTGTGAGTTGAGCCCGTGCTTGTGCAATTTCTTGCGGACGATTGCCCGATTCAAGCTTTGCTAAATTCGCCTGTGTATTCGCGACCTGCGCCTGTGCCTGAATTAACTGTCCCTGAAAGTTCGAATCATCCATGTACGCCAAAATCTGACCTGCTTCGACTCGATCGCCTTCTTTGACTAACAACTGTTTCAGCACACCAGAACTTTTCGGACTCACGTTCACCGACTGAGCAGGCTGAACTGTTCCATTAGCAGCAATGGAGATCGCTGTGTCTACTCGATCTGCGGTCACAGTTTGAATACGCCGCCTCGATTCTTGTCGTTGTGATGCCCTGTACTGGTTGTATCCAAAATAGCCTCCTGCGCCCAGTACTCCTGCAACCAGCAGCCACAGTGCCCATTTTGGAAGCTTCGGTCTCGCTTTCATCCACTGTTTCACGGATGCAATTCCCCCTGTCTCAGGTCGAAGCCAATGTCGAAACATCTTGTCTCTCAATTAGTGTAGTGAATGTAATTCTGGTTAGACCGCACGATCGCGAAAATCGTTCATGAGTTTTGTAACAAGATGTTGAGCGCTGAGAAAATTGCAAAGTATTACTATCAGTGAGCGAGATCGCTCTATTCCAATCGTCCTCTCGCTCATACAATTTGATTGAGCCGATACAATGTAGAAAGTTGCTGAATCAAGGAAGCTACTCGTGATGTATCAAACTGATCCCCCCAAACCCGCGCGAGAGCCGCTTCCGACCATGTATGATCTCAAGAGCGAAGACCCAGAGGAGCCAGGTTTGCCAGACGAGTTTCACGAGTTTCAGCCCCATCTCTTGCGCGAAACATTTCACTCGCCTGTGTGGTTAGCCGATCATCTTTTCGTCGGGACAGACATCAATCTTTACTATGAGTCTCGCCATCCCCTGTGGTACAAGCGCCCGGATTGGTTTGTTGTGCTAGGGGTACAACGGTCTAGCTCTCAGGAAGATTTGCGACTGAGCTACGTGATTTGGCAAGAAAGCATTGCTCCTTTTTTGGTCGTAGAGTTACTTTCTCCTGGAACTGAGGGAGAAGATTTGGGACAGACGTTGCGCGAGGTCGGGAAGCCCCCGACGAAATGGGAAGTCTATGAGCGGATTTTGCGCGTTCCTTACTATGTGGTGTTCGATCGCTATGTGAGCGAATTCCGCGCGTTCAAATTGGAAGGACTCCGGTATCAAGAGCTATCTCTGCCAGATTCGAAGCTATGGCTTGAGGATATTCAAGTGGGGTTAGGAGTTTGGCAAGGGCAGTATGAAGCGACTGAAGGAAAATGGTTACGTTGGTATGATTCAGAACAGAACTGGCTTCCTACGGCTCAAGAACGAGCACAATTAGAACGCCAACGAGCGGAACAGGAGCGACAACGGGCGGAGTGGCAACGTCTTCAGGCAGAACAAGAACGGGAACGGGCGGAACAAGAACGAGAACGGGCGGAACAGGCAGAACGCGAATTACAGCAGGAACGATCGAGATCGCAGCAATTGGCAGAACGACTCCGGGCGCTAGGGCTTAATCCTGACGATTTGTAGCGGAATGTTCCAAAACTGGGAGTGCCATTTCTGCGGGACTGAGCCAGATAATTCGATCGGTGATACAAAGCATTTTTTCATCACCAGGAACTTGGATAAATTCTAGAGATTCGCCAAAGTTCGATCGATAACCGAGTAGATCGATTCCAATTCGTCTACTGAAATGCAGTATGGCGGCATGATGTAAAGCGTATCGCCCAACGGACGTAAGAGAAATCCGGCATCGAGAAATTTCGATTTCAGCAACGGAGCGATCGCGTTAAAGTAACCGGATTCTTCGGTTGTTTTGATTTCCATTGCCGCGATCGTGCCGCAAACTCGAAATTGTTTCAGTCGAGAATGGTCGAGCAGATAGCGATCGATAAATTTCCAGTGCAAGGCTTCTAATCGTTGATAAGCTTCGGGATTCTGCTCAAGCAATTCGAGCGAAACGACTCCGGTTGCACAAGCCAACGGATTTCCGGTGTAGGAATGTCCGTGATAGAACGCTTGAGTTGGATCGTCTTGATAAAAGGCTTGATAGATCGCTTCGGTTGCGATCGTCACTGCTAAGGGTAAACATCCACCAGATAGCCCTTTGGATAAGCAAATAATGTCTGGTGTGGCGGCAGACTTCACACAGGCGAACAATTCCCCAGTACGCCCGAATCCGGTCATCACTTCGTCGTAAATTAACAACACATTGAACTGAGTTGCTAATGTTCTCAAGGCTTGCAAAAATCGAGGACGGCACATTCGCATTCCGCCCGCACCTTGAATCAAAGGTTCGATAAAAATTCCGATTATATTTTGTTGTTTAAGCAATTGTTCGATCGCGTTTAAGGCTTCTGCTTCTTTACGATCGATATCTAAATCCCCTTGATAGGTTTCAGGAAATGGAACTAAAGCAGTCTGGAACATTAAATCGCGATACGACTGCCACCAGGTTGAACCTGCCCCGATCGACATTGCCCCGATCGTATCTCCGTGATAGCCCCCTTCAAAAGTAATAAATGTGGTGCGTTGCTCTCCCAGATTGCGCCAGTACTGATACGCCATTTTTAGTGCAACTTCGATCGCAGTTGAGCCATTGTCTGAAAAGAATACTCGTTTTAGCTCAGAGGGTAAGTGAGTCAGTAATTTTTGCGCTAGTTGTTCAGCCGGATCGTGAGTGAATCCAGCAAAAATTATATGCTCTAACTGTTGTGCTTGTTGATACAGTGCTTCAGCCAAGGCAGGATGAGCATGACCGTGAATTGTCACCCACCAGCTTGAAATACAATCCAGAATTCGTCGATCGTCTTCCAGTTCTAGCCAAACGCCCTGCCCGCGCTTTACCTTCAACGGTTCAGGAGTCGTTTTCATTTGGGTAAACGGTCGCCAGATCGGAGAGTCCATAGTTTTATGTAAGTTGCAGCATTGTTGATTGTCTCAGATAATAGCAACGGTGGTTTGGATTCTCGATCGTGAAAAAACGATTGCTTATTCTCGGTGGAACAACAGAAGCAACGGAATTAGCTGCAAAAGCCGCAGGGATTCCGAACTTAGAAGTTATTTCTTCACTTGCTGGACGCACTCAACAGCCGAGCAATCCTGCTGGAACCGTCCGCAGCGGCGGATTTGGCGGAATAGCAGGACTGATTAACTATCTTCAGGATCAGCGAATTGATTTACTGATTGATGCGACTCATCCTTTCGCAGCTCAGATTTCATGGAACGCCGCAACCGCAGTCGATCGCGTTTCGATTCCGCGATTGTCGATCGTTCGTCCTGCTTGGGAGTCGGAGCCGAATTGGATCGAAGTTGAAAGCAACGAAGCAGCGGCGGCGATTCTACCCGACTTGGCACAGCGAATCTTTTTGACGATCGGACGCCAAGAGCTTTCTACATTTGCTTATCTAACAGAACTATGGTTTTTAATGCGAATGATTGATCCGCCTGTGGCTGGAACACCGATTCCACGGGGAGAGGTACTGTTAGCGCGTGCGCCGTTTTCGGTTGAACAAGAGCGATCGTGGATGCAGGACTATGAAATTCAAGCGATCGTCAGCAAAAATAGCGGCGGAGATGCAACTGTTTCTAAGTTAATGGCTGCTCGTGAGCTAAAGTTACCTGTCGTGATGGTACAACGTCCGTCAATGCCTCCTGGTCTCTGTGCCTCTGAAGTGAAAGCTGCATTGGTATGGATCAATCAACAGCTTTGATTACACACCATTGAGTGATTGGTGACATCGCTTTCCAGCCTAGAAACTTTCCCACAGGTTCCGCACGTTGAATTGCGATTCGCATTAGTTCTCCTCCAAGTCTGTTCTGCCAGTGGAATAGTTGTGCTTCGGTTTCGACGGTCACAGCATTTGCAACCAATCGCCCACCGGGACGCAGCGATCGCCAACAAGTTTCAATCACGTCCGGTACAGTCAATCCCCCGCCAATAAAAATCGTATCTGGCTGAGGCAGATTTTGAAGTGAGATCGGGGCTTTACCCGAAACGATCTTAAGATTCGGAACACCAAGCGTATTCGCGTTCTGAGCAATTAATTTTAGTCGAGCGACATTCGATTCAATCGCAATTGCCTGACATCTTCGATCCGATCGCATCCATTCAATGGAGATCGAGCCACATCCTGCCCCGACATCCCAAAGTAACTGTCCAGGGTGTGAAGCAAGCGTAGACAGTGTGACGGCTCGGACTTCACGCTTAGTTAATTGTCCATCGTGTTGATAGGCAGAGTCAGGAAGTCCTGGGGTGCGAGAAAGTAGAGGAGCAGGAGAGCAAGTAATGGCGATCGTATTCAAATCTGCAATATCTGTGTAATTCCAGTCGCCTGCTGTTCCTGAAAGAATGCGTTCTTTTGTTCCGCCCAAATGTTCTAAAACAATCATCGAACTTTCAGCTAAACCACGATCGCGCAATATCTGAGCCACGATTGCGGGTGTTTGTCGATCGGCACTTAACACTAAAATTCGCGCATTTGAATAAAGCACCGCATTGAGTAATGCTGAATCACGTCCACAAAGGCTAAGAGTTTCAACTTCAGACAGCGACCAACCTAATCGAGAACAGGCAAGACTAAACGCGGAGGGTGCAGGAATGATTGTAATTTCGTCGATCGCAATTCGACGGATCAACGTTGACCCGATGCCGTAACACATCGGATCACCGCTGGCTAATACACACACTGACTGTCCACGATAAGTTAGAAGCTTTTGGATTGCGTCTTCGATCGGGGAAGTCCAGCGAATTTTAAGACGGGAATCGTCCGGCAACATTGCGAGATGTCGATCGCCCCCAACGAGAATTTCGGCTTGATTAATCAGCGATCGACCAATTGGCGCAACATTTTCAAGCCCATCATCGCCGATTCCTACGATCGATAACCATTTGTTCATGGACTGGAGCAATCCTGATATACTGAAAAAAGAACTTTGGATGACTAGCTCAATGGTAGAGCATCGGACTCTTAATCCGCTGGTTCTGGGTTCGAGCCCCAGGTCATCCATCCGTTCTAGCCTAACAGTCTGGGGACTTCCCTAAATCTGCCCTAGAACCCGCTTACAACTGAATATTTTGCAGAAGGGGCAATAACAACCCTGGTTTTGCTTCGGAGCCAGTTTTGACCCAGTTCGGAGTCAGTTCGGAGTTAGTTGTAGATGACTGAGCATCAGTCTCCAAGCGGTTTTCAGCCATTGCTACGGAGTCACCGGAGTCAGTTTTCAGGGCTACCCTTCTTAATATTTCTATTTTTTTTAACTTTCTACTGTTTTGTGTGTTTTTTTTTTCTTGTTCGATCTTCCTACAATATGAAAAACTGACTCCGGTGACTCCGTAAGCAATGGCTGAAAACATTGATATACATAGCTTTGACCCAGTTTTGTTTTACCTAAAAACTGACTCCGAACTGACTCCGGTGACTCCGTAAGCAATGGCTGAAAACATTGATATACATAGCTTTGACCCAGTTTTACAACTGACTCCGGCTTTTAATTACGAACAACCAATCACTCCCATTGTTGCGATGATCGTTAGCTGTCGGAGGTTGATGTAATGGCAGTGTGACCAATGAAGCTCCAGTGTCCGGCTGCCGCCTCAATAAAAAGAAAGAACAAAGACACTACCCTAAATCCGGTTGTTTTCCGCGTGTTTGGAATAATGCCTACGCCTCCACCTTTGAAGATCTGAAGATCTGAAGTGCAGGCAAAAGAACACAGTCGGAGAAAATAGAGTGAACTTTAGGCAAGCTAAAAGAATTGCGATCGCTCCGGTGAAATGGGCTAACCGGGCAAAGACGGGTAAAGGGAGATTGCTTCGTTGGTGGCTTGTGTTGAGCCTGTATTATTCCCCCGTGTCAATTACTAAGTCGATCTTTAGTCCTGCTTCTAAGCCTGCTGATGCTCAACCTACCGTACAAGCCTCTAGCGCTGTTTCGGACAAAGGGCAACTGTTTCTTGCTACTACTGATACTGGTACTCTTGAAGGGTATTCAGGAGAAGTGATTGTCTGGTCAGTTGTGCAGGACAGGGGGACTAGCCAGCTTCGTCACACAACGGTTAAAAAACCAAACGGGACGTATCTACTCTCCATTGACTGCAATACTGCCAAACAGGAGGGATCTTTGTATGTGGGCAACAAGACTTATCCGGTAGGCTGCAAACTTGACCGTAATCAACCCGGATCAGATTTAGCAACGCTTTCCGTTGTTACTCCTCAAGGGACGGCATTTAACGGGATTGGAATCGTGTTTGATCCGAGAGAGTCTGCGGCAGAAATCCAGGCAGCAAAAGATGCTGCGAACTAACACCCTAGAAATGTCCCTAATCATCGTCAGCTAATGTCGGACACGGTAGAAGGGTACCCCCTCGCAAATTCCCGCCTATGCTGTCGCCTAGATCAGAGAAGATCACGGTACGATTTTCGCCAAAGGATCGCGCGTTACTGAAATCGATCGCACAGCAACGGCTCACCGATGAATCCTCGCTATTGCGGCATGGCTTCCGGTTGGTCGTCTTGGAATTGCAGATGCAAAACAAACTCATTCAAGAACTGCACAAACACGGCAAAGCATACCCGCCAGAACCGTAACGCGCGTTAGCCTACCTAAATGCGCAAATACCTAAGCGTCTATCTTAAACGTGCCTCTACGGGCATCCTCAGAGGGGCAATTTCACATAATCATTGGAGAAACGACAAAATGACCACAAAGAAAGCGATCAACCCTAAGAAATTCCCAATGCCCTACGGCTTCGAGACTGATCTATCGAAGCACGATGTCTTCATTCAGTATCACGGTCAACTGGTCAAGATTCCCGGCGGTCGGATCACCTTCACGGAACCGGAGCAATCGACAGCACCGAAACCGACACCGGAGAGTGATGCCGAAATTATTCAGGCGTTGGGCGGTTATTGGTAAAGTGGAGAAATCTCCACTTATGATTTTTTCTCCAAGGGTATGTGGTCGGTAAGCACTCTTGAGGTTGGTAAGGTTGGTAGGGCTGAAAGTACTGATGTGTAAGGATTTTATACTTACTTACCAACCTTACCAACCTATTTTATTCAAAGTATTTTTTGTATCTTATCAGTAAGGATGATTGGCTGTGTCAGGGACGATCGCGATCGCAGAAATCAACAAAATCTGTTTCATGGCGTTGGTAAATTGCTACAAATACAGCGTTCCCTACCCCCTTCTACCGTGTCCGACATTAGCTGACGCGCGGATCTAATTGAAGTCGGTAAGCACTCTTGAGGTTGGTAAGGGGCTGGAAGCGTTGATATACAGGGGTTTACACTTGATCCGCCCGAGTGAGACACCTTACCAACCTACCGACCCATCCTTTCCATAGGGCGCTTCTTTTCTCTGTTGGGATCTGATTGTCTAGTTTGTACACGATCGCGCTTGTGTCCTCAACCTTCACGGGATGTTCTTCTGGCGATTCTGCGTCTTCCACACAGGCGGCGCAGCCTGTAGTATCGACAATCGCTCAAAAGCCTGCTACAGCTACAACCCGATCGCCGGAGCAAGATCTCGCGATCATCGATGGCAACGGAAAGCCGATCGCCGGATCTGAAAAAGTCTTTGCTTCGCTACTAGACAGAGCCGAACCGAAATGCACCGAAGGGCGGCGAGGTGTTGCTGACTTGAGCGTGAAAGCCGTTGAAGTCGCGAAAAGCAATGGAGCAAGAACCAATAATTTCGATATGTTGACGGGGGCATTGAAAATACTGGACTTGTACGAGAAGCCACAAGAGTGTTTTGGGATATTTGTTGCGATCGCGACTTCAATCTCCAAATGAAATCGGTCAGATGTGACCGATTTCAGAATTCTGCGCTCTATACATAGTAGGAGTTTCAGCGACTTCGTTGACACATGGATTGTGGATACGTAATATTATACGTATATAAAGGCTATCATTTATATTCCCTGTATCGCGTTTCTGGGAAATGCAATTCCTATGTCATCTGCAACTTTGAATAGTGTTTACTCAGATGAGCTAGTTTCGGCTACTGAGTTGAATCGCCAACCTGGGCAAGTCCTAGATAGAGCCTTCGACCGCCCTATCACTATCACGCGGAATGACCAATCCTTTGCCCTGCTTCGTCGTGAAGTTGTTGCTGAGTTCTGCATAACGATCAAAATCTCAAAAGAGATTTTAGAAGTACTGTTTGCCGCACTCACTCTCCTTACTGGGCAGAAGATTGGTACTGAGCATCCCTACGCTTGGTTAAGTGTTTTTGACCAAGAGGAGCTAGTAGAGTTTGTTAACGAAGTTCTAGGTGTGTATCGATTAACAGACTCCTCAGAAGGAACTTTGGATCAGATCGATGCCGTTATCCATGAATGGCATGAGAGTGCCATTGCCGTTGCAAGTGCTGATTTAGAGAGTGCGTTTAGCGACAAGGATGAAATTGATGAGATACCATTAACTAAACCTGTTAGCGAACGTCCTGAATAGCGTCTCACATGATACAAGACTCACCAGAGGGTTCAACCGCAATTGCAGAGCCTGCAGAGCCGCCAGAAGTAAAGCTGACGGCTCCTGATTTATCTGAGAGTGAAGCGACTTGGTTTGTTGTTGCGAAGAATCGAAAGGTGAACCGTGACTGGGAAGCAATGATGCTGAAGAGTCCAGAGAACGCAAATCGCTGTTATGAACATCTCTGTACACACCCAAATGCCAGGCAACCGGGAAGAGTATTTCCACTCAAAGGTAAGAAGTACAAAGGCGTTTGGGAGTACGAATTAACAGGTGGAGACAGAGTATTTTATTTGCTTTTAGAATCAGAGAAAAAAGTCCGAGTGTACTACGCAGGGAAACATCCGAAACCCGCTCCAACTCCTTAGAATCAGAAACTTTTTTTTTTGCAAAGCGTCCCCACCCCTGAAATCGTTCGTCAACATATCGACCCGCTTTCTCTGCCGTTCGTGCCTCTGGATCAGAGATTGCAGTTACCAGAAACTTTGGAGGTTAGAGGAGTTTCATGAAATACATTCTTGAGGTTTACTATAGGGGTGACTGCATAGAACACAGAGAGTATGCGTCACCAATCATTGCACCTCGAAAAGGGGAGCGTATTCGAGTTGAGTTTCAGAATAAAAACTACTATGAAGAGAGCATTTGGTGGATTGTAGAAGATGTTCACCACATCTTTTTCTCTATGGAGCTTCAAACACAAACGGTTCAACTATTTTGTGTACCTGATCCGCAAGATGGCCAGTAGCCGCTTAAAACGTCAACCTAATCACAATCGGTCAGCGTGACCGATTGTGATTAGGTTGATCGCGCTAATCTAGAAATAAAACTCATGACCCAAGTCAAGCCGCGATTCAGAACAATTGAAGAATATCTTGACTATGACAATGGAGCCGACACCCGCTACGAATTGGTTAATGGGGTGTTAGTCGAAATGCCTCCTGAGAGCCGATTAAATCAAAGAATTGCCTCATTTCTATTTGGCGCATTCGTCAGACTCGGAATTTCAACAGATTTGCTTGTCATTGGTATTCAAATCGCTATCACAAGCCGAAAGGTAACAGCGAGACAACCTGACTTTGTTGTGTTGTCTCAAGAATGCGCGATCGCATTGGAAGGAGTACCAGCCGCAATCATCACCGCTGCAATGCCATCGCCTTCGTTAGTCGTCGAAGTGATTTCGCCGGGTGAACCGGGAACTGAGAATTACGATCGTGATTATGTTGAGAAGCCAGAAGAATACGCAGCGCGGGGGATTCGTGAGTTTTGGCAAGTCGATCCAGGTCGCGCCGTTGTAACGGTGCTGAGTCTCAAAGATGAGGCTTATCGATCGAGAGAATTTCGAGGTGATGAGGTGATTGTCTCTCCCATGTTCCCAAACTTGCAATTGACGGCTGAACAGATTTTGAGGGCAGACCTAATCATCTAGCGGCTGGTAAATCGAAGCCATCCACAAGAAGCCGACATATAGCGTTTGGGGCAGCCATACACTCTAAATGTGCGGGATTTTCATTTCCAACTACACATGAGACAATGTAGAGATCCTTTGTACTAAGTAACCTATTGCGGATGAATGACTAACGACGAGTTTGAAAGCCTGATTAACGATACAAGTAAACATATTAATGGGGATGTTGTATGGGTAGAAAACTTAGAGCATTCACCAACCGTCGAGTTCCGGGTACAGATCGATTCTGATGAGGGGTATCCTCTATTTATTAAAGGCTCTTTCAACAGGGTTATCAGTTCTCTTACATACACATTAATTCATCGTAGCTTCGGTAGAATTTATGGTCTAGATCTTGGCAAGGATCACCGCAATCCTGATGGAAATTTGGTCGGAGAGAAGCATAAGCATCGTTGGGATGAAGTTTTTCGTGATAAACAGGCTTATCGACCTGATGATATTACTGAAGATTCAGCTAATCCGGTTGGGGTATGGAAACAGTTCTGTGAAGAAGCCAATATTATTCACAACGGCAAGATGGATGAGCCATCGAATTTGCAATTGGAGATCTTTTGATGACTAACGCAACAGTCTGCGAAGAAATTGCAAGCACAATTGGTGAGCTATTTTCGTGTTCCACTGTAGGTGACTACACACGAATTAGAACCCCATACTTATATCCTGATGGTGATGTTGTTGATCTGTTTTTGAAGACAAACGGAGAGACTATTACACTCACTGACTTAGGAGAGACGGTTCGCTGGCTCAGTATGCAGTCTTTCGCAAAGCAAAGATCAAAAAAGCAAGACTTACTAATTCAAGATATCTGCATGACTCATAGAATTGAGTTTTATCGAAGTATGCTGATAACTCGACTTAGTAAGTCAGAACCGTTAGCTTATGCTCTGACACGTCTAGCCCAAGCAGTTTTACAAGTTGCAGATTTATGGTTTACGTTCAAGACAAGTGAATTCACATCTATTAAGGAGGATGTTGAGGATTTCTTGGTAGAGCTAGAAATCCCTTACGAGCGGAACTATAAAGTACCGGGGGCATCTGGGCGTTTTCGGACTATAGACTTCTACGCTAGACAACTGGAAAAAACGTCACTTATTTATGTCTTAAGTACAGGTAGTCGCGCCAGTGCAAAAAGCTTGACCGAGAGGACTTTTACCGCTTGGTATGACTTGAGGGGCTTGAAGACAACTATTCCCTTTGTGAATTTCATATCATTAATCGATGATGCAACTGATATTTGGTCGTCGGATAGTTTGAGCCTGCTAGAGGAATTTTCTGATGTAGTTTATTGGTCACAGCCAGATCTCTTAAGAGAGCAGTTGACTGCATCAAGATGATTAACAACCTTTGCACCATAGCTTGTGGGCAATATAGCGATCTCGCTCACAATCGGTCAGCGTGACCGATTTCTAAAACTTACTTTTTTGAACCTTCCGTTTCGATAACTCTGCCCAAGTTTGCGCGGCACTCACCGGATTGGTTTCTCCTTGAAGAATCAGAGTTCTTGGATATACTGCCTTGCTCACCAGTTCATCAATGCGTTGATTAAGATCCCGAACTTCTTTCAAAAGTGATTTATCGCTCATAGCGCTAACTGGCAAGTGATGAGCTGCGGCAATATCGCGAGGTACAAAGCCCGATAGTAGATTTGCGGTTTCGGGCGCGGTGTGTACCCAGCCGCTACGAGTCGGGGTAATCAGTTCGGGACCTTCTTCACCGCTTTGTGGAAATCCGATACTTGTGGGGCGGCAGCCCGCGATTGAAACGCGAGCAGTGAAGGACAACCACAATCCGGTTACCCCTGGTGAACAGTCAGGACATCAACGCAGAGGCGACTCTCAGCCGATTAGCGGGTGCTTTTTTGCCGCTGAAGTAGACAGTGAGAGGACAGGTGCAAAGTGCCTCGCTGTACCGATTAGCGGCGTTTTAAGGGTCGTTTGGGTGACAGCATCTCAGGTGTTGCATGGAGAGACATCAAAACGGCTTAAGCCCTCGCTGTAACTGAATCCCAGATATTGCGTAACTGCGGGGAATCCCATTAGTTAAAAGGTGAGATTTTGCACCTTTCACGTTTGGGCGACAACAAAAAAACCTACATCGCTTACGCTGCGGTAACTTGGGTTCCAACCAGATTATCGGAGGTGATGCAATTCTGAGATCCCACCTGCGCGATCGGGTTGCTGCAAAATAGTAAACCTCCAGCCTCGTGTTCGTAGTTGCACACAATTGATTAGCCTAGCTTATAATCCGCCGATCTGAGAACTTTGGTTAGTGCGTTAATCCATTGGTGAGGATTTAATCACAGTTAGTCCAATCAGTCCGTTTTTAGTCCAGTGATTTTACGAATAAACTTATCAATCTCTGCAACCCATTCACAGCGACAATCTTAATCGCGAGAATTCGGTTGAACTTCTGCTCGGACAGCAGAAGTTCGAGATTTGCAGCCCAACCTTTCAGGACTAATTGAAAGCTGAAATAATTACTGTGTATAAGTTTTAGCGATTTGGACTACAAAAAATCGTTGGACTAAATTTGAATTGAATTAGTCCATTTTTTGAGTACGGCTCACATCAGAGCAAATTATTAATTGTCTTATTTTGAGCCTCGTTCGGGACTGTTGTGATCAAAGGTTTCCTCGTAGAAAATAAACCTTGATACATAGGCTGAACAGCAACGTTAGCTATAATCGAGTTCAACTTTGAAGGTTTTACTTTATGTCTAAAGCCTGCGCGTATTGCAATGTTGAAGGGGCTATGACAAAGGAACACATTTGGTCTAAAGCACTGATTAAAAGGTGGGAGTCCAAATTAAAGACGTACAATCCAAAAACAGAAAAGTTCTACACAGGTGAACCTGTAATCAAAGATGTATGTGCAAACTGCAATAATGTACGCTTGAGCCAACTAGACCAATACTGGTCTGAGATTTATGATGCTCAATTGAAGAATCAAGTACAACGAGGCGACGGTGTTGTATTCACATATTCATATGACTTACTTCTCCGCTCATTGCTAAAAATATCATTCAATTCATGTCGTGCTACTGGAGATGACAGGAGAGCGATTGCTGCTCATCAGAAGGTAAGAGATTATATACTGGGCGAAGGTAAAAAACCAAAAGGATTTTCGATTCGGCTTCAAATTGTAACTCCCGCAAAAGTAATCAACGGGGAAAAAATTGGTATCGATGAGTTCAGTCATGGTGCAATGCGATGTGCCAAAATTGCATTCACTGGAACTCAAACTAATAAATTTCAAATCCGTCTTATTGCCATAAAGTCATTTTGGTTTTATTTGATTATTCCTATAAATAGGCATACCAAAGAGGAAAAGAGCAGGTTCGTTGAAGAGTTTAAGAAATGGGAAATTCAACCTGGAGTTGCCATCCAACCTGCTTATGACAAAGTTGTTATTCCTGTCGAGAAAACAACGTATATGCACCCTATTCTGCTTGGGTCTTTGCTTCTTGCAAAACCATAGATGCGCCGTTCAACTTTGTCGTTACGCCTATCTTAAACATCCGTTTTCGAGGTAACACCGCCCCCGGTATGTCTGCCAAAATGCAAAAATGCTCGGTTTTCTGTATTTTTGGGCAAGCTCAGCCTCTAGGGTGCGATGAGCGTCCCTCCAGCTCCCTGAGAATATCCGTGGAGGTGGGTAAAACTAAAGGTGTTACGCTTCGTTCGCAAAAAAATGCTCTGAGAGGGGTCTAAATGCCTCTCAGAGCATTTTTCTTGCTGCATAAGGGCTTTATCCATTTGTTCGATTGAGGTCTGTCTGGTTTAGTCCATCGCTTGATCGTGTAGTCCAACGATTCAACTTATCAATCAAAAGACCCCGGCAAGCTTAATTGCCTATCGGGGTCTTTTCTCTGGTTAGGGCGTGTTCATCCCTACTGTTGGCTCTGCTAATCCGAGCGCTTTGGGTGTAAGGCAAGATGATCCTTTGAAAACTTCCCAGTGAAGATGTGGTCCAGTCGATCCGCTGCCGCCGCCCTGACTATTCCCCGAAGTTGCTATGACTTGACCTTTCTTGACCGATTGCCCTAGCCGAACGGCGGCTGTGTCGAGGTGGGCGTATCCCGTCGCGAATCCGTCGGGGTGAGCGATGCGAATAATCAGCCCGTATCCGTATTGAACCTCGCACGTTGAGATTTTCCCGTCCCCCGATGCCTGAACCGGGGTTCCGGTAGGGCATCCGATATCGGTTCCCGCATGGAACTTGCCACCATTCAGCGTTCTAAATCCGACTGGGCTGGTCACAGGAAAACCATGAACGGGGTACATATAGCTCCCTGGTGGGAGGTTCCCCGCTGAAGTTGATGGCAATCGACTAGACAAATCAGCCTTGACGCTTACGGGGGCGTACATCTGCAATGTTGAAGTTGCCGAAGCGTAATTGTGAGTGATCGTATCGACAACCCAAACCCGATCTAGGAACTCAGTGAATCCTTTTGTTCTGACTGCCTGCATCGGCTCAATTCTAAGTGAATCGTCATTGAGCGGGATTACGACCGTTGTCGGAAGTCCGCGCACTCTCTTGTAAGCCTGCGCTGATGCTTGCACTTTCGATTCAGTTCCCGGCTGCAACTTTCCGACCGGAGCCTTAGCGCTTTGTCCGGTAACATCCTTCGATTTTGTTGGATCAATGTCTTGCTGAGTCTGAACGAATTTTCCACTAATCGGATCAATGTCAACCTTTGATCCGGTCGATTGTCCGGTGTAGGTTCCGAAATCAGCGGTCTTACTGTCGATCGCAGCATCTTCCGTGACGAGCGAAATTACATTCTGCTGAAACTGAAGCACGATCGTAGTGTCCTTGATATTCTGCAAAGATTTGACGACTAACTTTCTGCCCTTCTCTGACAAGATCAGCCCCGCTCTCTCAGCTTCACGATGCAATAACTTGTAATCACTCATGCCATCCTGCGAAACGAACTCATAAACGACATCGTAAGTCGCCTGATAGTCCAGCGTTAGCCCGTGAGCCTTTGCCACTGAAGCAGCAATCTCTCTAAAAGTTTTGCCCGTGAAAGTCTTGTTGCGAGGGCGGCGATTCAGCACCCAGCGAATGCCTACCCCGCCGATCGTTGTCAGTTTATTCGTCCAGTCGAAGTTAGTTTTCTGATGGAAGAACTCAAACAGCACATCCCCCCACTGAATTGTGAGCAGGTTGCCTTTCACCGTTTCGTCTGCTGAGTTGATCGATTTTGTCACTGGCGCGGATGCCTTGCTTGATTGGGGAACATTTCCGCCGCTGTTCGTGTAGGTTGCGAGTCGCTGATTGTAGTAGGCAACGCATTCAGCCATTGATTTCGTTCCCTGACTGGGATAACGGAACGGCGGAAATGATGCCCAGACATACGAGGTTTTCTCGATCGCTGCTTGAATCCGTCCCGCATCGATATCGGGTAGTGCGCCTTTCTCATTGATCAGTTCGATCGCGCCTTTATCTTGCGATGCTGGAGAGAAGTCCGGTAAATTTAGCTTCTTTTTAATTCCCTCCCAAGTTGGGGGATTAATCGCCATAAACTGATATCGTCCTGATGCGTTGCTCACGCCCGTGTATGGAACTTCTCCGGTTATGTCGGGGTGATCCTTGTAGTTCTTGAACTGCCTGAAGCCGAAGTAAGTTCCGTATCCGTTATCAGGTTGGTTGTACGTCCCCTCTGCCCATGCAATCAGATCGAGGAACGCGCGACGCTGCGGAGTAAGTGATCTGTCTTGTGCCCCCGTCCCTGCCCTGTTAGGCGATGCCTGTGTCGTTTCGGTTAATGTTTCTCCAGTGTCGATCTGTGGAATACCCCCATTAATTAATGAGTGAGTGATTAGCTTGTTCGCGATCGCGCCATCCGGATCGGCTAATTTCACGGTGCAAGTCGATGATCCTTTTCCCTGGCTTAAGACGACTTGGAGATCAACGATCGAGTTTTGCTTTGTCCAACGTTCTTGGAATCCCTCTAACTTGACGATGATCGGCAGTGCTGCAAAGTCGATAGGCATGATCGGTAAGAGTTGAGGGGTACTTCTCTACCACGTCTGACATTAGCTGACGATGTTCGTAAATATGAAAAGAAAACCCGGTAAGTGTAATTGCTTACCGGGTTTTCTTTTGTTAATTCATTTGTTCTTTCCGACGATGTAGCAACCGAGAGAGAAACCTACCGCTGCTCCTAAAAGCTTGCTCCCTATTTGGCGACCGACTAAGCTTCCCAACCACGTCGATCCAATCAGTACGGCTGCAATAAATATCACTTTCCCTTTCAATCTGACCTGCTCCATAACGTCGATCGACGTTGAACATTACAGCCCAATATCGAGACTATCCAGAAGATCGAGACTTCTTTATACAAGCGACACAGAGCTTTAACTACTTCTTTTTGCTCTGACTCATCGCATAATCGCGGATCAGTTCTTCGGTCAAATCGTCGATGCTGCATCTGTTCGCGGCTGCACATTCCTTGAGAAAAGTTTGGGAAGCGATTGCTAAATCTACGATGAAACTTTGGGCAGTGCTGAGATTAGTTTTCATCGGTGGACGGCTCCCAGATTAAGACTTCGTTAGGTTGTACTCGGTAGGTGTCGCAAATCTTATGCAAGACGTTAGACCCCGGCAACTGATCAGGATTGTTGTAGAGGTCGTAAGCCGTTCTAGGTGCAATGTCTACCTCCGCGCGGAATCGATAGGGAGTTATCCCCCGTTTGTCGCAAAACTCCTTAATTCGGTTTCTCACTGGCATCTCCTAAGTATCTGGCAATAATAAGTCACTGGTAAGTGTACATACCTATTACTACTATGTTTGTATTAGTGATCTACGCCTTTATGCTGATCTTCCGCCTATGCTGTTATGTTTCTAACATTATTTGTAATTTAGTAGTATCATATAGTTATCGATAGTGAATCGACAAAAACCAGTCGTCAGGATTCCGACGTTAAACGAGTGCAGAGCATACATAGCTGTAGTTTCAACCGATTCACTATCGCAAGATTCCACACCCGATCATCGATACGGATTATCGATTGCTGGATTCTTCAGCACACATCTACTTAGGCACAAGCGATGGAAATTCCCAGTTCTCAGCAGATGCGGATGCCGATCGAAATTTGGCAGTACTGCATTGATGTTGCTCAGTCCCAAGGTTTCAAGAATCCTACTGAAGCAGCGCGGCAAATCATCAAAGCTCACAAGGGTTGGACGACTCTAAGAACCGACGAACCGAGACGCTAAAAATGGCGCGATGCCTCTCACAGCAAAATCGCGCCACACCCCACTACATGAGGATTCAATCAATGATAGAGCAACCCGCTTCAACTTGCGCCCAGTGTCGCTACTTTGATCGAGGTATTTGCAGACTAAAAGCGATCGCAGATTTTGACGACGCTGCAAAAACCTCACCCAATCGGAAAGCCTGCTACTTTGCCGATTTACTTCCGTTCTAGACATTCCCCCAAATACTCAGACGATGACTTCGGCTCACACATCAATCTAAGGACTTTGAGCAATGACCGATTTCGATATCATCTCCCAAGCAACCGTTCAATCTGCCATCAACGGCAACCCGATCTCGCTCAACTTCCTGCAATCGGTGATCAACGAATTCCCGCGCAGCGACAGCGAAACCAACCTATTGAAAAATGCTCTGACGCTGGCTGATGCTGCTTCGATGCTGATATTGCAGCAGGCAACAAAGATCGCGCTGTTGACTGCCCGAAACAACCCGAGGAATGCCGCATGAAAGCAGGTAACTTTGTCCGCTGGATGCAATGCCCACCGCACTTGAGCAAGTTTGAGCGAGGGCAGATTCAAGAAGTTCAAGGCGATCTCGCTCGACTGGCTTGGTTTGAAACTTGGGTGCAAATCTCAGAACTCGAATTCGTTGAACCAACCGCGATCGAGCGTCATCGCTGCAACGGCTACGGCAAACCAATCATTGAGGAATTTTAGATGAACGCTCACGATTTGACTCGGAAATTCTACACGGGACTATTCGCATTCTGCCTAATGGGGCTGGCTTATGGCGTTCCCCGGACGATCAGCCTAGCAAAGTCGATTCAAGAGGCACCCCCGAACGATCGCCCACGTATCGAGAATTACGACGCGCATCGCTAACCGAAATGCCGATCGCCTGCCTGAGAAACAACGCGATCGGCTATCCCACAAATTCACCATTTGGAGATTTAAACATTATGACCACTAAACAAAGCTCGATCGCGTATCACGCCTCATCTCACGGGCTAGACAGCTTGATCGAATCTCGCGGAGATCGACTGCTTGAACTATCAGGGATTGAAAAGCTGCAACTCATCGCAGCGATCTCAGGTTGGCAAGCAGAAGACAGCGAAGCGGCAGAAGCGGGCGGAGATCCAAGAACGATCTCTGAGTTTGTTGATGATTCATCGATCGAGTTTACCGGTGATGTTCTTGAATGCTTGGGACACCTGAAGGATTGCTCTTGTGATGACGTGCTGAGTTTGATTGTTGCGATCGCGCATCAATTGAAAGAGGGAGCGTATTTGCAATGACCTTCTTTACGTCCCTCACTCAAAACACAGACTCACCCATCAAGAAGCGAGGAACTTTGCGGGTGATGTCTTATCTGTCAGGGATTGCGGCGATCGTCCTTACCGCATCGCCATACATCCAAGATTTCACGACAAAGCGCGACGAAGTGACCACGCGACAGACTGCACAACTCGCACAGAAGCAAGCCATCGATCAGATTGAAGTTGACAAACAATCAGCGGATCGCACCTTTCAGATTGAACTAGAGCAGAAGCGCAACCGCTCAGAGGCATTACGAAAGGTTGGAATCACTTTTGTAGATCCAGCACCAATCAAAGACGGCATGACGATATTGCAAAATGGCAGCGCGAACCCAATGCCTAAAGGAACGGTGATCGAGGATATCGAAGGCAACCGCGCGATCGTAATGGACAAGGGCAGAGCAAAATTATTGAGGTCTAAACCATGAGTCTTAAACCACCTTCCCAAAAATCAGCAGAGCCGCAAATCATAGATCAGAATGGTAAGCCGATTGGCGGCAAGTCAACAAAATCGAGAGAACCGATCGCCGATTGGGGCGCGATTCCAGAGGCGATCGGTAAGTTCGTTTTGTTTCTACGCTCCCCGTCCGGTTTGGTATGTGTGCTGTTCGGGTTGCTGATCGTTGTGGCATTCAAGAACATCGAACAGTACCCAGCGGTCGTTCGGATGCTCGGTTGGTCACAAGATCCCACATTTGCCGATTGCGCTCTCTATTGGGCATTAATCCAGTGCTTTCAATTGGTGGGCGGTATTTCGTTCGCTTCTAAGACTTTGCAAGCGGCTGGCTTCTTGGCAGAGCGCGGCAGAGCATACCCAGAAGCATCGACCAACCCCAATGCCTCAAAGTTGGCACTCAAACGCCGCAAGCGGTTAGAGGCAGAGCGCGACACTCAAATGTATGTGTTGTGGGCGATTAGCTTCGCTGCCTATATCTTTGATATTGCAACCGTCTCTCACTCAATGGGGCAATTGTTCGACGCTGTTGGCACTCCTAACTTCTTGCTGCTTGGTCGTGTGGCATGGATCACGATGCTGTTTGATGCCATCTGCATTCTGATTGTGATTCTCCGGGAACACATTCCCGGACGTGCAGCGCGTGACTTTCTCGGAGCGTTATCGCGTGGTGAGGTGATCAAGATGCCCACGCAAGTAGGTGACTGGCAACGCCCCGACTCTCGTAAATAGTTCAAAGCGATCACTAAGCTCAGAACTCACCGATCGCAAACCTTCTCAACGATGTACCCGCCTCAAAAGGTGACTTAATCATGGCATCTATTTTAAGAACGTTGGTAGAACAGCATGATCTCTCTATTCCCGAAGCTGTGCAGATTCTACGCAAGACGTTAGACGCTGAGGAGTCCGAAGCAGGACAAACCAAAGCGGTGAACCTTGTCTTGATGGGGCTATCTGCATTGGGCGGACTCGCAAGCATGACCAACCCGATCGGCTTGACTGTGGCGGGAATTGCGATCGCGGTTAATTGGTCTTGTCAATCGGCGCACCGCAAAGACTATGCAGCCATTCGCGACGAACAAGGGTTAGTTCATCACGCCCCGATGGTTCTAGATGCCATGCTGCAATACTCGGCAGCAAACATCGCGACAGAATCGACGCTGATTGCTGCCTACGAGCATTGCCTAAGTATCTTTGATGAAGATGAAGGGATTTGCGTTACGTCTTCCCAGATTGAAGGGACAGGGCAGTATCAGCACATGGGATTTGAACCGACACAGTTTTTTCGTTCGATTGTCGGCAGCGCAATCTCAACTGAAGACCCCGTACTGAAAGTAGCAGGCAAGAAGACAGGACTGGAGCGGATGTATGAGCGGATGGGTGTAGAAATGCCCAAGGAACCGAGCCAACCCACCACACCTACAATCGGAACGAATACCCGACCGAATGCTTTACCAGTGGCATCACAACCGACACGGCAACCCGACAGTATTCCGACTGGTCTATCGTCGATCGTGGCTGATCCTTATCAATCACGGGCATTCTTTGGGGCACAGCGAACCGGGAAAAGCTACCTTGCGGCGGTGGCATCGAAAGAGATTTCCGATAGCCTGTCCTGCAAAATCTTTCACATGAACCTAGCCAGTTTTGGCGATGAAGACTCCTACTATTGGAGTCATGCCGTTGAATCGTTGCAGTGCGATTTATCTTCAATGGATGGCTACGAGAGCAAGCAAATCATCAACCAAGCGATCGACATCGTGAAGCGGTTCTACTCACAACAGAACGCGCTTCTGATCGTTGATGAAATTGCCTACCTTGGCAGCGCATCCAACCAACACTCGAAACTTTTAGAGCCATTACTCACGCTGATTGCTGACAAAATCACAACGCTCTCATCGTCAGGCAAAAAACGACAGCAGGCGATCTGGACAATTGCACCTGAGTTTGTCGCGGGGTCACTCACTCAAGATGCCAAGGCGGTAAAGAAACTCAAACTCTGCTATGTTGCATCACATCCAGATCGCGCTCTCGATTGGAACGGACAATCCATCAGTTTTGATTGGGAACTGTTTCGGCAAATCAAAGCAAACTTTGAAATTTTAGAACCGAACTCACTCCCAAGCAGCGATCGCGTTTGTTTCGTTGGTTCGCACTGGTTGCCTATTGGGGAACTACCTGATCTAAAAAAGATGGCGACTCCTAAGCCCGATATCGTCGATCCAGTTCAACATTTGGAGCGGAGCTTAGAGTTATCCGCCCAATCTGAGAAAGACTCAGCACTAGAACTCATTCACTCAATCGAGAATCTCTCTAAAAGAGAAGCAATGCTGATTGCTTACCAATGGGCACAAACCCGCATTAAAGACGATAGAGAAGTCGATAAGGCTTCGTTCATGGCAAGGGCGCGAAACGATCGCAATTGTGACTACTTGCGCGAGAACCGTGACGCGATTTGGGATGAACTAGAAACCCTGATTTCGTAACATGAACTCATTGGAGCGAAACGCGAAACGAAACGGGAAACAGGGGGCGAAACGGAGCGAAACAACGTTTCTAGGCGTTTCTAGCGTTTCGTTTCGCTGTTTCCCGTTTCGTTTCACTAACCGTTTCGCTGATACGTCTAAAACTCAATACTCACAAGTCACTCATCAAACTATTAGGAGAAACAGCAATGGAAACTGCATCTGACATTCTTAAAGCAATGCTAAGAGAGTATCAAGCTTTCAAAGAAGCAGAACAATTGAACTCTACCAAATCTGAGAAAGACTCGCAAGATTCAGCACCAGATGAAGACTCTGATGCTGTTGACGACTCTCTCGATACTCCCCCTAGTTCCTAACAGTAATTGCTCTCGAATTGGGTCAAAATCGGGTAACTACGAACAGAAAGGGGTTACAAAATGGCTGCCATCTGGTAGCCACTGATGTTAGAGGGGTAAGTAGATGGCTACCAGATGGCGCAATAATCGCATCACATCGGTAGCAAGGGTAAAAACAATCAAAAAAGGTGAAAAAATGGTGCAGACAAAGGAACGCAAAACGAAAGCGAGTAAGGTCACAACTTCCCAAACTTTCCTCGCAAGCATTGACCCCGGAAACCAAAACATCGATGTTGTGTACGCCAAAATGAGCGTCACTGGCTCGATCGTTAGCTACGACGATCAGGTACACAAAACTGTTAAATCCCTGGTTAGCGAAGATGTGGAGCAGTACACATTTACTCAAGCTGGACTGATTGACGGATCTGGAGAGGTGACGACGCGACAATTCGGAATCGGAGAGTATCCCGGCGCTCAGTGGATCAAGGACAGTCCAGACGGTAAAGCCCAATGGGTTCTACCCGCGCTGATTCATTGTATGTGGGACGATCTCGCTGATGTCGATTCGATCACCGTCTACACATCGGTACACAACCCCGAAGCCTACCGCGCTGAAATGAAAGCAGCATTGAACGGACGCTTCACCTTTGTTAAAGACGACGAGCAAAAGAACATTACGGTGAAGTGTGATCGCGTTCTAGTTGAAGGTGTGGGAGCCATCAAAGCACAGAACCCACCAACGGCAGCGAATCTACTGTTAGACCTTGGCGGACAAACGGTGATGATTGCTCCGTACTCTGGCTTAAAGCTGATGTCTGGATGCGATCAGCCCTACCAACTGCTCGATCAGGGGACAGCTAGACTGATTGCTGAATTCGCCAAATGTCGCGCAGTTAATGAGGCACTGAAGCGAGTGATGACCTATCGGGAAGCGCGATCTGTGATTGACAATCCTGCTCACACTTTCCAAGGACATGACTTCTCTGGAGCGGTCGGCAAGGAGGTTCACAAGTGGCTAGAGAAGGTTGTAGGCAGCATTGAGGGACTTGCTAAGCATCATTTAGCAGAATGCCCCAATCGCTACGCAACGGGCGGCGCGGTTCTGATTCCGTCAGTTCGTCAGTGGCTACTCGATCGTGGTTACACTCCGGTAACTGAACCTTTGAGCGCTAACGTCCAAGGTGTGTTTACCCTTGCACAAGCTTTGGAGCAAAAAGATGCCGCAAAGTAAGACGAGGACACCGCGCTTTTCCATCAGCGAAACCCCTGTTGTTTCTGAGTTCCTAGACATTATCTGGAACCAACACCCAAAGCTGAGAGGCAACAAAGCTGAGACTGTTGTGTTTGCGCTGTCAGCTTGCGCCCACCGGAGCGATACATCGAATCAAACTCAGTCGATCGAAAGTTCACCGAAGTCAGTAGAGACAGAACCCGCTCAATTGATCGATTCTCTTGATGACCTTGACGACCTCGACACTTGACGACAACGGCATTCCCCTAGACCCACGATCGGCTAGGGGAATTGTTTTGAGAAAAGGTCTAGATGATTTTGAAGACTGAGGTTAACATCTCCCTGTCAGTCCGGACTGAACAACCTAAATATAGGAGGGCAAGCAACATGAGACTGAACGAACGGTTAGAGATGCGGGTCAATCAATGGCATAAGGACGCTATGCACGATCGAGCGAAAGAGCTTGGATTCAAGACAGCACCGGAGATGTTTCGCGCCATTGTCGAAGGTAAGGCAACCGTCAAGTTTTTAGGAGAAGGAAAATGAATCGTCGCAGTGAACGAAAAAGACGACAAAACGCACAAATCAGCCTACCAAAAAACAAAAACCTACCAAAAGGACAAAGACAGCTAAGCGACTGGGAAGCAGCTTTAGTTTCAGAAAAGTTGTCTTTCTGGGATTTGATAGATCCCTACGAGAAACACTCGTTCCACATGAATCACGCAGAGCTAGAGGAACGCCTGAAAAACACCGAAATGGGCGTGTGGGAATTCTGCCAGCATTTCATGCACTGCGAATTACCGTTCGTAGGGGTTGAAATGAACCCAGACAATCAGAAAGGATCGAAAGACATCTGGGTTTCGCTTCAATCGTCGATCGAGATTGTTCCTCAGTTCAAGCCATCCTAAACACAGCGAAAGACCTCCAAGGTTATAAAGCCAAGGAGGTCTTAAATTTCTTTAGAACGCCGTTGACGCGGCTTCTTAAATCCATTAACCCTGGCAAGAGGGAAAACGAATGCGTAATTCAAGTGTAGACACGACTAAGGAAACTGTCAATAGTTTCGACTCAAACAATTCTACTTCTACCGTGTCCAAAGGGCTTTCAGAGCATCAGTCGCAACCCAAGCGCAAGAAACTATATTCCACGTTTGAGGATTTTTCTGAAGGGACTCTCAGGGAATTTATTGAAGGGAGCGGCGTTCACCCATCCTTTTTTGAGAACGGCGCAATCGAGATTGTCAGCGACACCCGCATCGAAAACGGTGAACCTTCAGAAAACCCGATCGCTGAGTTCTTGAGGTGGAGCCAGAGCGAATCTCAAGCGGGATTTGCCTTGAGAGAAAGCTTTTTCGCCGCGCTGATGTTCAACGAGGATGGATCACCGTGGCAAGCGAAGTTGTCCTTCCAAAAGTGGAACGAGGGCAAGAATCGCTACAACAAACCCTACTTAGCGCCCAAGGAAGCCGGATCGAGAGCATTCCTGCCTCCGATTCCCGCTGCTGTCCGTCAAGCCATCAGTAAGCGAAACGGCGTTGAATTCCCCTCTGACGGCTCGTTCTGGGATTTTGTAGAGCAGCACCCAGAGATCCCGATTCCGCTTACTGAGGGCGGGAAAAAGTCTCTCTGCGCGATTTCTCAGGGGTATGCAGCAATCGCCCTTTATGGCAAGGACTGCTTGACGCTCAAACAACAGGACGGCAGTTATATCGTCAATCCTGAACTCGCTCGATTTTGCCAACCGGGGAGAACATTTGTCATTGCGCTCGATCGTGACGAGAAGCCTGAAACCGTTCGCAGTGTTGGCTACGCAATCAAACGGGCTTGCGAACTGCTAGAGCAATTTTCCGGAGTAACCGCTAAGGTCGCACTTTGGCAAAATTCCGAGGGTAAAGGACTCGACGACCTCTGTATTCAATCGGGTGCGGATGCGGTTGAGTTTGCTATTGAAAACGCGATCGCGCTTCCCAGAGTCCCCGCTGTTGAAGTGCCTCAGTGCCTCAAAGATAAGTTCTTACCTCATATCGAGGGAGCCGAACCCAGCGAGTACCTATTTTTGATTGCGACTGAGTTGAAGCACGTCTCACCGTCTGATCAGTCGGATTGCATTCAAGGAATTCTGATTCTGGCAGCAGAACATCTGGACTCGAATAAAACTGATTTACTGCTGACATTCATCACTAAATCAACCAAGCTAGGCAAGAAATCCCTAAAGAAAGACTTGGAAACTGTCAAGGCAAATCGGCAAAGAATCTCGCTTGATGTGTGGCTTAAGACTCAGGATCTTTTGGGTTTACACGCGATCGAAGGCGATGGAGACAGCAAGAGGTCTGTATCGCCCATTAAAGACGGAATGACCTTTCCGCAAATGGTTAGCGCGTCTCTTTTTCAAGATCCTTGGATCTGCGTTGCCCGAAAGCTTTACCAGTGGACAGGAACCTACTATAGATACTCGAATGACGAAGTTGAACTTTCGAGGATTCAGGCGTTTGCCAATGAGTTTGAGGTAGATCGAGACGAGAGAACCAGCTATCCATTTGCAAACCCAGTCGCGGTAAAGAACGCTCTTGAATGGGTCAAAATGCAGTTTGCTGTTTCCTACGATCGATGCAACCCAAGTGGTTTAAATTGCACGAACGGAGTGCTGCAAATTAGCTACACGGGCAAGCGTGGGAATATTCCAGAGTTCACCTTAGTCCCTCACAACCCCGATTTTTACTACCTCTACGAACCGATGGTGACTTACGACCCACAAGCACCATCGGAAGACTGCGATCGCTTGATGGATGCCCTAGACAAGCCACAACAGGAGGTATTGTTAGAGGTTGGATCGGCATCTTTTGATCTTGAAACCGTTCGTAAACATCACGGACGGAATATCAAAGGCTTACTCATTAAAGGGGTTGGATCTAACGGCAAGGATGCCCACAAAGAAGCCTTTAGCCTGTTGTTTGGTCGATCTGGCTTAACGTCTGTCACTCTTCAGGATTTTCAACAATACGATGAGGGTCGAAAGTTTCCTCTAGCAAAGCTTGTGACATCTCGGATCAATTGGGCATCCGAAAATAAGAAGGGCATTAGTATCGATGATTTGCAAAGCCTAAAGCAAGCAATCACCGGGGAGGAACTAGACCACGAACTTAAGGGACAGAACGAAAAGCCATTCAAGCCCAAAGCGGTGTTCATTTTTAACCTGAATGACGTACCCAACATCAAAGCAGGGTTACAAGCGATTCAAGACCGCTTTGCTGTGATTTCTTACAACAAAGTCTATGCAACGAAACCAAACCCCGCTAAGGGCGAGATGCAAGCAGATCCACGATATAAGTACGATCGCGACTTCATGAGAAATCATGTTTTGTCTGCCTTCTTAAATCGCGTGATTGCAGCATTCACGGATCTGATGCAAAACGGGATTGATTATTCTTGCTGCGACGAGGCACTAGAAAAAATTCAGGTGCAAAACTCCCACTTATTTGAGTTTGCCAAAGATTCAGGCTTAACGTTCGATCGTGGATCAGTGATCCCAGTGAAAGACCTGTGGCGGGAACTTGAGCAGTACTATATCGATACCGACGTACTAACCATCAATACGGACGGTCGTAGGGTCTGGGCTGATGATGTCCGACCGGGAGATCCCTATATCAAAGCCGCAAATCAGCTACCGAGGCATATTCAGAAACTTTACCCTCAGTGCGAAAAAGTAGAAATCGGACATCGCCAAATGGGAATCAAAGGACTAACTTTCGCTCCTCCATCCATAGAGACGATCGGAACCGAACCTACAAAAGTTGAAGAACCTGACGCACAGCCACAACCAGATCAAACCAGCGAAACAACTGAAGCACTTCCGACATGGGCTAAGGTCGGCGGCTATTTCTTAGATGTCTCAGGCAATCTGATCAGGATTGAGGCTATTCAACGAACATCCGACGGGGTACTACTGATCGACCGTGACGGCGACAAGTACAAACTTTCTGAGTGCCGTCCTGAGATTATCCCCACAAGTCTTCGATAGTTCCTTCCGTTCCACGGGGCGGTAATAGTTCGCCCAACTGCATTCCTTAACATTTTTACAAAGCAACATGAAGACTTGGTATTTGACGATCGACGCTGCGATCTCCCTTGATTTGCCTGCGGAAAAACTGAGAGAATTGTATCGATCTGGGATGTTCAAGCATGGGCATCACTACCGCGACATCTCCCCAATCGGATCAAAGCGTCCGACTCTGCAATTTCATGTAGAACGCTGCGAGGAACTACTCGCCATCCCTCCAGAAAAGAGAAAATGTCACTTACCCAAATAAATGTCCGATTAAAGGCGGGCAAGGTAGGCGTAACCATTCGTCAGAAGGGCGATCGGCTCTATCTCCGTGGCACATTCCCACCGAAACCAGGTGAGACGGAATGGAAACAGCGCGACATCTCGCTAGGTATCTACGCCAGCCCAGTAGGCTATAAACGGGCAGAGATTGAAGCCAAGAAAGCAGGGGCACAACTGGCAGATAAAGTGTTCACTTGGACTGATTGGATAGATAGCCCCAAGCCAAAATCAGACACGGTTAGCGGGTGGATAGAGCGCTTTGAGGTTGATTATTTCAACCGTAAAAGGCGCAATCCTAAATCTGAAACCACCTGGGAAACTGAATATGATCAAGTGTTCCGGCAGTTGCCACCGGATGAACCATTAACGGCGGAATTGCTGAGATCTCATATTCTAAAAACAGATCCAGATACCCGCAATCGACAGCGCTACTGCATGGTTTCGGAGGCTTTGGCTAAGTTTGCAGCACTGCCACTAGACGCGAAATCATTGAAGGGTAAGTATTCCGCCAAATCAGCCAAAAAGTTAACGCCTCGCGATTTACCCACTGACAAAGAGATTAGCGAGTGGCGCGATCGTATTTCTAATGAGCAGTGGCAGTACGCATTTGGACTGATGGCTTGCTATGGGCTGCGAAATCATGAGCTATTCCACATCGACTTAGAACGCCTGAAAGAATCGCCTGTGTTGCATTTGATCGAGGATGCTCACGGAGGCGGAAAGACAGGCGCTAGGCGGGTTTGGGCACTCTACCCGGAATGGTACGATCGATGGCACTTGTGGGATGTCTCACTGCTGCCACAGGTGACAGGACGGAACAATCGAGAGCTAGGACATCGGGTAACGCAAGCGTTCAAGCGCTACGGATTTCGTAATCCTTATAATTTGCGGCATTGTTGGGCGGTGCGCTCGATCGACTTTCTATCTGTGGAACTTGCAGCCGTACAGATGGGGCATAGCTATCAGATTCACTGCGACACATATCACCATTGGATTTCTGATGAGGTTCACCAACGGGCTTATGATGCTGCGATGAATAGACCCGATCGACCTATGCCACCTCCCTAAATCTTCCCTAAATTACGGCAGTGTCTTGGAATATATCACCGTCTTTTGGTGCGTTGAGAAGAACTATAAACGCCTTCTATAACTGCTTTTCAGCCTGTATCGTTTTGGTACAGGCGTTTTTATTAGGCGGACTCTTAATCCGCTGGTTCTGGGTTCGAGCCCCAGGTCATCCATCCGTTTCAGATTACAGGAAAAAGCGGTGAGCTAAACCTGAGCTAAAATCTGCTGCAACTGAATAGGCGAGACGTGCGATATTTTTTAGGGTATTCACAGCTTTTAAGGGGTATTAGTTCCTATTAAAAGCTGTGAATACTCATGTACTATATTCTGCCGAATAAAAATATTTCAGATCTTCGTTCAGAATAATTGCTTCTCCACCACAAATTCTATAAGGTTTCCAAATCTCTGACATTAGTACTAATATGTTTCTCTTATGGAAGTTTTCAGACCGAAAACTTCTTTCTCGATCGACTATGAAAAAGATTCTGTCGTTCACTTTCGCTGCTACGACATTACTGATGTCCGGCTGAACTTCCTCACAATCAAATAGGCTGACAGGCGCAATCCCAGTAGTGGGTTTGAGTAGACAGCAGACCCGCCGCTATAGTAGCTAACAAGGCGGCAAATCAGGGATATGCGTGCTCTGGACGATGTTTCGAGGGGCTACAGTGACATTGACAGTGGTAGCCAAGTGCTAATCAAAGATGGGAATAGAAAATTGATCGCAAGTGGCAGTTTGGGTAAGGGAAGCTTGGCTGAGCTTGGTTCAGATCCAGCCTGTGTATTTTCTGTTGCAGTTGAAAACATTCCATCCTCAGACTTCTACACGATTGAGATCGGAAATCGCAAAGGGATGACTTATTGCAAGGAAGAAATGCAGCAGAAAAAATGGCGACTTGAGTTGAGTCTGGGCTAAAACGATAAGTTGAATGCGGCTAGACGATGCTGCAAAAATTAAATTGCTGGAGTGTGCCTCAGTCTGAATTCTTCCTGAATTTTGAACACTTTGAGAGCAAGAAATTTCAAAACCTCTGTTGCAACTGCAATCGAATTGTTGTTCTCGGCGTTGGCAACCTCGTGAAGGCGATCGACTTCCGCTTCGACTTTTTCAAACTAATAAAATCGCACTGCTAGATGCGCAAGGCTTTAGAACACGGGACAACAAAGAACCTCTGCTTTGGAGTGGAAAGGGCACAAAAGGTGCTGAAAGCCACAAAGAGAAGCAAAACTGCTTGTGTTTCCCACAAAACGAAGTAGTAAGTATGCCATTTCCGAAGTTGGCTCAAAGCAAAGGGGGCAAAGCCCCATCAAGTGCAGTACAGAAGCAAGCAGCGAGTAAATGGGTAAAGGAACACTAGCCTTGGAGGAAAAGCACTGGTGCTAGGAGTCCCCTAGGCAAGCTTAGTGCAAAATATAATGCTGTGGAACCTGGCTCTTACAGGCGCTTCGTTAAAAGTTGGCAGGAAGATTTTGAGCAAGGGTGTAGAGAGGCAGAGCAAGCGATCTCGGCTTTTGATGCAGATCGAGGCTTGCATCCGTTGGATTACGATTCTTTAAGGGTGAAGCGCTATCAAGGTCAGGACACGATCTGAAATCAATGGTGCTTATTCATTGTTTACGCTATCTATATCGGTACAGAAGAAACTGTCCAAAAAAGAATCGCGATCGCTCAAGCAATTCGTGAGAGATTTCGCTCCAAAAAGAAATGCGTTGATCGTGCTTTGCTGTATGAAACCCCGTCTTGGCTTGAAGAATGCTTAAATGTGGCATTGTCAAGTTAACCGGGCTGTAGAATAATCGTACTGATTCAACGTTGATCGCATCCGCTTGCCCATGTACTCCCGTCATCGATTTCCCGGCGAAATGATTAGTTATTGTGTGTGGCTTTACTACACTTTTCCTCTGAGTTAGCGGGATATCGAGAAGATGATGCTGTATCGCGGCATTGAGGTGACGTACGAAACGATTCGGGAATGGTGCCAGAAATTTGGGCAGCAATACGCGAATCAAGTGCAGCGCAAGCGTCCCTACATCACCGACAAATGGCATCTCGACGAAATGGTGGTGACGATTAAGAAGCAACAATATTATCTGTGGCGAGCCGTGGACAGTGAGGGAAACGTGCTGGATGTCTTGCTGCAACGCCATCGAGACACAGAGGCAGCAAAGCGATTTTTCCGTAAACTGCTGAAGCAACAGGGCTTTGTGCCACGGGTGATGGTGACCGACAAGCTGAAGAGTTACGAAGCGGCGAAGAAGCAGGTGATGCCGAATGTGGAGCACCGACAGCATAAGAGGTTGAACAATCGAGCGGAGAACTCACATCAACCGACCCGAGTGCGAGAACGCCGAAGGCGACGATTCAAATCCCCTGGACAAGCGCAACGATTCCTCTCAGCCTTTGAACCAATCCGAGGACACTTCCACCCTAAGCAACATGAACTGAGTGCAAAGCGATATCGAGAACAGTTGCGCCAACGATTTGAGGAGTGGCGAGAAATTGCTTGCTTGAAAATTGCTGCGTAACCTTGAGCGAGGCTGAATGTTCAAGGATTATTGTGCTTATTTTGAACATACCCGGTTAAGTTGACAATGCCTCTACAGTAGCTTTGAGTATAAATTTCTTCCTGATTAAGCTGTCGATGCTCTGTATTTACGGATAGTGCTTGCAGCAATGGAGATGCGTCTTGGGTCGTCGAGTTCTAATTGTCAGCCCCCATTTTCCTCCTTTCAACGCGCCGGATCATCAGCGGGTCAGGATGTCTTTGCCTTATTTTCAAACCTTTGGTTGGGAACCGTGGATCTTGACCGTCGAGCCAGACGCGATCGCAGGTGCGAAAGATCCATTTTTGCTGAAAACCGTTCCAGATACGATTCCGATCACGCGAACAAAAGCACTTCCAATCGAGCTTACGCGGCGAGTGGGACTGGGAAATATTGGATGGCGATGCTTACCGTATTTTGTTCAGGAGGGCGATCGCTTAGTGGCTGAACAATCATTCGATTTGGTTTACTTCTCAACCACCGTGTTTCTCACAATGGGCTTAGCTGCTAGATGGAGAAGACGTTTTGGGGTTCCTTATGTGCTGGACTTTCAAGATCCCTGGTTTAGCGACTACTATCAACAAGCCAAAACTGCTCAACGTCCGGGAGGGCAGCTTAAGTATAGATTTGCTCAAACGATCGCAAAAACACTAGAGCCAAAGGCGATGCGCGATGTGAGTCAAGTGATCAGTGTTTCGCCTGCTTATCCTGAAACCTTGAAACAGCGGTATCCGTGGTTGAACGCTGATCAATTCACCTCATGTCCACGCTGGCAAGTTCAATTTCGTTGTTCATGAAGTCTGCAGGGCGATCGAATACATCAGCGACCATCTCCCCATAATCTTCTTCAGAAAGCTGCTGCAACTTCGTTTCAGGACTCAATGGCTGAAAGAGCGTTCCGGTCTCAACCATCGAGCGCATCATGTTGTAGTTGTAGAAAAAGAAAACGGGTCGCAGGATTGTGTAGGGCAACTCGCTTGCTCGGATGTATTCTTCGACTTGAAACTTGCTGCCGAAATGCGGAACACCCGTGTTGCGCTCGGCGCTCCCCACCGAACTGTAGACAAAGTGCTGGATGCCCGCCGCTTTCGCTGCGTCTGCAACCGCCTTGCCCTGACGAATTTCGGTGTCTACTCCATCCTGAAAGAGCTGTAGCGAAAAAACACCGTAGGCACCTTGCAAAGCACGATCGAGGGAAGCGCGATCGTTGAGATCTCCGACTGCGAGTTCTGCGCCCGCTCGTTGGAGTGCTTGAGCCGCAGGCTTGTTTGGGTCACGCACCAAGGCGCGAACCTTGAAATTGCCGCGTTGCAAAAGATGATGGGCGATCGCATTGCCCTGATTGCCTGTAGCTCCAGTAACCAGGATGAGCCGTTCTGCATGGGTTGATGTCATAACTGTTTTCTCACTCTCGTTTGTGGAAGGGTATGTGAAGAGGGCTTAGTGCCCCTCCGTTGTTCTCATTGTTCAACCTGAACCCAATTCAGAACACTCAAGTTCTCTGTGTTAAGCACTGAGATAAGCCGAGGTCATGCTTCTATGTCTAAAGATGGATCTTTCAGCAGAATTGTCCTGGAACACACGCCAGATCCTTGAAACCTGATACCCTCGGTACGCTCACACTTCTCTCAGAAAGTTGATTCCTTCTACCCTTTGCTGGCTAAAGCATGGATGCCGATCGCAAAAAATCCAGTCGTAATGGAGCGTCCTCTGCGCGGGTGAGAGGAGTCATTCTGTCACCGCATGGATGGCAACGATTTCAGGCAGTAAAGCAGCAGGTCGAGTCGGCGGAGAACTGGGGTAAGCGACTCACTCAGGAAGATTTGAATGAACGCACTGGACTTTCACTCAACACCCTGATCCGAATTCTGAAGCGCGAACTGGGGGTCGATCGCCAGTCGTTAGAGATTCTCTTCCAATCCTTTGAACTAAAATTAACGAAGACTGATTATGTTTCTCCAATCGCTTCAGGGGAATCGTTGTCCAGTCAACGGGCAAGCCCACAGCAGGATTGGGATAACGCAGTTGATGCTGCCGTATTTTATGGTCGTGATACAGAACTGGCGCAACTGTGGCAGTGGATGGTGGCGGAACGCTGTCGTGTGGTTGGACTCCTCGGAATTGGGGGGATTGGCAAAAGCACGATCGCTGTCAAAGCAGCTCTGCAAATGCAGATTGAGTTTAAGGTTGTGGTGTGGCGATCGCTTGCTAACGCACCCTCATTCGATGACCTCCTCACCAGCCTGCTGAAATTTCTGATGCCGCTTCAAGGTGACGATCCCATCATCCCTGCAACAATTGATGAAAAGCTTTCTAAGGTGATGCAGTATTTGCGATCGCAGCGGTGCCTGTTGATTTTAGATAACGCTGAAACGATTTTGCACAGTGAACAGGTCGGGCAGTGGCAGTCTGGTTATGAAGCCTACGGACAGTTCTTAAGAACGCTAGGAGAAACGCCTCACCAAAGTTGCTGCTTGCTAACCAGTCGTGAGAAGCCCCGTGAAATCGCTCTGTTGGAAGGCGACCAGAGCGTTGTGCGATCGCTCTCCCTGAGTGGACTGACCCCTGATGAGGGACGCGCTATTTTTCGGCAAAAGGGAGCATTTACAGGGTCAGAAGCCGAGTGGCAAACCTTAATTAACCACTATGGTGGCAACCCTTTAGCGTTGAAATTAGTGGCATCTGCCACGCAGGATTTGTTTAACGGAAGTATTGCTGAGGTAGTCAGCTATCTCAATCAGGGAACGTTTGTTTTTGAAGATATTCGCAATGTCCTCGATCACCAATTCAATCGCCTGTCGATCGAGGAACAGAAAATTCTCTACTGGTTTGCTATTCACCGAGAGCCGGTTGCGATCTCAGAAATTCGTCAAGACATGGTTGGTTCAGTCTTACAGCAAACCGTTCCTCAACAGGTTAATTCGCTGCGGCGGCGATCGCTTATCGAAAAAACAGACAGCTTATTTTTCTTGCAACCCGTGGTCATGGAATATGTCACGGAACGATTGGTTCAACAAGTCTGTACAGAATTTACAACGCGACAGCTTGACGTGTGGCAAACCCACTCATTCATGCAGGTGCAGGCGAAAGACTACATCCGGGAGATGCAATCACGATTCATTATGCAGCCGGTAATGGAATGGCTTTTATCGTCTTATCGAAATGTGTCAGAAGTTGAAGATAGAGCAAGGCTGCTCCTGGCACAACAGCGACAACAGCCAGAATATGGAGCAGGATATGCGGCAGGGAATTTGATCAATCTGCTGGTGCAGCTCAAAGTAGATTTGCAGGGTTCCGATTTTTCTGAACTCGTAGTGCGGCAAGCCGACCTGCGGCAAGTTAATTTGGTAGGGGTCAATTTTCAAAATTCTGATTTAGCGACATCCCTTTTTTCGGAGGCATTGGGGGTGGCAATATCGGTCGATATTAGCCCAGATGGCCAAGTTTTTGCCGTAGGCGATATCAGCGGTTTAGTGTATTTGTGGGATGTTGCATCCCATCAACTCATTGCGACGTTTGAAGGACATTGCGGTGGGGTCTGGGCGGTTGCATTTAGTCCCGATGGCACAACACTGGCGAGTGGTGGTAATGATGCAACGATACGGTTGTGGAATGTGCAAAGTGGTCAGTGTTTGTGGATTTCGACAGGGCACACGAGTCGAATTTGGTCTTTAAGCTTTAGCGCTAATCGTCAATGGTTAGCCAGTGGTAGTGATGATCAAACCGCAAGAGTGTGGAATTTGCAGGGTGATTGCTTGCACGTTTTGAAAGGACACACCAAAAACGTTTATTCCGTTCACTTCTCACCCAACCATCCAATTTTAGCCAGCGGCAGTAAGGATACCTCGATTCGGATTTGGGATGTTGAGACTGGAAAATGTTTAAATGTGTTGCAAGGGCATTCTTCTGGTGTTCGCTGTGTGCGCTACAGCCGGGATAGTCAACGGTTGGCAAGTGGCGACCTCAATGGCTGCATTCAACTATGGAGTCATCCGCTTGATTTTAAAACTCATTCATTTAATCCTGAATTATCGCTGGGGGGACATACCAATTGGGTTCGGAACATTGTCTTTAGTCCAGAGGGTGACACTTTAGTAAGCGGCAGTGATGATGGCACCCTTCGGCTTTGGAATGTCCAAGACGGATACTGTACGAATATTTTGGATGAGCAGACTGGAGCTACTCTAGCACTCGCCATTAGTGCTGATGGTCAGACCTTGATCAGCGCCAGCCACGATCGAACGGTGCGGCTGTGGCAGATGCCGAGTGGGCAAAGCCTTAAGACGTTAAGCGGCTATACCTATGGCGAACACTCATTGAGTTTTAGTCCTACCCCATTAACAGTAGGAACCAAGCCATTGAGTCAACTGCTTGCTAGTAGTAGTAGCCAAACGGGAACGATTCACCTGTGGCAGTGGCAGGTTGGTGACGATCTCCTCAATTCGTCTCCCTGGAAAACCATCAATCGAGAAAACAGCCAGATTTCAAATTTAAGCTTTAGCCCGGATGGTCAAACGATCGCTACCAACGGGGAAGATGGCTCCATTTTTCTATGGGACGTGCAAACAGGACAGGGCGATCGCTGGATTGCTCACGATGCTCCCATATTAGCGGTACGTTTTAACCCCGTTGGGCAAACCCTAGCAAGCAGTAGCTATGATCGAACCGTGTGCCTGTGGGATGTGCAAACTCACCAATGCTTGCAAGTGCTACGGGGTCATCAGAGCAGCATTCGGGCGATTGCCTTTGATCCCCAAGGTCAAACGCTGGCAAGTGGCAGTTATGACCAAACCATTCGCCTCTGGGACGCGCAGACAGGGGATTGCCTTCGGGTGCTAGAAGGGCACAAGGGCGGGGTTTACACGCTAGCATTTCATCCAACCAAATCGATTCTGGCAAGCGGCAGCTTTGACCAAACGATTCGATTGTGGGATGTGCAAAGCGGAGCCTGTCTAAGGACATTACAAGGGCATACCAGCATCGCGTTTACCATTGCTATTAGCCCTGATGGTCAAACTATTGCCAGTGGCAGTGATGACCAAACCGTTCGCCTCTGGAATTTGAAGACGGGGGAATGCCTTCAGGTGATGGGTGAACACACCAGTTGGATCGCATCAGTCGTCTTCAGCCCCGACGGTCAAATTTTATTGAGTGGGAGCTTCGATCGCACCATTAAACTGTGGGATGTCGCTACAGGACGCTGTATCAAAACGGTGAGAGGCGATCGCCTCTATGAAGGCATGAATATGCAAGGCGCAATGGGGTTGACACCTGCTCAAAAAACAACATTAAGAGCATTAGGAGCAATCTCACAGTGAAGCGATTGTTTACAGCACTACCGCTTGCGTACCGTGCAAAAAAGCTATAGCTTTAACTCGGTAATGTTCTACAACTGGTTGCGGGTTTCGCTTAAAAGTCGATGTGAAATCTTGAACAGTAAGGTCAAATTGAGCTTTCAAAGGAAAAGAACGATCAATTTTGATCGTTTCCCTGCCGCTTTTGCCAATATAGCGTTACCAAAGCGTATTAGGACGTATATTAGAGGGGTAGTGTTGTGAAGCATGGCTATGGCTGCCCCCTACAGCGAAGATATGCGCTCCAAAGCAATTGCTGCGGTGAAACGTGGTGAACGC
>JAESGH010000207.1_pt1 | contig 113280 bp, 107 predicted proteins | sample 9269641 | NCBI WGS metagenome assembly JAESGH01 (sample SAMN14515345, study PRJNA621665) | algae metagenome | isolation source: Phormidium tanganyikae FI6-MK23 and co-occurring heterotrophs from granitic... | place: USA: Fort Irwin, California | collected 1998-05-24 | reverse complement strand
AGCATGTTTGACGGCCTGAAGCTCACTGTCTCGCGCGAGCCGCTGCGGGAGGAGGCACCGAAGCTGCGGCGACCCGTCGGGCTGTCGGACGTCCGCGTCAGCGCCCGCGCCCTCGATACGGCCGCGGCCCCGTCGGCGCTCGACAAGGCGGTCGAGCGCTTTGCGCGGGTGACGAAGGAAATCGTCGATGTCCGGCGCGCCGGCGGGAAGGAACTGCCGCACGAACTCGATGCTTATCGCGCGGCCCGGGCGGAGGTTGACGCGCTGCGCCCCGGAGGCGCGAACGATCTGCGCGAAGCCTTCGGGAAGAGCTACGAGCTGACGAAGGACGCGGCGGAGGGTCGCACCGATGGCGCGATGGGCGAGATGAACCGCCGAGACGCAGGCCGCGCTGCCGAGCGAGCAGCGGACGAACGCGCGGCGCGCGATCGCGTCCGGCTTGCCGCCGATACCGAGAAGCGGGCCGATCTGTTCGTTGCGGCATGGAAGAAGGAGAGCGCGCGCGTGAAAGGCGCCCCGACCTATGCGGCGCGCGACGCGGCGCGTGCCAATCTTTCCGATATGGCGAAGAGCCTGCACCGCGATCCGCAGCTCGAGGCGCTGCTCCAGAATCGCCGCGCGCAGCTCGGGCTGGATGTTATGAGCACGAAAACGCTGTCTCAGGATCTCCAGCTAAGTCTAGGCCGTGGACGCGGCATGGGGATAGGGATGTAGACTGCGTCCATGACCGAGAAACCAGCCCCCACCGCCGAGCAACCCGCCGATGCCGCCACCGCCTTCGAACAGTTGCGCCGGGAGATATCGTTTCAGCGCTCCGCGATCGAAGGCCTCACCGCGGCCAAGGACAAGCTGCCCGATTACTCGCTAACGCTCCGCGACATGGCGTTGCGGCTCACGCAAGTGGAGGAGTGGCTTGCCCGCATCGACGATCGACCGGCGATGCGGCTCACGCCGCTGACCATCGCCACGGAAATGCACGAAGGATTGATCACCTACCGGGCTGATGACCGCAAGCTCCTCGTGGAGGCGCGCGATGCGCTCGCGCGGTCGCTTGGCCGGGTCGAGGGCATGATCAAGCAGAAGCGCTCGAACGACGAGCAGGATTGGTGGGTAACTTGGGCAGGTACGGGTGGGGTGCTGTGCGGAATGTTCTTGACCTTGGTCGGCGTAGCCGTCTGGGTCTAGCCTCGGGCGCAATGCGGTGCAGCCGCTATGCGCCCGATCTTTGCCGTTCCAGCCTCGAAAGTAGTGCGCCCGAGAGCGGCCATTCGTTTTGCTCACTAGATTTGGCTTCCTAGCGCCTCATGCTAATCGCAGCCAGCCGCAAGATTACTCAGGAAGCCTTCCGTTCGCGTATGCCAGATTGGGGCACGCGAGGCGACGTTAGAAACCTTTATATCGCCCGCCCGGAAGAAGGCCGGACCCTAGTGACTGGCGGCCGTCAACGGCTTGGTCGAACCGTTGGTGCCTGTCTTGTTGGAGTCACCGAGAGCACCCGGCGTCGTCCCGACCTGTTTCGCGCTGTCGGCAACGAGGACGTCGTCCGACGCCAGAGCGTCGTTAGGCCTCGGCTGTTGAATAATCTGTATCGACATTCCACCGCCTCGCTCCCGGTCCTCGCTCCAGGAGAGCGCACCCGCGGCGAGCAGGGCTGATACAAGGCTGCCCGCAAGGCCTATGCACCCCATTGCGATGAACAGGAACCGGAAGCTTGCACCCATCGTCTGCGGGCGGAGTGGGAATATCGCTTGCCGAGATGCCGCGTCAAAGCTCGCATCTTCGCTTGCGAACAGATGCCCGTGAGGACTGAGTTCTACGCTTTCGGCAACGATCAGCGCTTTTTCAGCATGTTTGACCAACATGCTCATGCGCTGATCGAGCTTTCCAAACACGATGGCGACGAGCGCAATTACTACGCCCATCACGATGCCGAGAACCGCGAATTTATCTCCATTTTGGATCACGGCTGCAAGACCGGTGGTTGCGAGCCCCGAAAAGGCAACGAAATAATTGAAAATATTGATTCTTTGTGCGGAATGCAGCTCAAAATATCGCCAGCAATGCTCAAGACATGCCTGCTTTTCTGCGCCACCGTCACTCGCCATCGCAGAATTTCCGCCCACTTTTGCTTCTCCCCGCAATCTCGAACCGACAGTTGCAAGATACGCTATTGGCACTCAGCGCTGCTTTCCGCTAGCTGGACGATCAACAAGAAAAAGATTTGGGATTAATTGGTGACTACGCCTGCCGATCGAGCCTTTTTAAACTACGCCCGAGGCGGCCGCAGATACATCGAGCTGCGGTGGCGCATCGCCGCAAATGTTCTGACCGGCACAACCTCGCAGCTGCAGCGGTTGCCCACGAGCTTGCGCAAGAGCTTCTTCAAATTGGCCAAAGGCTTCGTAGCGATTGACATCGGCGAAAAGGACTGGCGGTTTCTTGCCAAATTTCAGGATGGGGTAGGAAGCGCGGTCGAAGACAGCCTTGTGAGCCTCGTTGTCGATTATGCTCTCGAGAACAAGGACCGTGTCGACGCCATCTGTGCTGCTGATAAGCAGGTGTCGCTCGCGATTCTCGAAGAGCGGATGGATGACATCATCCTCGCTTTCAACGACCTCAATAACATCGATCGGCAGTCGTTATGGGGTTTCCGGCTCTTTTCGGCTCGAAACGCCTCGGATTACAAGGTCATCGTCGAGCATTTTTCCAAGAACGCACATTCCGACTGGATCACGAAGGAATTTCTCTACCCGTTGATCTTCTATTCGATCAATCAGCCCACCGATGATTTTTTTCCCGAGATGCTGACGCAGATTTTCCCCGAATATAGCCAGAATATCGATCAGCGCCGCCTTGTGACCTTTCTGCTTCGCGACGATCTCGCCGCCGAAATTTCGCTCGCCTATAAATGCTATGTCGGCCTCATATCGCATCCGTACGACGCGATCGAAATGCTCGCGTCGCATCTTGAACTAACGATCGCGCAGGGACATCGGATCAGACCGTCGTTGGTCGATATCCTGAGGCCGCTTGCCGACGCTTTCCCGCTTTCGCGTTTCCCGGCGCTTCTCGACCTGATTTCGGGCCCGCCAGCTTTCAGTGCGCAGCAGACCCAGGTGACGGCGCCCTGGATGGATGGCGCGTTGGACCTCACGCGCTCGCTCTTCGAAAGCAATTGGAGTAACGACGCTCCCGCCGCCCCGGCGCGCAAATGGTCCGTGCTTTGCGCGCTTCACGCGCTGCGCTGGACGAGATATCCCACCTATGACGAATTCTGCCTCGTCGACGCACTCGCCAGAAGATATTTGTTCACTTCGGCAGGACGCGCGGTCTCATCGCTGATGACGGGGCTCTATATGTGGGAGCGCGCCAGCCAGGCACGCGAGGTGAACCAGCTGATCTGGCAATTTTACCTCGTCCGCCAGGTCACACCCTTTCTGCTCAGTTCGCCATCGGGCGACAGCGCTCGTGCCCTTGACCTCTTCGGGACCTCGCTCAGCGCGCATGAGGCCGATGTCTCATCTTATCTCGATACCGCCGGCGATGAGTCAAGGATGTGGATCAAGCGCTTCCACTGGCAGCAACACGCCAATATCGATCAGATGCGCTTGAAGGACTGGTCGGCCGCAGTGAGGCAGACGATGCCCTTGTCTTGCAATAACAGATTTTTGTCGGGCGTGTCGTGGAGCTGGTTGCAGGAGGTCATTGCTGCATACCGAATTCGCCCCTTCCGCGCGGAGCCAGATGCCATCTACGTGCTCTTCCTTCGCTTCATCGAAGAGATGCGGACTGAGGACAGCACGCTCAACAATGCGATCGGTCCGATCGCCCGGAACTATTCCAATCTCGAAGATTTCGTGACGTGGCTGGTATCGGAATATGGGGCGGCAGCGCTGGGTATCGTCCGCATCTATCTTCAGCCGAGCACGATCCTGCGTCTGCGTCTCGAACCGACCTTCATGGCGGCACTGACCGAACGCGTCGCGGCGCTTGAAGCGCTTGGCGAACATTATGGCTTTCCCGCCGACTTGATGACGCGCGAGCAGCTTGCCGCCGAGCAGCTGTCGCTCGTCACAACGGTCACGATGAGCAGTCTTGGCGCCCATCAGTTCGAAGTCCCCTGGGCGCTTCTCAAGCAGCAGGCGCTTCGCGATGCCACCGAACATCACAAGGCTTATCTCGCCCTGTCGGAATCCTACCGCGAGTTGCCGCTCCTTGGGCAGGCCTTGAAGCGCGGACATGTCAGTTTCGCGAACAAGCAGTCGCGCGAATATGAGGTCCCCAATTCCGCATGGCCGCTGACGCAGGTGATATCGATGATGATCGATACATTTCTGTCGCACCCCTCGTACGGGATCGAGGCGATCCTGGCGGTGCGCATTCGCCACGACCATATGCGCCGCGAATTTGCCGATGCGCTCGGGGCGCTGAAACGCACCGCGATCGCCGGGCTCGCGGCGGCCGACCGGTTCGAACTCCTGCCGTACTTCGAGCAGCCCGTCTATGACAGCGTCCAGCGCTGGATCGACAATTATATGCACACCGGGACAAGTGGCCGAAGCGCGCCCGTATTCGAGTTTCTGCCCACGCAGTCGGAGCTCGAGACACTCATGGCCTCGATCCCGGACGGGAGCGAGGCTGGGCCCATCGTCGACATCGTCTATGATTGGCTCCAAAGCCGGCTCGAAATATCGCTCGGGCGCGCCAATGCGCTTCTTGATGACGACCTTATTCCCGATCTGCGCGCCTGTGTGAACCAGACCTGCCAAACACTTCTGGATTCGCAGGACCAAGGCGCGGTCGAGAAGATCACGAGGGTCGTTGAGACGACCGTCGTCGACAAGGCGAAATTCCTGCACGAATGGTTCGATTGGCAGACGCAGGAGCGTGGAACCTCGGTCAATTATCGCGGGATCGCGGCTGTCGTCCACGATCGTTTCCGCGGATTTGAGAATCTCAAGGGTCTCTCTATCTATCTTGGACCCTCGGCGATTTTCGACGACGCGGTACCGCCCGAGAGCGTGAAACAGGTCTATGATATCTGGTCGGAGATGGTCTTCAACGCGATCAAATACAGCAAGCGCGACTATGTTCGTATTCGCGTGAAGCCTTTCGAAAACGCAACAGCCTGCGGATTCCTCTTCTCCTCGCTGGGCGACGCGGGCACGATTTCCGACAGGGTCATCGATGGCGACCCCGGGTCAACGGTTGATGGGCAATTCAGAGATCGCAGTTCAGGCCATCCCAAGGTCGCCGCCATCGCGGCCGCCTTGGCGAGACGAAATGTCTCGGTTCGCGCGATTGGCCGAGGCGGCTCCTACCATGTTTTCATACCGATGCTGTGCGATGAAACCGCCAATCGGCTGCGCATGCAGGCCGCGCAATGACGACACTTCGGATATTGGTCGTCGAAGACCAGGAGCAAAAATATGCCCAGGTCGCAAAAGCGCTGCATGATGCGTTGCCAGATGCCGACTTGGTGCGCACCGAGACCGTAACCGAAGCGGAAGATATGCTGCTTCATCCCTATGATTTTGTTGTTCTCGATATCTCGATGAACATCAGCCCCACTTCGGCGGCTTTTTCGCGCGGCGGTCATGCCGATTTGGGCGGCCTCGACCTCGTCGAGTATATGTACCTCAACGAGATCGAAACCCCGGTCATCGTGGTGACGGGGTTCGACTTTTTTCGCGTGCAGCCAGTACAGGGCGTTACCGAGCTCATCGGCCTCGAGGATCTCGAGCAGGCGATCCGTGAAAAAATCGGAAATCAGCTTATCACCCTTGTCCGCTTTGGCTCGGCAGGGTGGGCCGACCAGCTGAAATCCTCCGTCACCGGGGAAGGTACGGCGTCCTAAATGCGAGTTCTCATCGTTCACGATCGCGAAGCCGTTGCTTCGCAGATATCCGCACTGTTGACCGGGATCGGCATCGCCGAGCTGCGCATCGATGATGCGAACGACGGCGTGTCGGCGAGAAACCGGCTGCGCGATACGGTATATGACGTCGCAATCGTCGATCTCACCATCCCCAACATCCATGGTAAAGGCTTGCCCGACTACAGCATAGCGGAAAGTCTGCTCCAGGAGGCGATGGACGACGTCGGGTTGAAAGCGCCGGGCGATATCATCGGCCTCACCCAAGAGCCTGAGGCCCTTGCGCGCATCGACACGATGGTCGGCGCCAATCTCATGGCGATCGTGCACGAAGACGAAGGCGGAAATTGGCGCCAGGAGATCATCGACCGCGTCACCTATTGTTCGCGTCATGTCGTCGCGCGCCAGCGCTCGATGTTCCAACGCTACGAAACCGACGTCGGGATCCTCACCGCGCTTGATAAAGAATTCCTGCCCTATAAGTCGATCTTTGATCTTAGTGACCATCCGCATGCGCCGGGCGTCTATCTCTTCGGCTTCCACGACAGGGAAGGAAAGCCGCGCGAAGGCGTCGCAGCCTGCGTCGGGCGCGCCGGGCAAGCCGCTGCGGCGTCTTCGACTCAGGCGCTCCTATCGCAATTCCGGCCCAAACTTGCCCTGATGAGCGGATATTGCGGCGGCGTCGCAGGAAAAGCGGCCATTGGCGATGTGCTCATTGCCGAAAGCGTTTTCGACTGGGACTACGGCAAGTGGGAGGATACTAAAGGCGAGATTACCTTTCATCCGCGGCCCGAGCCGATTTGCATCCGCTCGTCTCGTGCGCATCTCTCGGCAAGGACGCTGATCGACCTGCCGCAGATTATATCGCCGAGCGATCTTTCGGTTATCACATCGCTCGCGGATGGCGACATAACAGCCCCGCAAACGAGACTCGCGCCCTACGGATCGGGCTCGGCCATCGTTGGCAACGCCGAGGTGTTGAAGCGCATCAAGCTTTTGAACGATAATATTGCCGGGATCGATATGGAAGCGTTCGGCTTCTATTATGCCGGTGCCAACACGCCGGTCGCTCGCCCCGACATGCTTTGCATCAAATCGGTGTCCGACATGTGCGACAAGGATAAGGACGACAAATATCAACCTGCCTGCTCGCTCCTCGCCGCGCGAACAGTCGAAGCGTTGATCCGGCGCTGCTGGACCTTTTAGTGGGGTAGTCTTTATCTCAAACTGCCGCGCGGCGGATTTTCATCCGCGGAAATTAGCCGGTCGAATGATCGTGCGAAGGGCAGCTCTCAATTGCATCTGGCCAGGAGCAGACTTTCAGCAAGCGGCCAGGTCCAGCAGTGGAACGGGCCTGAGGTCATCGGTTTTGCAGGCTGCAAGAGTAACGAGCCCGGCTGCGGTGCCCAATCAGCAATGGGACGCGCACCGACCATGTTCATGTAGGAGCGAACAACCAGACCGGTCGCATCACCGACGCATATGCTTGCGATCCCGTCTCGTTCCTCAACTGGTCCCTGCAACTCCGAGCTGAATTGTCGACGCTCTGATCGGATCTCGGTCCCGGGCCGACTCAGTGCCCGATCGGAGGCGCTCCCTCGCTGAAGCGGATAATCTCTTGCCTAACAGGCGACACAATCACTCTCTCCGCCGCTAGGCATGCTGTTCATGCGTCGGTCCGCTTGTGCGATCCTTACTATAGCGAACGCATTGCGCGAATAGATAAGCTGTTGATTGTCTTTTCTTAACTCTCGCAGCCTAACTTCGTTCGACATGAGTCGAAGCGGAGGCGGGCTATGAGAAACTGGGGAACCATTTGCGGTACGATGGCACTGTTGGTGGCCGGGAGCGCGCACGCGCAGACGGCCGATTTGGAGTCGGCGGTTGACTATCCGCCATCGGTATCGACGAAGCGCTATTATCTGCCCATTGGGACACCGCTGCGTCTGCAAACGACGGCGCCGCTTTCCACGAAGGACAGTAAGCCCGGCGACCGCGTGCGCCTTGAGGTCGTCGAAGATGTGAGTTTTCGCGGTACGGTCGTGGTCCCGGTCGGCACTTCGGTCATCGGACAGGTGTCGCGGGCGCAGCGCAACGGTCATGTCGGCAAAAAGGGCAAGCTCGATATCCAATTGATCAGCATAGAAATGCCTGATGGGCCCGTGCGGTTGACCGGCAACGTGTCCGATGAAGGTAAAAGTCACACCGCCCTCTCGGTCGGGACAATGCTCCTCGTTTCACCACTTGGGGGATTTTTGATTCACGGTACGAGCGCAAGCATTCCGGCAGAAACGTCTGTGACGGCTTATATTGCGGAGCCTCTGCTTTTTGCTTGGCGTCCTGATAAGGACGCCCTTATGGCACTCTTGCCGCAATCTGAGGAAAAGGCCGCAGGGCGGAATGTCGTCTCTTCAGCACTGCCGGACTGATCCGCCTGTCCGCTTGTAGGGGTTGACGGGTACAAAGGTCCAAAAAACCAACTCTTTGCAGTTTTTGGTCCGGTCCGGCCCCGTGCGGCTCGTCACTCCGTATCGTGTACCGGGGTTTCAAAGATGGCATGATTGTGCCCTTTGACACCCAGCCTTGAAGCGACGTGGGATGTTACGGGTGTCGATATCGGTCGGCCACCCAAATTGCCGAGCACAATTGCGTCCATAATGAACATTTATCTCCGAGCCCGCAGTCGGCGGGAAAGGAATTGTTAACCACGGTGGGGCAGATATCGTCTCCGGTAAAAGAAAGGCAATCAGGAAAGTTTGCCTAGCATTCCAGGAGGTTGAATTGCTTAAATATCTTGCAACGCTGTCGATCGCGGCGCTCGTGTCGACCCCAGCCATGGCACAGAACGCTGGCGGCGCGCGGGTCGAATTCACGGCGGGTTACGACAACACGAGCGGCAAAATCTCCTATGCCGATAGCGCCGATTCTACGGGCGATTTCAGCGAGAGCGAGTCTTCGAGCGGTGCCGCCTTTGGCGGAACGATTGGCTACGATCTCGGCATTTCGAGTAAGGCCTTTGTCGGCGTTGAAGGAAGCATCGACCTTGCCAGCAACAAGCGTTGCGGAGAGATTTTTGGTAACGACTCTGCGTGTTTTTCGGTGAAACGTAGCTATGCGATCGGCGGACGCATTGGTGCATATGTTGCCGAAACGGCGCGTCTCTACGTTGGTGCTGCCTACGCCAACGGAAAGGCCCGCGTAAGCTATGTTGACGAGCTCGACGCGGCGAATAATTTTTCGTTGTCGGACAGCCGCGGAGGCGTTCGATTTAGCGGTGGTATCGAGGCTCAGATTGCCGGCAACTTCTACACCAAAGCCGAATATCGCTATACCAATTATAAGGACTACAAGGTCAGCGAAGGCACCGAGAAAGTGTCACTTGGTTTCGACCGTCACCAAGTTCTGGCTGGATTTGGCGTTCGCTTTTGAATTCGAGACCGGTCCGGAGATGTCTCCGGGCCGGCCATTCATGATGCGAAGAATATGGTGACTTCGCTTCCCCTTCAAGTTCCTCCGAGGCGCGAGAAGCCGCCCGAACTATTCGCACATTTGTCTTCCAATCTTATGCGGCCTTAATGCCCACGCCATTATGCCAACACCGGTGCAGGGGGAGTTGGCGAATGAAATTGCGCAAACAAGGCGATTCCCTGCTTCTGAGCGCGGCACTCATCAATTGCGCGCACGCAGAGAAGGCACTTGATCCCGACCCGGCACTCTATGACGCCGTTTTTTGACACGATGTGCCGGCAAAACTTCCCCGACGTGAATGCCGTTGTCCGAGCAGCCGCATTGAATGGATGGTACGAGATCACCCCGCGCCTGACTGGCTGCGGTGTGCCCGCCCAAACGCAGCGGGTGTTCCGAAAGGACGGCTTGATGCTCATTCGACAAATGGCTCAAGCCCAAAGTTCAGTGTCACCTGGCAAATCACGGGCTCTGCGCAAACGGAATTGTCGGGCGCAGACGTGGCGGCGATGGCCCGAGCTCGGGCCAGGCAATCCGAAGTGGAGTGATTTTGCGCAATGGACCCAGATTGACGGGATAGCGGTGCCGGCTGGTGTCGCCCTCTACAAAAAGCGCGTCCGCGCAATTTCGATTTCTATCCGCAAAGCGCGATAGGCGGACAGCGCAGGCCTATGACTAATCCCCGATAGCGTTACCTGGTTTCGCGGCAAGCGGATCATGATTCGATGGATCGGGTCGCGATCAATGCGGAACCCATCAGTGGCGCGTGGCCGACACAGAATATCTCTTCTGAGCGCATTCTAATTGTGGGGACATATGTGGGGATAGTAAACGCCGGCGCAAGATTTTTCAATCTTATCAATATGTTGGACGTTTAAAGTGGCTCCCCGGGTAGGATTCGAACCTACGACCGATCGATTAACAGTCGATTGCTCTACCGCTGAGCTACCGAGGAACACCCCGCCGTGGCGGGCAAGGCGGCCCCTTTGCCGCCGCGCGAATGATTTTGCAAGACCTCAAACGATAAATTGTTCCATCGCGATGCGTTCGTCCAATCCTTGGTCGGGATCGAAAAGCAAAGTCAGCGGCCGGCTGCGGTCGGTGGTGACCAATACCGTCTTCACGTCACGGATTTCGCGCTGGTCGGCGACCGCGCTGACCGGGCGTTTTGCGGCCTCGCGGACGTTGAAGCGGATGCTCGTCGATTCGGGGACAAGCGCGCCGCGCCAGCGCCGCGGGCGGAAGGGGCTGATCGGCGTCAGTGCGAGCATCGCCGAATCGAGCGGCAGGATCGGGCCGTTCGCGCTGAGGTTGTAGGCAGTCGATCCGGCGGGGGTCGAGACGAGGACGCCGTCGCAGGCGAGTTCCTCGAGCATCGTCCTTTCGTTGATCATGACCTCGAGCTTGGCGGCCTGGCGCGTTTCGCGGAGCAGCGAGATTTCGTTGATCGCGGGAAGGATGTGCCGTTCGCCGCTGATCGTCGTGATGTCGCCCGACAGCGGGTGGATCAGATAGGGGCGCGCGGCTGCAAGGCGGTCGAGCAGTCCCTCGACACGGAACTCGTTCATCAGGAAGCCGATCGTGCCGCGGTTCATGCCGAACACGGGCAGGCTGCGCCGCTGGTCGAGCAACTGGTGCAGCATGTGCAGCAGAAAGCCGTCGCCGCCGAGCGCGATCAGCAGGTCGGCCTCGTTGAGGTCGACGAAATCGTAGAGCGGCCGAAGCTCGGCCTCGGCCTCCTCGGCCGCCGGCGCGTTCGACGCGACGAGCGCGATCTTGCGTTGCATTATGGTCCCGAGCCCCCTGAAAAATCCCTGGGCGAGGCTATCCTAGCCGCCCGTTGCACTCATATGACGCGCGACCGCCGGTGTGGACTTTCGTTCGATATGAAAGTCATGCGCGCGGGGTTTGCCAGCCAATGCGGCGTCAATCAAGCCGTCGACATCGCCGCCGTCGCGCAGCGCCGCGCGCAGGTCGACATGGTCGTCCTGACCCAGGCACATATAGATGCGCCCCTCTACGGTCAGGCGGATGCGGTTGCACGTCGCGCAAAAATTGTCGCTGAGCGGGGTGATGAGGCCGAGCGTCACCGGGCAGTCCTCGATCGCGAAATAGCGCGCGGGGCCGCCGGTCGCCTTGTCGACGGGCCAGATCGGCCGTTCGGCGCGCAGCGGCGCGACGAACTGGTGCAGCGGGATGTAATGATCGCTGCGGTCGCCCTCGACCTCGCCCAGCGGCATGGTTTCGATCAGGGTGAGATCGCACGCGTTCGCCGCGCACCAGTCGAGCATTGGCATCAGCTGATCCTCGTTCAGCCCGGCGAGAGCGACCATGTTGATCTTGACCGCGATGCCTTCGCGCTGCGCTGCGGCGATCCCTCGGCGCGCGACGTCGAGGTCGCCGAACCGCGTGATGTGCCGAAAAGCCTCGCGGTCGAGCGTGTCGAGGCTGACGTTGATCCGCCGCACCCCCGCGGCAGCCAGCATCGGCGCGTGTTCGGCGAGCCGCATTGCGTTGGTGGTCAGCGTCAGCTCGTCGAGGCCGTGCCCGATCAGCGCGCCGAGCCGCGCCGCGAGCATTTCGATGCCGCGTCGTACCAGCGGCTCGCCGCCCGTGAGGCGGATACGGCGGATGCCGCGCGCGACAAATCGTTCGGCGAGTTCGCCCATTTCCTCGATGGTGAGCACCGCCGCCTTGGGCAGGAATTGCATATCCTCGGCCATGCAATAACGGCAGCGCAGGTCGCAGCGGTCGGTGACCGAAAGGCGCAGATATTCGATCCGGCGGCCATGGGCGTCGGTCAATGGTGCGGCGGGCCGGGGCGAAAGCGCGGACATCGGTGCGATCATGATGCAAAATGGAAGGGCTTGGCAAGGAAAGCCTGATAAGGCGGCGCGATGAATCGCCTATCCGAGTCGCTGTCCGGCTGCGTCCGAACGCTGGAAAATCTTCATTTGCGGCACGATGCCGACGTGGGCGTCATGCTGGTTCAGGTCGACCAGATGGCGCGTATCAACAATAGCGCCGGGACTGCCGCGGGGGACGCCGTGCTCGACGAGATTGGCCGCCGACTCGAAAGTTTCGCGACCGACGAATTCGGGCAGGGGAGCTGCGTTGACCGGATTGACGGGCCGCGCTTCCTGATCGTTCCGGCGGTGCCTTTGTCGCTGGGCGCGCTGAGGGCGCAGGAGCGCGCGCTGCATGTTGCGCTGGCCGAGCCGATGGTGGGCGATCCCAAGGGCCGCCTCGCGATTCGCATCGCCGCGGCGTTGATCGTGCGCGACGAACCCGTCGTCGAGCAGCTCCGGACCGCGAGCGACCAGCTGGCGCGCCCGGCGTCGGCGCGCGACGGCGCGATGGTGATGGCTGCGCTGTCGCGCGGCGAGGTGGTGATCCACTATCAGCCGCAATATGATGTCGCGACCGGCGCGATGAACGGGGTCGAGGCGCTGCTGCGCTGGCAGCACCCCGAGCTGGGCCTGCTGGGCGCCGGGCCGCTGGTTACCGCGGCACGCGCGGCGCGTCTCGAACGCGAGCTCACCGAACATGCGCACCATGTCGCATTGGCCGAGATCGCGGCATGGCCGGAGGCGCTGGCGAACATTCGCGTCTCGCTCAACATCACCGCCGCCGACCTTGGCGATCCCGAATTCGCCGAACGGTTCGCCGGTATGGCACGGCAGGCAAATGTCGACCCGGCGCGCCTGACGCTCGAACTCACCGAGCAGGCGATGCTGAGCGATCCCGCGAGCGCGGCGGAGCAACTGGCACAGATCCGCGCGTTCGGCTGTGCGATCGCGATCGACGATTTCGGTACGGGTTACTCCAGCCTGTCGCTGCTGGCGCGGCTGCCGATCGACTATCTGAAGATCGACAGCGGCTTTACGCGGACGATCGACGACAGCGATCGCGACCGCATCGTCGTGCGCGCGATCGTCGACCTGGCGCGCGCGCTCGGTCTGCTGGTCGTTGCTGAAGGCATCGAGAAGCCGCAGCAGCTCGCACGGCTGAAGGAATTGGGTGTCGCAACCTGGCAGGGTTTCCTGAAGTCGGGGCCAGTGCCAGGCGACCAGCTTCCCGGGCTTCTCGCCGCCTAGGCGGCCTGTTTCGCGAGCTTGCCCAATCCCTTCGACAGCTGAAGCGCGCCGTTGAGCCGCGCTCCGGTGCTCACCCAGTCGCCGCTGATCGACAATTTGTTGTCGGGGCGGATGCGGGCGCGGCCCTTTAGCCGCTCGACATAGGCGATAAGGCCGGGGACGTTGGCGAAAGCGTCGCCGTGGAAGCTGACGAGCGCGCCCTTGGTGCCGACGTCGAGCTTGGCGATGCCCGCCAGCTTGGCGTTCGCCTTGATCTCCATCAGCTGGATGAGGTTCGCGGTTTCGGGCGGCAGCGGGCCGAAGCGGTCGATCATCTCGGCGGCGAAGGCGTCGAGCGCCGGGCGGTCTTCGGCTTCGTTCAGGCGGCGATAGAGCGCCATGCGCAGCGGAAGGTCGGGGACATAGTCTTCGGGGATGAGGATCGGCGCGTCGACGGTGATGACCGGCGACAGCGCTTCGCGCGGCGGCGCGGCGCCCATGCCCTCGGCCTTGGCCACCAATATGGCCTCTTCGAGCATCGACTGGTACAGTTCGAAGCCGACCTCGCGGATATGTCCCGACTGTTCGTCGCCGACGAGATTGCCCGCGCCGCGAATGTCGAGGTCGTGGCTCGCGAGCTGGAAACCCGCGCCGAGCGTATCGAGATCGCCGAGCAGCTTGAGCCGCTTTTCGGCGGTGTCGGTGATCGCGCCGCCCTCGGGCGTGGTGAGATAAGCATAGGCGCGCGTCTTCGCCCGACCGACGCGACCGCGGAGCTGGTAGAGCTGCGCCAGGCCGAAGCGGTCGGCGCGGTGGATGATAAGCGTGTTCGCGCTCGGAATATCGAGCCCGCTTTCGACGATCGTCGTCGATAGCAGCACATCATATTTGCGGTCGTAGAAGGCGCTCATGCGGTCCTCGACCTCTGTCGGGGTCATCTGGCCGTGCGCGACGACATATTTGATCTCTGGCACGCGGTTGCGCAGAAATTCCTCGATGTCGGGCAAATCCTTGATCCGCGGCACGACAAAGAAGCTCTGGCCGCCGCGATCATGCTCGCGCAGCAGCGCCTCGCGCATCACGACCGCGTCCCATGGGGCGACGTAGGTTCGTACCGCGAGCCGGTCGACCGGCGGGGTCTGGATGACGCTGAGTTCGCGGAGGCCCGACATCGCCATCTGCAAGGTGCGCGGGATCGGCGTCGCGGTGAGGGTCAGGACGTGGACGTCGGCCTTGAGCTGCTTCAGCCGTTCCTTGTGGACGACGCCGAAACGCTGCTCCTCGTCGACGATGACGAGGCCGAGATTCTTGAACTCGACCGATTTCGCGATCACGGCATGGGTGCCGACGACGATGTCGATCTGGCCGCTGGCAAGGCCGTCGCGCGTTTTCTGCGCTTCGCCGGCCGGAACGAGCCGCGACAGGCGGCCGATATTGACCGGGAAGCCTTTGAAACGCTCGACGAAATTCGTGTAATGCTGGCGCGCGAGCAAGGTTGTCGGGACCACGACCGCGACCTGCACGCCCGCCATCGCCGCGACGAACGCGGCGCGGAGCGCGACCTCGGTCTTGCCGAAGCCGACGTCGCCGCAGACAAGCCGGTCCATCGGGCGGCCCGAGGCAAGGTCTTCGAGGACGTCGCCGATCGCGCGGTCCTGATCGTCGGTTTCCTGATAGGGGAAGCGGTCGGCGAAGGCGGGGTAGGCGGCGTCCTGTGCGAGGACTTCGCCGGGGCGGAGCGCGCGCTGCGCGGCGGTCGCGAGCAGTTCGCCCGCGATCTCGCGGATACGCTCCTTCATCCGCGCCTTGCGGCGCTGCCACGCTTCACCGCCGAGCTTGTCGAGCGCGACGCCGTCGCTCTCGCCGCCGTAGCGCGAGAGGACGTCGAGATTTTCGACCGGGACGTAGAGCTTGTCGCCGCCGGAGTAAGTGAGCGCGACGCAATCGTGCGGGCTGCTCCCGACCGGGATCGAGGTCAGTCCCTCGTAGCGGCCGATGCCATGGTCGAGGTGGACGACGAGATCGCCGACGCTGAGCGTCGCGAGTTCGGCGAGGAAGGCGTCGGCGCTCTTGCGGCGTTTCTGACGGCGGACGAGGCGTTCGCCCAGAATGTCCTGCTCGGTGAGCAGGCTGATCGCATCGCTCGCGAAGCCATGGTCGAGCGGCAAGACGACCATCGCGGTCGCGCCGCCGCTTTCGGCCGAAGCGGTGCCGAGCGCGTCCTGCCAGCTGTCGGCGGGAGCGAGCGACGTCACCCCATGGTCGCGCAGCAGCCCTGACAGGCGCTCGCGCGCACCGCCCGAATAGCTGGCGATGATCGTCTTGCGCCCCTTGCGGCGCTCGTCCGACAGATGGTCGGCGACCTTGTCATAGACATTGAGGTCCGCGGTGCGCTCGGGGGTGAAATCGCGCGCCGCAAAGGTTTCGAGGTCGATCACCGATGGCGACGGCGGGACGTCGAAGGGCGAGACCATGTGGATCGGGCGGGCGCGCTCGGCGGATGCCCACTCGTTTGCGGTCAGATAGAGTGTTTCGGGCGCGAGCGGGCGATAGCTGCCCGCCTGCTCGCGCTCGGCGGCGACGCGGTTCGCGTGATAGTCGGTGATCGCGTCGAAGCGCGTCTCGGCGGTCGCGTCGGTGCGGTGGCCGCGCAGCACCGGGGTAGCAGGATCGATATGGTCGAACAGGGTTGCAAGCCGCTCTTCGAACAGTGGCAGCCAGTGATCCATGCCCGCCTGCCGCCGGCCCTCGCTGACCGCCTGATAGAGCGGATCGCCGGTCGCCTGCGCGCCGAAGATTTCGCGGTAGCTCGAGCGGAAGCGCTTGATCGTCGCTTCGTCGAGCAGGGTTTCGGCCGCGGGGAGCAGTTGCAACGCCTTGGCAGGGCCAAGGCTGCGCTGGTCGGCGGGGTCGAAGCGGCGGATGCTTTCGATCTCGTCGCCGAAGAAATCGACGCGAAGGCCGGTCTCCTCGCCCGCCGGAAACAGGTCGAGGATGCCGCCGCGCACCGCGAACTCGCCTTGGTCCGCGACGGTGTCGACGCGGCTGAAGCCGTTCGAGACGAGCAATTCCGCGAGCGCATCGCGGTCGATCCGCTGCCCGGCCGCGAGCGTCGTCGCAAGTTGGCGGATGCGGAAGGGGGTGAGCGTGCGCTGGGTGATTGCGGCGACGGTGGTCAGGATCAACTCGCCGCGCTTCGGCGCCGCCTGCAGGGCGGAGAGCGTCGCGAGCCGGTCGGCGCTGACCCGCATCGACGGCCCCGCGCGGTCGTAGGGCAGGCAATCCCATGCCGGAAAGCGATGGATGATCAGGTCGGGCGCGAAGAAGGGCGCGGCGTCGGCGACCGCCTGCATCGCGGCATCATCGGTCGCGACATAGACGAGCCGCTTGTCGCTGGCGCGCGCGAGGTCGGCGAGCAGCAGCGGCAGGAACCCGTCGGCCGCGCGCGCGAGCGTCAGCGGCGCCGAAGCCGACGCAATGGCGGCAAAAATATCGGCGGCGCTTCGGGTCATGGCAGCGGAATATAGTCCAGCCGGCGCATCGCCGCGATCAGCGGCGGGTTGTCGAGATGCGCAGGCGGCTCGCCGGTGCCGAGCGCCCAGCTCATGATGTCGACATCGTCTTCCTCGACAACGGTCTCGTACCAGCGAAGTTCCTCTTCGCTCCATTCAGCCGCATAGCGATCGAAGAAGCCGCCGATCATATAGTCCGCCTCGCGCGTGCCGCGGTGCCAGGCGCGGAATTTCAGGCGTTTGAGGCGGTCTTGCATGGCGGGCTTCCAGAATGCGATCGACAAACATCGTCCCGATCCGTTCGTGTCGAGCGAAGTCGAGACACCCACCGGTCTTGCGCAGCGCCGACGGGCATCTCGACTTCGCTCGATGCGAACGGAGATGAAGGGCTGGGCAAAACGAAGGGTTCAGGTCTAGACACGCCCTAGCGATGCGACCCGAGATACTCAATCCGCTCTTTGCCGCGCTGACCGACCTGAAAGGCGTCGGGCCGCAGCTTGCCAAGCCGCTGACGCGGCTTGGGCTCGAGCGCGTCGTCGATGTGTTGTTCCACTTGCCGACGGGGCTGATTTCGCGCGTCCCGGTCGACCGGCTCGACGAAGCGCTTCCCGGTCAGACGATCATCGTCGAGCTGACGGCACAGGATTACCGCCCCGGCCGCAGCCCGCGCGCGCCTTTCGGGGTCGAAGCGTTCGACAGTGCGGGCGATCATGTGCGGCTCGTCTATTTCGGGCGGACCTCGGGGCTGGCGCGCAAGCTGTTTCCCTTGGGCGAAAAGCGCCGCGTGTCGGGGCGCCTCGACCTTTATGGCGACATGCGCCAGATCGTGCACCCCGACCATGTCGCCGAGCCGGACGACGAGGCGGGGATCGCGGTCCACGAGCCCGTCTATCCGCTGACCGAGGGGCTGACCAACGCGCGGCTGTCGCAGCTCGCCGCGGTGGCGCTGGAACGGCGACCCGAGCTTGCCGAATGGATCGACGCGCCGCTGCTGGCGAACCGAAGCTGGCCGACCTGGCGCGAAGCGATCGAGCGCGCGCACGCCAGCCCGCGCGACGAGGCGGCGCGCGACCGGCTGGCCTATGACGAGATATTCGCAAGCCAGGTCGCGCTGATGCTGATCCGCCAGGGGCTCAGGAACCGGCGAGGCAGGGCGGTGCGCGGCGACGGCCGGCTGGTCGATGCGCTGCAGCTGCCGTTCGGGCTGACCGGTGCGCAGGAACGCGTCGGGCGCGAGATCGCCAGCGACATGGCGCAGGACACGCCGATGCTGCGGATGCTGCAGGGCGACGTCGGATCGGGGAAGACGCTCGTCGCGCTCCGCGCGATGCTCGCCGCGGTCGAGGCGGGAACGCAGGCGGCGCTGCTCGCACCGACCGAAATTCTCGCGCGCCAGCATTATGCGACCTTGCAGCGGATGCTCGGCGGGCTGCCGGTGAACCTCGCGATCCTGACCGGGCGCGACAAGGGGAAGGTGCGCGAGTCGACGCTGATGGGGCTGGCTGATGGGAGCATCGACATTCTCGTCGGAACCCACGCGATCTTCCAGCAGGCGGTGACCTACAAGGACCTGTCGCTCGTCGTCGTCGACGAACAGCATCGCTTCGGCGTCGCGCAGCGGTTGATGCTGACCGCGAAGGGCCAGCGGCCGCCGCACCTGCTGGTGATGACGGCGACCCCGATCCCGCGGACCTTGCTGCTCGCCAACCATGGCGAGATGGATGTCTCGCGGCTCGACGAAATGCCGCCGGGGCGGACGCCGGTCGATACGCGCGTCATTTCGCTCGACCGGCTCGACGATGTCATCGACGCGCTTGACCGGCATCTCGCAACGGGGGCGCAGGCCTATTGGGTCTGCCCGCTCGTCGCCGAGAGCGAGGGCAGCGAACTCGCGGCGGCTGAGGATCGCGCCGCACTGCTCCGCGCGCGGCTTGGCGACCAGCGCGTCGGGTTGGTCCACGGGCGGATGAAAGGGCCAGAGAAAGATGACGTCATGGCGCGCTTCCAGGCGGGCGAGATCGGCGTCCTGGTTGCGACGACGGTGATCGAGGTCGGGGTCGATGTCCCCGCGGCCAGCTTGATGATCGTCGAACATGCGGAGAATTTCGGGCTCGCGCAACTGCACCAGCTGCGCGGCCGCGTCGGGCGCGGCGCTGCCAAGTCGGTGTGCCTGCTGCTGCGCTCGCAAAATCTCTCCGAAACCGCGCGCGAGCGGCTCGCGCTGATGCGCGATACGAACGACGGCTTCGTCATCGCCGAAAAGGATTTGGAACTGCGCGGCGGCGGCGAACTGCTGGGGCTCAAGCAGTCGGGCGACGCCGACTATCGCGTCGCGACGCCCGAGCAGTTGGTGCGGCTCTTGCCGGTGGCCCACGACGATGCGCGCCTGTTCGTCGAGCGCGACGGTGGCATGGAGGGAGCAAGAGGCGAGGCGGTGCGCCTCTGTCTCTATCTGTTCGAGCGCGACGCCGCGGTGCCGCTGCTCAGGAGCGGCTAGTTGACGTCGCCGCGCGCGCCCATGGCGCGGATCATCGGCAGATAATCTTCGGCGGCGATCGATTTTTCGAACTGCACACCGGCCTTGCCGCCGAGCGACCAGATGACCTTCGCCGCGACGCGGCCGATGATCGGCATCCGGTACACGACGAGGTCGCCGGGTTCGAGCCCGCGTTCGTAGCGCATCAGCAAACCGTCGGCACTGATATTGACGCAGGTGCACATTTCCTGCCGCCCGTCGGGCAGCACGAAGGGAAGGCGGCAATAAACGTCGCTACGCGGCGCAATCCGCTGGTCGAGCCCGACATAATGGGCTTTGCTGGTATCGATCTTACGCATACGTCCCGGACCTTTGTGGTTTGCCATGGACGTTCTACGCGAATGCTGAAGAATCGGTAAACGACATCGGCGCGGTCATCGCGTCACCAGCCCGTGTTTTTTTGCGCCAAGGCTCAGTGGAACCGGGTCGTTCGCGGGCTCGATCCGGTGATGCGGATCGCGGACCACGACCCCGTCAACCTTGACCGCGCCCTCGTCGAGTTTGCGCCGCGCTTCCTTGTTCGAAACCGCGAAGCCGAGCTCGCGCAGCGCGTCGACGATCGTGATGCCGTCGGCGGGGGCCACGACCTGCGGCAGATCGCCACCAATATGGCCCTTTTCAAAGGTTTGCGTCGCCGTTTCGGCGGCAACTCGCGCCGCCTCGGCGCCGCGGCACATCGCCGTCGCTTCGTTCGCGAGGATCTTTTTCGCCTCGTTGATTTCGGCACCCTCGAGCGCTTCCAGCCGTGCGATTTCGTCGAGCGGCAGGTCGGTGAACAGCTTCAGGAATCGACCCACGTCGCGGTCGTCGCAATTGCGCCAATATTGCCAGTAATCGAAATGGGGCAGCTGTCCCATATTGAGCCACACGGCACCCGAAGCAGTTTTGCCCATTTTGGTCCCCGCGGCGGTCGTGAGCAGCGGAGTCGTCAAACCATAGAGGTCGGCGCCGTCCATGCGGCGGCCGAGTTCCATGCCGTTGACGATATTCCCCCACTGGTCCGACCCGCCCATCTGGAGCCGCACGCCGCGCTCTTTCGACAGGTGGCGGAAGTCGTAGCCCTGCAGGATCATGTAGTTGAATTCGAGGAAGGTCATCGGCTGTTCGCGGTCGAGCCGCAGCTTCACCGAATCGAAGGTCAGCATACGGTTGATCGTGAAATGCGTGCCCACTTCCCGCAGCAATTCGATATAGCCAAGCTTGCCCAGCCAGTCCTGGTTGTCGACCATCACCGCGTCGGTCGGACCGTCGCCGAAGGTCAGGAACTGCTGGAAGATGCTGAAGATCGACGCGATGTTCGCAGCGATCGTTTCGTCCGACAGCATCTTGCGGCTCTCGTCGCGGCCCGTGGGGTCGCCGATGCGCGTCGTACCGCCGCCCATCAGGACGACGGGCTTGTGCCCGGTCTGCTGCAGGCGGCGCAGCATCATGATCTGGACGAGGCTGCCGACGTGCAGGCTGGGCGCGGTCGCGTCGAAGCCGATATATCCGGGGACGATCTGCTTCGCGGCAAGGGCGTCGAGCCCTTCCGCGTCGGTCATCTGGTGGATATAGCCCCGCTCGTCGAGCAGGCGCAGCAGGTCGGATTTGTAGTTCGTCATGGTGGGCGGGCGCTTAGCATGGCGGTGCGGCAAACCCAACTGGTTCATGTTTCCATTATCGTCACCCCGGACTTGATCCGGGGTCCCGCTTCCTCAAGAAGGGTGAATGGCCCCCGGATCAAGTCCGGGGTGACGAAGAGGGATTGCTTTCGGCAAGCTCGGGATGAACGGAGAAGGGTTGAATGTCGGGCTATTCCAGCGAACGGCGCGAACTGATTTGCCACCCCGACACGCCGGCCCGGGCCGTGCGTTCGATCGCGGTCGAGATCGACCTGTCGTTCGAGGAGGGCTTTGCCCTGCGCTTCATCGTCGAGGGCGAGATCGGGGCGATCGTGCTGCCGCAGGGCGAGGGCGAGTTGGTGATCGCCGACAGCGGCACCGACGGCCTGTGGCAGGGCACCTGCTTCGAGGCTTTCCTGACCGAGGAGGGGCAGCCCGACTATACCGAGTTCAACTATGCTCCCGACGGACGCTGGGCCTGTTACCAGTTCGACGATTATCGATCGCTGCTGCGCGCCGACGATCTTGCGCCGTGGATGATGGAGGTTGAGCGCGAGGTCGGCCGCTATGCCCTGCGCGTCGAGCCCGGTATCTTTCCCGACACCGGATCGAAGCTCGCGCTCGCCGCGGTGATCGAGGAAATCGACGGCACCAAAAGCTATTGGGCGCTCCGGCATCCGCCGGGAAAGCCCGACTTCCATCATCCCGATTGCTTTGCGCTGACGCTTGAGGCACGCGGGCGGGCATGACGACCCTCTTCGGTATCGACCGCCTGCTCGCCGACCCCGCGCTTCGCGCGCCGCTCCAGGGCAAGCGCGTTGCGCTGCTCGCGCATCCCGCCTCGGTCACCGCCGATCTCACCCACAGCGTTGACGCCCTCGTCGCGGCGGGGATCGAAGTCACCGCGGTGTTCGGTCCCCAGCATGGCGTGCGCGGCGACCTTCAGGACAATATGATGGAGTCGCCCGACTTCACCGATCCCACTTACGGCATGCCGGTGTTCAGCCTCTATGGCGAGGTGCGGCGGCCGTCGGGGCAGTCGATGCACACCTTCGACGTGATGCTCGTCGACCTGCAGGATCTCGGCTGCCGCATCTACACCTATGTGACGACCCTGCTCTACGTCCTCGAAGCCGCCGCCGAGCATGGCAAGGCGGTATGGGTGCTCGACCGGCCCAACCCTGCCGGGCGTCCGGTCGAGGGCACGCGGCTCCGCGAAGGCTGGGAGAGCTTCGTCGGCGCGGGGCCGATGGTGATGCGCCACGGGTTGACGATGGGCGAGATGGGGCACTGGTTCATCCGCCACTTCAACCTCGACGTCGACTATCGCGTGATCGAGATGGAGGGGTGGCAGCCCGGCGGGCCGGGCTTCGGCTGGCCGACCGAGCGGGTGTGGATCAACCCCAGTCCGAACGCGGCGAACCTCAACATGGCGCGCGCCTATGCGGGCACGGTGATGGTCGAGGGCGCGACGCTCAGCGAAGGCCGCGGCACGACGCGCCCGCTCGAACTGTTCGGGGCGCCCGATATCGATGCCAAGGCGGTGATCGCCGAAATGCACCGCCTCGCGCCTCAATGGCTCGCTGGCTGCAAGCTGCGCGATATCTGGTTCGAACCGACCTTTCACAAGCATATGAAGCAGCTCAACAACGGCATTCACATCCATGCCGAGGGTGCGTGGTACGATCATGCGGCGTTCCGGCCGTGGCGCGTGCAGGCGCTGGGCTTCAAGGCGATCCGTTCGCTCTACCCCGACTATCCGATCTGGCGCGGCAAGGATTTCAAATACGAATATACCGACGATGTGCTCGCGATCGACGTGATCAATGGCGGGCCCGGGCTGCGCGAGTGGGTCGATGATTCCAGTGCGAAGCCGGGGGATCTCGACGCGCTCGCGCTGCCCGACGAGGCGGGGTGGCGCGAAGAAATTTCGGATCTTCTGATTTATTGAAGAAGGGGACGGCGATGCAGAGGCGTCAATTTCTCGGGACGGCAGCGCTGACCGGGCTGGCAGCGACAATGCCGGTCCCCGCCTTCGCCGCCGATACCGCAGGCCTTCCCAATCTCGCCGCAAAGGCCGTCCCGATCGGCAAGGCCGAGCGCATGGCGCGGATCGCCAGGGCGACCGAGTTGATGCGCGCGAACGACATCGGCGCGTTGCTGGTCGAGCCGGGGTCGAGCCTTATCTATTTCACCGGGGTCGAATGGTGGCGGAGCGAGCGGCTGACCGCCGCGGTGCTGACGCGCGAGGGCGAGGTGGCGATCGTCACGCCCTTTTTCGAGGAACCGTCGGTACGCGAGAGCCTGGGCATCGAGGCCGAGGTGCTGATGTGGAACGAGGATGAGAATCCGCTGGCGGCGGTCGCGGCATGGCTGGGCAAGCGCGGGCTCGCCAAGGGCCGGATCGGAGTCGAGGAGACGGTGCGCTATTTCGCCGTGGACGGCCTGCAAAGGGTGATGCCGGGCGCGACCGTCGTCAATGGCGCGCCGGTCGTGCGCGGATGCCGGATGCACAAATCGGCGGCCGAAATCGCGCTGATGCAGATCGCCGCCGACATCACCATCGCTGCCTATCGCCACACGGCGCCGCGGATCGAGGCGGGGATGACACCCGCCGACATCGGCGCGATCATGAAGGCCGCGACGCAGGCGCTCGGCGGGCAGAGCGAATTCGAGCTGATCCTGCTCGGCGAGGCGAGCGCCTATCCGCACGGGTCCGGCAAGCCGCAGGCGGTGAAGGATGGCGAGGTCGTGCTGATGGACTGCGGCGCGACGGTGCACGGCTATCAGTCCGATATTTCGCGGACGTTCGTGTACGGCAAGGCGAACGCGCGCCAGCGGCAGGTGTGGGAGCAGATGCGCAAGGGACAGGATGTCGCCTTCGCCGCGGCGAAGCTCGGCACGCCCGCGGGGGCGGTCGACGACGCGGTGCGCGCCTATTACCAGAATCTCGGCTGGGGACCGGGCTACAAGCTGCCCGGCACTTCGCACCGCACCGGTCATGGCATTGGCCTCGACGGGCACGAACCGGTCAACCTGGTCCATGGCGAGATGACGAAGCTGGCGCCGGGCATGTGCTTCTCGAACGAGCCGGGTATCTACATCCCGGGCGAATTCGGCATCCGCCTCGAAGACTGTTTCTACATGACCGACAACGGCCCGAAATGGTTCAGCGAACCGCCGCCTTCGATCGATCGGCCCTTCGGTTAGACGTGGACCGAGACCCACGCGATCAAGGTCGCGGCCGGGATAAGCAGCGCCTGCGCCAGGATCGTGCCCGCGAGGCGGCTCAGCGAGATGAAGGTGATGGCGCGGCGGAAATCGGCCTCGTCGACCTTCCCCTCGACCGCGTCGTCGGTCATTACCGATAGCTGTGGGTCGATGAACGCGAACAGAAGGATGGTCGCGAAGCCGTTGATCAGCGCCGACAGCTGCGAGGCGGTGACGCGGAATTCGGGGGCGAGATAGCCCGCGTAGAGCGAGGCCACGACGCCGACCGCGATCAGCGATTGCGCGAGGCAGTTGGCGATCAGCACGCCCCAGCCGATCCCCTTCGGCATCTTCCACGCTTTCAGGTGCGACAAGCTGGGAATGGTGAGCGATGCGCGGAGGGTGCGAAGGCCGCCCGGGCTGATCGCCTTCATCGCAAGCTTCGTTGTCGATCGGTTGTTCTGATACCAGCCGATCGCGGCGGCGAACATGCGCTGGCCCGTGGGGACCAGCAGGATGCCGATAAAGGTCGCGACGCTGGCGGCCGCCAGAACCAGTTGCATGTCGACGAACAGCGAGGCGCCGCTGCCCGCGTGGATGCGCGTTTCGATCCGCTTTGCGAGGAACGGACCCAAAAAGCTGTTCGAGGTGCGCGAGAAGAGCACGAGGATGTTGAACAGCGCGAACGACATCGCGATGCGGCGCGTCCGGACGCCGGCGATGCGCGCGGCATAGGCGAGCGCGCCGATCAGGTTGATGAAGCCGGTCAGCAGCAGGATGGTGACGAGGGGGAGATCGATCATGGCGGGCCTAATAGGGAGGAAGCGGATTTCTCGTCGTTGCGAGCGAAGCGAAGCAATCCAGGGCGGTTTACGCGGGCGCTGGATTGCCACGGCGCTTCGCCGCTCGCAATGACGGAAATGGAGTGGTTGGCGCCTAGTGCTTGCGCGTCAGCTCGCGCATCGCATCGTCGAGCCCGGCGAGGGTCAGCGGGTACATGCGGTCGTTCATCAGCTGTTTGATCAGCTTCACCGACTGGGTGTAACCCCAATGCGCCTCAGGTACGGGATTGAGCCACACCGCGGCCGGATAGACATGCGTCATGCGCTGGATCCAGACCGCGCCCGACTCCTCGTTGAAATGTTCGACGCTGCCGCCCGGGTGGGTGATCTCATAAGCGCTCATCGACGCATCGCCGACGAAGATCAGCTTATAGTCGTGGCCATATTTGTGGAGGATGTCCCACATCTGGTGGCGCTCGGACCAGCGGCGCTTGTTGTCCTTCCACACGCCCTCGTACGGGCAGTTGTGGAAGTAGAAGAATTCGAGATTCTTGAACTCGGTCGTCGCGGCGCTGAACAATTCTTCGCAGAGCTTGACGAACGGGTCCATCGACCCGCCGACGTCGAGAAACAGCAGCAGCTTCACCGCGTTGCGCCGTTCGGGCCGCATCCGGATGTCGAGCCAGCCCTGCCGCGCGGTGCCGTCGATCGTGCCCGGAATGTCGAGCTCGTCGGCGGCGCCCTCGCGCGCGAATTTGCGCAGGCGGCGGAGCGCGATCTTGATGTTGCGTGTCCCGAGTTCCTTGGTGTTGTCCAGATTCTGGAACTCGCGCTTCTCCCAGACCTTGAGGGCGCGCTTGTGCTTGCTCTCGCCGCCGATGCGGACGCCCTCGGGATTATAGCCCGAATTGCCATAGGGGCTGGTGCCGCCGGTGCCGATCCACTTGTTGCCGCCTTGATGGCGCTTCTGCTGTTCCTCGAGCCGCTTCTTCAGCGTCTCCATGATCTCGTCCCAGTCGCCCAGGGACTTGATCGCCTCCATCTCCTCGGGCGTGAGATATTTCTCCGCGACGGCCTTCAGCCATTCCTCGGGCACGTCGACGGGGTTCTGGCCGTAATCGGTGAGCAGGCCCTTGAAGACCTTGTTGAAGACCTGATCGAAGCGGTCGAGCTGCCCCTCGTCCTTCACATAGATCGATCGGCTGAGATAGTAGAATTGCTCGGGCGTCCGGTCGATCACCTCGCGGTCGAGCGCCTCCAGCAGCAGTAGATGCTCTTTCAGGCTGGCAGGAATGCCCGCGGCCCGAAGTTCGTCGAGAAAGCCCAGAAGCATGAGCGCAGGCGTATCGCGTTCGCGCGGCGCGCGCAATCACTTTACGTGAACGTAAAGCAGATTGCCAAGAGGTGCGGGACGGTTTTGCCAATGACGAGTTTCGACCGATTGCTGACCTACCCTTCATCGTCACCCTGAACTTGTTTCAGGGTCCATGGTCCGCCGTTTCCTTCGGCGCGGCGCCGGATGTAAGGCCCGGCCATGGATGCTGAAATAAGTTCAGCATGACGAGGTTTAAGGACAGCTCCCCACCCCAAAGCCGACGCAAATAAAGGCCTTTCCTACATTATCCGGCCGTGCCAGCCTTCATCCGGCTCTTTCATGTGGTGGATCAACGCGGCAAGGCGGTCGAGAGGCGTTCGGCAATCCCCCGGTCCGAAACGGGCGACGCACAAGGCTGAACTTTCCTGAACTTTGCCATATCGCGCCGCCGTCGGGAAAGCGTCTTGACCCCGTGTTAACCAATGTTCGGCATAGCTTTGCGATCATTCAGGGACGTGAGTGCGCAATGAAATTCGATCCGATCAATCCGGCCGCGCAGTTGCTCGACCAGTCGGTCGCCAGCGACTGCGGCGAACTGGCCGTCGGGTGCAGCGACGCGGCAGGGCGCATCAAGCGCGCCACCGACCAGATGGACCGGCAGATCTCCGAGCTCGGCCGGCTCGAGGAATTCGTCGTCAGCCTGGAAAACGACCAGCGCCAGATCGCCGATTCGACCGATGAAGCGAAATTGCTGTCGGCGCGTGCGTGCGAGCAACTCGACACCGGCGCCGAGCGCGTCAACGCCGCGGTGTCCGAATTCCGGTCGGTGATCGACCTCGTCGCGCGGCTGGGGACGCACGTCACCAACTTTGCGGCGGTGATGGAGCAGGTGCAGCAGGTCAGCCAGTCGATCGAACAGATTGCCAAGACCACCAATATGCTGGCGCTCAACGCCGCGATCGAGGCCGAGCGCGCGGGCGATGCGGGGCGCACCTTTGCGGTCGTCGCCGCCGAGGTGAAGAAGCTCGCGCAGAATACCCGCGGCGCAACCGACGAGATTCGCCGCAGCATCGGCAGCCTCGCCGCCGAGGCGAGCGGGCTCGTCACCGAAATCCAGTCGGGGGTCGAGCAGTCGAGCCGCGCCGAGGCGCAGTTCGAGACGATCACCGAGGCGCTGCACGACGCGACGCACCTTGTCGCATTGCTCGACGATCAGAGCGACCGCATCGCGCAAAGCTCGGCCATGGTCCATGCAAATGGCGCCAAGGTTCGCGAGGCGCTGGACCGCGTCGTCACCTCGGTGCGCGACAACAGCGCAACCCTCGACGGCACGCGCGATTCGATCCTGTCGATGGAGCATGTCTCCAACCGCATGTTCAACGCGGTGATTTCGGCCGGGGTCAGCCCCCAGGATTCGGCGATCGTCGCGCTCGCGGCGAAGGTTCGCGACGAATTCGTCGGCCTTGCCGAACGTGCGATCGAGCGCGGCGAGCTGTCGATGGAGCAGCTGTTCGATAGCAATTATGTGCGCGTGCCGAATTCGAACCCCGAACGCTTTCGCACCACGCTGTGCGACTGGGCGGATGCCAATTGGCGCCCGCTGTTCGACCGCATCGTCGCCGAGCATCCCGAGATCAAGATGTCGTCGGCGGGCGACATGAACGGCTTCCTGCCGACGCACATCACCGAATGCTCGCGCGCGCCGACGGGCGATCTGGAGCATGATACGGCGCACTGCCGCAACGGCCGCATCCTGTATGACGAAACCGACGCGGCGGCGAAGCGCAGCACGGCGCCCTTCTTCATGACGGTCTATCGCCAGGAAGGCGACGGCATCAATTATCTGACCGTGCGCAACGTCTATATGCCCGCGGTGATCAACGGCCGCCGCTGGGGCGACGTCGAGGTCGCCTATCAGCTCTGAGGGCTGGGCGGCGCAGGTGGCTGCGCTGGGAACTGCTCTAGCGCCGGATCGAGGATCGCCCAGTCGGGCGCTTCGCCTGTCCAGATCGCCGCGGTCGGTTTGAGACCGTGCGGCTGGTCGAGCACGCCCAAGCGCACGACGCGCATCTGCGGCCGCGCCGATGAGGCGCTGAACATCGGCGTTCCGCACGCGGCGCAATGCGAGCGGGTGAGGGTGTTGCCGCTGTCGGCGACATAGCTGTCGGACGCCGTGATGCCGTTGGTCATAATGGCATCGGTCGGGAAGATCGCATTGTGCGTGGGCCCGCCCGCCGCGATCTTCTGGCAGTGCTGGCACCAGCATTGGCGTACAGCGAGCGGTTCGCCGTCGATGCGGACTTCGACCGCGCCGCACGCGCAGCGGCCGGTATAGACCATCAGGCGCCTTGGCGCCGCGCCATGAAGGCGAGCTTTTCGAACAGCATCACATCCTGCTCGTTCTTGAGCAGCGCGCCGTGGAGCGGCGGGATCGCCTTGCCGACGTCGCGGTTCTGCAGAACCTCGAGCGGCATGTCCTCGGCTAGAAGCAGCTTCAGCCAGTCGATCAGTTCGCTGGTCGAGGGCTTCTTCTTGAGGCCAGGCACATCGCGGACGTCGTAGAAGATGTCCATCGCGCGGCTGACCAGCGTCTTCTGGATGCCGGGGAAGTGGACTTCGACGATATCGGCCATCGTGTCGCGGTGGGGGAATTTGATATAGTGGAAGAAGCAGCGGCGCAGGAAAGCGTCGGGCAGTTCCTTCTCGTTGTTTGAGGTGATGACGACGATCGGGCGTTCCTTGGCGCTGATCGTCTCGTCGGTCTCGTACACATGGAAGGCCATGCGATCGAGTTCCTGCAGCAGATCGTTCGGGAATTCGATATCGGCCTTGTCGATCTCGTCGATCAAGAGGACGGGGAGTTTGGGCGAGGTGAACGCCTCCCACAGCTTGCCCTTCTTGATATAGTTTCGGATGTCGTGAACGCGCTCTTCGCCGAGCTGGCCGTCGCGCAGGCGCGCAACCGCGTCATATTCATAAAGGCCCTGCTGGGCCTTCGTGGTCGACTTGATGTTCCAGGTGATCAGCGGCGCGTCGAAGGCCTTGGCGATTTCCTCCGCCAGCACGGTCTTGCCGGTGCCGGGTTCGCCCTTCACGAGCAAGGGACGGCGCAGCATCGTCGCGGCGTTGACCGCGACCTTCAGATCGTCGGTGGCGATATAGGCGCTGGTACCTTCGAAACGCATCGGCTCTTTCCCTTAACGTGAACGTCAAGCGAAATGGCACAGCGGCGCAGGGGGCGCAAGCGAATCTGCCCTCCCTCGGCAGAGGGAGGTGTTGGTCAGCTATGGGCGCGGCTGGCGGCGCGCGCGGCGAGCAGATCCCATAGGCCGCTATGCTGGGCGATCAGCTGCTGCGCGCCGAACGCTATCGCGCGCTCGACCGCGGGGGTTTCGGCAACCTGTGCCGCGACCCGCGCCGTGTCGCGAAGGTCGGGGAGCGTGCAGCGCGGCACCGTCATCTCGAGCCGCTGCGCGCTGATGTCGAGCAGAACGCGGATCGTGCGCCAGTCGAGCGTCAGCGCGATCGCGGCGCCGATGGCGCAGCCCTGGCGGTCCGACTCGGCGAGCATGTCGAGCGCGCGGCGCTGCGCCGCGACGGCGGCTTCGCATTGCGCCTGGCCTTGCGTGCTGGGCACCGGGCCGGCGGCGGCAGCGATCTTCGACAGGAAGGCGCGTTCCTGGGCAAAGGCCTGCGCGGCTTCCTCCATCCATTTGCGCGACGCGGGATCGATCGCCTTGCGCGCGGCGCTGTCGACCACGCCGGGGTAGCGACCGTGGAGCAGCCCGATGAAATGGACGGCATCAGCAAGATTGCGCATCGCTTGCGGGCCGCTCGACAGCGCCCCGGTCCTGATGTGCGGATGCGCGCCGGTGCCCTCGCTGGCGACCAGATTGTCGAGCAGTTCGGCGACGCCGCGCGTTTGCAGCTTGGGCTGGGTCGACTGGCTCAACGCTTGATCCTTGCCTGTGGCGCCGGATCGCTGCCCGACGCGCGTGATTGCAAGACGAGAGCCTTACGCGAACGTCGTAAACGTCCCGTTTATAAGCCAGCTTTCAATTGCATGACGGCTGTGCCGGATGGGGACAGGATGCACGCAAAAGGACCGGCAAGCACGGGGGAAACTTGCCGGTCCCGGTTGCCATGGCGCACATGGACGCCATGCGTTGCGGGTGCGGACGGGGCGGGGAGAGGGGGGATGCCCGGTCCGTATCCCGTCAAGCCGCGAGCGCGAACTCCTCGGTCTTTTCTTCCTTGGCGGCCGCGGGTTCAGCCGCGGACTGCACCGGCGTTTCGACCGCCGCCGCCTTGTTCGGGAAGAGCAGGCGCGAGGCGAGGACGATGAAACCGAGCGCGAAATAGGCGGCGAAAGTCTGCACCGGGAAGAAGAAGAGCGGCGCGATGAACGCCAGACGCAGATAGAGCGGGTTGAACCCGAAATCCTGGCCCACGGCCTCGCAGATGCCGAAGAAGGTATCGCGGCGGCGGAAGAGGTTTGCGGTTTCGGTCTGCATCGTCTTGTCTTTCCCTTTGGCCGCGGCGGAGGGGGAGCCGCGTTCATACCCACTGCTAAGCAATGCCCATGCCAATTTATGCATTCCCATGTTTTTTCCGCTTTTTCTTGTCCAAGCGGGTCGGTTGGTCCTGCCTCATGGCAAAGCGATTCCCATTTAATGGGGCTGATTGCCATTCGGTGGCGCAATGCCTTCCGGTTACACCGGTCCCGCCATTGGCGCTATCTGGGAGCAAAATATGAAAAACCGAAGTCGCGCAGCCGCTAATTGTGCGGTGCAGCATTTCTGGTCACGGTGTGCGCAAGCGTGCGCTGTTGAAGGGCGTCGACGAAAACGCGCGCCCTATTGTATGCGCCGCCGCAATCGGCGGCCTAGTGCAATCAGATCGCGAACGAGCGGGATTCGGTCTTTCCAGCCAAGCTCGTGGATGTCGGTGCGCGACGGGCGTTGGTGGCCGAGGAACGGCTTAGCGATCCAGCTCTCGAACGCGGGATTTTCGCGCCGGAACCAGCTGTAGGCGCCATCGACGTGCATCGGGCCGCCCAGCGGCGAGCCCGCCGGACGGTCGAGCATCGCGCGGAGGTAGGACGCCGCGGCGCCGATCGCATCGCCGCGAAAGGCGATGAAATGCGCGCCCATCACCGCTGTTTCGGGGACCAGCCTTTCAATCGGCGTCACCGGTCCGTCGGACGACAGATTGAGCGCGCCGCCGAAAAAGACCGACCAGCCGACCCGATCGAGCGCCTCGCGAACCGCGGGCATGAGCGCGTCGAAATCGCGTTCGAAATCGAGATCGTCTTCGAGGATCAGAACTGCTCCCGCGTCGCTTGCCGCAGCCTCTTCCAGGACGGAGAGGTGGCTGTGGAAGCAGCCGCGCGCGCCGGTCGTGGGGAAATCGGCGGCATCTTCGAAGCGGCTGGCGGCGTGGAATGCGACGCGGTCGTTGCCCGCGATGCCGATGCGCCCCAGTTCATCGAGCATCTCGCGCTGCCGATCGGTCCGGTTCGGCAGGTTGATGATGCGGACGGCGCCGAACAGGTCGAGCAGATGACGTCCGGACGACCCGTCCCGCGTCGTCGCCGGTCCTTGCGAAGCCTGATTGTCCGTCATAAGTGTCCGGCTCCCGTCGATGTTCAGTCTATGGCCCGACGCGCCGTCGGCCGAGTTCGCCCAGCACAATATGCGCGATCTTGCGGCTGAATGCCGCGTTGCTCATCTGGGTGAGCGCGGTCTCGCGGCCTTGGCGGCCGTATCGCTCGCGCAGCGCGGGATCGTCCGCCAACTGCCGGATCGCGTGCTGCAAGGCTTCCGGCTTACCAAAGGGAACCGCAATGCCGTGCACCCGGTCCTGCAGATAATCGCCGATGACCGGCGCGTCGGAAAAGATATGCGGCCGTTCGAGCAGCATGCCGGCGACCGCGGTGATATGGCCCGCGCCGCGATTTCCGTCGTTGAGGATGATCAGGCTGGCTATCGCATTGCGCATGATCCCGAGGCACTGGTCGAACGGAAGCGTCGGAAATGTCCGCAGTTCGGTGTCCCCGGCCGCTTGCAAGTCGCCGCAACCCACGAACACGCCGCCGATGCCGGTCCCCTGCAATCCGAGCGCGGCTGCCTCGAAATCGCGATTGTTGCGGCCAATCATGGCCACATAAGGCGTGCGAGGAACCAGGGCCGCGACGTCGTCCGCGACGGGCGGCAGGTCGAAGCCCCAAGGGACGACGGAGAACCTTCGCCGATCCAGGGTGTGTAGCGCCACGAACTGATCGGCTTCGGGAGTGGAGTGAACGACGATCCTGTCCAGCCGCGCGAAGACCCTGTCGACGATCCGGTCGATCGCGGCGTGGCCTGACCGGAAAGGGCGCCGCGAGAGGTTGAACCCGACCGCGATCAGCAAGGCGCGGCTGCGGAGCAACAGCGCCATGATCGCCACTGCGAAGGCTCCCGTATAATCGCTTGCGATAACCGCGTCGAACGAGCGGACATCACGGGTCAGCCACAGCGCGCGCAGCACCTGGCGCGGGCTCGATCCTTCACGAATGACGCGCTGTTCCACCCCGCATCCGCTGTCGGCCAGCAGCGCGCTATAACCCGTCAGCGGTTGCCCGACATCGCCGGCATCGCGGATCGAGATGACGAGAATGCGGGAACCGTGGCGCGAATCTCGCGTCGGCGAGGGGGCTTCTGATATGGCAGCGGAACCGCTCGTTCCCACCATCGTCAGATATTCCCCCGGCCTTCGGCTTACTGGTCGAGGAAGCTGCGCATCTTGCGGCTGCGGCTCGGGTGCTTCAGCTTGCGAAGCGCCTTCGCCTCGATCTGGCGGATGCGTTCGCGGGTCACGCTGAATTGCTGCCCGACCTCTTCCAGCGTATGGTCGGTGTTCATGCCGATGCCGAAGCGCATGCGCAGAACACGCTCCTCACGCGGGGTGAGCGACGCAAGGACGCGGGTCACCGTTTCCTTGAGGTTCGATTGCACGGCGGCGTCGACCGGGATCACGGCATTCTTGTCCTCGATGAAATCGCCGAGGTGGCTGTCTTCCTCGTCGCCGATCGGCGTTTCGAGGCTGATCGGCTCCTTGGCGATCTTCATCACCTTGCGGACCTTTTCGAGCGGCATCGACAGGCGCTCGGCCATTTCCTCGGGCGTCGGCTCGCGACCGCTTTCGTGGAGGAATTGGCGGCTGCAGCGCACGAGCTTGTTGATCGTCTCGATCATATGGACCGGGATGCGGATCGTGCGCGCCTGATCGGCGATCGAGCGGGTGATCGCCTGCCGGATCCACCAGGTCGCATAGGTCGAGAACTTGTAGCCGCGGCGATATTCGAACTTGTCGACCGCCTTCATCAGGCCGATATTGCCTTCCTGAATGAGGTCGAGGAACTGCAGGCCGCGGTTCGTGTATTTCTTCGCGATCGAGATCACGAGACGCAGGTTCGCCTCGACCATCTCCTTCTTGGCGATGCGCGCTTCGCGCTCGCCCTTCTGGACCATGTTCACGACGCGGCGGAATTCGACCAGGCTCATGCCCGCGGCTTGCGCGATTTCGCTGATCTCGACGCGGATGCGGTCGACCGCGCCGGCTTCATTTTCGGCGAAAGCAGCCCATTTCTTGTCGAGGCCGCCGACCTGGTCGAGCCAATTTTCTTCGAGCTCGCGCCCGACATAATTGTCGAGGAACGCCTTGCGCGGCACTTTGTGGCGCTCGGCGAGGCGCAGCATCTGGCCGCCGAGCGCGGTCAGGCGCCGGTTGTAGCTGTAGAGCTGGTCGACGAGATATTCGATCTTGGTGCCGTGGAACTGCACGCTCTCCACCTGCGCGGTGAGTTCCTCGCGCAGCTTATGGTACTTCTTTTCCGACGCCGACGGAAATTCCTCGCCGCCCGACAGCGATTCGAGGCGCGCTTCCTGCAGCTTCTGGAACGCCTTGAAGCTCTTGGTGATGTTCGCGAACTTCTCGAGCGCGTCGGGCTTGAGCAATTCTTCCATCGCCGCGAGGCTCAGCGTATTGTCCTCGTCGTCTTCCTCGAAGGTCTCGCGCTTGCCCGACGAGCCTTCGCCATCTTCGTCGTCTTCGTCGGCCGAAGGCTCTTCCTCGACCTCGTCCTCGTCCTTGAACGAGACGCCGGCGGTCTTTTCGCTGATCTCGCCGTCGTCCTCGGCGCCTTCCTCGTCGAGATTCTCGGGCGCCGGATCCTTCGACAACATCGCCTCGAGGTCGACGATCTCGCGGAGCTGCATGTCGCCGTTGTTGAGCGCGTTCGACCATTCGATGATCGCGTTGAAGGTGAGGGGGCTTTCGCACAGCCCGAGGATCATCGTGTCGCGGCCGGCCTCGATGCGCTTCGCGATCGCGATTTCACCCTCGCGGCTGAGCAGCTCGACCGCGCCCATTTCGCGCAGGTACATGCGAACGGGATCGTCGGTGCGATCGACCGTTTCCTTCTTCTTCTCGATGGCGGGTGCGGTCAGCGAACCCGAGTTCGAGGTGACGTCGATATCGTCGTCGGCCTCCTGCTCGGCCTCTTCCTGCACATCTTCGTCGCTCTCGACGATGTTGATGCCCATGTCGCTGATCGCCGACATGATGTCCTCGATCTGCTCGGACGACATCTCGTCCTGCGGCAGCGCCGCATTGAGCTCGTCATAGGTCAGGTAACCGCGCTTCTTGCCGCGCGCGATCAGCTTTTTGACGTCGGCCTCGTTGAGGTCGATCAGCGGGCCGTCGGTGTCGGTATCGGTGTCGGCTGCGGTGTTCTTGGTGGCCATCAATTCTTCCTGCCTTGGGGCATCTGCAAAATGGTCGTCACTGGTTCGTGCTGTCGGACAGCGCGGCCAGGCGGCGGGTCAGTTCCTCATCCATGGCGCGCAGTTTTTGCTGACGCGCCAGGCCTTCGTCGTCCATCGTGCGCTGGAAATCCGCGGTCGCCTCGGCAAGCCGGGCGCGGATTTCGGGCTGGGTGACCAGCACGCCGATATATTCGTCAAGATCACGCAGCGCGATTTCGCGTGCTGCGTCAATCTCTTCGCCTTCGAGCCTGCGATTGAATGAGAAGTGCATTCCGTCGGCTCTGAGCAATGTCATCGCCCTATTATACACTTTCATTGGCTCCAATATGGCAAGCAACCCCTCGCAATCAAGCCCTTCTTGGCCATTTGCGATGTCAAGCATTGCGCGGAGCAGTTCGGCGTCGCCGGAATCGGGAATGTGAAGACGGAAGAGCTCGTCCTCGTGCCGGCGAAGCGCCTCCGGATAGCGGAGCAATCCGCCGAGCAACGCCGCGGCGAGCGGGCCGGCGATGCCGCTCTGGCTGAGCGTGCGCGTCTCCTCGCCAGGCGGCTGAAGGCGAGGGTCGGGCTGGAAGCGGCGGCCGCCGCGCTGGGGTTGCGGAGCCCAGGGGACACGCGGGCCGCGCTCGGGCAGTTTGCGGGCGAACAACGCATCGAGTTTTTCGCGGAACGCCTCGCGATAATGGTGGCGGACGTCGGCGTCCTGAATCGCGTCGGCATGGGCGAGCAGCCGGGTCTTGAGCGCCGCGCGCTCCTCGGGCGTCGCGAGCGGCCCTGCCGCGACTTCGTGCGCCCAGAGCCGTTCAACGAGCGGTTGGGCTTCCTCCAGAATATCGACAAAACCGGCCGATCCGCGCGCCCGGACGAGATCGTCCGGATCCTGCCCCGCGGGCAAGGTCGCGAAGGCGAGGCTGAAGCCCGGACGCAGCAGGGGCAGGGCGCGCATCGCCGCGCGCATCGCCGCCTTTTGCCCCGCGCTGTCGCCGTCGAAGCAGAGTATGGGCACAGGCACCATGCGCCAGATCATCCCGAGCTGGTTCTCGGTGAGCGCGGTGCCGAGCGGCGCGACGGCATCGGCGATCCCCGCCTCGGCGAGCGCGATGACGTCCATATAGCCTTCGACGACGATGATCCGGTTCGTCTGGCGCGACGCGGGGCTTGCCTTGTCGAGATTGTAGAGCGTGCGCCCCTTGTCGAAGAGCGGGGTGTCGGGCGAGTTCAGATATTTGGGCTCGCCGTCGCCGAGGATGCGTCCGCCAAACGCGATGACGCGCCCGCGGGCATCGCGGATCGGGATCATCAGCCGCCCGCGGAAGCGGTCGTAGGGTTCCTTGTCGTCGACGGCGATCAGCATCCCCGATTCGACGAGCATCGCGATCGGGAATTTCTTGAGCGCCTCTTTAAGAGCGCTGCGGCTGTCGGGGGCAAGGCCGAAGCCGAAAGCCTTGCGCGTTGCCTCCGAAATGCCGCGCTTCGCCAGATAGTCGCGCGCCGGGGCGCCGTTGCTGCTCGCGAGCTGCGCGGTGAACCAGTCGGCCGCGGCCTGTACGACGTCGCGGAGGCTAGCCTGCTCCTCGGCCTTCTTAGCGGCGCGCGGGTCGGCGGCGGGGACTTCCATGCCGGCCTCGGCGGCGAGTTCCTTGACCGCGTCCATGAACGACAGCCCACGCTGGTCGGTCATCCAGCGGATCGCATCGCCGTGCGCGCTGCAGCCGAAGCAGTGGTAGAAGCCCTTTTCGTCGTTGATCGTGAAGCTGGGGGTCTTTTCGTTATGGAAGGGGCAGCAGGCCTTATACTCGCGCCCGGCACGCGTGACCTTCACCGTGCGGCCGATCAGGGTCGACAGCGTGATGCGCGAGCGGAGTTCGTCCAGCCATTGCGGGGTGAGGGTCATATCTTCGATATGCCTCTGCCTGCATCCGCCCGCAAGCAGGCGGCGAGCGTGTGTCTCAGGAGAGCGCCGTCTTCACCCACCCGCTCGCCTTGCTCATGTCGAGCTGCGAGCCCAGCCGGTCCTTCACCGCGGCCATCACCTTGCCCATATCCTTCAGGCTCTCGGCGCCCAGCTCGGTCACGATCGCCTTGATCGCCGCCGTCGCTTCGTCATCGCTGAGCTGCGCGGGCAGGAAGTCCTCGATCACGACGACCTCGGCCGCCTCGACGTCGGCGAGTTCCTGGCGGCCGCCCTGTTCGTACATGGTGATCGACTCGCGGCGCTGCTTGACCATTTTCTGGAGGACGTCGGTCACCAGAACATCGTCATCGGCCGGCGCGGTGCCGGTGCGCAGTTCGATGTCCTTGTCCTTGATCTTGGCCAGCATCAGCCGGATGGTGCCCAGACGCGCCTTGTCGCCGGCTTTCATCGCGGCAACCTGCGCAGCCTTGATGTCGTCACGAATCATGCGTGTCCCCATGGCTCACAAATTTCGGAAAGGCCCTCTCTAGCGGCAAGATTCCGAATCCGATAGCTTGTGAATCACTTTTTTGCCTCCTACTTGGTCGGCCGTTTAGCCCCCCGTCCGGAGCATGTTGAATGGCACCAGCCAACCCCTCTGCCGCGCCCAAAACCCCGCCCGCAGGCGCGACTGGCGTTCTTGTCCTTGCCGATGGCACGATCCTGTGGGGCGTGGGCTATGGCGCCAGCGGCGCGGGCGTCGGCGAGATCTGTTTCAACACGGCGATGACCGGCTATCAGGAAATCCTGACCGACCCGAGCTACGCCGGGCAGATCATCACCTTCACCTTTCCGCACATCGGCAATGTCGGCGCGAACCCCGAGGATATGGAGCGCGAGAAGCGCGCCGCGATCGGCTGCATCACGCGCGAGCTGCCGACGCTGCCCAGCAACTTTCGCAGCGTCCAGACGCTGCCCGACTGGATGGCGGCGCAGGGTCTGATCGGGCTCGCGGGTATCGACACGCGCGCGCTGACCCGCCGCATCCGCGACGGCGGCGCGCCGACCGGCGTGGTCGCGCACAGCCCCGAGGGCAAGTTCGACCTCGATAAGCTGCTGATGCTGGCGCAGGGCTGGCCGGGGCTGGAGGGGATGGACCTGGCGAAGACCGTCACCCGCGAGCGGCAGGGCAGCTGGGACGCGGGCGTGTGGCATCTGGGGTCGGGCTATGAGGCGTCGGACCACAAGCGCGAGGGCGATCCCGCGCCACATGTCGTCGCGGTCGATTATGGCGCGAAGGACAATATCTTCCGCAACCTCGTGAAGGCCGGCGCGCGCGTGACCGTGGTGCCCGCCAAGACCAGCCTCGACGAGATCATGGCATTGCGCCCCGCAGGCGTATTCCTGTCGAACGGCCCCGGCGACCCCGCGGCGACGGGCGAATATGCGGTGCCGGTGATCAAGGGGCTGCTCGAACGCAACGTCCCGATCTTCGGCATCTGCCTCGGCCACCAGATGCTGGGCATCGCAGCGGGCGCGAAGACGGTGAAGATGCATCAGGGCCACCGCGGCGCGAACCATCCGGTGCAGCGTGCCGAGGACGGCGTGGTCGAGATCACCAGCATGAACCACGGCTTTGCGGTCGATGCATCGACGCTGCCCGCCGGTGTGGTCGAAACGCACAAGAGCCTGTTCGACGGATCGAACTGCGGCATCGCGATTACCGGCAAGAACGCCTTCAGCGTGCAGTACCACCCCGAGGCGAGCCCGGGGCCACAGGACAGCTTCTATCTGTTCGAGAAGTTTGTGGGTGGATTGGCCAAATCGTCGTGACGGATATGACGATCGCGGGCGATACGGATCGCTGGATGCTGATGGGGCGTCAATCTGCGGACGGATATCCGCTGGTCGTGCGGGCGCGCGTCAAAAATGACTTCATCGTCGATTTTGAGAAGTCAAACGCTGTTTCGGCGGTGATTTGCGATTTGAAGCCGACTCTCATACAGGAAAATCGGCTTCCAACCCCGACAGGCCTTAGCAATTTGCATGATTTGGAAGACAAAGCGATCGTGGCGCTGTCGTCTTTGCAATCTCACTGCTTTCATACTGCGAGCGTCACTGGCGATGGGCGGCGCGTGCTTTATTTTGCTCACGCCAAGGGCGATGAGGTAGCCGCACTTATTTCGGGCATCGGCTCGGAAATCGCGGACGTCGAAGTCACGTCCGATTTTGAACTCACGACTTACCGGGAATTTATCACGCCTACGCCGCTCGACATCCAACTCGATGGGGATCAACAGGTGATCGGCGCGCTCGAAGAGAATGGCAATCAAGCCGACGTTCCGAGGAAGGTCGATTTCTGGTTTTATGGCGAACCGCTCAAACTCCAGCTTTTGGCAGCCAAGCTTGAGAAGCTCGGGTTCGAGGTCGATCATTGGCTGAACAACCCAGGCGGGGTCGTTCTGAGCCGCACGATGGGGACTGAAATCAGTACCTTCCACGAACTCACACCGCAGCTGCTCGAATTGGCCGAGGAGAGTGGCGTCGAATATGACGGCTGGGAAACTTTCGCGGCGACGCCCGGTAACGCTTCCCCTCATCGCGAACCGCCTGCAAAACCTCGCTCTTTTCTCAATAAACTATTCGGCGCGAAGAAAAACTGATCATGCCCAAAAGAACCGACATCCAATCCATCCTCGTCATCGGCGCCGGCCCGATCGTTATCGGTCAGGCGTGCGAGTTCGATTATTCGGGGACGCAGGCGATCAAGGCGTTGAAGGAGGAGGGCTATCGCATCGTCCTCGTCAACTCCAACCCGGCGACGATCATGACCGATCCCGATCTCGCCGATGCAACCTATGTCGAGCCGATCACGCCCGAGATCGTCGCGAAGATCATTGCGAAGGAGCGCCCCGATGCGGTGCTGCCGACGATGGGCGGGCAGACCGCGCTCAACACCGCGCTGGCGCTCTTCAACGACGGGACGCTGGCGAAATATGGCGTCGAGATGATCGGCGCCGATGCCGAGGCGATCGACAAGGCCGAGGACCGGCAGAAATTCCGCGACGCGATGGACAAGATCGGGCTGGAAAGCGCGCGCAGCGGCGTCGCACATACGGTCGACGAGGCGTTCGCGGTGCTCGAACGCACCGGGCTGCCGTCGATTATTCGCCCGTCGTTCACGCTGGGCGGGACCGGCGGCGGCATCGCGTATAACCGCGAGGAGTTCGAGCATATCGTCCGCGGCGGCCTGATCGCCTCGCCGACCACCGAAGTCCTGATCGAGGAGTCGCTTCTCGGTTGGAAAGAATATGAGATGGAGGTGGTGCGCGACCGCAAGGACAATTGCATCATCATCTGTTCGATCGAAAATGTCGATCCGATGGGCGTGCATACCGGCGATTCCATCACCGTCGCCCCCGCGCTGACGCTGACCGACAAGGAATATCAGATCATGCGCAACGCGAGCATCGCGGTGCTGCGCGAGATCGGGGTCGAGACGGGCGGGTCGAACGTGCAGTTCGCGGTAAATCCCAAGGACGGCCGCCTGATCGTGATCGAGATGAACCCGCGCGTGTCGCGCTCGTCGGCGCTCGCGTCGAAGGCGACGGGCTTCCCGATCGCCAAGGTCGCGGCGAAGCTCGCGGTCGGCTACACGCTCGACGAGATCATGAACGACATCACCGGGGTGACCCCGGCGTCGTTCGAGCCGACGATCGACTATGTCGTCACCAAGATCCCGCGCTTTGCCTTCGAGAAGTTCAAGGGCGCCGAGGCGACGCTCTCGACCGCGATGAAGTCGGTCGGCGAGGTGATGGCGATCGGGCGCACGATCCATGAATCGATGCAGAAGGCACTGCGCGGGCTCGAAACCGGCCTCAGCGGCTTCAACTTCGTCGACCGGCTGGTTGGTGCGAGCCACGAGCAACTCAAGAGCGAGCTCGCGAAGCGCACGCCCGACCGCCTGCTCAACACCGCGCAGGCGATCCGCGAGGGCCTGCCGCTCGCGGACATCAACCGCATCGCGGGCTACGACATGTGGTTCCTCGAACGCATCGCGGAGATCGTCGAGGCCGAGAACGAGGTGATGGCGAACGGCCTGCCGCGCGACACCGAAGGGATGCGCAAGCTCAAGGCCATGGGCTTCTCCGACAAGCGGCTCGCCTATCTGGCGCTGCAATCGGCGAACCTGCGCCCCGGTACGCGCCGCGCGACCGCGCATGGCAGCGGGCTGATCCACGAGGCCGTCAAGGCGATGACCGGCGGCGTGACCGAGGCCGAGGTGCGCGCGCTGCGTCACAAGCTCGGCGTCCGCCCGGTTTACAAGACGATCGATACCTGCGCCGCCGAATTCCAGGCCCAGACGCCCTATCTCTATTCGACCTATGAAGCCCCGACCTTTGGCGAGCCCGAGAATGAGGCGAACCCGAGCGATCGCAGGAAGGTCGTCATCCTCGGTGGCGGCCCGAACCGCATCGGACAGGGGATCGAGTTCGACTATTGCTGCTGCCACGCGTGCTTCGCATTGGAAGAGGCGGGCTATGAGACGATCATGGTCAACTGCAACCCGGAGACGGTGAGCACGGACTATGACACGTCGGATCGCCTCTATTTCGAGCCGCTGACCGCAGAGGATGTGCTCGAAATCCTCAACGTCGAAATGTCGAAGGGCGAGCTTGTCGGGGTGATCGTGCAGTTCGGCGGCCAGACGCCGCTGAAGCTCGCGCAGGCGCTGGCCGAAGCGGGAATCCCGATCCTCGGCACTTCGCCCGACGCGATCGACCTCGCCGAAGACCGCGAGCGCTTCGCGGCGCTGGTCAACAAGCTGAAGCTCAAGCAGCCCGAGAATGGTATCGCGCGCAGCCGCGAGGAAGCCGTCGCGGTCGCGGCGCGCATCGGCTATCCGGTGCTGACGCGGCCTTCCTATGTGCTCGGCGGCCGCGCGATGGAGATCGTCGACGATCAGGCGCAGCTCGAAAATTATATCGAGACCGCGGTCCAGGTGTCGGGCGATTCGCCGGTGCTGATCGACCGCTATTTGCGCGACGCGATCGAGGTCGACGTCGATGCGCTGTGCGACGGGACCGATGTGGTGGTCGCGGGCGTGCTCCAGCACATCGAGGAAGCCGGGGTCCATTCGGGCGACAGCGCCTGCTCGATCCCGCCCTACAGCCTTCCGCCGCATATCGTCGCCGAAATCGAGCGCCAGGCCGATGCGCTGGCGCGCGCGCTGGGCGTTCGCGGCCTGATGAACATCCAGTTCGCGGTTAAGGACGAGGATGTGTATCTCATCGAGGTCAATCCGCGTGCCAGCCGCACCGTGCCCTTCGTTGCTAAGGCCGTTGGTTCGCCGATCGCCAAGATCGCGGCGCGCGTGATGGCGGGCGAGAAGCTCGCCGACCTGCCGAAGATCAATCGCGACATCGCGCATGTCGCGGTCAAGGAAGCGGTCTTCCCCTTCGCGCGCTTCCCCGGCACCGACCCTGTCCTGTCACCGGAAATGAAGTCCACCGGCGAAGTCATGGGAATCGATCGCAATTTCAACCTTGCATTCGCCAAGGCACAGCTCGGCGCGGGCGACCGCCTCCCCACAGAGGGGCGCCTGTTCGTGTCGGTGAAGAACAGCGACAAGCCGCGCATCGTCGGTGCGGTGAAGCAGCTCCGCGCCTGGGGCTGGAAGGTGATCGCGACCGGCGGCACCGCCGACTATCTCGCGCAGCAGGGTATCGAGGTCGAACGCGTCAACAAGGTCGCCGAGGGGCGGCCGCATATCGTCGACCGGATCAAGGACGGCGACGTGCAGCTGATTTTCAACACGACCGAAGGCTGGCAGTCGCTGCAGGATTCGCAATCGATCCGCGCCTCGGCGCTGGCGGCCGACATCGCCTATTATACCACGGCCGCGGCAAGCGATGCCGCGACGCAGGCGATCGGGGCGCTGCGCGCGCATAGTCTTGAAGTAAAGCCGCTTCAGGACTATTATTGAGGGTACCGCTCCACCTCCCCGACATTACGGAAACAGCGGCTCAGCCGCTCGGCGCTCAACCGCCGAGGCAGGATTATTGACGAAGGACAACAGGATAATGGCAAGCGTTGAAAAGGTTCCGATGCTGCAGGAAGGCTATGAGAAGCTGAGCACCCAGCTCGCGGCTCTGAAGGCCGAGCGACCCCTGATCGTCGATGCGATCGAGGAAGCGCGCGCGCATGGCGACCTTTCGGAAAATGCCGAGTATCACGCCGCGAAGGAACGTCAGGGTCAGGTCGAAGCCTCGATCGGCGACCTTGAGGATCGTCTGTCGCGCGCCCAGATCATCGACCCCACGACGCTGTCGGGCGACCGCATCGTCTTCGGCGCGACCGTCACGCTCGCCGACGAGGATGACAAGCCGGTGCGCTACCAGATCGTCGGCCAGGCCGAGGCGGATGCGAAGGACGGCAAGATCAGCTACAACTCGCCGCTCGGCCGGGCGCTGATCGGCCGCAAGGTCGACGACGAGGTCGAAGTGACCGTGCCGTCGGGCGATAAATATTATCTGGTGACGAAGATCGAGTTCGTCTGAGCCGGGGGCGAACGGAGCCAAGGCGATGAAGCCGCAAGATGCGCCGCTGGTCACGGGCTACGCGCTCGCGTGCGTCATCGTCTTTCTCCTGACCTGGGTCAGCGGATATCAGCTCGACGCATTCATCCGTGCCGGCTTCATTCCCGCGCGGTTCGGCAGCGAGCTGATCGCTTCGCCGGGCACGATGGTACCCTTTATCCTGACGCCGCTGACCTCGGCCTTCCTGCATGCGGGTTGGCTCCACCTGGTCTTCAACATGATCATCCTGCTGTTCATCGGCCGCCAGCTGGAAGCGCCGCTGGGCGCGAAGGCGATGGCGGTGTTGCTCGTCGTCGGGGCTTATGCCGGCGCATTTGCGCAATATCTGGCCGATCCCGCATCGGCCGTGCCGATGATCGGGGCCAGCGGCGCGATTTCGGCGCTGATTGCGGTGTTCGCGCTGATCTTCAGTCGGTCGCAGACGAAGGCGATCGGGCCGATCCCTGCGCATTGGGTGCGGGCGCTGTGGCTCGCGCTGGCATGGATCGGGTTGCAATTGCTCCTTGGATTCAGCGGCGGCGGCGATTTCGGCGCGGTTGCGATCTGGGCGCATGTCGGCGGCTTCCTCGCTGGCCTGCTCCTCGCGCGTCCGCTGCTGCGCTGGCGCTTCGGGGGGCGTTAGGCGAGCAGCCCGCCCGCCAGCAGCATCGCGACGCGCACGTCGATCCCGCACCCTTCGGCGCGTTTCGCGGCGACGAAATCCTCGATCCCGTCGAGCGGCACCCGGTGGACGATGATATCCTCGCCATCGACGCCGCCGCCTTGGCCGACCTTCGTCAGGCCGGTCGCGACGAGCAGCGTGAAGCTTTCGCTGACCATCCCCGGCGAGCTGAAGAATTCGCCAACCGTGCGCCAGTTTGCGGCGCGATAGCCCGTTTCCTCCTCAAGCTCGCGCTCGGCCGCAATTTCTGCCGCCTCGCCGCTGGCGTCGTCGCCGACAAGCCCCGCGGGCAGTTCGAGGCACTGGACCTTCAACGGTACGCGATATTGTTCGACCAATATGATGTGGCGCCCGTCCGCGGCCTCGTCGATGGCAAGGATCACCGCCGCGTGGATTCCGCGCGAGCGCGAGACATATTCCCACGTTCCTTGCTGCTTGACGGTGATGAAGCGGCCTTCCCACCGCGTCTCGATGGGGGTGTCGGGGGAGGGACGGGGCATATCTTATCCTGTCGTCATTGCGAGCGAAGCGGGCCGTAGGCGGCCGTAGGCCAACCAATCCAGAGCGGTGTGCGCCGCTCTGGATTGCCACGCGGCTTTGCCGCTCGCAATGACGAAGGAATTAAAGCTCGATCAGCCGGTCGGGCAGTTCGTTCGGATTCTCGCTGCCGCGCGGAAAATGTGCGGCGAGCACGACGCCCATCTGGCGTACCGCTTCGGCCATGCCCTCGCCGGGCTTGCCCTTGCGAACGAGGTCGATCAGCGCGGCCATCGCATCGCCCCAGACCTCGGGAGTGACCTTCGCGGCGATCGCCTCGTCGGCGACGATGTCGGCGCGATGCTCGCGCAGGCTGACGTAGAGGAGGACCCCGGTGCGCCCGAGCGTCTTTGCCTCTGTCCCGACCTTGAACAGGTCGATCGCGCGCGCACGGACGCGGGCCGCAAGGATCGCGCGCGGAGTCAGCCAGATGCGCAAGGGGCGCCACAGCAGGATCAGCCACATGCCGATCCACTTCAGGACGCCCACAGCGATCACTGTCCCGAGCCATTGATTGGCGGTCAGTTCATGCCCCCAACCGCCGGTCAGGCGATCGTAAAGCCCCCGGTAGAATTCGGGAAACAGCGCGATCACCGACATGGCAAGGAAAGCGATGACGCTCGCCCAGACCAGCGCGACATCGTCATAATCGTTCGACTGTGCCGCGATGACGGTGACGATCTCGCCGCTCGTCTGATCCTCGGCCGCGGCAACCGCGGCTGTGACGAGGTCGTGATCGGCGGCGCTGACGTGACTGACTTTCATGGCTCCGTTCCCCTACCAGCCGCCCGAGGCGCCGCCGCCACCGAAGCTGCCGCCGCCGCCCGAAAAGCCGCCGCCACCGCCCCAGCTCGACCCGCCGCCGCTGCCCCATGAGGAGCCTCCCGAAGAGCCGCCGCCCCAGTCGTCGCCACCCCAGATGATGATCGGACCGCCGCCCCATGGACGGTTGCGGCGATGCTTCCTGCCGCGCCGCCCGAAGGCGGAGAGCATCGGCAGGATGAAGAAGAAAAAGACGATGAAGCCGATGAAGATCAGCCCGCCGATGTCGCCGTCGTCGGCGCGGTCGCGCTCGGCCCTGTCGGCCGCGGCGGCCTGCGCGGCGGCTTCCTCGGGCGGGAGCTGGATCTGCTGCGCGATCGCGTTGACGCCGGCCTGGATGCCGCCCGGAAGGTCGCCGTCCTTGAACTTCGGCGTCACGACGTCGCGGATGATCCGGCCCGATAGCGCGTCGGTCAGCACGGGTTCCAGGCCCAGGCCGACTTCGATCCGCATCTTCCGTTCGTTCGGAGCGATGAGGAATACGACGCCGTCGTCCTTCTCCTTGTCGCCGATGCCCCAGTCGCGGCCGAGGCGATAGCCGTAGTCGGCGATGTCATAGCCTTCGAGACTGTTCACGGTCGCGACAACGAACTGGTGGCCCGTCGTCTTTTCGACCTGTTCAAGCTGGACGTTGAGATCGGCTTCTTGGGCGGCCGGAATGATATCGGCCTGATCGACGACCCGGCCGGTCAGCTTGGGGAAGGTCTGCGCGGTCGCGGGGGCCGCCAGCAGCGAGAGGCCCAGCGCCCAGCCGAGCAAAAGCGATCTCATTGCGGATCTCCGGTCTGTGCCGCGATGGCATCGATACCTGCCGACAGGCCGCCGGCATAGTCGCGATCCCCGAAGCGCGGCGTCATCTGGCGGACGACGGCGAGGGCTTCTTCGTCGGTCAGCATCTGTTCCATTCCACTACCCGTCGCGATGCGCATCTGCCTCTCGTTCGGTGCGACGAGGATCACGACACCGTCGTCCTGATCCTTGCGCCCGATACCCCAGCGATTGCCGAGGCAGGTCCCGAAATTGTCGACGCGCGCACCGTGCAGGTCGGGCACCGTTGCAATGACCATCTGATGTTTCGTGCGCTGTTCGTAACGGGCCAGCCGATCGGACAAGCGTGCCTCCTCGTCGGCGGTCAATATGTCCGCGGCATCGGTTACGCGACCGGCCATCTTCACCGGCGGGACGCCGTCGCACGTCGCTGTCTCGCCGGCGGCAGCAGACTCCTGCGCCGCCTTGCATCCGCCCGCGACGGCAAGGATCGCGAGCGGGAAGGCAAGGGCGGCGGCGCGCACCTTATTGACCGAAGTCGACCTTCGGCGCCTGGTTCGCGTTCGGGCTGACCGCTTTGTACGGCGTCATCGGCTTTGCGCCATGGACGATCTTGGCCCCGATGATGTCAGGGAAGGTGCGGATCGTCGTGTTATAATCCTGCACCGCGGCGTTATAGTCCTGAATCGAGATGTTGATCCGGTTCTCGGTGCCCTCAAGCTGGGTCATCAGGTCGGCGAAGCGCGCCTGGCTCTTGAGATCGGGATATTGCTCGACGGTGACCAGCAGGCGGCCGAGCGCGCTCGACACATTGCCCTGCGCCTGCTGGAAGGCCTGTACCTTCGCGGGATCCTCAAGGTCGTCGGCGGTCAGCTTGACCTGCGTCGCCGACGCGCGCGCCTGGATGACGCCTTCGAGTGTCGATTGCTCGATCTTCGCGGCGCCCTTTGCGGTTTCGACGAGGTTGGGGATCAGGTCGGCGCGGCGCTGGTACGCGGCTTCGACATTCGCCCATTTGGCCTTCGCGGCCTCTTCCTTGGTGGGAACGCTGTTGATGCCGCAGGCGGACAGCGACAGCGCGGCAACCGGGACAATCAGCCAGCGGGCGGAACGATAGGTCATGGTCATCAATGCTCCCTCGCGCGGCGTTTTGCCGCAACAACACACATAATAGGATCGCGCTTGCCTTTGTGCAATCACCGCGGCACGTTCGGGACGCAAGATCGACGATCCGGGGAGCCGCAACATGTTGAGCGAATTCAGGGAATTTATCGCCAAGGGCAATGTCATGGACCTCGCGGTCGGCGTCATCATCGGCGGCGCCTTTGCGACGATCACGACCTCGCTGACCGCCGACCTGATCATGCCGCTGGTCGGCTGGATTTTCGGCGGGGTCGATTTCTCGAGCAAGTTCATCCTGCTCGGCAGCATCCCCGAAGGCATCGCAGCGACCGACTATGCGGCGCTCAAGAAGGCCGGCGTCGCGATGATCGGCTATGGCGCCTTCCTAACCGCGGTCATCAACTTCCTCATTCTCGCTTTCGTCATTTTCCTGCTGGTCAAGTGGGTGAACAAGGTGATGCGCCGCGGACCCGATGCGCCGGCCGGCCCGAGCGAGGTCGATCTGCTCATCGAAATCCGGGACGAACTGCGGAAAAAATAGGGGTTTGAGCCCGATTCAGGACTAATGACCCGCCTGCGCTCTTCCAAAGCGCGGGCGGGTTTCCTATATGGGTTGTGCCGGTTTCGACCGGCTATGAGGATAAATGGTGTCGTGGAATAGACACAGCGGACCCGGGGGCAGTACCCGGCGGCTCCACCACAAACCCACGCTCTCCCAAAGGGATCGAGGGTTTCTGACGGGGCCGAACCAGGATCGACGTGTGTTCAAAGACGATGTTTTCTTCCGGGCTGAGTAACCCGTTCAAGGCTCAAACCTATAAGTGCTAACGATAACGAAGCACTCGCTCTGGCTGCGTAACCGATAAGCCTCACGGCCTAAGGTTATTCAAATAGAACGCGGTTCGGACCGAACCGGGCAACAGAATCGGATACCAGCGGCTGGGGACGAGCCGGGCAACAGAATCGTCCCACCTTTGCCTCAATTACGCTGGCTCTGCGCCCTCGCATGGCTGCGCCCCGACGCCGCTTTCGTCGAGGCTCGCCTGGAAATCGGCGCCCCACGATCGCATGCTCAGCAGCACGGGCTTCAGCGAATGGCCGAGCGGCGTCAGTTCATATTCGACGCGCGGCGGCACCTCGGGATAGACAGTCCGTGCGACGATGCCGTCCGCCTCCAGTTCGCGAAGCTGCAGCGTGATCATCCGCTGCGTCGCATTCGGCGTCAGGCGGCAGAGCGCGTTGAAGCGCAGCCGTCCGCCGAGCAGGTGGAACAGCAGCACAGGCTTCCACACACCGCCGATCACCGACAGCGTCGCCTCGACGCTGCAACCCGTGCGCCCGGCGCGACGACGGACGGACCGTGTTTTCGAATTTTCTCCAATATTTTCAGTAAAACTTACATTCATGATCGTACATGTCCAAAATGTGCGTACTTATGAATTTATAGATACCGGCATATATCGATTCGGGCAACGGGCACGGTCTGTTGCCCAGCGAGTCGAACCCGAAAGAGGATAATGCCGTGGAACAATCCGTCATGAAGGCCGCCTGGTACGAGCGGAAGGGAAGCGCCGAAGAGGTGCTGATCGTCGGCGAGCAGCCCGTCCCCGTCGCTGCGCCGGGCGAATTGCTCATTCGCGTGCGCGCCTCGGGCGTGAACCCATCGGACACCAAGGCGCGGCAGGGCGCGCGCGGACGCACCGAGATGCCTTATCCGCTGGTCATCCCGCATCAGGATGGCGCGGGTGAAGTCGTCGCGGCCGGATCGGCCGAAGACGGCGACTGGATCGGCAAGCGCGTATGGTTCTACGAAGCGCAGCTGGGCCGGGCGCTCGGCGCCGCCGCCGAATTTGTCGCGCTGCCGGTGCGGCAGGTCGCGATCCTGCCCGACAATGCCTCGTTCGAAGAAGGCGCCAGCCTCGGCGTGCCCGCGATGACCGCGCATCGCAGCGTCTTTGCCGATGGTCCGGTGGCGGGGAAGACGGTCTTCGTCTCGGGCGGCGCAGGCGCGGTCGGCCGTTATGCAATTCAGTTCGCCAAGCTCGGCGGCGCGACGGTGATCGCGAGCGTGAGCCGCGACGAGCAGGCGGATTCGGCAAGGGCGGCGGGCGCCGACTTCATCGTCAACCGCAAGACCGACGACATCGTCGCGCGCGTTCGCGAGATCACGGGCCGGGAGCGCGGCGTCGATCGTTTCGTCGAAGTCGCTTTCGGCGCGAACCTCGATGTCATCATGAGCCTGCTCGCGCCGCGCGGCGTCGTTGCGACCTATGCGTCGGACGCGGTTCCGGAACCCGCACTGCCGTTCTGGCCGCTCGTCATGCTCGACGCGACGGTTCGTTTCGTGCTCGTCTATGTCATGGATGCCGCGGCCCACGCCGAAGCCGCGCAGGCGATCGGCGAGGCGCTGGCCGCGGGCAAGCTCTCGCACAAAATTGCGGCGCGCTATCCGCTCGAGCGGATCGTCGATGCACATCGGGCGCAAGAAGCGGGAACGACCGTCGGCAAGATCATCGTGACCCCCTGACCGGGCTAATGCGCGCGGCTGCACTGTCCATGGTCGCCGAGCGCCTCGATCACCCGGCAATCGCCGGCGAGGCCGCCTCGGCACCGGCCGACGATGCGGGTCAGTTCGTCGCGCAACGCCGAGAGTTGGTCGATCTTCGCCTCGACCTGTTCGAGATGCGCAGACGCGGTGCGGTCCGCCTCGCCGCAATCGCGGTCCGGGTGGTCGGAAAGGTCGAGCAGTGACCGGATTTCCTCGATCGTAAAGCCGAGGTCGCGCGAGTGACGCACGAAACTGAGCCGCGTTCGGTGCGCGTCACCATAGCTGCGATAGTTCGCATTGGTTCGAAGCGGGGCAGGGAGTAGGCCGATCCGCTCGTAATAGCGGATGGTCTCGATGTTGGTGCCGGTGGCCTTCGACAGTTCGCCGATTTTCATTGCTTGACCCTGTAGTTGCTACAGGGTGCATATGGGATGTCGAATCGAAGAACCAAGAGGTTTCGCATGGCCGACCAATGTTGCGCAGGAAAAAGCGGCAAGACCGCGCTGAACGATCCCAGGTGGCGCCGCATCCTGTGGATTGCGCTGATCCTCAACGCCGCGATGTTCGGGGTCGAGATCGTCGCGGGCGTCGCCGCCGATTCGCGGGCCCTCCAGGCGGACGCGCTCGATTTCCTGGGCGATGCGGCCAATTATGCGATCAGTCTGGGCGTCGCGGCCATGGCGCTGGCGTGGCGTGCCCGCGCCGCGCTGCTGAAGGCCGCGACGATGCTCGCTTTCGGACTTTGGGTGCTTGGCTCGGCGGTGTGGGGCTTTGTCGCCGGCACCGCGCCGCAGGCCGAGACGATGGGAATCATCGGTGCGCTGGCGCTGGCATCGAATGTTGCGGTCGCGCTGATGCTCTATCGCTATCGGACGGGCGATGCGAATATGCGCTCGGTCTGGATATGCTCGCGCAACGATGCGATCGGGAACCTTGCAGTCCTCGCGGCGGCGCTCGGTGTGTTGGGAACGGGGCAGGGCTGGCCCGACCTTGCGGTCGCGGCGATCATGGCAGCGCTGGCGATATGGGGCAGCGTCGACGTGTTCCGCCACGCGCGCGGCGATCTCGGCCGCGCCGCAGCCGAAGCGGCTTAATGCCGAGATCGAGATGTGATTTTCTGCCCTTTGCCAATGCGGTCTTCGCGCATATTGTGCGGCGCAGAATGGCAACGGGGCTTGAACTGACCTATAGAAATGCAGCGCCCCGTCCGTCGCGGGTCGACCGGCGTGGCTGACCCAGCCGTACCCGTCGCTCCGCCCGCGGAATATGTGCTGAAGCCGCACGAGCGGCCGCTGATACCAGGATCGCCAGCCAATCCCGACCACCCCAAAGGACGCCGGATCGCCTATTTCGCGATCGGCATCTATTTGGGGCTGGTGGCGGGGCTGACCAACGGCCTGCTTCTCGCCAATCTGCTTGTCTTGCAGGGGAATATGGCACTGACGCCGGTCGATACCGGCTGGGTGACGGTGGCCTACAACCTGACCAACGCCTGCATGAGCATATTGCTTTTCAAGGTTCGCCAGCATTTCGGAATACAGCGCTTCGTGCGCGCAACGATGCTGGCCTTGGTCGTCGCCAATTTCGTGCAGCTCTTCGATGCGGGCTATCAGGTCGAGCTTGTCTCGCGCGCGATCTCCGGGATCGCCGCGAGCGGGCTGGTGACGCTTGCGATCTTCTACATGATGCAAAGCCTGCCGGGTCCGCAAAAGTTGATCGCACTCGTCCTTGGCATTGGCGTCGTTCAGATTGGACTGCCGCTCGCCCGGGCGATCTCTCCGATCCTTGTGTACGATGGCGACATCGGAAACCTGTTCGCGTTGCAGTTCGGCCTGTCGCTCGTCACCGTCGGCCTCGTCAACATCCTGCCGCTTCCGCAAGGGGTGAAAGTGCGCGCCTTCGGGCTGCTCGATATGATCAGCTTTCCCTTGCTTGCCGTCGGGGTCGGCCTGCTTTGCAGTTTCTTGGTGCAGGGGCGCATCATCTGGTGGCCGACGCCGTGGTTGGGCACCTTGCTGGCGCCCGCGGTGCTGCTGATCGGTGCCGCCTTGCTGATCGAGCATAACCGCGAGAAGCCGATGCTCGAGACGCGCTGGATGGCGAGCAGCGACCTGCTGAAGCTGGCGTTGGCCGGTGCGTTCATTCGCGTCGTTCTGTCGGAGCAGAATTTCGGCGCGACCGGGCTGTTGACGTCGCTCGGCTATGTCAACGACCAGCTCGTGACCTTCTATGCCATAACGGCCCTGGCGGCTTTGGCCGGGGTATTCGTGCCGCTGGTCGGGCTCAATCCCACCGATCTTCGCATCTCGACCCTGATATCGCTGGCGATCATCGCGGTGGCGGCTTTCGCCGACACACGGACGGGACTGATGTCGCGGCCGTCCGATTTCTACCTGACGCAGGCAGCGATCGCCTTCGCGTCGGTCTATTTCATCGGACCCATGCTGATGGAGGGTTTCCTGCGCGCCTTGACGCGCGGGCCGTCCTATATTGTCAGCTTTCTGGCGCTGTTCAATCTTTCGCAGACGATCGGCGGGCTCGCGGGGACGGCGGCGCTGTCGGCCTTTTTCACCGTCCGCGCGAAGGCACATCTGACGACGCTGGGGCAGGGGCTCGCAACGGACGATCCCGCGCTGGTGCAGGCGCTCGCCTATCTGTCGAGCGGCCTGAACGGCTCGATCGGCGATCCGGCGCTGCGCTCGGCGGTCGCCGGACGCAATGCGGTTCAGGAAGCCGCGCGTCAGGCGGGTGTCCTCGCCTATAATGACGTATTCTTCCTGATCGGCTGTGGCGCCGCGCTCGGCTTCGTGATCATGCTGGTTCGCTGGCTGCGCGATCGACGGCGCGGCTACAGCCCGCTCGCAGCGGACCTGTCCATCCTCCAGCAGATGTTGGCGCAAAGAAAATGACCGACGACAAGAAACCGGCACCCGCAACCGAACAGACGCCGCCTCCCTCTCCCCCCGCGCCGGCTGAAGCTGCGCCGGCCGAGCCCGAACCGCCTCAAGGCGGTGGCGGCTGGCGGCCCGACCGGTCGCGATCGCAGATCATCCTGTTCAGCGGGCTGATCCTGCTCGGCGCGCTTGCGGTCCTTTATGCCTGGGGCCTGCCGCCGTTCCGGCCCGACAGCCAGACCACGGACAATGCCTATGTTCGCGGCCAGACGACGATCATCTCGCCGCAGGTCGGCGGCTATGTGACGCAGGTGCTGGTGCAGGATTTCGAGCGCGTCGCGGCGGGGCAGGTCCTCGTTCGGATCGACGACCGCATCTATCGCGAGCGCGTTGCGCAGGGCGCGGCGAACATCGCGGCGCAGAATGCGAGCCTCAGCAACAGCGAGCAGAGCGAACGTTCGGCCGAGGCGCAGGTGCGCCTGCAGGATGCGGCGGTGGCCAATGCCGGCGCGCAGCTCCAGCGTGCGCAGGCCGACATGCGCCGCGTCAACGAACTCGTCGACGCCGGATCGGTGTCGCTGCGCGAGCGCGACCAGACGCTCGCGGCGCTCCGGCAGGCCGAGGCCGCGGTGCGTCAGGCGCAGGCCCAGCGGCAGATCGCGCTTGAGCAGGTACGCTCGGTCACTGTCGGGCGCGGCGGGCTGAAAGCCGGCGTCCAGAATGCCGAGGCGACCCGCGGCCTTGCCGACATCGATCTCGAGCGAACGGTGATCCGGGCGCCGCGCGCCGGCCGGCTGAGCGAGGTCGCGGTCCGCGTCGGACAACTCGTGAACCCCGGCACCCAGCTCATGTATCTGGTGCCGGAAACGCATTGGGTCGTCGCCAATTTCAAGGAGGCGCAGACCGCGAGCATCCGGGTCGGGCAAAAGGCGCATTTCCGGGTCGATGCGCTCGGCGGGGTCGAGCTCAAGGGGACGGTCGAAAGTGTCGCCCCGGCGGCGGGGAGCGAGTTCAGCATTATCAAGCCTGACACCGGATCGGGCAATTTCGTGAAGGTGCCGCAGCGGATCGCGGTGCGCGTCCGCATTGATCCCGGACAGCCGCTCGCCAAGCGGCTCGGGCCCGGCATGTCGGTGATCGCGACCGTCGATACGGAGGGCGGGCGGTGAGACGCGCGGCGCTGTTGCTTCCGCTGCTGATCGCGGGGTGCGCCCCGGCCATCAGTCCGCGGCCCGAGGCGAGCGTCGTTGCACCGCCCGCCGACTGGCGTACGTCGCTGCCTGCCGAGGGCGCGGTCGAGCGCGAATGGTGGGGGCGGTTCGGCGACCCGCAGCTTTCGGCGCTGGTCGAGCAGGCGCGCGCGAACAATACGGACCTCGCCATCGCCGCGGCGCGCGTGGCCGAGGCGCGCGCGCAGGAACGCGTCGCACGCTCGCTGCTGCTGCCCAGCCTGTCCGCAAGCGTGCCGGGGTCGGAGGCGCGCACGGTCAATGCGTTCGGCCAGCCGAGCGAAAGCACCTCGGCGCAGCCGACATTCCAGGCGGCTTATGAGGTCGATCTGTTCGGCGTCAACGCGGCGCGGCGCGATGCCGCGCGTGCCAGCGCCGCCGCCTTGGCCGCCGCGCAAGAAGCGGCGACGCTGTCGGTCAGCGCGACGGCGGCGAGCGGCTACATCACCTTGCTCGCGCTCGACGACCGCCTCAAGGTGCTTAGGGAAACGCTCGTCCAGCGCGGCGAGGCGCTGCGCATCGCGCGCGACCGCGCCGAGGCGGGCTATACGTCCGAGCTCGAACTCCGTCAGTCCGAAGCCGAATACCGCGCCGCCGAACAGCAAATCCCGACAATCGAAGCGGCGATTGCGCGGCAGGAAAATGCGCTGTCGTTGCTCGTCGGCGATACCCCGCACGCGATAACGCGCGGGACCGATTTCGATGCGCTGGCGACCCCCGTCGTGCCGGCGGTCGTGCCGTCGGACCTTGTGCGCCGCCGTCCCGACATCGCGCAGGCCGAATATTCGCTCGCCGCGACCGACGCCAATCTGCGCGCCGCGCGCGGGCAATTCCTGCCGCAGATCCGCCTGTCGGCATCGGGCGGCGCGGCGATCTCGTCTCTGCTCGGCGATCCGATCACCATCTGGTCGATCGGCGGCAGCATCCTCGCCCCTATCTTCTCGGGCGGGCGGCTGGAGGGGCAGTTCGATGCTGCGACCGCACAGCGCGACCAGGCCGCATTCGCCTATCGCAAGGCGGTCCTGACCGCGTTTCGCGAGGTCGAGGACCAGCTTGCATTGATCGACCGGCTGGGCGCGCAGGAACAAGCCTTGCTTGCACAGCGCGCCGCGGTCGCCGAAGTGCTCCGCCACGCGACGAACCGCTACCGCGCCGGTTATTCGCCCTATCTGGAGCAAATCGATGCGCAGCGAGCGCTGCTATCGGTCGATCTCGCGCTGATTCAGCTGCGCGCCGATCGGCTGACCTCCTATGTCGCGCTCTATCAAGCCTTGGGCGGGGGCACGGCCCAGCCGTGAGGCAGCGCTGCGCGCGGAAGGCGGCGGCGCTCAGCGATTGAGGCGCGGCGCCTGATCCTCGAGAAGCCGGTGCTCGGACGCGTCGCTCTTGAGTCTGGAGTCGGTCGGCGCCAGCTCGCTGCCTCTCTTGCCGAGGACCGGTTGGGCCGCGGAACTGAGTTCGCCTCTCGGCGGTGCGATCAGTCCCGTCTGGACGGCGGGCACCGAGGCTGCGGCATCGCCGTCCGCGATCGCAGGGTCGAGCGGGAGCGCGCCGGAGGTCTCGAGCAGATAGCCCGACAGGCTCGTGACCGCCGACGCCGGAAGCAGCTCGGCATTGGCATAGGGGTTGACGAACGCGCTGCGCGTGCCGCTGCGGCCGCTCCATCGGTAGAAGATATGCGATCCGACGGTGCGCAGCTTGGTGAGATTGGCGCTCCAGTAGGGAACCACCCAAAGCGTATGATAATGCGTCGCGAGGCCGACGCTGGGTTCGACATAGCCGGATAGCGCCGCCGCCGCGACGGCGCGGGCGCGCGCCCAGCCGCTCGCCGAGGGGCGCCGGTTCAGCGAACCGTCACAGGTGAAGGTGAACTGGCAACCGGTCTTGCGCTGCGAGCCCTGAAAGACGACCCCGCAGACCGAATTGGGGTAGGCGGGGTGGCGCATCCGGTTGAGGACGACCTGCGCGACCGCGCGCTGACCGGTCAGCGTTTCGGACGCCGCCTCGTAGTAAACCGCCGCGGTCAGGCAATCGACCGCCGACAATTTGGTGTTCATCTGGGTCGACGGCAGGTTCAGTGCGAACGGCCGCGCGGCCACCAGCGGCTCGTCGGATTGCGGCACCGCCGCGTTGATCTGTTCGGCGGTTTGCGCATCGATGCCCGGGCGGAAGCGGAAAGCTTCGGGCTCGGGGGCGGGACGTGCAGCCGCTTCGCGCCGGGACGGGGAATCGACCGACGACCGGTGCGGCAGCGAGAGCGACAGATAGATGGCATAAAGCGCCGCAAGCATCAGCAACCCGCTTGCGCCGAGCAGGGCAGGAAGTCGCAGGGATCGCTGCTTCATCTGCACGTCAACCACTCTCTTTCGACCCAACTTTCGACCCAAGCCTGAAGCAAAAAGGGCCGGCCATCAAGGCCGACCCTTCTTTGCCCAAGAAGCTGGCCGCGGTCGAGTTCAGGCGAACTGGAACCGGACCTGCGTTTTCTGGCGGCGGCGCATCGAGAAACCGACCGCGCCGAAACCGAGGAGCATCAACATCCACGTGCCCGGTTCCGGGACCGCCGAGAAGACCGCCGAAACGCGAAGGCCCGCCGGGTTCGAGCCCGGACCGCTGGTGCCCGAGTCGTTCTGGACGAGGAACGAAAGCGTGTTCGCGCCAGCGAGGAGGTTCGTGCTGATGTTCAGCGGAACGCCGGTGCCGCCACCGAACTGCGAAGCGCTGCTGCCGTTGTTGTAGATCGCAATGCCGTTGAGCAGGATCTGGGTGACGCGATTGTCAGACCAGAAATTGCCCGTCAGCGTCGCTGCGGTCGCGATCTCGCTAAGTTTGAAGATGGTCGAGTAAGTTACCGTTCCCACCGGCTGGTTGAGTGTACCGTCGGCATTCGGCGTGATCCAGCGCGCGCCGTCCACATTGCCGTTCTGGCCAGCCGGAGCGCCGCCGCTGTACCAGTTTGCGTGGATCAGCTGCGGGATCGACGCCACCAGCTCGGCGCTCGGCGTTTCGATCGACCAATTTGCATCGATCGTTCCCGGTGCGCCGACGCCGGTCTTGATGTCGACCGTGGTTGCGGCGTTGGCCGTGTTTGCCGACAGGGTCACCGCGGTAAGCGTCAACGCTAAAGCAAGGCTGTTCTTGATCATGGTCATCCCCAATCTTCCAAACTGATTTCAGGCAAAATTTACGCGCAGGTTACGGCGGCGGCGCATCGAGAAGCCGACCGCGCCGATGCCGAGAAGCATGAGCATCCACGTCCCGGGTTCGGGCACGCCGGGCGCGTCGAGCAGCAGGTAGCTCGGATTCCGGCTGTTACCGACGTTCTGGACGTTGGCGTTGATCGAGTAGAAACCGCTGGTGGGCGCGGTGAAGCTGACCTTCGTCCACGGACCCGCGGTGCCGGCACCGACCGAACTGACCGACTGGCTGAACAATGTCGTTCCGGACAGGTTCGAGAAATCGAAGATGCCGAGACCGCCGAAGTCGTTGAAGTTTGATTCGGTGGTCGCGAAGGCGACCATGAAGCTGATCGTTTCGCCCTGCGTCATCGAGAAGAGCTGCGTCAGCAGGGTCGGAATGCCCTGAATGCCTGCGGCGATGACCGCGAACTGCGAGCCTTCCTGCGCCGTGTAGCCGCCGAACGACGATACGGTCGCGACGCGCAGCGGGTTGAGGGTGAACCATCCGGTCGGCGCGCCAAGGCCGACCGGGCCAGCTTCGAAGCCTGCGTTGACGATCGTCGATGCGGATGCGGCCTGCGGGGCCGACAAGGATGCAAGGGCAGCCGCGGCCGCCAGCAGAAATTTCTTCACTTTACCCCCACTTTGGTTTCCGAGACCCCAAGCATCGGGGGTGATCCCCGAAGGTGAGCACCGTCCCTCGACAGCACCCGATCCCGATTGAACGCGAAGCCGCGCCCGTCGGGCCAAAAGGACTCGTCGCCGGAAGCCCCATTGGGTGTGCTTCCAGCGCAAATTCCGACCCGAACTGCGCGATATTCACAGCAAGTCTGCTGCTTGCTTCCGCAGTCGGGTTACTGTGATTTGCTAAAGTTTGTCAATGTGTTGTTATGATTTGTAATGACCGTGGACAGATTCCCGCCGTTGGCGCTTTCGAGCGTAAAGGCGGCGGTTCGTCCTAGAATCCTGATTCTAAAGGGGAAAAAATTTGGCCAGCGCGGGGCACCTGCGTGATCGGAGCCGGATGGCCGCAAGTGTGTTCCATAGTGAAACATCATCGCCGCGAATGGTAATGCCGCGGAAATCAGGTGTAACCCGCTGTTGCTGCTTTATTTTGTAAAGTACGGAATCCCGTCCGTTTGACGGAATTCCGCGCTAGAGCGATGGCCGACCGGCGCGGGCTCAGATGCTTCGCCGAAGCGCGCGAGGGCGGCGAGCTCGTCGTGCCGAATTTGGCCGGGCGAAAGAGCGGTGGCCCGTTTTGGCACAGTTTGGACGAGAATCGGGACCAATAGGCAACGCAGCGACTGCGTCAGTCGCCGGGCTCATAGGCTGCGCCTGCCTTTACTCAGCTATTGTAATAGCTGTCGTACTTGCCGCCATATCCATAAGGATCGCCATTGCCGCCGGTGAAGCGATTGAACACGGTCCCCAGCAGCGGCGTCGGATGGATCAGTTGCATCGCGCCCTGTAGCTGCTTCTTCGTCGTCACGCCCTGTTCGATGACGAGCAGCACCCCATCGAGCTTCTCTGCGACGAGAATGGCATCGTCGTTTGCGAACACGGGCGGAAGGTCGAAGATGACGATGGCGTCGTCGCCGAGCGCGCGCGCGCGCGCCACCAGGTCATCGAGCCGTTCGCTGACCATCAGTTCGGCCGAATTCACCGGAGCCGCGAGGGTCGGATAGACGACAAGATTGCTCTCGCCGATGTGCCGTCCGATCTGCCGCAGTTCGATCTCGTCGCCGATAAGGAATTCGGTGATACCTTCGGGCACATCGAGGCCGAAGATCCGCGCGATCGTTGCGCGCCGCAGATCGAGGTCGATGAGAAAGGTTCGCTTGTTCGGCAGCTGCCCGATCGACGCAGCAAGGTTGGAGGCGACGAACGACTTGCCGGCATGGGGCGCCGGCGATGTGATGCCGACGAGCCGGCCACCGCTTTCCGCCAGCTTCTTGATCAATTGGGTCCGGAGCAGGTTGAACGAGCGCGAGCGGGGATCCTTCGATTCGAAGCCGACCAGCTTTTCGCTGAGCTCCAGGTCGCTCGCATCGGGCACTTCGCCGATTCCCGGAAGGCCCGCTATGAGCGGTGTGCCCCCGAGAGGTTGTGGAAGGTTGGGAAAGCTGTTCATCGGCCGCTCTAGTCACCCGAACTTTGCAAGGCGTGCTTGCGGCGTGGAATAAGGGATCGAAGCCGCTGCCACCAGCTCGTGGAAGGCTGGTTTGCCGGATCGATGGTCGGAATGGAGACCATGGGCATCGTTCCCGTCACCGCACGGATGTCAAGGACGTCGCGAATGGGGCGGAGGTACAGCTCGACCGCCAGGATCAGAAACAGCCCGAAGCCGAGGCCAAAGGCCAGCCCGCCAGCGATCAGGAGCGGCCGGTTGGGAGAGTTCGGATCTTCGGGGACGACCGGCGGATCGATGACCGAAAGGCGCTCGCCCTTCTGTTCGGTTTCGGCCTTGGCGCTCGCCTGCGCGGACAGCAGCCGCGTCGATACGCTCTCATATTGCTTGTTGAGGCCGTCGAGCTTCTGCTGTTGCTGCGCGATCTGTTCCTGGACGAGCGGGCCGCGCGCCTGTGCGCTTTGCGCGGCCGACAGCCGTCCGACCTCCTGAGCCTTCGCCGCCTGAAGCGCTGCGATTTGCGCGCTGTTCGACGCAATCTGCTGGTCGATCATGTCGGGAGGCAACTTGGCCGCATTGCTCGCGGCAAGGATTCTGGCTTGCGCAAGGCGGCGGCGTGCGATCGCGACGTCCGGATGGTCGTCGGAATAGCGCGCCTGCGCCGCGGCGAGTTCGGCTTCGGCGGCCGCAACGATTGGATCGCGGTCGGCGGAACTTTTGCGCGCTTCCTTTTGCGCCGCCAGCTGTGCGTTGTCGCGCTGCAACGCGATGATCTGGGCATCATAGCCGCCGGTGGATCCGCCAAAAATGAGCGCCCCGCTGTTCGACAGCGCCAGGCCGTTCTGCGCCTTGACCGTCTCGATTGCGTTTTCGAGCTCGCTGATCTGGCTTTGCAGCGCCGCGGCCTGATCGGTCAGAAATTGTACAGTGTTCGCCGCCTGCTCGGACGTCTTCGTGGCGTCGAGCAGTAGCACCTGCTCGGTCATATCCTGCGCAACGGCCTGTGCCTGCGCCGCCGTTTTGTAATCGAAGCTGAGCGTGAAGGCGATCGTCGACGACTTTCCTCCCGACCGCTGAAGTTCGGCGGAAACTGCCTCAATGGTCGTGGCCTTGCGCATCTGCTCGATCGTTTCGGAAAGCGACTTGCGCGCTCTCTCGTCGGAATAGAGGCGATATTTCTGGATCAGCTCGATGAGACGCGGGCGGCTCAAAACCTGCTGCCGGATCTTGGCGATCCGCTGGTCGACAACGTCGCCGTCCTGCGTCCCGACCACATCCTCGGGAAGCTGCGGCGATTCGACGAGCAGGGTCGCGGTCGAGCGATAGACGGTGGGTAACAGGAAGGCCGCGGCAACCCCGGCAATCAAGCTGAGGACCGCCGGAATCAGCAGCCAGCGATAGCGCTCGCGGATGATCGTGGGCAGGTGGGCGAGGATATTTCCGCCTTCGTCCTCCCGTTCCAAACGATCGTCGCTCATCGCACGCCCCCGAACCGATAGGAAATGCCGATGACCCCCTGAACGTTCGACCGTTTGCCGCCTAAATCGTCGGAAGAATCCGAATAACCCGCGCTCGCGAAGAGCGTCAGCTTCTCTGTGAGCTGGCGGTCGTAACGTGCATAGCCGCGGACGCTCTCGAAATCGCCGCCGATACCGGTCAACGGGCTGGAGGCGGTTGCATAGCTGCCACCGAGCTGGATCGTGTCACGCTCCGACAGCCGGCGCGAATAGGACGCGCCGATCGAGCTTTGCTCGCGGACGCCGCCGATCGCGGAGGGCAGGACTTGCCGCGAGCCGGTCAAACAGAAATTGTCGAGCGTCACCTTGTAGCAAAGGCTGAGATTGCCCGCGAAGGTTGTGGAACTGCTCGTCCCCTGCGCCAATTTGGTGCGTGTGAAGGACAGGCCGGCGCTGCCCGACACTTCGAACCGCGGCGCCAGGCGGATGCCGAACGACAGTTGCGGTGAAATCATCTTGGCGTCGCCGGCGCGGCCGTTCCGGAAATTGCTGATGCTTCCCGCAAGTACCCCGCCGAGCGTGATATCCTCGTTCAGCCGCCGCGTATAGGCGATCTGCTGTGACGCATAGTCGGAATCTTCGAGGTTGTTCGACGAGGGATAGCGTTGCGTCTGCACGAGCGCGGTCCAGCGGATATCGTCGAACTCGCTCGCGATATAATGCAACGAGGCCTGCGCTGACGCGGTGTTCCGCCGCTGCCGGTCGCCCAGCAAGGTGATGTCGTCGTCGATCGGCGGCGGAAGGCCGTCACCATCTCCGCCGACGTCGACCGGGCGAGTGAAGTCGGTCGTCGATATCGTGCTGGCGATCTGGACGCGCGCGGCAACGTCGAGACGTTCGTTGATCCGATAGGTCGCATCGACGTTCGCCGACAGATTTTGCGCCGAATCATAAAGACGGGCATATTCGACATGCTCGACCCGGCCTGAAACACGGATGCTGCTGATCTCGTCGGACCGCGAAATCGTCGGTACCAACTCAAGCCTGAACGAGGCGACGTCACGATCGCCGCCGAACGCGAGGAACGGATTGCTGTCATAACCGGCGGACGCCGAAACCACGACCTCGCTGTCAATCTGGGCATAGGCGGGCGTCGTCATCAGGACGGCGACCGCGCCGGTGCAAGCGCCACGTCGCAGCGAAGAGCCAAGAGCCCGATGTCGGAACAGGTGCCGTTCGCTCATGGCACGATGACCGTGTCGCCGCTTTCGATGATCGGGATATTCTTCACCGCTTCGCTGCTAACCGACTTGCTGCGCAGGATTCCGCCGAGCCGCGCCGGGATCGACACCAGCCCCGCGCCCGACTTGCGGACGATGACGATGTTGTCGAGGCTTGCGAATTCGTCCGCACCGCCGGCGAAGCTCAACGCCTCGAGCAGCGTGACATAGCGTCCGGGCGTGAAGATGCCCGGACCTTTGACTTTACCGATGACCGAAAATTGGAGTCCCGAAGGGCTGCGCACTGCAACGGTGACGTCCGGCACCTTGCCGTCGACATATTTGTTGGTGAGCGCGGCGGATATGATGCGTTCGATCTCCACGGGGGTCCGGCCCGCGCCCTGGATCGATCCGACGAGCGGAAAGCTCAGCGAGCCGTCGGGCAAAACCTTGACGACGCGCTGGAGCTGATCCTCGCGCCAGACGTTGATCTCCAGCTCGTCACCCGGGTTGATACGGTAAACCGGAAGCGGGGAGGCTGCGGGCGAGGCGCCGGCCGCCGGGGTCGACTGAATCGCGACGGGCAGCGATGGCTGCGCCGCAGCCGTTGTGACAAAACCGGCCGCCAGGCCTATAAACAGCACCGCGGTCGCTCTGTTCACGGATCACCTCTAATGGAAATACACCGCTCTTAAGCGGTTGGATCGATTGGACCTACTTGCCGGGAAAAGTCAACCGCATTAACCCAACAGCGATATCAACGGCCTATCCAGAAGCGTTCGTAACAACGACCGGCTTCATATGTTAACATAAGGCAGCGGCTTGGCACTTCTCCCGACTTTTCGGCTCGCAATGCGGATGCTGCCGCTCGCCCTGTGGCTGGCGGTCGCATCGGGGTGTGCCGATTCGGCGCAACGCGCCGCCGAAAACGCCGCTATCGCCGAAAGCCAGCTGGCGGCGGGCGACGTCGAGGCGGCGCGCAAATCGATCCGCGAGGCGATTGCCGAGCGGGACGACGTCGCGGACTATTATATCCTGCTGGGGCGGATCGAATTGCGGGCGCAACAGCTGACGAGCGCCTTCAATGCCTATTCGATGGCGCTCGACCTGCAGGCCGACAATCCGGAAATTCTTCAGGCGATCGCCGAACTTGGCCTGCAGACGGGACGCGTTCGCGAGGCCAATGACGCGGCCGACCGGCTGTTGCTGCTTATGCCGGGTGCGACCCAGGCCATGTTGGTCAAGGGCTTTATCGCGATCGACGATGGGCGCCCGGCCGACGCGCGGAAGATGGCGTCGGATATTCTCGCGCTCAATGCCAGGGATGAAGGAGGTATCATCCTGCTCGCGCGCCTCGATGCTCTGGACGGGAAAACGGATGTCGCGCTGAAAGCCGTAGATGAGGCGATCGCCAGCGGCAGTACGACGCCCGCGCTCAACGTCACGCGGCTTGAGATCTACCGGTTGCAGGGCGACGGGAAGCGGATGAAGGCGATCCTCCCCGACATATTGAAGGCGATGGATTATAACGAAGATTTTGTGCTCGACTATGCCAATCTGCTTTACAAGACAGGCGAAATCGCGGCCGCGCGGAGCGAGATTGTCAAGGCTATGGGCAGGTCACCCAATGATCGGGAGCTTCTCGCAAGGCTCGTTCAGCTGTGGCGGGAATATGATCGCCGCCCGCTTTCCGATGCGCAACTCCAATATATTTCGGGGAGCGGAACGCGGGCCCAGCAGATAATATTGGCGCGCTTCTATCTTGACGCGGGGGAATCCGATAAAGCGAAGCGCCTGATTTCGAGACTCTTCGACGAGCATGTCCTTGAGGGCCAGGCGCTAATGGCCAGGATCTTGCTGGCGCAGGGGGACAAGAAAAATGCCTATGAGCTGGCGAGCAGGGTGCTCGCGGCCGACGCGCGAAACGAGGACGCCCTCCTGGTGAGGGCAGCCCGGAGCCTTTGGGAACGGAACCTCGATCGGGCGATCGAGGACGCGAACGTCGTTGTTTCGGACTCTCCGGAAAACTACCTTGGCTATGTCGAACTGGCCCGCGCTTATATCGCCAAGGGGCAGGACATCCGGGCGCGGCAGACCTTCGAGCGCGGCATGGATTTTCTGCCGCAAAGCTTGGAACTCGCCGACGCTTATCGCGCCTTCCTGCTCCGCGTCGGCGACCGGCAGCGGGCGGTGACGCTCGACCAGGATGTTGCGATCGCGAAACCCTCTTCGGTTCGCGCCTGGGCCGTCTACTCGCGGACCTGTTCGCAATATGGCGACGCGCTATGTGCGGCGAAGGCCGAGGCCGGCCTTGCCCGCGCGCGCGTATCCTTCCTCGTCGACGACCCGCCGGGCACGCCGCGGCGGCGCGGCCTGTTCGCGCGCATCAGCCCCGAAAAAATATGCGCGACCTCGGGGGGCGTATGCACGGGAAGCTGAAGCCCGTCCCGCGGCGTAGCAGCGGTCATATCCGTTTCACGTCGAATGTGTTGCGGTCGCTCGGCGTCGCGAACGATGTGGCCTGCTTCTTCTGCGCCTATCTCCTGACGGTCGTGGTCTATGATCTGACGATCGGCTATTACTACGACGCGCGCCTGCACAGCACCGGCGCGATCATCATGTGCATCAACTATTTCCTCATCCGCATCTCGCGCGATGGCTATACGGTCTTCCGAGGGCAGGGCGAGGATGTAGGGGGGAGTGCCATCGCGGACTTCCTGCTCGCGTCGGCGCTTACCAGCCTGGTGATTTTCCAGCTCGAGATGATGCGTGAATTCTCGCGGGGGTTCGCGCTTTACTTCATCGGTTTCAGCATGATTGCGCTCTTCGTGAGTCGCATCGTTTTTCGGAAGCTGATCTGGAACCTGATGGAAAAGGGCGTCGTCGGGCAGCGGGTCGCGCTTTACGCGTCGGGCAAGGCGACGATCGACAAGGTGCTGGAACTTCTCGAAATCCAGCGGCTGCCGCATTTGCGGATCATCGGCTACGCCGACGATCGCAGCCGTACGAAGAACGATGTCGAGGAGTTGCCCTATCTTGGCGGTTTCGAAGCGCTTCTTGACCTTGCGCGCGACGGTGACCTCGATCAGGTCATCCTTGCGTTGCCCGAGATAAAGCAGGACCGGCTCGCCTATATCGCCGAGACGCTGAGCGCCGCGTCGATCGACATCTGTGTTCTGCCTACCGAAGCGCTCGAACTCAAGGCGGGATACCGGATCAACTTCCTCGGCTCGATCCCCGTCTTCACGATCTGGCAACAGCCCGTCCGCGACGTCGACGGCATTCTCAAGGAGGTCATGGACCGCGGCATCGCGCTGATCGCCGTGCTCCTGCTATCGCCGCTCCTGCTGCTCACGGCGCTGGCGATCCGCCTCGAAAGCAAGGGGCCGATCCTGTTCCGGCAGAAGCGTTTCGGTTTCAACAACAACGAGATTTCGGTGCTGAAATTCCGCTCGATGTATGTCGACCGGCAGGACGTCAGCGGCGCGGCGCGGACGCAGAAGGACGACCCCCGCGTTACCCGGGTCGGGCGGATCATCCGCCGCACCAGCATCGACGAATTGCCGCAGCTGTTCAACGTCCTGCGCGGCGATATGTCGCTGGTCGGGCCGCGCCCGCACGCGACGATGATGCGGGTCGGCGACAAATATTATTTCGACGCCGTCCGGGGCTATACGGCGCGGCATCGCGTCAAGCCGGGGATCACCGGCCTTGCGCAGATCCGCGGATTGCGCGGCGAGATCGCGACCACCGATCGGGCGCGGAAGCGGGTCGAATATGACATCTATTATATCGAGAACTGGTCGCCGCTGCTCGACCTCAGGATCATGATCGAAACCCTGTTCAAGCTGGTCTGGGACAAGAATGCCTACTGACTCAGGCGGTGTTCGGTTTCTCGGCATCGAATTTACCGGATCGTCTTATGAACAGGTGGCGCGCGAGCTTGTCGAACTCGCGGGCCGCGATTGCTTTTCCTATGTCGTCACGCCCAACGTCGACCACGTCCTGCTGCTCAATCCCAGGCAGCGAAACGCGACGACAGGACGGTTGGAGGCGGCTTATGACAACGCCGCGATGCGCCTGTGCGATAGCCGTATTCTCCAGCTTCTGGCACGCTTTCGCGGGATCCGGCTTGATGTCGTGACGGGCAGCGACCTTACGGCCTATCTGTTTCGCAACCGATGGCTCGCCGGTCGAAAGATCGCCCTCGTCGGGGGTGACGAGGCGATGATGGCCGAACTTGGCGAGCGCTTCGCGGACCTTGAAATCGTCCAGCATCTTCCGCCGATGGGCGTGCTCCGCAACGAACGGGCCATCGATGCGATCGTCGATTTCGTAGCGCGCGAACGCGCCGATTTCACCCTTTTCGCGATCGGCGCGCCGCAAAGCGAGATTGTCGCTGCGAAATGCAGGGCCGACCGGCGTTGCCGGGGTGTCGGACTGTGCATCGGGGCCTCGATCGAATTCCTTGTCGACCGCAAACGGCGGGCGCCCATCTGGATGCAGCGCTTCCATCTTGAATGGGCGTTCCGCCTGCTCAGCGAGCCGCGGCGCCTGTGGAAGCGTTACCTGGTCACCGGCCCGCGTATTTTCGCCTTGGCGTGGCGCGAGCGCAGGCATTAGACCCCGATGGCGCCGACGGACGGCATTTCGAAGGAACAGCGATATCCCATGGCGATCCTCGATCCCGAAGGCCAGTCGGCAATATCGGCGTCCGACCCCGACTGGTCGCGCGAGCGCAAGGCGGCGGGCGCGTGGGATCCCCCCCGGGCGCTGCTGGCCAGCATCCGGCGCTATCAGGACGCACGGGGTATTCTGGCGCCCTTCGCGCGCAAGCTGGCGGTCCTGCGGCATCGCTTCTGGTCGGCCGTGACCGGCGCGGACATCCCGATCAATAGCCGGATCGGCGGTGGTCTGTTGATCCCCCATCCCAACGGCATCGTCCTCCACCCCGGCGCCGAGATCGGGTGCAATTGCCTGATCTTTCAGCAAGTGACGATCGGGGCGAACGACCGGGGCATTCCCACGATCGGCGGCCATGTCGACATCGGCGCGGGCGCGAAGATCATCGGGCCGGTCACGATCGGCGACCATGCGCGCGTCGGGGCGAATGCGGTGGTGCTGAAGGATGTCCCCGCCTATGGCGTCGTGGTCGGAAATCCGGGCCGGCTCGTGCCCGAAAACTGAGCAAGCTTGCGCGCGGCGGCGGATCGCGGCGGCGCGGCTCTACTTATATTCGATGATCTTCGATCGCTTGCCGGCGATCGATTTCGTCAGGAATTGAAAAGCGCCCGCCAACTCGGCAAATTTCTCGTACACCGTCAGCAGCGCGATCCGGATCGCATATCGGCTCTTCCCCCTCTCGCGCCTCCATATCCTGAAGAATTGAAGGGGGTACAGCGACAGGGGTGCCGCCAACCACAACAGCGACCAGTTTGCGAAGAACAGGGAGAAGGCGGCGAACACGATGAACAGGGGGAGGGCCAAGCCCCAGAAAGAAAATCTGAGCACCTCTCTCTTCCAGCTCGGCAGGCTTGCTTTGCCGTTTCGCGCGACATGTTCGGCGTAGGCATAGCCCGTCCTCCGCATCCGGCGTCGCCATTGCCCGAATTGGAATATCGCGGCATCGTGAAGGCCCATTTCTGCGTCGACGCTCAGCACAGACCAGCCGGTCTTCCTGATCTTCAGGCAAAGGTCGGATTCTTCTCCGGCGATCAGCGTTTCGTCAAAGCCGCCCGCCGGCCGGATCGCGGCAACCCGGTGCATCGCGATGCCGCCGCAGCTTTCGGCCTCGCCGACGGGTGCGTTCCACGATCTGTCGCACAGGTAGTTGTACAGGCTGCCTTCGGGGTTCACTTCGCGGAGGCTTCCGAAGACGACCCCTGCCGTGGGATGCGCCTCCAGCGCGGCGACGCCCTTTTCAAGCCAGTGATCATCGATCAGGCAGTCGCCATCGACGGTCTGGATGAACTCCAGATCGGGGTGCCGTTCCAACAGGTGACAGATACCGGCGTTGCGTCCGCGTGCAGCCGTGAACGGCTTGTCTGACGTCAGCGAAATCGCGTCGATTCCCCGTCTCCGCGCGAACTCCACGCTGCCGTCTTGCGATCCGGAATCGACATATACGGTGGTGGGCCCGTTCGGCAGCTTCGCCAGACAGGCCTTCAGGCGTTCGCCCTCGTTGCGTCCGATCACCACGATTCCGAGTTTGTGTCGCAACGTCATGCAGGTAGTATCCAACGAGAGGGGCTCAGGAATCTTCTTGTCACGCGCTCACTCGATTAGCGATGATTTGCTTTGGACTTTCTGCGTTTTGATCCGTCCGCGGGCGATATTCCAGATGGGTCAACTATCCTCCGCCCAGCGGGGTAATTGACCAAAGGCCGAGCCAATTCTGGCGACCGAAGCCCTGCGATGCCGTGCCGCGGGCCAGATGCCCTCCTGGATGATGCCCCGCGTCTCCCCCGCAGTTGCGTTGGCACGCGCCGTTCGTGACAGCAACACGCGCGGGCCCCCGATCAGCGCGAAGCCGGACAGCCAGGCAAGGTTCGCGAGACAGGCGTAGGCGGCTCCACCGCTGCGCGTGAAGTATCGGTTGCGCGATACGAACCAATAGGCCGGTTTCGGCTTTCGCACCTGTTTCCCGTCGACGCCGGTCGATGCGCCGCCGATATGGCGGACGCGGCTTTGTGGTTCGCACCATATCTGCCAGCCGCCGCGGGTCAGGCGTCGCATCAGTTCGACTTCCTCGAAATAGAGAAAGAAGCCGTCGTCGAACAGGCCGGTTGCGGCGAGCGCATCGCGGCGCAGCATTACGCTGGCGCCGGTTACCCAGCCCACCGGACCTGCCTCGACCGGGGCCAGAACGATCGGCGGAATGCGCAGCAGCCGATGCAGAGCAAAGGTTTGCGATCCGCGCACGAACTCGCGGCCCGGGGAGGGGAAGCGAAAGGCCGAGGCGGCGGGGGCGCCGTCGGGTTCGATAAGCTGACTACCCACGGCCGCGACCCGGGGATGCGTATCGAGCGCCGCGGCGAGCGACGCGACGGCGCCAGGCGTGACCTCGGCGTCGGGATTGAGGAGGTAGATATAGTCGGGAAGGTCGGTGCCGCGGCTGAGGATCGCCTGATTGTTCGCCCAACCGAACCCGCCGTTGAAATCGAGCGGAAGCAGGTCGGTCCATCCGTCGAACCCGGTACGCGCCAGGAAGCCGGCCAGCCGCTCCGCCGATCCGTCGCCAGAATTGCCATCGACCAAGATGGCCGAGAGACCGGCGTCACCCGAACGTTCGCTGGCGAGCGCTGCAAGGCATTTTTCGGCCAGTTCGGGGGTGCGGTAATTGACGATGATGGTCAGGATTTTGGTCAAGGCCGCTGTTCCGTTCCCGCGTCGGTTCGTTCGGTCCTGACCCAACCGACGCTCTTGCCGCGCACGAAACCGAGATAGACCGGCAGCTTCCATACCATGTACAGCGGCAACTGGAGCATCGCGCGGGCGCTGAGCCAACGCCGCCCCTCGACCGCCCAATTGAGCAGGATAGCGGCGGCTGCCAGCGGGATCGCGACAGCCAGCGCGACGAAGGCCGACCAATCTCCGCCGAGCCACGCCAGAACGCCGGTTGCCGCGAGCGCTGTGAGCGATACGAGCAGGAGCAACGTCAGGGGTGGGACGAGAAGGTGAAGGCCGAGGTGGAGCAGCTTTCGATTCCGCGACAGGATGCCGTCGTGGATCGCGCTGAAAGCGAATGTCCGGGCGGTTTGGAGGAAGCCGTGCTCCCAGCGCGTGCGCTGGCTCAGCGTCGCCGTCTCATCGGCGGCCGCGCTCCGGACCGAGGCACTGTCCAGATAGATTGGCGCCTGCCGGTTCCGCGTCAGGTGGATACCAATCGCCAAGTCCTCGACGATGTTCGAGGTTGCCAGCGGAAGCGTTTTGAACAGGGCCCATGGATAGGCTGTTCCGGTCCCAGTCACCAGGGCCGCGCCACCCAAACGCATCCCGCCGCGCTGGCGTACGACGCTTTTGATCCAGAATGCGAAACTGGACATCTGGACCTTTGCGGGGGCGTCGCTCGCTTCCCGGAGGATATTGCGGCTCTGGACAGTCACGCGCCGCGCGACACAGGTCCGCGTGAGCGTCGACAGCGATGCCGCATCGGTTTCGCAATCGGCGTCGAGGACGACGACGCATTCGAGCGTGCGCTCGTCGCGAGAGGCGAGCAGATGGTCGCGTCCGAACGCCAGCGCAAAGCCCTTGCCCCGGTTCTCCGGGTCATGGCGCTCGACCACCGCATGACCCCGCGACTGGCTGATTTCCGCCGTGTCGTCGGTGCAATTGTCAGCGACGACTAGCAGGCGAATATTTTGGCTGAGGGCTGGTTGCAGCCGGTCGAGAGTCGATCCGATCGTCGCGGCTTCATTGTGCGCGGGCATCACTATGACAGTTTTCGGCTGCCCCGGAGGTGGCGGTGCTTCGCGAAGCCGCCCGAGGCCGAGCAGCGTTTCAAGAACGAAAATCGAAAGAGCGATCAGAGGGGGGAGGGCGAGGAGCCAGGCCAGCAGCGCGATCATGTCATCGGCCGATGTCGTGATAGCGCTGGAACAGGCGATAGAGTTCGCGGCCATTCCGGCTCGCATCGTGCCGGTCGCGCACTCTTTCCCTTCCGACACTGCCCAGCGCGGCGAGCTCGGCAGGCGAGGCGTCTAGCGCCGCGCGCATCGCATCGGTCAGCGCGTCGACGGATCCCGCGGGAATAAGCCAGCCACACCCATGGTCGACGAGTTCGGGCGTGCCGGCAATTGCGGTGACAACGACAGGGCGTTCGAGTGCCAGCGCCTCCATGATCACGACCGGAAGCCCTTCGGCAAAGCTGGGCAAGACCATAGCGCGCGCCCCGGACAGGTGCGCGACCACCTCGTCGGCGCTCACCCATCCAGTGATCCGAACTATCGCTTTGAGGCCGTGGCGATCGACGATCCGTTCAATCTCGTCCCGCATTTCGCCATCGCCGATCAGGACAAGTTCGAAATGCCTGCCTTCGTCCCTGAGGCGCTTCGCGGCCTCGATCAGCAGCGGTATGCCCTTTTGCGCGCTCAATCGCGCGACGGCGCACAGGCGCGGCGTGCCAGGCACAGGCGAGGGGGCGTCGTCATCGAGGAACATTTCGTCTACGCCGCACCGGACCACCTCAATCTTGCTCCAGTCGTCGAACGCGCTCCAGCGCATCAACTGGCTGCGCCCGAAGCTGCTGATCGCCACGCAAAATCGGGCGTCGGCGATCTTCCCGGCGACGTCGAGCGGGCCGGCGAGGTCGAATTCGTCGGGGCCGTGGACGGTGAAACTGTAGGGGATGCTACTCCATTTGCTGGCGATCCGGGCCACCATCGCGGGATTTGTCCCGAAATGGGCGTGCAGGTGATCGACCTTCAGCGCCCGCATCCGCGCGGCCAGTTCGGCGGCTTCGGCCAGATAGGCAACGCGCCTTATAATCGGCGCGACCTTCCATTCCACCCGCGCAAAGGCTGTCCGCGTCGCCATGATGCCGCGGCCCGGATATCGGAGGAATCGCCCCGCCAACCGCAGCAGGAGTCGGAGGCCGCCGGGGTCCAGGAGCGTCTCGGTTCGCATGACTTCCGCCTGGTCGCGCGGGTCGGGCAAGGCGGCGAGGTCCGCGGGGCGGACCGAGAAGCGAAACACCTCTGCGCCTGCGGCCTCGACTGCTGCGATCTCGCGGCGAATGAAGCTGTGGCTTGTCGCCGGATAGCGATTTACCAGATACGCAATTCTCAAGCTTGGCCCCCCGAACGCTTGCGTTGTTTCCCGCCTAGGCTGTTCGAACAGCTTTGCAAGCCGCGCCCTTGTATAGTGACGATCTTTTTCGTTGGCGAGTTGGTATGGCGGAGACTAAGCATGAACGGCCGATCCAAAGGGCTAATATGACCAGACGCAATATTTTTTCGCCGGGCGAACGTGCCGATATCAGGATGATCGACCGGCGAGGCGCCCTGATTGGCCTAGGGCTGGCTACGGCCGCTGCCATCTCCTCCCTCAACATGCCGAGAGCCTTGGCTGCGCCCATCCCCAAAGAGCGGTTCCGCAAGATGATCCCTGGGGCGGCGGGCAGGTGGCGGTCGCGGACGAGCAGCGAACTGGTAACCGCTGCCCCCGACCCGTTTTCCGACAAGCTCTATCAGAATCTCGAAACCCGTATCTACGAAGGTGACGGGTTGCCCACAATCATGGTGCTGCTGGCGTACAACCATATCCAGCAGAATGACGTTCAGGTCCATCGGCCCGAGGTTTGCTATCCGGCGGCGGGTTTCCCGATCGTTTCTTCCAAGGCTGTGTCGCTCGATTTCGACGGTCGCCGCATCGCCGCGCGAAAGCTGATCGCCGATCGCGGCGGCCCGAAGGAAGAGATTCTGTACTGGGTCCGCGTAGGTAGGGATTTTCCCGTCGGGTGGGCCGAACAGAGAATCTCGATGGCGCTGGCGAATGTTGGGGGCGTTTCTCCCGACGGGCTGCTTTTCCGCGTCTCGACGATAGAGGGGGCATCCGGCTATTCGCCCGACGCGCTCGAGGAATTCCTGCAGGCTTTTGCTCGAGCCTGTTCCAGCGAGTTCCGGGACAATGTCTTGTTTTGAACGCCGCGTCGGCGGCTCAATAACCGGCGCGGTGTGGGCCGATGAAGATTGATCGTCGGTCGTTGATGCTCGCTTCCGCGGCCGGCGCGGGCGTCTTCACGGCCGGTCTCGGCGGACTGTGGGCCGCGACGCGTGAGGAACCGATTCCCATCCCGCGCGGCGACAGCTTTCCCAAATTGCCCATCGGCATGAATCTGGCCGGAATCGCGGACTGGGAGCCGGGCTTTCCCTTCCGGAACCTGTTTTTGGGGGCGAGGCCCTGGTACACGAAAAATCTGAGCCCCGCCGGGCCCGATAACACCGATGTTGCCGCGTCATTCCAATATGATGAGGATGGGTATCCCTTAGAGGTGCCGATCCGGGTGGCCGGGCTCGACGATCTGCAGACGATTGCAACCCTAGTTCCTAACTGCCGACCACCTGGCATTTATGTCCTGCTCTATGACGGCGAAGGTGAAATCGAGGGAACGGCTTATACGCAGATCATCTCAAGCAAGCCGGGCCGCGTGAAATTCCGTATGCGGAACGAGCCTGGAAAATATGAAGGGGTCCGTATCAACCGTTCGAAGCTCGGCAATCACATCCGAAATATCCGGCTGGTTGCGGAAGCAGACGAGAATGCGGACCTGAAGCGCGATCCGTTCCTGCGCGAATTCCTCGATTTCTGCCGTCCGTTCCATTGCCTGCGATTCATGGATTGGGCGGGCACGAACAACTCGATCGAAGAACATTGGCGCAACCGGAAACGGCCGACATTCTATACCATGGTGGCCACGCCGGGCGATCCCGACGCGCGTTTCGGTCCTGCGCCGACACCGTTCCAGATGAAGTTTTCGGGCGGCGTCGCGATCGAATTGATGATCCAGCTATGCAACACGCTTCAGATCGATCCGTGGTTTTGCATCCCGCACCGTGCGACCGACGACTATATCGCACAGTTTGCGAAGCTGGTGCATCAGACGCTTGACCCCAAGCTGAAAGTCTATCTCGAATATTCGAACGAGGTCTGGAACTGGGGCTTTCTGCAGGCCGGCTGGATGCTGAATTCGCCGCTGGCGGGCGCCTTGGTCGAAGCGAAGGGCGGGAATCCCTGGAAGGATGAAGCGAAGACCGAGGGGAAGGATCACCCCGAGCGGATCGGGGCGCTGTTCAGGCGGACGTTCGCCATATGGGAGCGCGAATGGGCGGGAGCCGATGCGAAGCGGCTGGTGCGGGTCGGCGCGGTCCAGGCGGCCTGGTTCGACGCGTCGCAACGCACGATCCGGTGGTGTCTCGAAAACGGCGGGGTCGATACGGTGTCGCCGGCGGCCTATGCCGGGCCTCGCGACGCGGCCTATGAGAAATGGGCGAGCCTTGGCGCGGCGCTGACAGCCGATATGGTGATCGACGATGTCGCGGCGACGCTGGCGGAACTGCGCGCCGGCGACAGCCTGTCCCGGACGATCGATTTCGCGAAGCGCAACGGACTTGCCTACATCGCTTATGAGGGAGGGCAGCATATCCAGCCCAAGGGGCAGGCGGAGTTGCCCTATGGTCCGGCGCTGGCGGCGGCGCAGTCGCATCCGCGCATGTATGATCTCTATGTCGAACTCATGCGGGTGCACCGCGACCTTGGTTGCAGCCTGCTCGCCCATTTCAACAGTGTGGGGCGGCAAGGGACCCGGTGGGGAAGCTGGGGCGCCAAGGCGAGCTATGACACGCCGAACGAAAACAGCCCCAAAATGCGCGCGCTGCTGGACTGCAACGTCCCGCGGCCGCATATGCCGACCGCTGAATAACCGCGCGGGGGGCGTTCCATTCCGAATCTGTTTGCCTATTTGGTCCTCGGCGTCTGGCCGTGCGTGGCGATCCTGCTGTTTGCGACGCTCCCCGCACACCGGGCGCTCATCTGGTCGGTTCTCGGCGCTTATCTGCTGCTCCCCGTCAAGACCTCGTTCGAGTTTTCGGGTGTGCCGCCGCTCGACAAGACCAGCATTTCCAACCTCTCGATCCTGATCGGCTGCGCGCTGTTCGCGCGCGAACGATGGCTCGGCGCCTTCAAGAATCCCGCGATCGTCGGCCTGGCCGTGCTGTTCGTCTTCTCGCCGTTCGCGACGTCGGTCTTCAATCCCGAATCCTTCCTCTACGGCGACCGCTTCATTCCGCCGATGACCCTTTACGACGCTGCGTCGCAGGCGGCTTTGAACGTCATCACGCTTATCCCGTTTGTGGCTGCCTATGGCTTGTTGAACACTGACGAGCGCCGCCGCCAGTTCCTCTTTGCGCTGGTGCTCGCGGCGCTGGCCTATTCGGTGCTGATGCTGATCGAAGTCCGGCTCAGCCCCCAGTTGCACCGGCTGATCTACGGCTTTTTTCCGCACAGCTTCGGGCAACAGATCCGCGGAGGCGGCTTTCGCCCCGTGGTGTTCCTGGGTCACGGCCTGCTAGTCGCGATCTTCTGTGCCATGGCGCTGGCGGCGGCTGCCGCGCGGTGGAAGGAGGCCACGGGAACGCGCCGTACGCGGTCGGGACTGTTCGCAGCCTATCTGGCGCTGATTCTGGTTCTGTGCAAATCGCTGGGGGCGTTCGTGCTCGCCGCGGTGATGGTCCCGGCGATCGCGTTCCTGCGCGCCCGGCGGCTTGCCCTGCTGAGCGCGGCGCTATGCGGCTTGGTGCTGCTCTACCCCGCGGTGCGCGCCGCCGGACTGATCCCCACGGCGACGATATCCGAAATGACCAACGCCTTCAGCGCCGATCGCGGCGATTCGCTCGGAGTGCGGCTGACAAACGAGGATGAGCTGCTTCAGAAAGTCGCGCAAAAGCCGATGTTCGGCTGGGGAAGCTGGGGCCGGAATCGCATTTACGACCCCGAAACGGGGAAGGACAACAGCGTCACCGACGGCAGCTGGATCATTGCGTTCGGCACGTGGGGCTGGGCGGGGTATTTGTCGATGTTCGGCCTGCTGTCGATCGGAGCCGTCAGCCTCTTGTGGCGGCGCAAGGCGCTCGAGGCCATTTCGGTTCCATCGGCCGCCCTCTGCGCGTTGCTCGCCATCAATCTGCTGGACAGCGTTCCCAACTCATCGATCGTGCCGATGACGTGGTTGATCGCCGGCGCCGTGTTCGCGACTGCGAGTTTGCCCGGACGCCCGGCTCGTACTCGGTAAAAGATATCCGATTCAAGCTCTTGATCAAAGGGCGCCGCGATGCAAAAGGCTCGTTCGAGTGCCGCCGCGTTGTCCCGTGTTTCAGGTCTGGATTTTGGATGGGTTCCGACAACAGTTTCGGAGTGGAGGGTCTCCCCGCCGACGCTCCGGAAAAGTTGCGTCTTCGCCTGGGGCTCGATCCAGATGCTCCGCTTCGCATAAGTTACATCCCGGGGCCGGGCGATCTTGCGGGCACGTATGAATGCTGGCGTCGCCGGGAGCATGATCCGCGCATTCCGATCATCACCTATTCCGCGCAATTCTTTGAATTGGTGAAGCGTCTTGGCATGGATGCGCAAATCTTCGTTCAGACATCCGTTCCGAGGGACCAGATGGACCGGTCCCTCTCTTTTCATCGGATCGCGCGAGGTAGCTGGAATAGCCGCAAGGAATATTTTGCGGCGCAGAATGACTATGGAAACCGGGTGTGTTCTGCAATTGATGGGTTTGCGCCCCATCTGATCCTTGCGGCAACCGACTTTCCGTCGGCGTTCTGGCCGAGGCTCGCGCGGCGCAGCCAGCGCTTGCTGCTGACGGCGCACAATACATTCTGGCCTATGGGGCAACGCTTGGGCGGTGCAAAAGGAGTCTATCGAAAAGCGCAAACTGCATGGCGCGCCCGGTCGATCGACGATGCGATTTGCACATCGGCCGAATGCGCGCGGCAGATTGCGCAAGTGACTTTGGGGCGGGTACAGGGATTGGCACAGATTCCTCAGATGGCGCATCGGCATGCTGTGAAACGCGTCAGCCGAGTTCGTAACCTTTTGTATCTTGGCAGGATCGAGCACGACAAAGGCGTCTTTATGCTGTTGGACGCGTTTGCTGCGTTGAAGTCGGACTTTCCGGATCTCACTTTGGTGTTTGCGGGTGCAGGGAGCGCAACCGCCGAACTCGAAGCGCTGATCGCCAAGCTCGATGACCCGCGCGTTTCCTTCGTGGGCAAGCTGGACGGGACAGCGGTGCATCGGGCAATTGATGCCGCGGATTTACTGGTCTGTCCGACGCGAACGGCTTTCAACGAGGGGCTTGCCGTGGTGGGCTTCGAGGCGGCTGCTCACGGCGTCCCCTCGCTCATGAGTTCGATCGTTCCCGCTATAGCTGCTTTGGGTGACGGATGCGCGATATTCGAGGCGGACAGTCAGGACGCGATGGAAGCGGAGTTGCGCGACTTGATGGTGAACGAAGGGCGTGTTGCGGCAATGTCGGATCAACTGGCAGTCGTTCGCGAGGCGCTCTATGATCGCGACCGATCATGGGGGTCGCAGCTTGCGAGAGTAGTTTTGCGAATTTGACACAGGCGAACCAGCCCTCGACCGTGAAGATCGCCTGGAACTTAAACGGCGTTGCCCGATTTGGCGACCGGGGATGAAAAGGACGCAAGGGATGCCATCGCCGTACCATTCCGCATTTGGCTCAGGCCCAGTCAAGCTGCCTTGGCGTCCGTTCGTCCGGAAAGTGTCATCTGTTCCACTTTTCGCGACGTCAGGCGCGGCGCGGCCTGCCGCACCCTATAAACGCCGATCCTGATATGGTGAAGGCAGTGAGTAGAGCTCCTGTTTATACATCCGGTACCGGCGGGAAGATTTACGTTCTGTCGATGCGGAATCTCGATCGGTCTCCGGCCATGTGCTGCATGGCGGAGTTGGAGAATATATTGCTGCGGGAGCATGACGCCGAGCTGTGTCTCCTGCCGGAAAGCCCCGCCCAAGCAAGGAACGCGACGATCGTCTGTGTCCTGCTGGCTTTCTATCAATTGCCGCCTCTGGAGACTCAATTGCGCGCTCTCCGTGAAGCGGGCAATCGCGTCGTGGTTTACCTGTTCGATTGCTGGGATACGCCGCACATACTCTATTCGCGCGGTCAGCAGTTCATCGAACGGCTGCCCGGTCCGGCGCGAGCCATCGCAAGCCGCCTGCGCCCGGCGTTCAGCCTGGAGGATAGCGTCGACCGGCTGTGCCTGCCATTCCGCCCTGTTTATGAGGGCCTCCGACCGGAGCATCGCGCCATTGCGCGACACGTGCCGCTGGCGACAGATACGACGCTGGTGAATGGTCTTAACAGTGATCGTCCGATTGCCGTGCTCGCTTACGGACGGCAGCTGCCAGGTATCACCCGTACTGTCGCCGAAGCGATGAATACCCCGGAAAGCCCTTACATCTTCCACCACACCGATCATCTGTCTATCGGTGCCATCGATGATATGCGGCTACACCGCATGCATTTCTGGAAGTTGGCGCAATCGTCCCTGATCGCGCTCGCTTATGACCCGCATATCACCAGTCCGATGCGGGTGCCGATGTCCATCGTCGGCCAGCGCTGGTTCGAATCGCTCGCGGCAGGCTGCATAGTCGCTGGCTCCCGCCCCTCCACCGAGGAAGCCGACGAATTGCTCGACTGGCCGGAGGCGACCATCGAACTACCGGAGGCCCCAGAAGAGGCGTTGGCCATGCTCCACGCCTTGTGCGCCGAACCGCAGAAGCTAGCGACCATCCGCGAACGCAATGTGGAACATGTCCGCACCCGGCATGACTGGCGCCATCGTTTGTCCACCATATTGGACTAATGCGCGATTCCGGCAAGCTGTTCCAGATAAGGGGGTATTTTTATTGGCACAGATTTGCCTTCAATGCAGCGTATTCTTTGAGGTAAAACGTCCAAATTCCTCTACAAGATATGAACCATAAAATGATATGCCGAATTGAATACGAGCAAAAATGACAAAACCAATATTATCAATATGATATCCATTTTCAAATCGATAATCTTGAATCGAAATGCGACGATCCATGTGATCGCGATATATACAAGATTTGCGCAAGCCATCCCGTATAGCATTCCCATGATTCCGTCGATATGGAAGCCCAGTAGGACCGCCACGATGCGAATTATCGCCAGCGAGGCGATCAACAGGAAGTAGCTTGACGCCCTTCCGATCGCCAGAATTGCACTATTGTAGCCGGAGGCGACCGCTGCAATCGCGTTGCCTGCGCACAGCGCCACGAGATAGTCTGCCGCTGCATGGTATCTTGGATCATAAAGCAGGCGGATCGCGGGATGCGCGACCACGATTGCGCCAGCAAAAAGTGTCAGCGAAACGGCAAGTGTCCGGATCCGCAGTGCGTGCAGCACCGCGGACGTGCGATCGGGCGCGGCGCGATAGGTTTCGGCAATGGCGGGCAGTCCGATCGATGCGGCGAGTTTCGTCGCAAGTTCGTTCGGAATGGCCGCGATCGTATAGGCTATAGAAAGGACGCCAAATTCCGCAGGAGAAATCAGGCCTCCCTGAATGGCCTTGAGTCCTTCCCCGCCCAAATAGGTGGCGAGGGTCGACAGCAATATCCACCGCCCGAAATGAAAAAGCGATTTTGCCGATGCGGGGTGCAGCATGAACCGATGTCGGTGCTTCGGAAGCAGCAGATGGCCCAGGACAACTGAGGCAAGCGTGCTGATGACGCCCGAGAAAGCCAGCGACCAGACCGATCTGTATAAATATGATAAAGTAATCAGCAGGGTGATGGAAATAATCTGGGATATGACCTGAATGACCGTGACCCTGCGAAAATCCAGCCGTCTTTCGGCCGTGGCAAGGGAAATGGACTGGAATCCCGATATGGCTGCAGTGGTGCTGAGCAGGGCAAGCAGCGGAAATAGAATGGGCTGCTCGTAAATCAGCGATATGGGGTAAGCGATCGCTGCTCCCACAGCGCACAAGCCAAGGCCTCGAACAGCCTGAACCGTCCATGCCGTGTTCAGAAAATCCGGGTCGTCGCCCCGCGGATCCCTGATAACCGCCGGATAAATTCCCACGTCCGAGAACATCGCGAGCCCGACCATGAAGACCGACGCCAGCGCCATCAGGCCGAACGCTTCGGGAAACAGCAGGCGTGTCAGGATCAGATTTGACCCGAACTGCAGAATCTTCTGCACCATGAACCCCGCACCGATCCACGCGCCCGAATTCATCGCCCGGCCGCGGAGTGAGGTGGTGTCGCCTTGACCAAGGAAGATCGACTTCAGCGAAGTCAGCTGGTGCTTTAGGTCCACAATCGGCTGGCCCAATCCGGTTTGACTGCGTGAAATGTCGTCACCCGCGACGCGGTAGCATTCGCGCGCATCTTGTCGAGCAAAAAGCTCCCTTTACGGGAAGGCAAATCGCACAGCTTTCGCCCCATTCTGAACCGCTTCAGCACGGTTCGCGCTGAATCGGCGTCCCGCGCCGCATGCCCATCATCATCCGGCTTGCGAAAGGATCGGATGTTTTGCTAGTCGCGTGCATCAGGGAGAGATCGGTGACCGCCATCGTGGCGGAAGGCCTGCTTGCCCGATGCAAAGGCGAAAGTCGACATTGCACGCTTCGGGTAACCCTGTGGTAAAACAATCCGCGCTCGCATGGGCGGGGCGTTACTGGCCGGCCCTTCTGGGACTGGCCCTGGTGTCGTTTCCGACATGGCGGTTCATCGCCACGCAAAGCTGGTCGACCGAGCAGGGCTCGCACGGCCCGCTGGTTCTGGCATCGGGGATATGGCTGTTTGTCAGGATGCTGCCGGAAACGCGTCCGGTGCAGCACAAACCCGCCGCGTGGAAGGCATTCGGCGCCATATTCGTGACCGCGCTCTCGCTCGTGCTGTTCCGGATCGCGGCGGTCATCGAGCTGGAGGTCTATGCGCTCTATGCGCTCGTCGTGGCCTTGCTCTATGCATTTGTCGGCGCCGCGGCGTTGCAGCGGCTGTGGTTTCCGCTGCTGTACCTGGTGTTCGCGGTGCCGCTTCCCGACAGCCTCGTTGCCGCGCTGACCAATCCGCTGAAGATATGGATCAGCGAGAGCGCGGTCTCGCTGCTGTATTCCCTCGGCTATCCGATCGCCAGTGCGGGCGTCACGATCCAGATTGGGCAATATCAGCTGCTGGTCGCGGCCGCCTGTGCGGGGCTGAATTCGCTCATCACGCTGTCGGCCCTGACGCTCTTCTACGTCTATATGAGCCACCGGGCGAACTGGCGCTACATGGCGGTGCTGGTCGCGGCGGCGATCCCGGTCGCGGTCTTTTCGAACCTGATGCGCGTGTTGCTGCTCATCCTCATCACCTATTATTGGGGGGAAGCCGCGGCGCAGGGGTTCCTGCACAATTTTGCGGGGCTCACGACCTTCGCGATCTCGCTGGTGACGATCTATGTGCTCGACAAGCTGCTGCAGCGGGTCTGGCGCTTCGCGGCCGGGAAACCCGCCGGCGATTAGTTCGCGTTGCTGTCGGACGGCGCGAAGGGTTTGAGGATGTAATGGATATAGGCGAGGATGCCGACGATCAGCACGACCGACCCGACCATATATCCCTCATTGCCCAGATAGTTGGCGATCGCGCATCCGATGGCCGGCGGGGCGTAATGATAGATTTTGTCGCGCGGCTCCTCTTCGGAGGAGCGCTGGAGAAAGAGTACCGCCAGGCCGACGAATATGGCAACCGTGATCCAATCGTAGACAGTTTCCAATTCGGTTTCCCCATTGTATTGCGGTCGCGTAAATCGCTATGCAGCCAGCAGCTTAGGCATCTTGCCTGTTGCACTGCTCGAAACTTTTGGGGGCGTAAGTGAAAACCGCTATAACTGCAAGGCTCGCCTATATTTGCGCCGCCGCCATCGTCCTCCACGGATGCGACAAGGAACCGACGGGGCAGGTGGTCGCCGTCGTCAATGGCGAGGAGATCACGCAGCAGGAGCTCAACGCCGAAATCGCGGAACTTCCGAACCCCCCGGCGGGCGACAAGAAGGCGGTGCAGCGGCAGATGCTGCAGCAGATCATCAACCGCCGGCTGATGGCGCAGGTCGCCAAGGAAGACGGGCTCGACCGCGATCCCCTGTACATCATTCGCGAACGCCGCCTGAAGGAAGAGCTGCTCGTCAGCATGTACGGCAAGAAGACCGCCGACACCGTCCGGGTGCCGGAAGCGGCCGCGGTAAAGAAATTCATCGCCGACAATCCCGGCCGGTTCGGCCAGCGCACCGCCTATATGGTCGACCAGATCAGCTTCGATATGCCGAGCGACCAGAAGATCCTGAAGGACCTGCAGGCAGCGCGGTCGCTCGCGGACGTCGAGGCGACGCTGAAGCAAAAGGCGATCACCTACCAGAAGGGCAAGAACAGCATCGATTCGGGCGTCGTTCCGGCCGCAGTGATGAGGCAGATCCTGGCGCTTCCGGACGGGGAGCCTTTCATTATTCCGGCGCAGGGCAAGGTCATCGTGAGCGTCATCGTCGGCCAGCAACCCGTTCCGGTCAGCGAGCAGGATGCGGGGCCGATGGCGGCGCAGGTCATGCGCGCCGAGAATCTGGGGGCGGTCCTCAAGAAGCGCGTCGACGAGGCGCGGGCCAAGGCGAACATCACCTATCAGGCGGGGCTCGAGCCGCCCGCGGCCAAGGCGCCGGCAAAGGCGGCCACTCCCGGATCGTAGCGTTCGCGGGCGCCGTCCCGGCGCGGCGCAGTGGAACTGTGCCATGTCGAGACAGCTAATTTGTTGAAAAGCATCCGCTATGCTACCAATAGGTGACACGAATCGCATTGTGGGGGTTGCCGAAGCATGGAAGCAAGTGAGGGTAGCAAGCCGTCACGGTACAGGACGACGCGCATCGCGCTGATCCTGGGTGTCCTGCTGATCGGTTTTACGCGTCTTGAAGACCGTGCGATCCTTGGAATTCCGGGGCAGGGTGCCAGCGCGATGGCGGCGACGGCCATTCCACCCTCGGAAGAGGTGGATGACGGCAGCTACGCCGATGAACCCGATGCGGCGGTGCCGATCGCGAAGGCCACGCGCCTGCCGCGCAACAGGGTGCGTCGTGCCCTGCGCGATCGCGACTTCGCCACCATTGCGCGCCGCGACGGTCCGGTTGTCGCGGCGCCGTCCGACGGCGCGGCGGCGATCCCGGACCCGACCGGTACGGCTGCCACCGAGGCGTTTGCCGCTGCCCCCGCTGCCGGGCCTCCGGTGCTTGCACTGGCGGCGCCGGCGCTCGGTCCCATCGCGAACAATGTGTTTTCGGCGAGCACACCGCCCCCGGGTACGACGAGCAGTTCGTCGGGGGGCAGCAGCGGCGGGGGAACGAGCAGCGGCGGGACGACGACCAGCAGCGGCGGGACGACCAGCAGTAGTGGTGGTACGACCAGCAGCGGCGGCGATCCGAACCAGCCGCCGGCGGTTCCCGAACCGGCGACCTGGCTATCGCTCATCCTCGGCCTGTTCGGGGTCGGAATGACGATGCGCCTTCGTCGCCGCGCTGGTTTCCAGCCAGCCGCAAACGCCTGAGGCTCCGCGCTCCGTTCATGTCGACGCGCTCCACGCCCCTTCGCAAACTGGCTATTCGCGTATGGATCGCGCTGTGCGGTCTCTATTTCCTGTGGGAAGGAGCCACATATCGCGGCTTCTTTGCGCGGCTTGCAGAATGGCAGATCGGTCATTTCGGCGCTTATGCGCCGTTGCTCACCTTTTTGTTCCTGTTCCTTCTGGCCGTCTTCCCGGCGTGGCTCATCCTGCGCGTTCTCCGCAAACGCGACCCGGAGCCGGAGGTTGAGCCGCCGCTCGAGGTCCAGATCAAGCGGGCCAAGACGCTCCGCGTGATATTCTACAGCTTTGCGGTGGTCGCCCTCGGCGTCATTCTCGGCTTTATCGCCTATATCCTGTTCGCCCTGCCGGGCACCGACGGCCGGCGGCAGACGATTGCCGCGAGCGACGCGGGTTCGGTGGCGATCATCGAAGGTCCGGTGAGGCTGGTCGGCGGTGAGCTCGGCACTATCGTCTTTTTCGGACAGGATTGGTATATCGCCGACGACCGGATGGCCTTTTCGCCGTACCGGCCCGCCGGAAAAGGCGCCGCGACCTTCTTCGTGCAGCTTGAAGCAAAGAGCAGGAAGCGGCTTGCCGAGACGACCCAACGCCCGTCCTGGTCGGGAATCCTGGTCGAAGGTGGCTTGCCCGGCCCGATCCGCGTCCTGTTCAACGCACTCGGCGTGGGTATCGGCGATCCTTATTACACCCTTTATCGCGACGAATATTCGCTCAAGGTGCGATATTGGCTGCAGGTGATCCAGTGGACGATCCTGTCGGTATTCCTCCTGCTGTTCGGCGTACTGCAGTCGCGGCGCGTGAAACGCCTCGAAGAGGAAGCCAAAGAGGCCAAAGAAACGGTCGGCTGACCGGGCCGGTCGCACCGGAGGCAAATTCCGGTTAATGCACCGTTAGCCACACGGGGAAACCGAAGGTCAAATTGCCGCGCCTAAAGCGGTCGAATGCGGGCCTCTGCCATCTTTCTTGCCGGAGCATTGACGTCGATGGTTACGTCGCCGCTGGTCGTGTCCGAACCGGGACAGGGGCCTGCGACCGCATTTTCGGCTGGAGGCGCGGCGGGCGGTCCGGCCGAAGGCGGAATGCGGTCGGGCGCAATGCGGTCGGACAACGGCCTATTCTATATCGATGGAAAGCTGGCGGCGGGGTCAATCCGGTTTCTTGTCGATACCGGCGCAAGCCATGTCGTCCTGAGCCACGCCGATGCCCGCAAGCTCGGCGGCTATGTCGTCACGGGCGATACGCAGGCGGTGCTGACTGCGGCGGGGCCCGTGGCGGTCGACTGGATCGTCATCCGCGAGATCGAATTCGACGGCCACCCGATCCGCAATCTGAAGGCGGCCGTCCCGCGGCGTGATGTCGGCGTATCGCTGCTGGGGCAAAATGCCCTCGCGCAGTTCGACAGCATCCACATCGACGGTGACAGACTGACGCTGGCGCGCTGAACCCCCGCCCATCAAAAGGGTGACGAAAGCGGCCGGAAACTGTGGCGCGAAACCCGGGCTCCCTATATTCAGGCTTCCTAAATGGGAGCCGCACATGTCGGGGCAGAGCCACTTTCAGCTTTTCGAGACTGCGGCAGGTGTCGCTGCGATCGGGTGGAACGCCTCCGGCATCAACAGCCTGCGCCTGCCCGCGCCGGACGCGCAAGACAGCGAACGAGCGATTGCGCGGTACATGCCTGACGCGGTGCGTGCCGACCCATCGCCGGAGGTATACGTGGTTATCGACGCCATCCGTCGCTATTTCGCGGGTCAGCGCGTCGATTTTTCCGACGTTCCCGTCGATCTCGGCCCGCAGGAGCTTTTCTTTACAAGGGTTTATGGCATCGTGCGTCAGCTCGGCTGGGGTGAGACGACAACCTATGGCGCGGTTGCGCGGATGCTGGGCGTCGGTCCCGAATATGCGCGGAGCGTCGGCCAGGCGATGGCGCGCAATCCGGTACCGCTGATCGTTCCCTGTCATCGGGTCATGGCGGCGGGCGGAAAGATCGGGGGCTTTTCGGCCCCGGGCGGTGCGATCTCGAAGGCCCGAATGCTCGCGCTGGAGGGTGTGGCGCAGCCCGAACCGGCGCAGCAAGGCTTCGATTTCTGATGGAGAATGCGGCATGAGCAGCGACATCGATCCATCGGCTCCGCCGTCGGGAACCGGCTGCGCCGAATGTCTGGAGCATGGCGGCTGGTGGTTCCACCTGCGCCGCTGCGCCACCTGCGGCCATATCGGCTGCTGCGATTCCTCGCCTGCGCAGCACGCGTCCGCGCACTTCGAAGCGACCGGTCACCCCTTTATCCAGTCGTTCGAACCGGGCGAGGACTGGTTCTGGGATTACCGGCAGGGCGTGCCACTAACCGGGCCGCAGCTTGCCCCGCCGACGAGTCACCCGGCCGCGCAGCCGGTACCCGGTCCGCGAGGCGCGGTGCCGGCGGACTGGATCAGCCGGCTCCGGCAATAGGCGGCGCGGCGACGAGGTGCCGCGCCGCCCCGGGGATCAGGCCGCGTCGACGAGAACGATTTCGCTGTCCTCGATCGCGGTGACGCGCAGCACGTCGATGTCGCTGATCGCGGCGCCATCGCGGGCGTTGACGCGGACGTCGTCGATCTGCACCGCGCCCTTGGCGGGGACGAGATAGGCCTTGCGGTCCTTGCCTAGCGGATATTCCGCCTTCTCGCCCGCGCGGAGCGTCGCGCCCACGACGCGCGCGTCGGTGCGGATCGGCAGCGCGTCATTGTCGTTTTCATAGCCCGAGGCGAGCGTCACGAACTTGCCCGAGCGTTCGCCCTTGGGAAAGGGCTTGGCACCCCATTGCGGCGGTTCGCCGTCGCGGGTCGGGATAATCCAGATCTGGAAAATCTTCGTGGTCACGTCCTCGAGATTATATTCCGAATGGCGAATGCCGGTGCCGGCGCTCATTACCTGGACGTCGCCCGCTTCGGTGCGGCCCTTGTTGCCAAGGCTGTCCTGGTGCGTGATCGCGCCCTCGCGGACATAGGTGATGATTTCCATATCGCGGTGCGGATGCGGCGGGAAGCCGGTCTGCGGCGCGATGGTGTCGTCGTTCCAGACGCGCAGATTGCCCCAGCCCGTCCGCGCGGGATCGTGATAGCCGGCGAAGGAAAAATGATGATGCGCGTCAAGCCAGCCGTGGTTGGCGGCACCGAGGCTGTCGAAAGGCCGAAGCTCGATCATGATGTGTCTCCGAGGGGCAGGCCGGAAAGGCCGCCGTTGCAGGCGATTTAGGGATTGCGATCCTGCGGTTTGAGTGGGATAAATTTCATCGAAACGTTCGAGGAAATAGAAAAGTGAGCAACCCCGGCACGCCGACGCTCGACCAGCTTCGCATCTTCCTCGCGATCGTCGACACCGGCAGTTTCGCCGCAGCGGGGCGGCGGCTCAATCGTGCGGTTTCGGTGATCAGCTATGGCATCGCCAACCTCGAGGCGCAGCTCGGCCTGATCCTCTTCGAGCGCGAGGGGACGCGCAAGCCGCAGCTCACGGTCGCCGGGCGCGCTCTGCTCGCCGAGGCGCGCGCGATCTCGCTCGGGATCGACGGGCTGCGCGCCAAGGTGAAGGGGATGCTCGACGGGCTGGAGGCCGAGGTCGATCTGGCGGTCGACGTGATGCTGCCCGCCGAGCGGCTCGGCAAGGTGCTGCGCGCTTTCGCGGTCGAGTTTCCGACCGTCCAGCTTCGCCTGCACGTCGAGGCGCTGGGAGCGATCACCGCGATGATCCTCGACCGCCGTGCGATCGTCGGCATTTCGGGACCGCTCGCGGCCGGGGTCGACGGTGTCGAATGCATCGCGGCGGGCTCGATCCCGATGGTGCCGGTCGCAGCGCCCGACCATCCGCTCGGCCGGATGGAGCGTATCCCGCCCGGTGCGGGGCGCGATTACACGCAGCTCGTGCTCACCGACCGGTCGCGCTCTACCGAAGGACGCGACTATTCGGTGATGAGTCCCAAGACGTGGCGGCTTGCCGATCTGGGCGCCAAGCACGCGCTGCTGCGCGAGGGCGTCGGCTGGGGCAATATGCCGCTGCCGATGATCGAGGCCGATCTGGTCGCGGGCACGCTGATCCGGCTTGCGATGCCCGATCATCCGGGCGGCACCTATCGTTTCGCGGGGGTGTGGCGGCGCGATACGCCGCCGGGCCCCGCCGCGTCGTGGTTGCTCGAGCAGTTCGTCGAGCTTGGCCGCGACGATGCCGAACTTGCCGGGATGATCGACCTTTAGAGCTTGAGCATCGCTTCGGCGCCGACCATGCGGATCGTGCGCGCAGGGCCGGTGTCGCGGAGGAAGGCGCCAGCGCGGAAGGCCGAGAGGGAGGCCGAAAAGGACAGGATTTCGCTCGCCTGCCAGCCGACCGAAATCTCGGCCTGATCGCCGATATGGCGCGCCCGGCTGCCCCCGGCGGGTCTGAGGAGGCCGCCCGGAATGTCGTAAATGCCGTCACCGCGGCTTTCGCGCCAGAACCGTACCGCGACGAGTTCGAGTGTAACGCCCTTGCCCAGATCGAAATCGACGCTGGGATGGAGGTTCACGATGTTGCGCGGCCCGATCGGCGAGAGTTCGCCGAAATATTTGCCCTTGGGAAAGAGTGCGTTGAAGGTACCGAGCTTGCCGTCGGCGGGATTGCGGTCGCCGCTCGCGATATTGGCGCGCAGGCGAAGCCGCGGCCCCAGCGGTGCCTGCGGGAAGCTCAATGCGGTTTCGGTCGCGAGCGACCAGGCGCGGATGCGGTCACCGTCGAAATGGCCGCGTTGAAGCATCGCCTCCCAGTTCCAGCCGAGGGCGCCGCGCTTGCCGAAGAAGCGCAGGCCGAACGTATCGCGCGTTTCGCGTCCGCTGCGGCTGGTGAAGCGCGCGCCGTCATCCGCATAGCCGAGCCAATAGGCGTCGACGCCGATGCCCTTCGCGGGCGCAAGCGTCGTATAGATGCCGTCGAGGCGGCGCGTCTTGGATGTCTTGTCGTCGAAATCGCCGCCGCCAATCGCGACGGGGCGCAGGTGGAAGGCGTCGACGCGAAAAGCGCCATGCTCCGCGATTGCGCGGACGCCGTCGAAGGCCTGTGGGATGTTGGGGCCATAGCGGATGCCGACAAGCCGCTCCGATCCCAGCGCCATCAGTTCGCGCCCGCCGCGCAGCGTGAGGCTGCTATCCGTCCCGAGCGTCAACCGAAGGTCGCCGAACCCTTGCAGCAGGTCGATCCCCGTTTCGTCGGCGGGGCCTTTGCCCGCGCCGACGCCGCGCGCATGGCCCGCGATGCCCTGCACGAAGACGCGTGCCGGACCGGCGTGCAAATCGGCGTGCAGCATGACGCGGAGCCAGCGATACCCGTCGTCGGGGGCAGGCGGGCTGCCCCACAGATTATTGTCGAAGCCCTCGAACCGCGCCCGCGCTTCGCCGCCGAGGGTCAGATAGGCATCGCCCGTCTCGCCCAGCGGTACATATTTGGCCTGCCGCCAGCCCTCGCGCGGCGCATCGCGCAGCACCGACCAATCCTCGTCATAGCGCAAATTGGTCTGCTCGACCGATTGGGCAAAGGCGGTCGCGGGCGCGAGCGCGGCGAGGAGCAGGAGAAGGCGCATCAACGGGTGACGAAATGGCGCACCACGGGCGGGCCATCGCCGATGAGATAAGCAGCGAGCGCCTCCTGCTGCACGCGGTCGGCGTTGGTGACGCGGTCGTGCTGGCGCAGATGCTCGAGCCAGCTTTCGACGGTAAAGGTTTCGATGACCATGCCGGGTGCCGCCGTATCCTCATAGACGCCCCAGTGGATCGCACCGTCGCGGCGACGGATGCGGCGCATGTCCTGAATCGCGGCGAAGAAGTCGGGCAGCCTCGCCGGATCGACGCGATATTCGATCGTCACGAGCACCGGGCCGCTGTCATGTTCGACCGTGCCATCGACGAGCGGCGCGGGCCAATGCGACGACGGGGCAAGGTCGAGCGTGCTCGCGCGGTCGAGCGGGAAGCGCCAGGCGAGGATGAGGCTGGCGGCGATAAGCAGACCGGCCGCGACGAGCAGCGTTGACGGCACGCCGATTGCCGAGGCGACCGAGCCCCATAAGGTCGCGCCCGCCGCCATCGATCCCTGGAAAACGAGGAGATAGATCGCGAGCGCGCGCGCCTTGACCCATCCGGGCGAGCTTGCCTGCGCGCCGCCGTTCAGCGACGCCATCATCGCGATCCACGCGAGACCCGCAACGAAGAGTGCCGCCGCCGCTGCCGCGAACGCGACGGCTTGCGAAAGGCCGGCCATGGCGATTGCGAGCAGGATCGAAGCGGCGAGGGTGATCGCATTCGCGCCCATCCTGCTGCGCAGCTTCGGCATCACCAGTGCGCCCGTGATCGCGCCAAGCCCCATGAAGGTGAGCAGGCCGCCATAGCCGAGCGGGCCCAGCTCGAGGTCGCGCCGCGCGATGATCGGGAGCAGCGCCCAGAGCCCGCTTGCAAAGAGGAAGAAGCCGACCGACCGGATCAGCACCACCTGGAGTTCCGGCGCGCGCAGCGCATAGCGCAGCCCGGCGCGCATTGCGCCGACCATATGTTCAGCCGGGAGGTGACGGTCGGGCGCGATGCGCCGCCACCGGGCGAGGACCGTCAATATGCCGAGGATCGAGAGCGCGTTGGCGGCGAACACCGCGCCGGGCCCCGAGGCAGCGATGATCAGCCCACCGAGCGCGGGGCCGATCGCGCGCGCGATATTGACCCCGAGCGAATTGAGCGCGACTGCCTGTTGCAGCGCGGGCCTCGGGACGAGTTCGGGGACGATCGCCTGGAAGGCGGGCGCCGAAAAGGCGGCACCCATCGCGATGGCTGCCGTGAAAACGAGCAGGATCCACGCGGTCGTGAAGCCGGCGAGCGTGATCGCCGCGAGCGTCATCGCGGCGACAAGGCCGAAGATCTGGGCGCCGATCAGCAGCTTTCGGCGGTCGACGATGTCGGCGAGCGCCCCCGCGGGGAGCGCGAGGACGAACATCGGAAAGGTCGTCGCGGCCTGCACCAGCGCGACCATCAGAGGATCTGGCGACAACGAGGTCATCAGCCAGCCCGCGCCGACGTCGTGCATCCAGGTGCCGATGTTCGAGACGACCGTTGCGATCCACAGCGCGCGGAAAACGGGATTCGCCAGCGGGCGCTGGTCGGGCTGGGCGCGCTCGGTCATGCCTTTCGGTCGCGCAGGATCGCGGCCAGCATCAGTCCGCCGATCAGCCCGATATGCTCGAGGAAGGTGTTGCGCTCGTGAAAGCGCGTCATCGGATCGGCGACCTGCCAGAAGGGATGCGCGATCAACGTCGCGATCGCGGTGAACACCCCGAGCGCGCCCGCGCCGAGCCAGGCCTGGCGACCGAGGATGATCAGCAGCGATCCGCCGATCTGGACGAGGATCGTCGCGGCGACGGTCAGCATCGCGGGCTCGAGCCCGAAATGCCGGGCCTCGCCGAGCGCGCCGGGCAGGTCGGTGAGCTTGGCGATGCCGCTCGTCCAATAGGGGAGCGTCAGCAGCGTTGCAGCGAGGACCGCGAAGCGATTGTCGTCGAGCAGGCGGGCGATGGGGGCTGGGGTGGCCATCGGTCAGACCGCCCAGCAGCCGCAGCCGAACGCGCCCCAGAAGCTCTGCACATCGGCAGCTGGCACATTGGCGCCGAGCGCCGCGGCATGGTCGTGGCCGTGAACCGCGCAGGCGGAAGCGCAGCCGCAGGCCGACGCCATCTTCTGCGCGCCTTCGGGCCGCCGATAATAGCCGCCGAAGGTCGCGACGGGCGACCAGTCGGGCATTGGTTTCGGCAGTGCGGGGGCGATGGGGCCATAATCGCCCTCGCCATGCACCACCTTGCCGCCGAGCAAGGTCAGCACCGAGCGGAGATGAACGATCTCGCTTTCGGCGACACCGAAATAATCGTCCGACAGCAGCGCAAGGTCGGCGAGCTGGCCGGCCTTGATCTGGCCCTTCTTGCCGACCTCGTTCGAGAACCATGTGTTCGCCTCGGTCCAGAGGCGCAGCGCTGTCTCGCGGTCGAGCCGGTTGCGGACGGGATAGAGCGTCGCGCCGCCGAGCGTCTTGCCGGTGACCAGCCACGACAACGAGACCCACGGATTATAGCTCGCGACGCGCGTCGCGTCGGTGCCCGCGCCGACGGGTAGGCCAGCGTCCATCATCCGCTTGATCGGCGGCGTCGCCTCGGCGGCTTTCGCACCATAGCGTTCGATGAAATATTCGCCCTGGAACATCATCCGATGCTGTACCGCGATGCCGCCGCCCAATGTCGCGATGCGGTCGATGTTGCGCTCGCTGATCGTCTCGGCATGGTCGAAGAACCAGTTGAGCCCCTTGAGCGGAATGTCCCGGTTCACCTTCTCGAACACGTCGAGCGCGCGGCCAATGGTCTGGTCGTAGGTCGCATGGAGACGCCACGGCCACCGGCGTTCGGCGAGGAGGCGGATGACGGGTTCGAGGTCGGCCTCCATGTTCGGCGGCATGTCGGGGCGTTCGACCCGGAAATCCTCGAAATCGGCGGCCGAGTAGACGAGCATCTCGCCCGCGCCATTGTGCCGATAGGTGTCGTCGCCGTCGCCGGGTTTCACCTTAGTCGACCAGGTCGCGAAATCCTTGAGTTCCTCTTTCGGCTTCTGCGTGAAGAGGTTGTATGCGATGCGCAGCGTCATCTCGCCGTCCTGGTGGAGCTTCTCGATGATCGCATAATCGTCGGGATAATTCTGGTAGCCGCCGCCCGCGTCGATGACGCTGGTGACCCCGAGCGAATTCAATTCGCGCATGAAATGCTTCGTCGAATTGACCTGATAGTCTTCCGGAAGCTTCGGCCCCTTGGCGAGGGTCGAATAGAGGATCGTCGCGTTGGGCTGGGCGAGCAGAAGACCGGTCGGGTTGCCCCCGGCGTCGCGAACGATCTCGCCGCCCGGCGGGTTCGGCGTGTCCTTCGTATAGCCAACGGCGCGCAGCGCCGCGGCATTGAGCAGCGCGCGGTCGTAGAGGTGGAGGATGAACACCGGCGTGTCGGGCGCGGCGGCGTTGATCTCGTCCAACGTCGGCAGGCGCTTTTCGGCGAACTGATGCTCGGTAAAGCCGCCGACGACGCGAACCCATTGCGGCGGGGAGGTGTTCGCGGCCTGGCGTTTCAGCATCGCCATCGCATCGGCGAGGCTCGGCACCCCGTCCCAGCGCAGCTCCATATTATAGTTGAGCCCGCCGCGAATGACATGGATGTGGCTGTCGATCAGTCCGGGGATCAGGCGGCGACCCTTTGCATCGATGATATCGGCGTCGGGACCGGCTGCCGCGCGGGCTTCGGCCTCGCTGCCGACACTCAGGAACTTGCCCTCGCGGATCGCGACCGCCTCGGCGACCGGGTTTGCGCGGTCGAGGGTGGTGACCTTGGCGTTGAAGATGATCAGGTCTTTCGGGCGCATGGCGAAACTTTCCGTTGCAGTGAGAAGCGCGGTGGTGGCGGCGCCGGCGAGCGTCTGGCGGCGGGTCAGCGGGTTCATGACCGGCAATCCTTGTTGTCGGGCTGCGGCCCCAGAACATGCTCGGCACAATCTTCGCGGACGAAGCGGGCGAGTTCGGGGCGGTCGGCGATGCGCTTGGCTATGGGCACGAGCTGCTCGCCGAGCAGAATACCCCCGAGACCGATCAGCGCAACGATCGGCGGGGCGGGAGAACGGACACCGAGCAGGCTGTAGATGACGCCAACCAGCAATCCCGCTCCCAGCGAGACGAGATAGATTTTCACGATGTCCGTCCTCCCTCTTTGCGTCAGGCCTTCACGAAGGCCAGCAAGTCGGCGTTGAGGATGTCGGCGTGAGTCGTCAGCATCCCGTGCGGAAAACCCTCATAGATTTTCAGCGTGGCATTGGGCAGGATTTCGGCCTGCAGCACGCCGGCATTCTTGTAGGGCACGATCTGGTCGTCGTCGCCGTGCAGCACGAGCGTCGGCACGGTGATCGCCTTCAAGTCGTCGGTCTGGTCGGTCTCGGAGAAGGCCTTGATGCCTTCGTAATGCGCCTTCGCGCTACCCATCATGCCCTGGCGCCACCAATTGTCGATCACGCCCTCGTCGACCTTCGCGCCGGGCCGGTTGAAGCCGTAGAAGGGGCCGGCCGCGACGTCGCGAAAGAATTGCGCGCGATTGGCAGCGAGCCCGGCGCGCAGCCCGTCAAACACCTCGATCGGCAGGCCGCCCGGATAGCGCTCGGTCTTGAGCATGATCGGCGGCACCGCGCTGACCATAGCTGCCTTGGCGACGCGGCCCGCGGGCAGGCCGTGGCGCGCGACATAGGCGGCAACCTGCCCACCGCCGGTCGAGTGACCGATGTGGACGGCGTCGCGCAGGTCGAGATGATCGACGACCGCCGCGGCGTCCGCGGCATAATGCGCCATGTCATGGCCGTCCGAGACCTGCGCCGATCGGCCGTGCCCGCGCCGGTCGTGCGCGACGACCCGATACCCGTTGGCCAGGAAGAACAGCATCTGCGTGTCCCAGTCGTCCGCTGACAGCGGCCAGCCGTGGTGGAATACGATCGGCTGGGCGTCCTTCGGTCCCCAATCCTTGTAGAAGATTTGGGTGCCGTCCTTGGTGGTGACGTAGCTCATGACATTGTCCTTTCAGGCTCGCTTCAAAAGAAACGGCCGGACCCGAGAGTCCGGCCGCAGGGGAGGGGTTCAGTGACCGCCTTCGGAGGCGCCGAACATCGTCTTGGCATAGGTGATGCCGATGCCGTAGGCGCCGCCCCATTTGCGGGCGATGCCGGTGGTGAGGTCGTAGGTTTCTGCGCGCGCCCAGTCGCGCTGCAGTTCGAGGAGATATTGAAGGGCGGTCATCGGACGCGCACCCGCCTGGATCATACGCTCGACCGCTCGTTCGTGCGCTTCGGTCGAAATGTCGCCGCTCGCGTCGGTAATCACATAGACCTCATAGCCCTGTTCGAGCGCCGACAGCGTCGGGCCGACGATGCAGACCGACGTCCACAGGCCGGCGAAAACCAGCCGGTCCTTGCCGATCCGGTTGACCTCCTCGATCACACCGGCATCTTCCCAGGTGTTCATCGACGTGCGGTCGAGCAGCTTCTGGCCGGGGAAGGGATCGGTGACCTCGTTGAACATCGGGCCGGAGAAGCTCTTTTCGGCGACGGTGGTCAGGATCGTCGGAACCTTGAAGCCCGCGGCGCCATTGGCGATCAGCGCGGCATTGTTGCGGAGCAGTTCGGGGGCGATCGACTTGGTGGCAAAGGCCATCTGCGACTGATAGTCGATCAGGATGAGCGCGTGGTTGCTCGGGTCGAGCAAAGCTTTGGCGGGGGTCGGGGCGGCTTTGATAGACATGGCTGAAACTCCTTGTGTGAAAGCGCGGGCCCCGAACCGTCCGGGGATGGCCATGGTTTAGGCAGTCTCATTAATGCGAAATAGACATATAAAATTGGTCCATATATTCTAGAAAATAGAAAAGATAGCAAAGTGCTGCGGTCCTGCTCCTTTCGTTCGAGCTCCGAATCCGGTCGCGGGAGATGCATCCCGGCGCGAGCAGGATAATTGTATGACAACATCGCCGCAACGATCAAATCGCCGCCGCCGGACCCGAGGATCTGTCATGGGGCTATCGGTCAGCCTCGACTGCGCGACGTACCGTTCGGCGGCGTGAGCCCCTGTCCGGTCGAGACGGGGCCGACATCGCCGTCCCTCGAGCGCCAGGGCGCGACCCGCTGCGCTTTGCAAAGCGGCTTGCGTCCTGTAAGGCGGGCCCGTGACCGATTGTGCGACCTGCGTTGTCCGAAACCGTGCGATTTGTGCGAGCCTCAGCCCTGCGGAGCTTGCCGCACTGGGCAAGATGGGACGCCGGCAAAAGGTACGGGCCGGACAGACCCTGCTTTGGGAAGGCGACGGTGCGCCCGTCGTCGCGAATGTCCTCGAGGGCGTGCTGAAGCTCGTCGTGTCGACCGCCGACGGGCGCGAGCAGATCGTTGGTGTGGTTTTTCCGTCCGACTTCATCGGACGCCCGTTCGGCAAGGAAAGCCCGTACAGCGTCACCGCGATGACCGATGCGGAAGTGTGCATCTTCAATCGCAGCAATTTCGACGAGTTTGCGGGCAATCACCCCGACCTCCAGCAGAAATTGCTCCGCCGCACGCTCGATGAACTCGACCGCGCACGGCATTGGATGATGCTGCTTGGACGCAAGTCCGCGTCGGAGAAGGTGGCGTCCTTCCTGCTTGAGATGTCGGAACGATTATCGGGGCAGGGGTGTCATGCCGACACGCAGGCCGGGTTCGAACTGCCCTTCGGCCGCCAGCAGATCGCCGACATATTGGGCCTGACGATCGAGACGACGAGCCGCCAGCTCACCAAAATGCGCGCCGACGGTCTGCTCGACCTGCCATCTCGCCGCGAAATCGTGATCAACGACCGCGCGGCGGTGGAAATGATGGCTGGCTGACCGGCCGCCGGCGTCAGTTCGGGGGATTAGCGTCAAAGTGACTGGGTTTCCTCCACCTCATCGGCACTTTCACATCAAGTGACTGAAAATATGCCCACGGGAAAAATGGGGTCCATCCTGAACGCCCATTACTGCCAGGCTTTGCTCCCGCGTTTCAAAGGTATCTCCCCGGCGCCGGAAATTGGCGGCGCAGCCTCCTTGTTGATCCTCACCAACCGAGCCCTCAGCAACACAGTCTTTGGGATCATGTCGGAAAAAATAACAAACTCGATATTGAATGGCGGAGCGGGAGGGATTCGAACCCTCGATACGCTTTTGACGTATACTCACTTTCCAGGCGAGCGCCTTCGACCACTCGGCCACCGCTCCGCTGCACCCGGTCGTTTCGTGCGAAGCACGGAGCGTGAATCGGGTGCTATCCAATTCGCACTGGAACGCGCCCCCTAATCGCTTGGCGGGTCTTTCGCAAGCCGATTGGGCGTGGCAGACACGTCGCATGAGACACCTGCTTTTGGCCGCCGCCGCCGCTTCGCTCGTCCTTCCCGCTTATGCCGAGGAGCCCCCGCCGATCCCGTCGCCGGGCGAAATTGCGGCCGCCGCGCCTGCGACGGATTGGATCGCCATCGCACCTTCCGATATGCTCGTGATGGACCTTGCCCCCGATGCGAAGGGCAAGCCGCGGCGCGTCGTCATCCAGCTTATGCCCGCGCCCTTCAGCCGGGGCTGGATCGGCAATATCCGCAAGCTCGCCGCCGCGCATTGGTGGGACGGGACGAGCGTCAACCGGGTGCAGGACAATTATGTCGTGCAATGGGGTGACGCGAACGGCGAAGACGTAGCAAAGGCAAAGCCGCTGCCCGCAGGACTGGGTACACCCTCAGAAAGCGATTACACGGTGCACGATATGGCGTTGGTGATGCCCATGTTCGAGGCCATGCATCGCAGCAAAGAGCGCTTAAGGCAGCTTGTACAGACGCAGCGGAAAGCCAGCCCGCCGATGATCTATGCTCCTGATATGCGAACGAAGGTCGACCCTTATTCCGATTTTCAAGGCTTTGTTGCGGGATGGCCTGTGGCTGGAGGCAACGGCGTCTGGCCCGTTCATTGCTACGGCATGGTCGGCGTCGGCCGCAATCTGTCTCCTGATACCGGGTCGGGCGCCGAACTCTACGCCGTCATCGGTCACGCGCCGCGCCATCTCGACCGCAACATCGCCGTCGTGGGCCGCGTGATCAGCGGGATCGAGCACTTATCGAGCCTGCCGCGGGGGACGGGGGCTCTCGGATTCTATGAGGATGAGAAGGAACGCGTTGGAATTGCGTGGATTCGCATTGCAACCGAACTGCCACCCTTAGACCAGCCCCGCTTCGAGTATCTTTCGACCGAAAGCGACAGCTTTGCGCGCTATGCCGATGCCCGCGCCAACCGGCGCGACCCGTTCTTCATTCGTCCGGCCGGCGGCGCAGATATCTGCAACATTCCCATTCCGATCCGGCCGGTCAAAGCGAAATAGCCGCCTTGGAGGATTTCACCGTCACGACGCGGCTTTGGCGCTGGCAGTCGGCGACCGCGCCGGCGGCGTGGTTTTTCGTCACTATCTCGGGCGACGTCGCCGATGGAATAAGGCTCGCGGCGATCAGCGGGCAATGGCTCGATGGCCGCAAGGGCTTCGGATCGGCCAAGGTACGCGCGACGATCGGCGACACGATCTGGAGCACATCGGTGTTTCCCCACAAGGAAAGCGGCGGCTGGTTGCTGCCAGTCAAGGCTGCGGTGCGCAAGGCCGAAGGGGTCGTTGAAGGCGACGATGTGACGGTGATCGTCAGTCTTTAGGCGCTGTATCGGGCCTGGCTTCGCGAGCCTGCGCCTTGCGTTTGCGCAGGTTGGCGCGGAGCGCATCGGCGAGGCGGCGCTCGCGTTCGAGGTCGGCGGGGGAGGGCGGCTTGCTCACGCGGCGGCGATGCGGGGAAATCGACCCGGCGTCAAGTCTCGCACCTTGACAGGCGAAGGCCGCCCCGCCATAGGCCGCGCCTGCCCCGCGAACAGGCGTTCCCGGGCGCCCCGGACGCTGCTGTAGCTCAGTGGTAGAGCGCACCCTTGGTAAGGGTGAGGTCGAGAGTTCAATCCTCTCCAGCAGCACCATTTTTCCGCCTTCGTTTCCGACTTTACCGGGGCTCGCCCCCCGGGCTAGGATTGCTGTACGCCGCGCGCGGCGACCGAGGGGACATGTGGTGAGCGACGGCAGAGGAGCGAGGGCGAGCGGCTATTGGGCGTTCCTGGTCATGCTGATCGGCGTCTCGCTGGCCTTCGCCGCAATTCTGCTGCCCTATTTCGCCGCGATCCTGTGGGCGGTGATCGTCGCGATCTTGTTCGAGCCCGCCTATCGCCGCCTGCTGGCCGTCATGCCGGCCCGGCGTAACGGCGCGGCCCTGCTTACGCTGCTGATGATTCTGGCGATCGTCGTGCTGCCCGCCGCATTGCTGACCGTCGCGCTGCTCAACGAGGCTGCCTCGGTGTATCAGCGGATCCAGTCGGGCAACCTTGATCCCGAACAAATCTTCGTCGCGTTCGAATCGGCAATTCCCGCATGGCTGTCGGATGCGCTCGACCGGCTCGGGATCGGCAACATTGCCGCCGTGAAAGACATGTTCGGCGGCGGCGCCGCGGCAGGGGTCCGCGCGGTGCTGGGCCAGGCCCTGTCGATCGGGCAGGGGGTTTTCGACCTGTTCGTCAAGCTGATGGTGATGCTCTACCTCGCTTTCTTCCTCATTCGCGACGGAGAGACGATCCAGCAGCGTGTCAGCGCCGCAATTCCCCTGCAGACCGACCATCTGCAGCTTCTGGTCGAACGGTTCATCGTGGTGGTGCGCGCGACGATCAAAGGGAGCATCGTCGTCGCGATCCTGCAGGGCCTGATCGGCGGTATCGTTCTCTGGGCGCTGGGGATCGAGGCCGCGCTGCTGTGGGGGGTGCTGATGGGCGCGGCTTCGCTGCTTCCTGCGGTGGGTACCGGGCTCGTGTGGGTGCCGATGGCGCTCTATCTTTTCCTGTCGGGATCGATCTGGCAGGGCATCGTGCTCGTGGTCTGCGGCCTGTTCGTGATCGGGATGGTCGACAATGTGGTGCGGCCGGTACTCGTCGGACGCGAAACGCGCATCCCCGACTATGTGGTCCTCATCACGACGCTCGGCGGGCTGCAGATCTTCGGGTTGCACGGCATCGTGATCGGGCCGGTGATCGCCGCGATGTTCATCGCGGTATGGGATATCGCCGCGACGATGCGGGCCCAGGCATCGGCCTGACGCCGCTCAGATCCGGGCGCCCAACAACCAGTCGTGGAACAGCTTGACCGCCGGCTGCCGCAGCGCGCGCGGGCGGCAGACGAACCAATAGCTGTACGGACTGTCGACGTCGAAATCGAAGAGGCGGACGAGGCGCGGATCATGGGCGTCATCGAAATGGTGACCGTGCATGAAGGCGACGCCGATCCCCTGCGCGGCCGCTTCGAGCATCAGCGGGCCTGAATCGAAGAAGTCGATCCCGGCGGGCTCGAGATAGGGCATTCCAATCGCCTTTTTCCATTCGGCGAAGGTTTCTGGCATTTCGCGGTGGAGCAGGATCGTCTGGCGCTGGAGCTGTTCGGGCACGGCGATCGCGCGGCCCCCGTCGGTCAGCGTCCGCGCCGCGATCGGGAACACCTTGTCCTGGTCGAGGCGCGCCGCATAGAGCATGGGATCGATCGACCGGGCGAGCGCGATGGCGACGTCGATCCCTTCGCCGAGCCGCGCTTCGGCGTGCGACATGGTGTCGATATCGATGTGCAGTTCGGGATGGTCGCGCCTCAGTTCGGGCAGGCGCGGAAACAGCCGTTGCTGTGCAAAGAGCGGCAGGACGTTGAGATGGAGGCGGAGCGACGCGTCTGGGCTACCCGCCTTTTCGATCACGCCGCGCAGCTCGTCGAGGATCGGCGAGAGCTGATCCTGCATTTCTCGCCCCGTCTCGGTGAGCCGGAGACCATGGTGATGGCGGTTGAACAGCGGCCGCCCGACGGCATGTTCCAGCGTCTGGATGCGCCGCGACAGGGCGGGCATCGACAAGCCGAGCTCGCTGGCGGCGGCTTTCACCGTGCCATGGCGGGCGACCTCCAGAAAGGCCTCCATGCTGCTGAGGGGAGGAAGGCGTGGCATGTGCGTCTCTCGGCGGATGATGGCATGGCGATATCGGACATGCCAGACAATTTGTGCAGTGCGGCATAGTATCGTTCGAATATTACGCGCTCTCGGGGCTCGAAAATCGCGAGCGATCGCCCTATCTTGCGCATTCCGACCTTTTTGCGGGAGATACGCCTTGGCCGATGCGGCACTAAAGGAAAAGCAGGTCAAACTGCAGGTGGCGACGTTGCGGGCCGAGGAAAGCGGCGCCGGAATCGCGCGAATCCCGCGCACCGCGATGGCCGAACTGGGCCTGACCGAGGGCGATGTCGTCCAGATCAGCGCCAAACGCGACACCGCGGCGCGGGTCGTCGCGCCCTACCCCGAGGATGAGGGGCTGGAGGTTATTCGTCTCGATGGCCTGCAACGCGCCAATGCGGGCGCGGGCGCGGGCGATATGGTGGCGCTGAGCCGTGCCGAAATGCGACCCGCGACGCGGGTGACCTTTGCGCCAGCGCAGGAAAATCTTCGCTTGCAAGGCTCGGCGATGGCGCTGAAACGCAGCTTTTTCGGCCGCCCGCTCGTCGCCGGCGACACGGTGGCGACCGCCGGGCAGCAGCGACTTCCGGCGGGCGACATGCCGCCGCAGCTTCGCCAGATGCTCAACGCGCCCGCCTATGCGCTTGCCGAGGTGCGCCTGATCGTCGTGTCGGCGAACCCCAAGGGGATCGTCTATATCGACGAGAATACCGAGGTCGAACTGCTCGCCGAATATCAGGAGCCGCAGGACGCGCGGCGTACCGACGTCACTTATGACGATCTCGGCGGGCTTGGTGACACGATCAATCAACTCCGCGAGATGGTCGAATTGCCGCTCCGTTACCCCGAGCTGTTCCAGCGCCTCGGCGTCGATCCGCCGCGCGGGGTTTTGCTGCACGGCCCGCCGGGCACCGGCAAGACGCGGCTCGCGCGTGCTGTCGCCAACGAAAGCGACGCGCAATTCTTCCTGATCAACGGCCCCGAGATCATGGGCAGCGCCTATGGCGAGTCCGAAAAGCGGCTGCGCGAGATTTTCGAGCAGGCGACCAAGGCAGCGCCGTCGATCCTGTTCATCGACGAGATCGATTCGATCGCGCCCAAACGCGGACAAGTGACCGGTGAGGCCGAGAAGCGCATCGTCGCGCAGTTGCTGACGCTGATGGACGGGCTCGAACCGCGGACCAACCTTGTCGTCATTGCCGCGACCAACCGCCCCGACGCGATCGACGAGGCGCTGCGGCGTCCCGGTCGCTTCGACCGCGAAATCGTGATCGGCGTGCCCGACGAGAAGGGTCGGCGCGAGATACTGGGCATTCACACGCGCGGTATGCCGCTGGGTGACGACGTCGACCTCGACGAACTGGCGCGCACGACCTTCGGCTTCGTTGGCGCCGACATGGCGGCGCTGACGCGCGAGGCTGCGATCGAGGCGGTGCGGCGGATCATGCCCAAGATCGACCTCGAGGAAGGAACGATTCCGCCCGAGGTTCTCGAAGATGTGCGCGTCACCCGCGCCGATTTTCTAGGCGCGCTGAAACGCGTCCAGCCCTCGGCGATGCGCGAGGTTATGGTGCAGGCGCCGAATACGCGCTGGAGCGACATCGGCGGGCTCGACGCGGCGCGCGACAAGCTGATCGAGGGAATCGAACTCCCCTTGAAGCATCCCGAAGCGTTCCGTCGGCTCGGCATCCGCTCGGCCAAAGGTTTCCTGCTCTATGGCCCACCGGGGACAGGCAAAACCTTGCTTGCGAAGGCGGCGGCGCGCGAGTCCGACGCCAATTTCATCGCGATCAAGTCGTCCGATCTCCTGTCCAAATGGTATGGCGAGAGCGAGCAACAGATCGCGCGCCTGTTCGCGCGAGCGCGGGCGGTGGCACCGACGATCATCTTCATCGACGAACTCGACAGCCTGGTGCCCGCGCGCGGCAGCGGCACGTCGGGCGAGCCGCAGGTGACCGAGCGTGTCGTCAACACGATTCTCGCCGAGATGGACGGGATCGAGGAAATGCAATCGGTTGTCGTGATCGGCGCGACGAACCGCCCGAACCTGATCGATCCGGCGCTGCTGCGCCCCGGACGGCTCGACGAACTGATCTATGTGCCGGTACCGAGCGCCGAGGGGCGGAAGCGCATCCTCGAAATCCATACGTCGCGGATGCCGCTCGCGAAGGACGTCGATCTGGCGGCGCTTGCCGAAAAGGCCGATCGCTTCACGGGCGCCGATCTGGAGGATCTGGTGCGCCGCGCGGGTCTCGCGGCGCTCAAACGTTCGATCAACAGCGATCTGGTCACGCTGGAGGACTTCGAGGCGGCGTTAAAGGACACGCGCGCGTCGGTGACCGAGGCGATGGAAAAGGATTATGAAAAGATCCAGGGCGAAATCAAGCAGCAGGCGATGAGCGTCGACCCGATCGGCTTTTTCGCGCCGGGAATGCTGAAGCCCGTTCGCGAGCAAAAGCACGCGGACGAATCTGCGAAGGACTAGGAGTTTGCGGGCTGGTCCTGCCTGAGCGCGGACCAGCCCCACACCATCAGCCAGACGCAGAAGGCCGCCATCAGCCCGTAGGCGACCATCGGGTGCCAGTTGTAGAGCAGCACGCCGATCGCGGGTGAGATGATATACGCCGATCCGTTGATCGACGCGGTCATGCCGGCGACCGCGCCTTGGTCGCGGCGCGGGACCGATAGCGACGCGCCGGCAGTGAAGCCGGGACGGAACAGGCCAAAGCCGAGCGATGCCGACGCGAAACCGATGACGATCGCGTGCAGATCCTGTGCGAGCCCGGTCATCAAGATGCCGAGGATGGCGAGGGCGGCACCCGCGAGCACGGTCGGCCGCGGCGTCAGCTTCAGGATCGGGATCAGTCCCCATTGCGCGAGCAACGTTGCGAAGGCGCCGGCCATCAGTACGATGCCGGTAATCGCCGCGCCCTCATCGGGTTTCAGCCGCAGGTGCAGGCGGTCGAGAATCAGGAAGCCGACGACGCCCAGCATCATCGCTTGCGCCTGACCGCCGAAGAAGCCGGCGAGCAGCCATGGCCGGACGCGGCGGTCGCGCCAGTGAAGCGGTTCCTGTTCGGCTGGGTCGAGTTCATTTTCCTCTTCTGCCGTTGGTTCCGACGGGCCCGCCGACAGGGGGTAGGAAGCAATCGCGCCGCGCGCGGCGAATCGTGGCACGTCGTCGGGCAGGCGCCAGCGCAGCATAACGAGCACGATCAGGCCGATCAGCGCGAAGACCAGCAAGGGGCCAGCGAGGCCGACCATGGGCAGGATGAAGAAAGGCGCGATCGCGGGTCCGATCACCGTACCCAGCCCAAAGGAGGAGGAGACAAGCGACAGCGCCTGCGTGCGCTGTTCGGGGTCGGTGCGCGAAGCGACATAGGCCTGCACCGCGGGGGGAGATGCCGATCCCAACCCACCATAAAGACTGCGAAAGATTGCGAAGACAATGAAGGTGAAACCAGCGGCCAGATAGCCCTCGAGCCCTGCCCACAAGGTCAGGCCGCACAGCGCCATCGACGAAAAGAAGCCGACGACCCCTAGCGCCATCAACGCTTTGCGCCCGCGCTTGTCCGATTGCCGCGCCCAATGCGGTGCGGTCAGCACCCAGAGCAGTGCCGACCAGCTGAACGCCAGGCTGACCCATACGTCGGGAATGTGGAGTTTGGCGCCGATAGCGGGGAGGATCGACTGCATCGCGGTATTGCCCGCGGCGGCTACGAGCATGATCGCGAACAGCACGGCCATGCGGTCGGCTGGAATCGATCGCGATGCGGCAGTCACTTTGTCCCCTTTTTGCGCATAGTTCGTTGCGGGTTGCCCATCCCCGTACATCGGGTTGCATTTCTGTCCAGTGTCAAGACTGACTCTTTTGTTGCGCGAGCGTCACGATTTTGCCACGCATTCGTCAACCGCAACAACGCGAAAGCCATCATGACCAATCCACGGGCGCACGCCCAATCGAATGTCTCGCCGATCCGCAAGATCCGCGAGAAACTGAAGCGCTTTTTCGGCCCCTGGGGCATGTTCGTAAAGGGCTTCATCAAGCATCCGGTCATGGTGGGATCGATCGTTCCGTCCTCGCCAACGCTGATCCGCAATATGCTGCGGCCCGTCGACTGGAAAAATACGAAGCTGTTTGTCGAATATGGCCCCGGTGTCGGCACCTTCTGCCGTCCCGTCCTCGAAAAAATGGCAGGCGACGCGACCCTGATCGCGATCGACACCAACGAGGATTTCATCGACTATCTGCGCAAGGATATTCGCGACAGTCGCTTCATCGCCGTTCATGGCTCGGCCGCGGATGTCGAGGAGATCGTCCGCGCGCATGGGTTCGAGCAGGCCGACTATGTGCTGTCGGGCCTGCCTTTCTCGACGCTTCCGTCGGGCGTCGGCCCAGCGATCGCCGCCGCGACGCATCGCGTGCTGCGCCCTGGCGGCGCTTTTCTCGTCTATCAGTTCCGCGCCCGCGCGCGCGATTTCCTCGCGGCACATTTCAGGCGCATCGACAATGCGTTCGAGTGGGTGAACGTCCCGCCCTGCTTCCTGTTCTGGGGCTGGAAGGACTAGCGCAGCGCATCGACGTTCGGGTCGTGTTCGGTCAGCCCGAAGTTCAACCGGCGCGTAACGGTATAGTCGGCGAAACCCACGACAAACCAAGCAAGAAACCAGCGGAGGCGCGTAAGCCAGGTTCCGCGCTTCTTGTGCGATTCGACGGTGACGACGTCGCATTGCGGCTCAAGGCCCGCGACGAAATCGCGCAGCCTTTGGGCAAAGGCGGCATCGGTGATCCGCACCATTAACTCGACATTGATGAACAGGCTCCGCATGTCGAAATTGGCGGTTCCGATATAGGTGACGTCGTCGATGACGATCAGCTTCATGTGCAATTTGCACGGCTGATATTCCCAGATGTCTGCGCTGCGGCGCAGCAGGAAGCCGTAAAGAAGGCGCGAGGCGCCGATCGTCGCCGGATTGTCGGACTTCGCCGCCATGATAAAGCGCGCCTTGCCGCGGCGCGCCAGGCGCCCGAGACGCCGCAGCACGCCTTGGCCGGGCGAAAAATAGGCCATTGCCATATCGAGGCGGCGGCCGTGGTCGAGGTCCGCTCGCACGGCCCGCGCCCAAGGCGACAGCCGCTCGGTCGGTCCGCCGACCAGCCATTGCACCGGCTCCGTGCCGATATTCCATTCGCGTACCAGTCGCCGCAGCATCAGCAGCTTGCCGTCGTCATAGGCCGTATAGTCATGGATCGTGTCGAACCACTGGACCGCACGCTCGACGGTCGGGCCGGTCACAACAAGGCCAAGGTCGAACCAGCAGTCGGCGGACGGCTTGCTCAGATAGTCGTCGGCAATATTGAAGCCGCCGGTGACCGCGACATGCCCGTCGATCAGGATCAATTTCTGGTGGTTGCGGACGAGGTAGCTCGATCGCCAGCGGCGCGAGAAGAAGGTCACCGTGCCGCCTGCCTCGCGCAGCGGCGTGAAGACGCTATCGGCCACATCGCCCGAACCGAAGCTGTCGATCACCGCGCGCACGCGCACGCCGCGCTGCGCGGCGGCAGTCATCGCGCCCAGCACGCGGGTGCCCGCGCTGTCATGCTCGAAGATATACATGATGAGGTCGATGCTGCGGATCGCCCCGTCGATCAGCGTGAGCAGGCGTTCGAGGCGCCTTTCGCCGTCGAAGATCAGTTCGAGCCGGTGGCCGCCAACCTCCGCCTTCATCCCGTCGCTCGCGCTTCCGGAGGGCTCGCTGACGGGAACGGCGGTATCGGTCATCTCCTGCTCATAGGCCGGGCGCGTCGAGGGCCGCAAGCACGGGGTTGGGGGAGGGCGGTTTGATTGACATTCGTATAGACCCCTGCTAGCGCGCAGCGCTTGCCGCCATGCCATTGGCTGGCCTCTCCGACTTTTAAGGAAACAACATGGCCCGCGTTACCGTCGAAGATTGCGTCGACAAGGTTCCCAACCGGTTCGACCTGGTGCTGCTTTCGGCGCACCGTGCCCGCGAAATCTCGGGCGGCTCGGAGCTGACCGTCGATCGCGACCGCGACAAGAACCCCGTCGTCGCGCTGCGCGAAATCGCCGAACAGACGATCCGTCCGGTCGAGCTCAAGGATGCGCTCGTCGGCACGCTGCAGAAGGTCGTCGTCGACGATGACGACACGCCTGATGAAATCAGCTCGATCGCGCGTTCGGCAGAAGCGCTTCGCCTGACCGCCGCTGCTCCGCCGCGCAGCCCGGCCGGTGGCGGCGCCGACTTCGAATAAGCGAAGCGACAGCGATCGCCAAAGGGGGCCGCGGGAAACCGCGGCCCTTCCTGTTTTCAGGCTTGCAGTGCTGTCAGGGAAGCCGTTTCAGTTCGGCGATGCGGATCGCGCGCGAGGCGAGCAACGGTTCGATGATCACGCCGATGCGCTGTGCGCGGGGCGAACCGATCGTGACGTTGAACAGGCTGTTCGCGATCACATCGGCAATCTGGACCCCGTCGGAGCGGCGGCTGTCGGCGAGCGAGGCCTGGCCCCATCCGGCGAGGCCCGTCTGGATCGTTTCGCGCACGCCCGCGAGGATCGCGGGATCATAGCGTCCATCGTCGATCACAACGTCGGTACACACGCCGCCGGTTTCGGGAAGCCAGCTGCTCACCGCCAGATCGAGGAGGGCGGTGTAGAGCGCGAGGTCGCTTGGCAACTTGCCGTCGGAGAGCGGCGCCAGCGTCTCGCGCCTCGCGACCGCGACCCAGGCACGTCCACCGGCGCGGTCGAACAGCTCGAGCAGATAGGCACGCTCGGTGAGGCTGATCCGGCTGCCCTTGAGTTCGCCGCGCAAGCCGGTGACGGCGCGAAAGCGCGCGTGGATGGCCGCTGCGGCCTCCGATGACAGCATCACCGCCGCGAAAGTCATCGCCCCGGCGTTGAGGCCGCCGGACTCATCGCAATAGATGGTCATGGCGCGCGCGAACCCGTGCCGATCACTTCACTTTGCCGAAGAAGGCAACAGCGCGTGAGGTGCCGACGGGAATCGGGGTGCTCCAGAGCCAGCGGACATGAGTTACGTCGACAAGGTTGGCCGGGCGCGCTGCCGCGCCCGCGACCGGAACCGTGAGCATCTCGATTGCCCCGAAAGTCTTGCCGCCATCGACCGAGACGGTGAAATCTTTCAGATCGGACGTGCCGTCGAATACCAGTCCCTCGGGAATGGGATTGACGATCTTGACGTCGGCAGCGGGTGCCGCGCCGCCATTGGTGAAAATCAGCGTGATCCGTACCCGGTCACCCGGAACGACGACATCGGGCGACGTGTAGCTTTTGGCGGCGGGCTGGCCTGGGCTGGCGGACGTCTGCTTCTCGAGTTCGACCTTCGAGGTCAGCGTGCCCTGTGCTGCGGCAGGCTGTGGGCCCAGCAGGAGCGCGGCCGCAAGCAGCGCTGGTCCACAAAACCTCATACGTCTCTCCTCGAAGCCGTTTCCATCACGCCGGGCAGGGATAGCGTTTCCGCATCAGCCCGTCGAATGCCGAATAGATCGAGATCATTTTGCGCGACTGGGCGGGATAGCTGCGCAGATGCGCGAGCCACTGTTCCGGGGTGAGCGTGCCGCTTTCGGGTGGGCAGCTTGCCGTTTTGCGACCGGCCTTGCGGTCGGCATCGATCCGCGCCTTGTAGCGCCTGCCGGCGGCGATAACCTCGCCTTTCAGGCGTTGCGCTTCGGGTGTGGCAATGGCGAGCGGGCCCAGCCGCTCGAGCAGGCTCGCGCGCTGGAGAAAGGCGGCGACGCTCATGTCACCGGGCGCCATGCCGCACAGCAGGACACCCGCGCTGAGGGCGGCGATAGCAAATCCGGGCCGCATGTCCCTGCTGGTCATGCGGCCCGGAATCGCTTCAAATCACTGAACAAGGTCTGAATCAGACGCCTTGCGGGTTCGCGTCGCCGAAGGGGCGCGGCTTGCGCTTGATCTGTGGCAGGCCGCCGACGTGGCCCGATACGGGCGTCCCCGACCTGTCCTGATCATTCTCGCGGCCGATGTCTTCGCCCTTGATCGCGCGGCGCGCTTCCTCGCCCGACAGCGTCTCATATTCGAGCAGCGCGCCCGCGAGGAGGTGCAGCTCGTCGAGATGCTCGGTGAGCACCTTGCGCGCGGTCTTTTCGCCTTCCTCGACCAGTCGGCGGACCTCGGCATCGATCAGTTTGGCGGTCTCTTCGGACATGTTCTGCGCGCGCGACACGCTGTGGCCGAGGAACACCTCGTCCTGATTGTCGCGGTAGCGCAGCCAGCCGAGCTTTTCGGACATGCCATATTCCATCACCATCGCGCGCGCCGAGTCGGTCGCCTGCTGGATGTCGTTCGACGCGCCGGTGTTGAGCTCGTCCTTGCCATAGATGAGCTGCTCGGCGATGCGGCCGCCGAAGCAGAGCGCGAGACGCGCCTTCATCTGTTTCATATTCATCGAATAGCGGTCGCGTTCGGGCAGGTTCCACGTCACGCCCAGCGCACGGCCGCGCGGGATGATCGTGACCTTGTGCAGCGGATCATTGCCCTCGACATGGAGCGAGACGAGTGCATGGCCGGCTTCGTGATAGGCGGTCGCCTTCTTCTCGTCCTCGGTCATCACCATCGAGCGGCGCTCGGCGCCCATCATCACCTTGTCCTTGGCTTCCTCGAACTCGTTCGAGGCGATCAGGCGCTTGCCCTTGCGCGCCGCGAGCAGCGCCGCCTCGTTCGCGAGGTTCGCAAGGTCGGCGCCCGAGAAGCCCGGCGTGCCGCGTGCGATCCGGCGGAGGTCGACGTCGGGGGCAAGCGGCTTCTTGCGGGTGTGGACCTCAAGTATCTTCTGGCGTCCCTCGATGTCGGGGCGCGGCACGACGACCTGGCGGTCGAAGCGGCCCGGGCGGAGCAGGGCGGGGTCGAGCACGTCGGGGCGGTTGGTTGCCGCGACGATGATGATGCCTTCGTTCGCCTCGAACCCGTCCATCTCGACCAGGAGTTGGTTCAGCGTCTGCTCGCGCTCGTCATTGCCGTTGCCGAGCCCGGCGCCGCGGTGGCGGCCGACGGCGTCGATTTCGTCGATGAAGACGATGCACGGCGCGTTGCGCTTCGCCTGCTCGAACATGTCGCGGACGCGGCTGGCGCCGACACCGACGAACATCTCGACGAAGTCCGAACCCGAAATGGTGAAGAAGGGAACGCCCGCCTCACCCGCGATCGCGCGGGCGAGCAGCGTCTTGCCGGTACCGGGCGAGCCGACGAGCAGCGCGCCCTTCGGGATCTGGCCGCCGAGCTTCGAGAATTTGCTGGGGTCTTTCAGGAATTCGACGATCTCCTGCAGTTCCTCGCGCGCCTCGTCGATGCCTGCGACATCGTCGAAGGTCACGCGGCCCTGTTTTTCGGTGAGCATCTTGGCGCGGCTCTTGCCGAAGCCCATTGCGCCCGAACCATTATTCTTCTGCACCTGGCGGAACACGAAGAAGGCAATGCCCAGAATCAGCAGGAAGGGCAGCGACTGGACGAGCAGATACATCCAGAAATTGGGAACCTCGGTCGGTTTGCCGTCATATTTGACATTATTGTCGTTGAGCATCTTCAGGAGATCGGGGTCGCGGACGATATTCGCGGTGAAGCTTTCGCCATTGTCGAGCTTGCCGGTTACGCGATCCTCGGACAGCACGACCTCCTTGACCGCGCCTTCCTGAACCTTCTGCCGGAACTCGGAATAGGCGAGGGGGGCTCCGGTCGGCTGCGTCGCGCCGCCGAACATCGAGGCGACGAGGAGCATAGCGAGCAGGATGCCGCTCCAGATCATCACGCTCTTCATCCAGGGATTGCCCTGCGGTTCCTTGTCGTCCTGCATCGGAAACTTTCCAAACTTCGCGCACGTTCGCGCTTCAATCCCGATAATGTAGGATAATTGGGTTAAATGACAATGAGCCAGATTGTCCTATTTTCGGGCTTTTCGGCGCGGTGCGGCGGAAATGCGCCAGATCGTGCCCTGAAGTCCCGGCACGGCGTCGATCAGCAGCGCGCCGACCATCGCGCGGCGGCCGCCCTTCATCGCCGCGATCACCCCGTCGAGCGAGGCGCCGCGCAGGCGAAGCTGACCGTCGTTCGCGCGCAGGCGCTGGGTGACGACGCGGCGGAAAATCTCGGCCGGATAGCCCTCGTCGCGAATGACCGCGATGTCCGAGGCGTCGGGCCAGTTCGCGATCAGCCGCTCGACCGCCCAGTCGATCGCCTCGTCGGCCTCGGCGAGCCAGCCCGCCGAACGCGCCGCCGCCTCGACGTCGATCGCGGTCTGCGAGGCGAGGGCGTGGCGCAGCCGCGCGCGGTCGAAACGATCGTCGCTGTTCGACGGATCGTCGACGAACGGAATATCGTGATCGAGCGCGATGCGCAGCAGTTCGGCGCGGCGCCACGCGAGCAGCGGGCGCAGCACGAGCCGGTAGCGCGCGCGGATCGCGGCGAGGCCGCCGACCCCGCTGCTGCGGTTGAGGCGCATGACGATCGTTTCGAGCTGGTCGTCGGCATGATGCGCGGTGAGCAGGTGCGCCAGCCCGTTCGCCGCGCGCCAGTCCTCCATAAGTCGATAGCGTTCGGTGCGCGCCGCGGCCTGCAGCGAACCGCGAAGCGGAACGGGGGGCATCAATGTCGCGTGCGGGATATGCTCGCGCGCGCAGAAGCCCGCGACCATGCGCGCTTCCTCCGCCGATTCCTTGCGCAGGCCATGGTCGACGGTGACCGCCCGGACCTGTCCGGGCAGCAGCGTCGCCATGAGCCAAAGGAGGGCCATGCTGTCGGGGCCGCCCGACACCGCGACGCCATAGTGGAGGCGCTGCCAGTCGGGGCCGGCGAGCGCGGCAAGATCGCGGCCGAGACGCTCGACCGCGTCGCCGCTGTCAACAGCCTGCTTTTGCTTTTGCGGCGGCTGCATCGGTGCGGACATCCTGCGGCGCTTTTGCCCCATAGACTTCGTCGAGTTCGCGGAACGCCTTGCAAGCGTCGGCCTTGCGTCCAAGCTTGTCGAGCGCCACCCCCATGTACATCAGGCTGTGCGGGGCGCGCGGGCCATCGGGGCGGTCCTTGTAATTGTTGTAGAAGGCCACCGCGGCGAGGCTGGGCTTGCCATCGTCGAGATAGGCGCGGCCGAGCAGGTTCTGCGCATAGCTCGCCTGGTTGCTTTTCGGCCATTTGGTGACGACGGTCTTGAGCTGGGCCTGCGCCTCCGGATAGAGTTTCGCCGACCAGAGGCGGAAGCCGTAATCATAGGCGTCCTGCTGCTCGTTGCCCGATGACGGGATTTCGACCTTCTTCACGAGCGCGAGGCGTGCCGCGTCGGGCTTTCCAGTGCTGGCGGCTGGCGGCGTCGCGGGTTTTTTCGGTGGCGTGGCTGTCGCCACCGGGGTTGGCGTCGGCGCGACCGGCTTGGGCGCGAGGGCGACCGGCAGGCTGGCAGGCGTCACGGCGGGCTCTCCGGCAGCGGCGGGGGGCACACGCTTGTCCATTTCGGCCTTGTAGGCAGCGAACTGTTTCTCGAGCTCGCGGAGATGGAAGGCATTTTGCTCGGTCTGGCCGGTGAGCGCCTGAAGCTGCGATTCGAGAGCATCGACGCGCGCGGTGAGGTCGGCGACCGGCGAATTGCTTTTCACCACCTGGCCCGGCGTCGCCTCGGGTGCGATCTCGCCTTCGAAGAAGGTCGGGGCGCCGCCCGGGAACACTTGCCGCTGAACCGCGCGCATTTCCTTTTCGAGCTTGTCGACGCGTTTCGCGACCGTCGCGTCCTGCGCCAGCGCGGCGGGTGCCGCCACGGCGATCGCGATCGCGGCCGCGCCGGCAAGGGTGATGTGATGCTTCGTCATGTGCCAATTGGCCCCCAAGAGATATTAACTATTCTGCGGGTCCATCCATAACGCCGCAAAGCGCGGGCGCGCAAACCCATTTCGGCGCGACGCCGCGCGTTGTCGCCGGAACGAGGCGAGACAGCGCGCGGTCAGCCCCTGGTCTTGGGCGCCGCGGCGGGCACCGCCGGGCTGCCTTCGGCGCGCGCGACGAGGTCGGCCGGCTTCAGCGAAATGCCCTTCACCAGCGTGTCGGCGGGGCCGATCGGGCCGACGTCGCGGCCGCCGACGGTGACCTTGAGCGCCTGCGGGATGCTGGTGCGCAGCGTGAACTGCTCGATATAGGCGGGCGGCACTTCATAGGTTTCGCCAGCGTCGAGCGTCCGCCAATTCTCGGTCTTGCCCTTGGCATCGTCGAAGCCGATCCAGACCTCGGAAATGCCGGTCAGCACGACGGGTGCGTTGGCCGCGATCGTCGCCCCGGCCTTTGCCGGGGCGGGTGCCGCGACCTTCGTTGCGGGGGCTTCCGAAGCGTCGGCAGCCTGGTTTTGTGCAGCGACCAGCGCCTCGTCGGGTTCGACCGACAGGAAGCGCCAAACGCCATAGGCCGACACGAGGATGAGCGCGACGATCACCAGCGTCCACGTCAGGCGCGCGGTTGGCAGGCGGGCGGGATCGGTGGGTTCATAGGCTTCGTAGAGCGGACGCGAACCATAGGCGTCTTCTTCCAGCTCGCGGCGGATGCCGGCGCCGATCTCGGCCTCGGGCAGGTCGACCGCGCGGGCGTAGGCGCGCGCGAATCCGGTCACATAGGTGCGGCCGGGAAGTTCGGTGAAGTCGGACTTTTCGATGGCTTCGAGATGGCGCTGCGTGATGCGCGTGCGCGTCGCGACGTCGGCGAGCGACAGGCCCGCCTTCTCGCGCGCGAGGCGGAGCTTGTCGCCGGTGCGCGTGATCGCCAGTTCGCCCTGCGCGGCGACCTCTTCATCTGCCATTACTGTCTCCGTGCCGGTCGTTTGCAACCCGTATCGACCGTGTGGCAACGTTCATCGCATTGACGATGCGCGAAAGTCAAATGAAGTTCGGCGAACGAACGGCTGAAAAGACGCCGATTTGAGTTTGTCGGAAAAGGCGGCGAGGTCCCCGGCGCGGCAGGGCGGAGCGCGGGGATGTTTCGGGGCAGAAGGCCGTCATGCAAGCCGAGCCGCGACCGCTTTTATCCATTGGATGAAAGAGCGGGACGAAGGCTGACACAGCGGGATGATTTAGGAATGGCCTTTTTGAAGGCAGTGTCGGCTTCGGGGTGGGGAGCGGTCGCCCCAAGCTCGTCATGCTGAACTTGTTTCAGCATCCATGACCGGGCCTTGCATCCGGCGCCGCGTCCAAGGAAACGGCAGACCATGGACCCTGAAA
>JAESGH010000143.1_pt1 | contig 115571 bp, 93 predicted proteins | sample 9269641 | NCBI WGS metagenome assembly JAESGH01 (sample SAMN14515345, study PRJNA621665) | algae metagenome | isolation source: Phormidium tanganyikae FI6-MK23 and co-occurring heterotrophs from granitic... | place: USA: Fort Irwin, California | collected 1998-05-24 | reverse complement strand
CATTCGACCGAAGCATCAACAGGACTAAACCACCGCCCTGTCGACCGGCGCCATTCTACACGCCAGATCCAGCTTTGCAAGCCCTTCATTCAACTTAACTTATTGATTAACAAGCAGTTTTTGAAGCACTTCATCGCTGAAGTGGCGCGCATTCTACCGCCAGCAGAATGCGCGTCAAGCTTATATTTCAATTTTATTGCTTTTCCAGCGCCTCGCGCAGGCCACTGCGTCTCGCCACGCGCCGCTGCACAGCCTGCTCGAAGATGCCCGCTCGGCTTTCGACCAGGCTGAACCAGTGACGAGCCCGTGTGATGCCGGTGTAGACCAGCTCCTTGGTCAACACCGGATTGAGGCTGTCGGGCAGGATCAGCGCGCAATGGGCGAACTCCGAGCCCTGCGACTTGTGCACGGTCATGGCGAACACGGTCTCCACCGCACTCAGACGGCTGGGCAGGATATGTCGCAAGGCGCCGCTGCCGTCGTTGCGCGGGAATACCACTCGTAACACCTCGCGCACAGGTGCACCTGGAGACTCCGGCGGTTCCGGCAGACGCAGCGCGATGCCGATATCGCCGTTCATCAGCCCCAGGCTGTAGTCGTTGCGCGTCACTAGCACGGGCCGACCTTCATACCAGCCATGCGACTGCTCAAGCAGGCCCCGCTTTACCAGCGCTTCGGCAATACGTTCGTTGAGCGCTTCGACGCCCCATGTACCTTGACGAACCGCACAGAGCAACTGGAACTGATCGAACGCTGCCAGGACGCGACCGGCCCAACGATCCCAGGCCTGGGAGTCGGTATCTGGAGCAGGACGCTCCGCCTGCATCATCTGCAGATAATGCGCATACCCCTGCGGACGAGGCTCGCCGCCGCCCTGCCCCTCTATTAATAGTCGCTCTAGCGCACGATCCTGCTCACCTGACAAACGCAACACGTACAAATCATGTGCACCGGTTGCCAGAGTCGCGCGGGCCGACTGCGCATCGCCCAGGTTCACCGCACGCGCCAGACGCCCGATACCCGAGCCACTGCCGAAACGACGCGAGTGACGCAGCATGACGATATGTTGCGCCAACGCCCTGTCACCGCGCACCAGCGCCGGGTCCTCGAGCTGCTCGCCGGTCTGGCTTTCCAGCCAGGTACGCGTCGCCTCGCTGTAACCACCGCTTTCCGCCTCCCGGCACAGGTCGCCCAGCACCGCACCGGCCTCCACCGACGCGAGCTGGTCCTTGTCGCCCAGCAGAATCAGACGCGCATGCGCCGGCAACGCGCCCAGCAGGCTGGCCATCATTTCCAGGTCGATCATCGAGGCTTCGTCGACCACCAGCACATCGAGTGGCAAGGGGTTGGCGGCATCGTGACGGAAATGACGGCTGCCAGGACGACTGCCCAGCAGGCGATGCAGCGTCGTCACCAGGGTTGGAATCTGCTCCCGCACTCGCTCATCCAGCGCCAGGGTCTGCACCTGCGCGCCGATGGATTCGGTCAGCCGCGCGGCTGCTTTGCCGGTGGGCGCTGCCAGGCTCAGGCGCAGCGGCTCGCCAGTGGCCATGGCCGCCTCCTGCAATAGCGCCAGCAGGCGCACCACTGTGGTTGTCTTACCGGTTCCCGGCCCGCCGGTGATCAGGGTGAAGCGCCCCTGAGCGGCCATGGCACAGGCCAGCTTCTGCCAGTCGGTGAGGCGCTGGCCGTCCACCGCCAGCGGTTCGGGAAAGAGTGAGGCCAGGCGTACGGCCAGATCGCTAGGCGCCGCAGCGCTCGCCTGCAATCGCCGAGCGATATCGCCAGCCACCTGACGTTCATAGTTCCAGTAACGGCGCATATAAAGGCAGGCGCCGCTGAGCACCAGCGGCGCCCCTTCGGACTCCAGCAGCGAGCTGCCAGCACAGGCCGCCAGCCACGACTCCAGACTGAGCCCGGCCAGCACCTGCGACGGCAGGATCATCGCTTCTTGCGCATCTTCGCCTTCCGGTGGCAGAGACAGGGTGAAATCCGGATTGGCCAGCGTGGCCGCCAGGTCCAGGCAGACATGCCCTTGACCCAGCTGGTGACTGGCCAGCGCGGCGCCGAGCAGGAGCAGCGGTGAAGCCTGCGGATCCAGTTCGGCGAACAACTGCGCCAACGCCCGATCCAGCTCGCGCAGCCAGCCACGCTCGCTCCAGGTAGAAAGCAGGACAAAGAGTTCGGCGCGGTCACGCAGCGCCAGCGCAAGCATCGTACTCATGCCGCGCCCTCCACTGCTTCGCCCATAAACAACGCGTCCAGCCGCTCGATCAGCCCACGAGGCGGCCGGGCCAGGTAGGCGCCCTGCTGCGGTGCGCGCAGAAACACATAGAGCGCCCCCCCCACATGCCGGTCGTAGTCGTAATCCGGCAGGCGCAGACGCAACTGCCGATGCAGGGCCAACACGTAGAGCACGTATTGCAGGTCATAGCGGTGACTGGCGATGGCCGTCTCCATCGCCTCACGGGTATAGGCTCTGTCGTCGCTGCCGAGCCAGTTGGATTTGTAATCCGCCACGTAGTAACGCCCCTGATGCTCGAATACCAGATCGATAAAGCCCTTAAACATACCGTTGAGGGTGTCAGCCCGCAGCGGCTGCCTGGCGATACCTGGCAACTCGCACTGCTGCACCCACTGATCCAGCAGCCTGACATCTACCCCACGCGCTTCGAACCAGAACTCCAGCTCGGGCTGATACTGCATCAGTTGCGCCAGCACCACGCTATCCGCACCCGCCAGTGGGAGCGGCTGGCTCAGCAGCGCCAGCAGCCAGTCCTGCAGCGGATCGATCCAGCTTTCCAGACCACGCCGCTGGCAGCGCCTGGCCAGCGCCTCGCGCAGCCTCAGTGGGTCCTGCGCAAGGGTCGCGAAACCTTCCTGCGCCGCCATTTCCAGGATGCCGTGCAGGAAGGTGCCGGGGTTTGGCCCGCGCGGGAAGCGATGCAGGCCCTGAGCGGATGCCGGCAGCGGCGCCAGCGCCAGCAACGTATCCTCATCATCGATGGCGTTCTGCATCGCCGGGCTGTCGGGCGCGGCGTCTTCGTGACGGCTGACCTGACTGGGGGCGTCCTCGTCCAGACGCAGTGCACTGTAGGAGGCAATCCACCAATGTTCGGCGGCGCGTCGTATCGGCGTGCGCCAGTGCGGCTCGAACTGCCCTTCTTCGATCATGCGATAACGCTGCTCACTGGCCGGCGGCACAGGCGACACCGCGCTATCGAGTCCGCTGGCGAACGGCGCGAGCCAGTTGGCAAGCTCGCCGCTGGCCGCCAGAGGCAATCCGCCCCCGAGCAGGTAGCCCAGCGCCGATTCATGCAGGCGCGACTTCTTGCCGTTGCCGATCTTCAGATCCGACACGCCCAGCCAGCAGGCATGGCGGGCACGGGTCAGCGCCACATAGAGCAGCCGCAGGTCTTCACCCAGACGCTCACGCTCGGCGCGCTCCAGGCTGTCTTCATCGGCCTTGAGTACCAACCGTCGGCGCTCGCCGTCGTGGATTTGCAGCGGCTTCTTGTCATCCACCGGGCGGAAGGCGCAGATGAACGGCAGGAACACCAAGGGGTACTCCAGCCCCTTGGATTTGTGGATGGTCACCACGCGCACCAGCGCCTCGTCGCTCTCCAGGCGTAGCACCTGCTCGTCGGCCGCCAGCCCCTCGCCGGCCAGCAGTTCGCTCAAGTGCCGAATCAGCGCCAGCTCGCCATCGAGTTCAGCGGCGGCCTGCTGCAGCAGTTCGGCCAGATGCAATAGATTGGTCAGTACTCGCTCGCCATCGTCACGCCCCATCAGCCGTTGCGGCAGCTCGAAGTCCTGCAGTAGCTGGCGCAGCATCGGCAGCACGCCCTGGCGCTGCCAGCGCTGACGGTAGTCGCGGAACTGCATGACGCGGCGCTCCCAGGTGCGCTCGTCGAGGTTGAGCTGCTCCAGCTGGGCCAACTCCAGCCCCAGCGTCGCGCTGGCCAACGCCGCACGCAGCGGGCGATCCTGATCCGGCTCGGCGCAGGCGCGCAGCCACAGCAGCAGGTCGCGTGCCTCCTGGGCGGCGAACACCGAATCCTTGTCGGAAAGATACACACTGCGTACGCCGCGTACGGCCAGCTCGCCGCGAATGGCCTGCGCCTCGTTGAAATCGCGCACCAACACGGCGATATCGCTGGGCCGCAGAGTATTCAGCACCTCGTCCTTGAGGAAACCTGCCTGCCCACGCTGGCCCAGATCCAGCAGACGTACGATCTCGCTGGCCGCACCGGCCGACATGGCATCCAGATAGGCGCCCTTGGCAACCGGCTCGTCGCTCGCCAATTGCCACACCGTCAGGGCTGGTTGCGCCTGGCCGTCGACACTCCAGACCTCGCGTCGACCTTGCGCGCCCACCTCGTTGAAAGGCAGATCGTCACGCAGCAGGAACGCCCCCTCGCCGCCGTCACGCTGCTCGGCCCGCAGGAACACGCCATTGACGGCATCGACCATGGCCTGGCTGGAACGGAAGTTCTTCTCCAGGTTGTAGTGCCGACCCAACGTCGCCCGGCGCGCGCGCAGGTAGGTATGAATGTCGGCGCCACGGAAGGAATAGATGGCCTGCTTGGGGTCGCCGATCATGAACAGGCCGCAGTCGCCGCGGTTGGCCTCGACCTCGTAGAGCGTATCGAAGATGCGGTACTGCAGCGGATCGGTATCCTGGAATTCGTCGATCATCGCCACCGGGAACTGGCGGCGAATCACTTCGGCCAGGCGCACTCCGTTGCTGCCCTGCAGGGCAGCGTCCAGGCGCACAAGCATGTCATCGAAGCCCATCTCCGCGCGCTGGCGTTTCTCCCAATCGAAGCGCTGGCGAACCCAGGCCGCCGCGTGGCGCAAAGCCGCATCAGCGGGATCAGGCAGCGCATCGAGTTGCGCCTTGAGCAGAGCCATGGCCTCCAATGCCGGATGAGCAGGCGCCTCGCCCTTCCAGGCTTCGGCCAGGCCATCGGGGGTCAGGCGGGTGAAACCGGTGCCCAGGTCGAGGCGCGGTTCTTCGCTACCGGCCCACTCGCGCAACTTGGCCAGCCAGGGATTGTAGAAGCGCGCCTGGATTTTCTTGCCGTCCACCTGCTTGGCCGCCACAGCAGCATCCAGCAGCAGCTGCAGCTCATCGGCCCAGCTCAGCCAGGGCGCCTTGAGCTCGGCAAGTGCCTGCTCGCGCTGCTGCAGCGCGTTATCGAGCAGCTCGCCCAGCGACTGCGTCGTCCCTTCACCCTCCTCGCCCAGCAGAGGACGTAGCCTGGCGCCGAGACCATCAGGAGTCCCCCACACGCTTGCGACCCATTGCAACGCAGCGCCCTGTAGCGGATAGCCGTGCTGCCGCCAGTAATCGCGTACCACTTCGGCCAGCAGCTCGCTGTGATCGGTCTCCAGGGTCTGGCTGAACAGGCTGCCGCTGTCGAAGGCATGCTCGCGCAGCATGCGCTGACACCAGCCGTGGATGGTGGATACGGCCGCCTCGTCCATCCACTGCGCCGCCAGCTCCAGGCGGCGGGCGCACTCGTCCCATTGCGTCTGGGTGAAATCACCGCGCAACTCGCGCAGCAGGTCATCTCCCTGGGCATCGCCCCGGAATACGGTCGCGGCCTCGACCAGGCGCGCGCGAATCCGATCGCGCAGTTCGCGCGTCGCGGCATCGGTGAAGGTCACTACCAGAATCTGTGGCGGCAACAGAGGCTCGCGGAATGCAGCGTCGTCGCCATGGCCGAGGATCAGTCGCAGGTAGAGCGCGGAAATGGTGAACGTCTTGCCCGTTCCAGCACTGGCCTCGATCAGACGGCTGCCATGCAGGGGAAACGTCAGGGCCAAAGGGCGCTGTTGATTCATGCTGCGTCCTCCTCGAGCGCCTGGGGGTTGCTATCAAGCAGCGGCTGGTAGAGCCGTTCACTCCATGCCGGAAACTGGCCATCGGCGGTGAGTGCGGCATAGTCCGGGAACTGCCTCGCCAGGCTGGCGCTACCCTGGACTTCACCGGAGAGGTTGTAGCCTCCCTCGTAGACGCTGCGAGCCTTGTCCTCGTTGTTGTCCTGCAACCAGGCCAGCGAGGTTTTCAGGGCGACCGGCAGAGGCGTCTGCATGCCGGCGTTCCAGGCTTCCAGCCAAGTGGTCAGTACGCTGGCTGCGTGCTCCGTAGGTAGGGGTTCGAAGGCCAGGCTGCGATCCTCGCCGACCAGCAGCGTGGTCAGCGGCACGCCGCAGGCCGCGGCGATGACGTGCAGCACGTAGGGGCGCATAAGGCGATGCCACTTCCAACTCTTGTCCTTATGCAACGCACCCGGCAGCAGTTCCAGGCGCGCCAGGCTGCCGTCGGCCTTCTGCCGCAGCCCGGCGAGCCAGCCGTCGAGCTGCACACCGGCTGCGGCGAAAGTCAGGCGCTGCGGTGATTCCAGCAGGGTCGGCCAACACAGGCAAAGCCCCTGGTAGCGCTGCACCTGCGCCGGCAGCGGCTCCAGCAGGGCGCTGCGGTACTGCTCGCCGAAACCGGCCAGTGGCAGCACGCCGCTACGCTGCATACGGTCGGCTGCCGACCTCAGCGCATCGTCGCTGTCGCCCTCGCCTGCTACCGCCGCCTTGAGCAAGATCTCCTGCAACTGGTAACGCTGCAGTCCGTCGAGGGCGAATGGCTCGCTGTCGAGCTGCGCCTGCTCTTCTTCGTCGAGATACACCTTGAGGCGGCGAGTGAAGAAGCACTTCACCGGATCGCGCAGGAACGACTGCAACAGTTCGGGCGTAAGCTGCAGCCCCTCCTCCCAGGCCGGCAAGGGCGCAGCACTTTCGTGGGTCGAGACCTGGCCATGCAGGGCTGCCCACTCGTGGGCATAACTGAACAGCTGCCCCTCGCCATCGAAGTAGCGGCGACTGAAGGGTTGCAAGGGGTGCTCGGTGGTCAGCCCGTGCAGCAGGTCGCCGCCACCGACCAGCGTCCAGGCGCTGGCAAGATGGTCACGCAATTGGCCGACCAGCACGGACGGCGGTCGCTCGCTGTTGTCGCGAATGCTGCGCCCCATCCAGCTGATATAGAGGCGATCACGCGCCGCCAGCAGCGCTTCCAGCAGCAGATAGCGGTCATCCTCGCGGCGCGAGCGGTCACCGGGGCGGTAATCGCCTGCCATCAGGTCGAAATCCAGCGGCGCCTGGCTGCGCGGATAGTCCCCATCGTTCATGCCCAGCAGGCAGACCTGACGGAACGGAATCGCGCGCATCGGCATCAGGGTGCAGAAGTTCACCGCACCGGCGAGAAAACGCTGGCTCAGCCGTCCCTGGTCGAGCCCGTCAAGCCAGGCTTCGCGCACCACCGGTAGGGTCAGCGCTTCGCCCAGCGTCGCGGCCTCGCAGAGCGCCAGCCAGGCATCCAGCGCATCGAGCAGCTGGGTCGTCAGTACTTCTTCACGGTCGCTCTGCGGCTGAAAGAAGTCGTCGAGCAAACCGCGCAGGCGTTCGCCCCATTGCACGGGTGTGGCCGGCTCGCGCAATTGCTGCAGGTGCCGGTCAAGGCTTTCCAGCAGCCGCGTCACCGGGCCGATCAGCGCGGCATCGAGCCCGCCGATCTCGTCGTACGGCTCAATGCCGGCGAAGGCGTCGCCCGTACCCACCGCGTAGCCCAGCAGCATGCGCCGCAGGCCGAAGCGCCAGGTGTTCTGCTCCAGATTCTCGCCCAGGCCCAGCGACTGCCGCTGGCTCGAATCCAGCCCCCAGCGCACACCGGCGCCTTCCAGCCAGCGGCGCAGGGTGGGTAACTGCTCCTCGGCGATGGCGAAGCGCTGACGCAGCGCGGCGACATCCAGCAGATCGAGAATCTCGCTGACGCTGAAGCGGCTGTCCGGCAGGCGCAACAAATGCTCCAGTGCGATGACCATCGGCTCCTTGCCGCGCAGCCCCTGGTCGGCCAGGGTGAAGGGAATGAAGCGCGGATCGTCGCTGGCGAACTGGCCGAACACGGCCTGGATATGCGGTGCGTAGGCGTTGACGTCGGGCACCATGACGATGATGTCGCGCGGCCGCAGCGTGGCGTCCTCGCTGAAACAGGCGAGCAGCTGATCGTGCAGCACCTCCACCTCGCGTTGAGCGCTGTGGGCGATATGAAAGCGCAGCGAATGATCTTTGGCGGGGTCGACCGGAGACCAGGTGCTGCGTGTTTCCGCCAGCGGGCGCAGGTCGAGGATGTCATTCTGGAGTTGGCCGAGCAGGTTGTCCTCACTGGCCGGGCTGAACAGGTCGATACGGTCGAACTGCTCGCGGTAACGCTGCGGCTCGTCGTACTGATCCAGCAGGTTGATGTAGTCGCGCCCCTGTTTGCCCCAGGCTGCCAGCAGCGGCTGCCAGTGCTGGTGCATGTCCTCCTGTTCGAACAGACCGATCTGCGCGCCCGGCCTGCCCTTGCGCAGCTGGCGACGGTACTCGTGGCGCAGCAGGTCCTTGTCCTCGACGATATCGCCCCAATGATGCTGACAGGGGTTGTGCACGTAGAGCATGACCTGGCTGAAGCGCGCCATGGCCGCCAGCGCCTCCAGCACCTGGGCCGGCAACGAAGAGATGCCGAAAACGGTGATGCGTCGCGGCAGGCCGGCTGGCGGCGCGTCCAGCTCGGCCAGACGGGCGACGAAGCGTGGATGCACGCCGGCGCGACTTTCGGCCAGATGCTGCTCGCCAACGTCCGCCAGCAAGGCGCGCCACAGCGCGGGTTGCCAGCCTGAGTCGCCCTCCAGTGGCCGCTCGCCGCCGCGCGAGGTGCGCAGGCGATCCTGCCCGGCGGCCCAGTCGGCCAGCCAGTCGGCGCGGTAGACCTGATACTGGTCGAACAGATCGGCCAGACGCTCGGCCAGTTGGTGGCGCTTGCGCAGGTCCTGATCATCGGCGAGAAAGCGGCGCAAGGGCGCAAACGCCTCCTCGGCCAGCAGGCCCGGCAACAGGCGCATCAGGCGCCAGGTCAGCGGCGCCTTATCCAGGGGCGACTGCTGTGGAATCGCGTCCTTGCCTAAGACGTTGCGGTACGCCTGCCAGAGAAAGCGCGCCGGCAGGTCAACGTCCAGCGCCGCCGCGATGCCACAGCCGTCACGCTCGGCCAACGCCAGCTTGAGCCACTGGGCGATGCCGTTGCTCTGCACCAGCAGTACCTCATTCTCCAGCGGCCGCAATGGATAGCGCCGCATCCACTGCACCGCCAGCGCACGCAGCTCTTCGAGGTGATTGCCGTGAATGACGATAAGGCCGGGGGACAGCTCCGGGCTGGCGGGCATCGACTGACTCCTGTCGAAAATCGAAGCGCAAGTTTGCCAGCATTTGGCGACAAGGTGCGTCATCAACGGCTATGTCACAAACGACCTGAAGCATTTGAGACCGACCCAAAACGAAAAGGCCGGTCAACGACCGGCCTTGGTGGTAAAGACAGCTGCAGGCGTCAATCAACCATGAGTTTGTCGCGATTCTTATCCAGAGTCGCCTCACCGATACCTTTGACCTCAAGCAACTCGTCAACCGAAGCGAAGTTACCGTGAGCCTCACGATAAGCCACGATCGCCTGCGCCTTGGTTGCTCCGATACCCGCCAACTCGCGCTGGAGAGTCTCGGCATCAGCGGTATTCAGATTAACGGTGACCGCCTGGGCAACCTGCACAGAGGCCGGCTTGGCTGGTTCGGTCTTCGAGGTTTCTACTGCCGAAGCAGCGAGGGAGAGGGAGGTGAGAACGGCGAATAGCACGGAGGAAAGGTAGATTTTCATCATTTTAACGTTCCTTGTAAGTGAGTAAGACGAGCACGTTAGGCTCGATCTTCAACCTAGACGCTATTTCCTCACTGTCAAATCGTAGTGGGCAGCTCCAGCTTTTCTAATCTGAACATGCGGATGGATGACTGGAGCGAGCTGATGGCGGCACAGTCCGCTTGAGCGTGTTCGAGTCCAATGGGCACACCCTCGATGCTCTGGAGCTCATCGCTCCAGCACTTGGTACCGCACGCCAAAAATGAGTTTCCATCCAGCTCAAAACCCTCAAGTCCTCGCTCACGTGGCCTACTCGCCGATTTCATTATCAATACCAGCCGAAACGGGGGCGGCGGTGATTCGACTCCTGCCGCCCCTCATCTCTTTACGCATTGAAGCCCGCATCCACTGTGATTACAGACCCAGTCATGAAGCTGGCGGCCGGACTCGCCAGGAAGGTGACGGCGGCGGCGATATCAGCTGGCGTGCCATAGCGTCCCAGTGCGGTGAACTGTCGATTGATGTCCGCCCAGGGGCCATTCGCCGGATTCTGATCGGTGTCGATCGGCCCAGGTTGTACCAGGTTGACAGTGATCCCCTGTGGGCCAAGATCGCGGGCAAGCCCTCGCGTCAATGCCAGCATTGCGGACTTCGTCATCGAGTACACGGTCAACCCGGGAAAAGGCACGCGTTCGGCAACGCAGGAGCCAATAGTGATGATGCGCGCGCCCCGCTTCAGATGAGGCAGGGCTGCCTGGGAAGCGAGCACGGCGGCTCGTGTGTTGACGTGTAGCAGCGCATCGATGTCTTCGAGACTCATCTCCGCGAAAGTACCGTCTCTGGAGATGCCCACGTTGTTGACAAGAATATCCAGCCCACCAAGACCGCCGATCGTCTCCTCGATCGACCGCCGTACCGCAGCAGGGTCCGCACTGTCGGCTCGAATGGCGACGGCACGCCGACCTTTGGCTTCGATCATGCGAACCACTTCGGCGGCACGTTCCGGCGAGTTCAAAAAGGTGATCGCGACATCGGCGCCTCTGTCAGCCAGCGCGAGAGCAATACCTGCACCGATCCCGCGCGAGGCCCCCGTCACCAAGGCGCGCTTGCCCTGCAACTCCGCTGCTCGTGCAGCGCCATTCTGCTCTCCGGCAATATCGGTTTGTTTCGCAGCCGCAGCTAAGCTGGGGAGCGTGGCGGCGGCAACGCCTGCTGCTGCCGTCATCAACATGCTGCGTCTACTGATACTGGTCAGGGGGATCTCGCTCATGAAAGTCTCCTCGCTTGTGGTCGTTTCGTCGGTTGATCGTCTGTTGCCGAATAGGGGCGCAAGATAGGGTCGTTATCGAACTGCTGCCGCACGCTCCAAGCACAGGGCGTTCGGGACCAGCTGTCTTTGCCCTGTCACGGCGGCACGCTCGACCGCTGCGATCAGTTGACTGCTGTGCAATGCGTGGGCGAAACCTGGGGTGTGGTACGTGCCCGTCCTGAGGTCGCGTGCAAGACTTGCGTAAACCTCGCCCACATTGATTGCTGCGCCGGCCCAAAACTCGTCGGCCGTCGGGCTGTTCCCCGTTGCGACGGGGCGGTCGGGCAATGCAAACGGCACACTTGCCGAGAGAGTCAGGTCCCCAACCTGGACGCCTGCCAGGTGATGGCCGCGCAGCATGAGCGTGCCTTTCGCTCCGCGGACCTCCATCACGAACTGCGGGTCGTTTTCAATGCCTGCGAGGACCTGCACGGACACCGAAGCGCCCTGGCTCGTTTCGGCGATCAGGTCCAGGTGATCGGCAATTTCACGGAGAGATGTTTCGCCGGTATCGACCACACTGACGGTCGGCCAGATGAGTTTTGTCCGCGCATCGACCTCAGTGATGGGGCCCAGCACGGCCTCGACCACGTCGAGCACGTGCGCGACCGTGATGGTCAGAAAGCTCGCCCCGGATGCGGCCTTGTTGAAATAGTCGTAGTTGCTAAGCGTGGTCGGGCCGTAGCCGAATGTGGTGGCTTTCACGTCCGCCGAGAGCAATGTTCCGAGCTTGCCCGACGCGATAATCTCGATGGCGCGCCTTACAGAAGGGTTCAACCGCCCCTGTAGTCCGATCGCGGTATGCAGCGATCCCGTGGCAGCGGCCATTTCTTCAGTCTCCACCAGCGTCGCGCCCAGCGGGGCTTCGCAGTACACGGCTTTGCCAGCCTTCAGAGCTGCCAGAACCAGGTACCTATGCGCCGGCACTTTCACCGCAACGGTGACAATATCGATGCTGTCGTCGCAGATGAGATCGTACGGGTTCGCGTACCAGCGTTCGGCACCGAAGGCATTGGCGGCCGCCTTGGCACTTTCTTCCTTGCGGGTAGCGACAGCCGCAAGTTTCAGTCCTGGTTGCGCCTGGATGGCGGGAATGTGGGAAGCGCCGGCCCAACTGGCCCGAATATCAGCGCCGATGATGCCGATGCGCAGAGGCATGTTTGTCATGGCATGTTCCTTCCTGTGAGAAGAGGGATGGAGACGTGAGCGGTACACGTCGGCGCACGTTGATGTACGCAGCTGCTTGCTCGATGGAAATGACGTTACGCCGACGATTGATCTTGAAAAAGAGCCAAAAACCCACATCAGTGTTAAGTATTTATTTACAATATGCGCATGACTCCATCACTGCTCCCGTCACTTGCGTGGTTTGCCCACATAGCCCAGCACCGCAGCTTTTCGCGTGCAGCAGAGGCCATGGGGGTTTCGCGCGCGGCGCTATCGCAAAACCTCAAGGCTTTGGAGCAGGAGCTAGGGGTGAGGTTGATAAACCGCACCACACGACACATGTCCCTGACCGAAGCGGGACAGCAATTGTTCGACACCCTGCGGCCCAGTCTTGGCGAGATCGAATCTGCCATTCGTAATCTTGGCGACGCACTAGGGGTACCCTCCGGCCTAATCCGGATCAACACATCACGCCTGGCCGCCAAGGCCCTGATCGAACCGCATCTGACAGAGTTTTACGCGCGCTTTCCGAAGGTGGCACTCGAACTGGTCATGGCAGATGGTCTGTCGAATATCATCGCCGACGGATGCGACGCAGGCATACGACTGGGGCAGGCGCTGGCTGAGCATGTGGTCGCCGTACCGATCAGCCCGCCTCTATCCATGGCGGTTGTGGCATCCCCGGCCTATCTCGAACGGTATGGCCCCCCGAAGACACCCGCGGATCTGGCCGCGCACAACTGCATCAACTATCGGTTCGCGGGCAGCGGTGCATTGCATGACTGGGACTTCACCGAGCCCGGCAAGAACGGAGGCCACTTCACTCAAGCGGTAACCGGAAGCCTGACCGTCAACGACGATGGCTGCATGACTCGGGCTGCCCTTCAGGGACTGGGGCTGATGCAGATCGTCGACATTGCCATCCAGCGACCACTGGCAGAGGGTCGCCTGGTGCGCGTCCTGCACGATTGGACCTATCACCATGCTGCCTTCTGCCTGTACGTATCCTCACGGGAACAAATGCCCGCCAAGATGCGTGCATTGATCGACTTTCTGGTAGAGAAACGAGGGGAGGCTCTACCCTGGTAGACGCTGATTTCTCTGAGAGAGATGTCGGCCTGGAATGACGCACCCACCCAGTTCAATAACCTCAAGCCAAGGCTCACAGGTGCTGATCTTTTGATGGCGGCCCAGCAGCTACTGGCGCTGCCCCCTCGGAAAGACGGCTCAACGCCGACTGCATCACGAAGAACAGCCCCCGAGCGCGCACCGCGAATAGCCTGTCTCAGTTGCCTGACGTCGTATCCGCAAGGTCGCCTCAGCCGGCAGCTCCAGCGATTGACCCGAATATCCAGCGATTGCTACCTGTTCGCTCAATGATTTGCGCATCGACTGCTTCGAACAAGGCCAGAGTCACCGGCGCATCGACAAAGTCGACATGAAAGACAAAGGCGCTTGCGCCTGCTTGCCAGATAGCAGCAACGACCTCATCGCCCCCCGCCTTGATCGAGTTGCAGGTCAAATCTGCAATCAAAACATCAACCACAGCAACACTCTTTCAGCCTGCGATTACGGTAAGGCTGCAAGAACGGGGTCACCATCAACATCAGCACCCCTACTGCCACCAGCAGCCACAAGGCCGACTGGAAGTGGCCCGCGCTATCGCGCAGATATCCCATGAGCAACGGACCGGCAGCGCCGACCAGATAACTCTGCAACATCACAAAAGCAGTCCAGGCGCCAGCCTCCTCAGGAGTCGAAGCATTGTCCAGCGGCAAGGTCATGCCCAGGGTGAAGGCACCTCCGGTGCCAAAAGCGGCAATCGCGGCAGTCACCAGCGGCATGGCATCAGGCGCAACGGCCATCGCCAGGCTGCCCAGCAAGGCGATACTGGAGCTCGCGGCAAGCAACAGACGTCGATCATCGCTGCGGCTGAGCAAGCCAAACACCGGGTTGGCCAGCATGAACCCCAGGGTATAACTGGCCAGGATCAAGCCAGCCGAACTGGCGCTCTCGCCACGCTCGATATACATCGGTGCCAACCAGGCAATCAGGGCGTAGAACACCAGGTTGTTGCAGGCGAAGAACAGTGCGATCAGCCAGGCCGTGGGATTGCGCAGCGGCATCCTGGGCATCTGGGTCGAAGAGGTGGATACCGGCGCTCTCAGGCTCCGATGCTCGATGCCCACCCAGGCGATGATCGCCAGCAGTGCTGGCAGTACCCAGAAACCGCCCGCCCAACGCCAATCACCAATCAACTGATCGATCGGCCCGGTCGCCACCGCAGCGACTGTGCTGCCCAGGCCGATGGCCGTTGCATATATACCCATGAACAACGCAATACGATTCGGCGAGCGCGCCTTCACGTAACTGGAAAACAGGGTTCCGGCGACCGCGATACCCGCCCCGACTGCCGCAGTACTGGCAAACAACTGCCCAATGGAGCCAGCCAGCGCACGCAAGATGATCGCGGCGCCCAGCACGATCAGCGCCAGCAGGATGATCCGGTCACGCCCAAATCGATGCGCCAGCCAGGGTGCGGGCAATGCCAGCAATCCCATCAGCAAGGTAGGAATCGCGGTCAGCAGCGAGGCCTGGGTATGAGTCAATCCCAGCTCATCGATGATGGAGGTCAGCAATGGCCCCATGGAAACGATGCCCGGGCGCAGCGTGAGCGCGACGAGCAGGATACACACGACCACCGCTGCGACTGACGGAGCACGGACGCCGCTGCCAGCCAAGGCCGGATACGCCAGACCAGGCGTAACATCGCGTTTGATCGGTACGGATTTGACAGACATGACGAAGACTTCCTACGCAGTGAGCAGTTACGCAGGCGTGTCCTCGTCAATTCGCGTCGAGGTCACGCCGCCAGATGTGAACGTCAGTCCGAGTAGGTTGGGTAATCCGTCAGGCCCTTCTCCGTGCCACCGTAGACAGTGGCAGGATCCAGCGGGTTGAGCGGCCAGCCATTGGCGATGCGTTCGGGTAGATCGGGGTTGGCGATGAAGGGACGACCGAATGCGATCAGGTCGGCCAGCCCGGCCTCGATCAGCCGCTCACCACGCTCGGCGGTGTAACGACCGGCGTAGAGAATCTTCCCGCTGAAGTTCGCGCGTACGTCGCGGCGGAAGCTCTCGGGCAGATCCGGCGCGTTGTCCCAGTCCGCCTCGGCGATCGACACATAGGCCACACCTGCTGCCTCCAGCACCTTGATGGCTTCGATATAGGTGGTGTGCGGGTCCTCTTCGACCAGACCGATGTACACCCGGTCCTGATCGGTGCCGGTGAACAACGGGGTGAAGCGCACACCAAGGCGATCCGCGCCTACGGCAGCGGCCACGGCGTCTACGATCTCGCGCAAAAAGCGCAGACGGTTTTCCAGCGAGCCACCGTAAGCATCATCGCGCTGGTTGGAATGTGCGGAGATGAACTGGTTGACCAGATAACCGTTGGCTGCGTGAATTTCCACGCCATCGAAACCGGCGTCGATGGCATTGCGCGCCGCCTGGGCGTACTGCCCGACCAGATCGCGGATTTCAGCCAGCTCCAGTGCGCGTGGAAGCGACGGCTGAACCAGCTCGCCGACACCAGGGCCGGTCTGAATGAACGCCTTGACCTTCTGCGCCTGAATGGCGGATGGCGCCACGGGCGCCTGCCCGTCAGGCTGAAGCGCGTTATGGGAAACGCGACCGACGTGCCAGAGCTGGGCAAAGATCACTCCACCTTCGGCATGCACCGCTTCGGTCACCTTGCGCCAGCCATCGACCTGAGCCTGGCTGTAGATACCGGGCGTCCAGGCGTAGCCTTGGCCACGCGGTTCGATCTGGGTGCCCTCACTGACCATGAAACCGGCACTGGCCCGCTGACGGTAATAAGTGGCCATCAGATCAGTCGCGATATCACCTGGCTGGGCGCTACGCTGGCGAGTCAACGGCGGTAGCACGATGCGGTTCTTGAGGGTGATGCGCCCCATGTCGATGGGGGTAAACAGAGCGGCGTGTTTCATGATTTCTATCCTGTTGTTCAGGCGACTGCACTTATCGACAGGCGCACGGGCGCGAATGGGCGCGCCTGGCGCCCCGTGGGCTTGATGAATGGGAGTGCGGCCGCTCTGCTCGAGAGGCCGCTCAGGCGTTACTTCTTGATCAACACGGTTTTCGGGTTGGTGAACAGCAGGCGGCCCTCATGGCCGTGCTCAGTGCCGATACCCGATTGCTTGTGGCCACCGAAAGGAATGTCGACGCCTTGCGTGTGGATCTCGTTGACCCAGACCATCCCGGTTTCCAGGCGATTGGCCACGGCCACCGCTGCCTGGGTATCACGCCCCCAGACCGAACCACCCAGGCCGAATGGACTGTCGTTCGCGCGGACTACGACATCGTCGACGTCGTCGTAAGCGATGATCGGCACGATCGGCCCGAACTGCTCCTGCTGCACGATCATCGAGCTCTCTGGCGGGTTGTCGACCACAGTTACCGGGATGAAATAGCCAGGACGGCTCTCGTCTACCTCACCGCCCAATGCCACCTTGTAACCATTGGCCTTGATGTCATCCAGGAAGCTACGAACCTTGTCGTACTGCATCTTGTTTTGCACGGGGCCTACGGTCACAGCTGGGTCGAGACCGTCACCCATGACCTGCTGCTGCGCATACTTAACGAACGCTGCCACGAACTCATTGCGATAACTGCTATGCACGTAGAGGCGCTTGATACCCACACACCACTGACCCGAGTTACCGACAGCGCCCCAGTACAGTTGCGGGATGATCGCTTGCCAGTCGGCATCAGGCATGACGATTGCCGCGTCGTTGCCGCCCATCTCCATGGTCAGCCGCTTGACGGTGCCTGCAGCCGAACGGATGACATGCTTGCCGGTCTCGGTGGAGCCTGTGAAGCTGATCTTGGCGATGTCCGGGTGAGCGGTCATTTGCGGGCCCAGTTCATTGCCACCTGAAACCACTGAAAGCACACCAGCAGGCAGCACGGACTGAGCAATCTGCCCAAAGCGCAAGGTGGTGAGGGGTGTGAATGGCGACGGTTTGATGACCATGGTGTTGCCGGTGATCAGCGCGGGGGCCACTTTCCACAGCGCCAGCAGCACCGGGAAATTCCACGGCGTGATCGCACCGACCACACCCAGCGGCGTGTGATGCAGCTCCACGATGTGGTTGTCGTTCTCCTCGACGATCTCCACCGGAATACGCCGCGCAGCAATCTGACGAATCCACGAGATCGCCTGGTCAACTTCCGGCTCGGCCATGGTTTTCAGCGGCTTGCCTTGTTCCAAAGTCAGCAAGCGAGCCAGTTCATCGCGGTGCTCCAAAAGCGCATCGGCATAGGCATCCAGATAGCTCTGGCGCTGGTCGTAGCTCAAGATCGACCAGGTCTTGAACGCGCCCTTGGCAGCAGCGATCGCCGCCTCCAGTTGCTCAGGCGAACCCGACGGAGCCTTGGCGAATACCTCGCCAGTCGCCGGATTGAACACATCGAAATGCGCATCGGTGCTGACCAGCTCACCGGCGATGGACAGGTAGTACGGGCCATCGAAAATGCTAGTAGAGCGGGAATCTTTCATGACAGTAGACATTAGCCTATCTCCTTGAATCCAAATGAAAATCTATTGATCTCAATGATCAAGACAGCTTTCTTCAGGCAGCAGAAATCCTGTCACCCAAAAGGCGACTGCTGCTGCGCTGCTGTTATGCGGTAGCGGCGTGAAGGCGCTCAGAGCGGGCGCACAGTGCGCCCTCTCATTACTTGCACGGGTTCGTCTGAGCCCTGCAGATTGGCCGAATCAAGCCAGCAGTTTGAGCAAGGCGTTGGCAGCGGACTCGGAACTGGCGGGGTTCTGACCAGTGACCAAGCGCCCGTCGACGACAGTGAACGGCTGCCAGTCGCCGGCTTTCTCATAGTGTGCGCCCAGCGCCTGGAACTCGTCCTCGATGAGGAAAGGCACCACGTCAGTCAGCTCGACAGCGGCTTCTTCGCTGTTGGTGAAACCCGTCACCCGGCGACCCTTGACCAGCGGCTCGCCATTCGCAGCCTTGACGTGGCGCAGCACGCCCGGAGCATGGCAGACGAAACCGATTGGCTTACCGGCGCGCTCGAAGCTTTCGATCAGAGCGATGGATGTGTTCGACTCCGCCAGATCCCACAGAGGGCCATGGCCGCCTGGGTAGAACACCGTGTCGAAATCCTCAGCCTTCACCTCACTGAGTTTCACCGTGCTGGCCAGGGCTTGCTGCGCGGCCGGATCGGCAGCGAAACGGTGGGTCGCCTCGGTCTGGAAGTCCGGCAGGTCACTCTTGGGATCCAGAGGTGGCTGACCACCTGCCGGCGATGCCAGCACGATGTCGGCGCCGGCGTCCTTGAAGACGTAGTAAGGGGCGGCGAACTCTTCCAGCCAGAAGCCGGTTTTCTTGCCGGTGTTACCCAGCTTGTCATGGGATGTCAGAACCATCAGAACTTTCATGATCATTACCTCATAGTGGGCATTGCATTGGTTTCGACCGACCCTTGCCGGTCATGGGTTCACTGGTTACCGAGAAGATGTTGCGTCTGCTGCAGTGCTTCTTCGAACGAATCGGTCGTACGGGTGATCTTGGTCATCACACTGGCCCCCAACCACAGGGCATAGAGCCTCAATGCCAACTGAGCGGGCGTAGCAACGATGGTTACCGTGCCCTCCTCCATACCTCTGCTGATCGCAGCCTCCAGCCGCTCGATAATCTGCGCGGTACCGCGCTGAAGTGCCAATCGCATCGGTTCGGAAAGATCGGCGACTTCAGCGCCCAACTTGACGGCCAGGCATTTACCGCACTCGACCTGACTGGTCTGGTTGGAGATCCACAGTTGCCAGTAACGCATCAGCGCGTCGTGGGCGCTGGTTGCCGAGTCCTGAAAAATACGATCCATGTCAGCGAAATAGGTCTCGAAGTAGTGCTCCAGCAGCGCCGTGCCAAACGCGTCCTTCGAAGCGAAGTAGTGGTAGAAGGACCCCTTCGGCACGCCTGCGGCATTCAGCACCTCATTCAGCCCAACAGCAGAGAAGCCTTTGCGGGCGATGATCGATTGAGCAGCGTCAAAAATGCGCTGCCGGGTCTGGTTGCTGTCAGTGGTTGTCATGGCTATCCGTCTCAGTAGACCAGTCGTCTAGTTCGTTGGGGCCATGTTAGGAATCGCCACCGACAGCAGCAATGTCATATCCGCAAGGATTTAGGACATGTACGGTAAGCCGATTGCGCAAACCACCTGGCCCTCCGACAATCGGTAAATGCCCGCAGAAAGGACGTGATCGATGCATACCGTGGCGTTGGTGGTTTACCCGCAATTCCAAGCGCTGAGCCTGTCGGTCGGTTCCGTATTCGAGTGCGCCAACCTTCTGCATGGCGAGCCGGTCTACGGATTCACCCTGGTATCGGAGACAGGTGGACTCGTGCAGTCGTCTCAGGGCTTCTCGGTCAATACCGAGGCTCTCGGCCTGGCTGGCTATGACACCATCATCGTCAGCGGCTACCTGGAGTTGGGTGAACCCAGTCCCGAACTGCTGACTTGCCTGTCCAGCGCCAGCTCGCAATCGCGGCGTATTGCATCACTGTGCACAGGTGTATTCGTACTCGCCGAAGCCGGCCTATTGGAGGGCAAACGGGTCACGACTCATTGGTTGCACGTACCCGAGTTCAAGAAACGTCACCCCACCGTCAGAATCGATGATGATCGACTGTTCGTGGTCGACGGGCAGATCTGGACAGGGGCAGGCATGAGTGCCGGAGTGGATCTGGCCCTGGCGATGGTGGAGAACGACCTGGGCCCTGACCTGGCCCGCCGCGTGGCCCGAAAGTTGGTAATCGCCCAACGCAGAGGCGCCGAGCAATCACAGCTTTCGGCGCTACTGGAGATCGATCCGAAATCCGACCGCGTGCAGCTCGCCATGGCCTATGCACGCGAAAACCTGCGCAGCGATCTGTCGGTGGAAGCATTGGCAGATGTCGCGCGACTAAGCCCTCGCCAGTTCAGCCGAGTGTTCCGCGAGGAAACCGGAAAAACTCCAGCGAAAGCAGTCGAAAGACTGCGAGTAGAGGCCGCACGCGTGATGATGGAGACGAGCCGTCACCCCGTAGAAGTGATTGCTCGCGAGACCGGTTTTGGCGATCGAGAACGCATGCGCCAGGCGTTTCTGCGTTCCTATGGCAAACCACCGCAGTTGATGCGAGACGAGCTGTACAAAACGGCTAACGAGACTGGCTGAACACGCCGATTGGATCGTTCACCAACAGATATACCTGAGCTTGCTCCTGCAACCGCAATTCTTTCAGTAGCGCTCATTGCTCGTGGAAGCGTGAGCAGGAATGAGGCCTGACTCTCGATAGCTGTCGATCAGCTCGTCGAACAGTTTCAGGTCGACGCGGGTTCGTGCAATCAGTTGAGCACCGGCAACCGCAGCGTAAATGGCGCCTGCGCGGCGCTCGACATCTTCCAGCCCTGCCTCAACTAATACCTGCGTCAGCCACTCCACGTTGATGTCTGCAAACGCCTTGACCTCTCGCTCGACTTCTTCCGGCAGGTCTTCGTATTCCGCAGCCATGAAGCTGGCGAGGCAAAGTCTATTGCCGTTCTCCAACGATCGCCGAAAGAGCGAAGGGTAAGCACGCAAACAGCCGAGCGGGTCGGGATTCGACTCGCGTATGGATCGCAAGGCTTCGGCGGTGTCTCGCCAATAGCGTTCTGCGACTGCGGCAGCAAGGTCGGCCTTACTCGCAAAGTGGTAGTAGATACTGGCGTTCTTCACACCTACGGTTTCACCGATGCTGCGGAAATTGATACCGCTGTATCCATGCAACTGAGCCGCCGTTGTCGCAGCAGCCAGGATGGCTTCTCGAGCATTGCCAGTCACAATCAACTCCTCGCACCTTCGATAGACCTTGGCAGTTTACTGCTGCGCTCTCCACCTGCCAACTGGAAGGTAGGGGTTGACAGGGTGCATTTTCTCGCGCAACCTTTACCTACCAACTGACAGGTAGGCAAATCATGACCATTACATCTCGCAACTCCGACATATCCGTTCTCCCTACAATGAAAATCTACGACTGGTTCGATGGCCCGTATCCAGCTCGCGTGCGAATCGCCTTGGCGGAAAAAGGACTGCTTGACCGTGTCGAGTTCATCTCTGTCAACCTCTGGACGGGGGAGCATAAGAAACCTGAATTTCTCGCGATCAATTACTCAGGAACACTGCCTGTGCTGGAGCTCGATGACGGCACGCTCATTGCCGAATGCACAGCGATTACTCAATACCTGGACGTACTCGACGGCAGCCCCACGCTTACTGGGCAGACTGCGAAAGAGAAAGGCCTCATTCACATGATGACAAAACGCGCTGAAATCGAATTTCTCGACGCGGTCAGCGTTTACTTTCATCACGCAACGCCAGGGTTAGGGGCAGACGTGGAGCTGTACCAAAACCCTGAGTGGGGAAATCGCATGCGCGATAAAGCCATCAAGGGCATGCACTACTTCAATAGAGTGCTTGAGCAACAGCCGTTCGTTGCCGGTGACACCTTCTCCATGGCAGATATTGCAGTGCTCGGGGGGATGATCTTCGCGTCATTGGTCAAGCTTGCCGTACCCGATGAATGTGCAGCCCTACGAGCCTGGCACGCCCGCATGCAAGAAAGATCAAGTGTCAGGGAGTGGCGAACGATGGTGGCGAATAACACACCGAGAGTATGAAAGCTAACGCATCAGCCCTGGTCGCCGAGCAGGCTTGGGGGTCTGTGACCAACACAGACCCTTGCTGCTTGGCTCGATTGCCCTAGCCAACTCATTGACACAAAGCGCCCAAGGAAGCGCTACGCCTGAATGCCGCGGCAGTGATCTTCGCGCACAACCATCCAAGCGGAAATCCAGAACCAAGCCAGGCTGACACGGTGCTCACACAGCGCTTGAAAGAAGCCTTGGTGCTGGTGAATGTCCGCTCGCTGGATCACGTCATCGTGGCAGGCCAACGCACCGTATCTTTCGCCGAGCTTGGGTTGCTATGAACCAAGGGGGCTGAGCCCCCTTTTTGCTGCGCCCTTTCAGACATGCGCAGAGTGCTCAGCCGGTTCATCTTCCTTGGCTGCCACCCCACAGTCCAGTGTCCGCCGTTCTCGTGGATCAGGTGCAGCAGGTCGTAGGTGCTGATCATGTCGAGCAGACAAGAGTGACCGTAGGCGTTTGGCGAGAATGCGGGATCGATAAGCTTGAGGTACCGCCCAAGAACGTGACGGCATGCCTTTTGATATTCGATTTGGCTAGCACTACCGTACCGTTTCCTTGCAGCAGTTGGTTTATGGGGAGTAGTCTCCTCCCCAAACAAAAACTGCGGCAATCTGCCAGCAGTCGCCAGGGAGAGTGTTATGGATCGCTGTCAGGGAGCAGTACTAAATGGACTGCGTGGGGGGCGAGTCGTGCCAGAGCTGTCGATCGGGCGAGATAGAGCACTTGCATCATATCGACTGTGTGCCCACGCACTCCTGGCAACAAGTATTTCCATAGCCTCAGGCACTGCGGTGGCAGACGTAGTTATTGATGGCGGCATAGTCCAGAACGTGCCTTCAGGTGTCCAATTCGACGCTGCCGGCTATCTTATCGTTGGCGGAAACACGTTCGGTCAACTCAACATTACCAGCGGCGGCGAAGCTACCAATACCGATGCGTATATAGGCTTTAACAATGGGAGCCAGGGCGAGGTATTCGTTAGCGGCACAGGCGCGAGATGGACAAGTAACGGTTTCCTCTCCATCGGCCTTGATGGGCAGGCCATCGTCATAGTTGACGACGGAGCAATCGTCACCGTTCGTGATGGGGCTGACCTTGCGGCAGGCATGAACAGCTTCGCTCAGTTGTCGCTTAGCGGCACTAGCGGTGCTCGTGGAGTTTTCTCGACGCCCTATATCCTGAAAGGTGTCGGTACAGGACTACTCCAGTGGGATGGCGGCATCCTGCAGGCCAGAAGTAGCGAGCTTGAGTTCTTCCCCAACTTCAGCTTCGGGGACATTGACATTACAAACAATGGGGCCTTTCTCGATACCAACGGCTACAACGTCGGTATTCAAACGCCCGGGATCCTCATTGGTACCGGTGGTTTTACCAAACTGGGCACGGGCACCCTCACCATCGCTGGCAACAACTCATGGAGTGGCGACACGACCGTAAGCGCCGGTACGTTAGTACTGGATAGCTACACCCAGAGTGGCAGCCAGACCTTAACGATTGGCGTCACCAGCGGCTCGAACTACGGCAGGCTGAATGTCAACGGTGTGGCCAACTTCAACAACGGCAACCTCGCCGTCAATGTCATTGGTAGCCCTACGCTTGCCAACAACCTTTCTCTGGCTGGGATTGTCACGGCCGGTACGCTGAACGCGACGAGCTTTAACGTCACAGACAACTCCGCGCTGTTTGATTTCAGCTCCACCATCAATGGCAACAGCGTCGACCTGAATGTGATCGCCAGTGGTAGCGGTTCTGGTGGTACTACCGTCTACGGTTCGGTGCTCAATAACCGTCTACACCCGGCATTAGGTGCAGCTAGCGTTCTTGATACCCAGGTTCAGGGGGCTCCTACAGGCGATATGGCCGCGGTCGTTACAGCGCTAGGCCGCCTGCCGGATGAGCGTAGCGTTGCCCGCGCCGCAGCACAGACCCTGCCACTCAACGCCGGCACCCAGGCAACATTGGGGGCACTCAGTACCATCAACTCGATCTTCTCCAGTCGCTTTGCTCCTGCTGCACCCACTGGACTGTCTGCGGGTAACGTGACGACGAACAAGAACATCTGGATAAGACCTTTCGGCTCCAGGGCAGATCAGAGCGATACCGATGAAAACGCCTCGGGTTACAGCGCCGACACCTGGGGACTGGCGACGGGTGCCGAAGGTGATATCGGCGATACCCAAATAGGCATTGCCTATGCCTATGCCAACACTCGGCTCGACGGCAATACCCACCTGAGCGGCACAGGAACCCACTCCGAGATCGATAGTCATGTCATAGCCCTCTATGGCAGTCGCCCACTCAATGACATGGTTCTGGGCTTTCAGGTCGACGCCGGCTGGAATGACAACGACAGTAGTCGCAACCTCGACTTCGGAGGGCTCAATCGCTCTGCCCGCGCTAGCTATGACAGTTGGAGTCTGCATGTAGGCAGCAACCTGTCCAAAGCCATAGTTCTCGATCAGGCCAACACCTTCATTCCGGCTATTCGTGCCGACTACACCCGCCTCAGAAGTGACTCCTATACCGAACGCGGAGCTGGGGCACTGAACCTCGATGTCGAGGCCAGTAGCGTCGAGGTACTGACCTTCGGTGTAGATGGCCGTATCGTCCACGCTCTCACTCCCAATGCACAGCTCGAAGCCATCGTGGGCGTGAGCTATGACGTCATCAACGATGACGACAAATTAGTGGCCACCTATAGCGGTGCTCCAGGACAGAGTTTTGTAGCAGCCGGGATTGATCATGGGCCTTGGCTGGCCAGGGCGGGTGTGGGCTACACACACAGCCTTGAGAACGGAACGGATATCTCGATTCATTACGAAGCCAGTGGACGGGATGACTACCTGAGTCAGTCCGCTTCAGTTAAAGCGGTCTGGCATTTTTGATTATGTCTATGCAAAGAAGGCCCGAATACTTGATCTTTCTTTGCATGGCATGATGCAGCCCTGCTCTGCTGAGTCGAGCAAGCATTCTTAGGCGCTGGTGGCTTTTGGCAGTGAGCTCAGCCCTCGACCGTCGCTATGCATGATTCAACTTCGGGATTACTCACCTATTACCGATCAGCGGTGCTTGGCTGGAGACACTGAATCGCTGACTCAGCATGCTCAATCGGCCGGCCAGGTGGCTGAGGTCCTGACCATTGCAATCCAGTGCGTGTGCGTCCTGTAAATTACGCTCGGCCACCTGTTCGACAGTACTCAGGTGTTGGCTGACTTCGGCACTGACTGCAGTGCTGTTGATGAGTCGCCACTGCAATCAACTCGTTCATGCGGGTGATGGCTCCAATCTCCCGGACTACGCTCCCAAGGATTTCGGCAGTGCTTGCACTTCAATGCCCGCCATGCCCTTAGATCAGATCCAACAGATCGTAGGTCCTGATGTTGTGAGTTGTGAATCGAATCTAGACATTTGTAAAAGCGTCAAAGTACCAGGAGAAATAGCCATCAAGCTCCCCTTCACTCTGCTCCAGGCTATACAAGGTGTCGGCTGCAAGCAGATCTAGCAGAACCAGACCGTTGAGGCTGGAGTCCTCGTTGCAGGCCGCCTGCAGGCGCTTGGCAATACCCTGGTTGACCTTGCGCAGGTTGCGATAGGACTCGCGTAGGCCTTCCAGCTGCCAGTCCGCAGACAGGCCTTTCTGCGCTTTCAGGTGCTGCCCCAGCAGGTAGGTGCCAAGCACCCGAAACAGCGTCTCGTCACTGCTGCTGAAGGGCAGATGGAACCAGGCCATAGCTTCTAGGAAACGTGTATGCGGACAACCACTGGTGGCGCCGAGCAGGCCGAGCAGCGAGCCCGCCGCGCGCTGCAGGGTGGTGTGCTGACGGATCTTGCGACCGCGGTGCTGCACCTGCACCTCGACCGCCTCGAACGAGGCGTGCCCGGCCAGCAGGCGCACCGGTTGCTGCAGCGCCAGGGCGAAGGGGCAGTCGCGCTGCGCCTCGGCCTTGAGCGGGCAATGCGGGCATTGCTGGAAGGCCAGGCGTGTCCACTCGGGAGCGCTCTGCGCCGGGGCGCACGCCTCGCCCAGGCGAACCTGCAGCTCCAGCGCCGGCTGCCCGGCAAAAGCTAGCCGATAGCGGATGATCTGTCGCTCAGCATCTAATGTCATGCCCCTGCCTCCGGTTGCATTCCATGTTCCCTCAGGCAATTAGATCGCCACGCCCCCTGGACAAAGGGTTTACCATACGACTGCAGTAGCCATCTGCGCTCAGCGCCACAAAGCCCCGTTTCAAAGAGTAGGCTTACGCTAGTCAATTATCGATAGTCATTGAAAAACAGGTAGTAACAGAGAACGCTATGTGAGCAAACACAAAGAAAAAGCCATTATTCATGTCGTCGACGACGACCACGGTATACGCGCCGCCCTAAATCGGCTGCTTGTACACGCCGGCTACGATGTAAAGCTCTACTCAAACGGGGCAGATTTTATTGAAAAATATGACCACAGCCCCGGCTGCGTGATTCTCGACCTGGCAATGCCTGGCCTCAGCGGCGAGCAAGTTCTCCACGAAATAATCAGAGCCCGATTCAACCTGGTCGTATTAATTCTCACTGGCCATGCAACCATCAGCACCGCAGTCAAGTTGATTAAAGCCGGCGCAGTAGACTTGATAGAAAAGCCATTTGACAACGAGCAATTACTTAGCAAGATTAGCAAATTGCTAGAGTCGTCCCAGTCATTTTTCGCCAAAAATATACTAATTGCTGATTACCAAAAATGTGTTTCATCCTTAACGCCCAGCGAACGCTGCGTGATGGAGCTCTTGCTGACAGGCATGACCAGCCAAGAAATTGCCGACCATCTTCACAACAGCAAAAAAACCATTGATATTCATCGTGCTCGCGTGATGAAAAAGATGGATGCCGCCTCCCTTCGCGACCTGCTCGAGGGATGGATAAGACTGAATACATAAATTTCGGCGGATCACCACGAAAGTCAAAAACCGTTATAGCACCAACAACCCGCCCCCAACATAGGTACCAATACCTATATTCAAATCAGGATAACCACCAGTATCCTGAAGGCAGCTCAATGCGCTGTTGACACGTTACCTTAACTAGCGAAAATCGACATCTATTGCCCCCCCTGAACGCAAATATCAATCACCCGACCCCATGAACTTCATAAACTATAGGGTTTTCTGGAAGGATAGATACTCCAGCTATGAGGGTGGAAACTCAGCATTCCTAAAAGATGCCGGACTCGAAGCCTCCGAACAGATAGTGTGGCTGACCGACTATGACCTACCATGGAAGGACCATGCCGGCAGAATTATTCGAGAAGATCAAGAGATCATGACGGGAAAAATCAGCCAGGTTAAGTCAACGATACTATTACCAATGGCCGACAACGCCCTACACCTCATCCATATACAAAAGCACCCAATTACAACAAGCTGTGGCCGGATCACCGGAATTATCTGCATTTACTACGAACCAAGCGCAGATCCCTACCCTACAACGGCGACCCCTTCAAAACTTGACTTCCTCTCCTAAACAACTGAACTGTGCGCTCGCTTATGGATACTCTTAAAAAGAAAGAGGGAGGGATCTTTATGAAACGTATGACCTCTGCTGCTGTGTGAAGGCGCTACCGCAACCCACAACCGCGGCGATTCTGCAAGCATTTTCAGGCATGCGCCAATGGACAATACGTCAGCTATACCTCTCGGAGGCTAAGACGGTTGACGCTTCTAGCGCCGCTCTTTCGTTGGGCTAGCCTTACAGCAGTGTGCGACAGCGAGGCATGCCAAATCCCCAATCTATCCCAGCAATCGACGCCCCGACAATCTCAGCCAGGCTGGAGTCACGATGGACAATAATCCAAGAAGCCTTTTCCATGAGCTGGTCGAGCAGATCGAGATAGGCGTCATTATTCTGGACGATGAGCTCAGGGTGATAACTTGGAATCGCTTTATCAGCGAGCGTAGTGGCAGGCCGCTGGAGCAAGCACGGGGAAAACCCTTCATCGAGGTCTTCCCCGAAGCCAACGGCGAGCACTTCGTCAAGGTGGTGCAACTGGCCCGCACGCGCGCCAAGCACGTCTACAGCCACTGGCTGGACAACCTGCCGCTGGTCAAGCTCAGCAGCGACAGCGATGAACACGAGCGGCAGCTGCAGAGCACCCTGTTCTGTCCCTTCGAGGCGGCGAACGGCGTACGCTGCTTCGGTCTGCTGATGTACGACACCAGTGCCGTCGCCAAGACCAGCGAGCACCTGGAGACCGCGCTGAAGGCGCTCAACCATAAACAGGGCGAGCAGGAACAACTGCTGCGCAAGCTGGAAACCGCCAACAGCCAGTTGCTGCAGTCGGAGAAGCTGGCAGCCATCAGTCAACTGGCCGCCGGGGTGGCGCACGAGATCAACAACCCCATCGGCTACGTGTTCTCCAATCTCAAGACCCTCGACGGTTACGTCCGCGACCTGCTGAAGATCGCCGATGCGGTGGACAGCGCCGCCGATCTGGACGAGCTGCGCCAGCTCAAGCGCGACCTGGAGTACGACTACATCCGCAGCGACGTTGAAGCCCTGGTCGTAGAGTCAGAAGACGGTATTGACAGGGTCAAGCGCATCATCAGCGCGCTCAAGGACTTCTCCCATATCGAAGAAGAGGAATTTCGCCCCGCCGACCTGCACCGCGGCCTCGATACCACGCTCAACGTGGTCAACAACGAGCTCAAGTACAAGGCCGAAGTGATCAGGGAGTACGGTGAGCTACCGGAGGTGGAGTGCATTCCCTCGCAGATCAACCAGGTGGTGATGAATCTGCTGGTCAATGCCGCCCACGCCATCGAGCAATTCGGTCGCATCACCCTGCGCACCGGCGGCGCAGACGACTGGATCTGGATCGAGGTAGAGGACACCGGCAAGGGCATCGACGCCAAGACACTGAACCGCATCTTCGAGCCCTTCTTCACCACCAAACCGGTGGGCAAAGGTACCGGGCTGGGTCTGGCGCTGTCTTACAGCATCGTGCAGAAACACAACGGCCGCATCGAGGTCGACAGCACACCGGGACTTGGCACGCGTTTCCGGGTCTGGCTGCCCGTGCGCCAGCCCGCCCCCGCGCCGCAACAGGACGCACCGCCAGCATGAGCAGCGCCACGCCCGCCTCGCTCGCCACCCTGCTGCTGGTGGACGACGAGGACAATATCCTCAATAGCCTGCGCCGCGTGCTGCGCAACGAACCCTATCGCCTGCTCACCGCCGGCAGCGGCGAGGCGGCGCTGGGCCTGCTTGAGCAACAGCCTGTGGACCTGGTGATCTCCGACGCACGCATGCCCGGTATGGACGGCGCTACGCTGCTGACCGAGGTACAGCAACGCTGGCCGCAGTGCCTGCGCATCCTGCTCACCGGCTACGCGGACATAACCACCACGGTCAAGGCGATCAACGAGGGGCAGATCTACCGCTATATCAGTAAACCCTGGGACGACGACGAGCTGCGCTTGATCATTCGTCAGGCCCTGGCTTTCCAGCATTCCGAGCGCGAGCGCCGGCGTCTGGAAGCCCTCACCCGCGAGCAAAATGAGCGCCTGCAGGAGCTCAACGCTACCCTTGAGCAGCGCGTGCGCGACCGCACTGCCGAGCTGGAACAGACCGCTGACATGCTCGACCTGGCCTATGCCGAGCTGCGCAGGAGCTACGTCACCGCCACCGAGGTGTTCGCCAACCTGGTGGGCCAGCGCCTGAGCAAGGAGCGCCAGACCAACACCCAGGTGATCGCCCTGGTCAAGGCCTACGCCGAGCACCACCGGCTCGACGAGCGCGGCAGCAACGACCTGGCCATGGCCGCGGCGCTGTACAACATCGGCAAGCTGACCTGGGACGACCATCTGCTCGGCCGCCCCTCCGACACCCTGTACAAGGATGAACGCGCGCGCTACCGCCAGTACCCGGTGGTCGGCGAAAGCCTGGTGATGACCCTGGAGCCGGTGCAGGACGCCGGCCGCCTGATCCGTCATCACCAGGAGCGCTGGGACGGCAACGGCTTTCCCGACCGCCTGGAAGGCGTCGCCATTCCCTTCGGCGCACGCCTGCTCAAGCTGGCGGTGGACTTCATCGAGCTGCAACGCGGCCTGGTGCTGGAGCGCCGACTCAACCGCGACGAAGCGCTACTGCTGATCAAGAAATACGCCGGGCGCCTCTACGACCCCGAGCTGTGCGACGCCTTCATCGAACTGTGCACCAGCCTGGCGCCGGATCTGGTGCTGGCCGACGCCAGTATCCTCGCGGTGGACACCCGGCGGCTGGAACCGGGCATGCTGCTGGCGCGCAACCTGCACGCCGAAAACGGCATGCTGTTACTGAACGAGGGCAAGCCGCTGACGCGGGCGCTGATCGACAAACTGATCGCCTTCGAGGCCTCCGAAGGGGGGCGCTACACCCTGTTCGTGCGCAAGCCCGACGGGACTCAACCGGGAGACGCGTCATGATCAAGATCCAACTGCTGGACGACGAACCGCACATCCTCAGCGCGCTGCAGCGGGTGCTGCGTCCGCATCACTGGGAAGTGCACGCCTTCAGCGACGGCCAGCAGGCCTTACAGGCACTCACCGAGCACGAGTATGCGGTGATCGTGTCCGACTACAAGATGCCCAACCTGGACGGCATCACCTACCTGCAGTTCGCCAAGCAGCGCCAGCCCAACGCCATGCGCATGGTGCTCAGCGCCCACGGCGACCGGCAGTCGATGATGCAGGCGATCAACCGCGCGGAAATCTACCGTTTTCTCTCCAAGCCCTGGGAAGACTATGAGATCGAGACCGCACTAAAGGCAGCCATCGACCTCTATCTGCTACGCGACGAGAACCAGCGCTTGCTGGCCCAGCTACGTAGCCAACAGAGCACGCTGCAGCGCCAGGAACAGGAGCTGCGCCGCCTCGAGGCCGAGCACCCGGGCATCACCCGCGTGCGCCGCGACGAACAGGGCGCCGTGCTCCTCGACGGCGGCGAGTCGGGCCATGGCTGACTACCAGCCCCACACACGCAAGCTCAGCCTCAAGGTGGTCTATTACGGCCCGGCGCTGAGCGGCAAGACCACCAACCTGATGCAGTTGCACACCCTGCTGCGGCCGCAGCGCAAGGGCGAGCTGATGGTGCTGGAGACCCGCGACGACCGTACCCTGTTCTTCGACGTGCTGCCGATCGGCCTGCGCGGCGCCGCCGGCCTCGACCTGCGCCTGAAGCTCTACACCGTACCCGGCCAGGTGCAGCACGACAGCACGCGCAAAGCCGTGCTGTCGCGCGCCGACGGGGTGATCTTCGTCGCCGACTCGCAGCCGGCGCAGCAGGACAACAACGCCAACGCCTTCGACAACCTGGCCGACAACCTGCAGAAGCTGGGCATGGACATCGAACGGCTGCCGCTGGTGGTGCAGTTCAATAAGCGCGACGTGGCAGACGCGGTGGCCGAGGCCGAGCTGCAGGCGCGCTGGGCGCAGACGCCCTGGGCGCCGCTGAGCATGGCCTCGGCGCTCCACGGCCAGGGCGTGGTCGAGAGCTTCCGCCAATTGCTCGTCCGCCTCTACCCGCAGCTCGACCGCGAATACCGCCTGGCCGAGACCGAGGGTATCGACGCGACCAGCTTCGTGCGCCTGCTCAGCGCGGCGCAGGGAGATGCCGATGCGTAGCTTCGAGGACGACCCGCGCCTGGCCGAACTGCTGCCTGACGAGCGCCAGCAACAACTGCTGCACCTGCTGCAAGCGCTGAGCGGTCACACCCTGCAGCTGGACGAACAACCCAGGCCCGGCGCCGAGGCGGTGGAGTTCAACCTGGAAACCCTCGGCTGGCTCAGCTGCCCGACCCAGCCGCAACTGCAGGCGGCCGCCGCACGCCTGCTGGAGTTCGTGCTGTTCTACGTCGGCAAATACCGCCTGGCCGCCAACTTGCACCACGACGCCAGCGAAGCCAGCTTCGCCGAGCTGCAGCGCCAGCATGCCGCTCTACAGGCCTCCGAGGCGCGCTACAAGGCGCTTTCCACACAGCTGCAACGGCGCGTCGAGGAGCAGGTCAAGGTTATCGAACAGACCCAGCAGCAGCTCTATGAAAGTGCACGCCTGCGCGCCGTCGGCCAGCTCGCCGCTGGCGTTGCTCACGAGATCAACAACCCCATCGGCTTCATCGCCAGCAATCTGCGGGTGGCCGGCGACTACCTCGACGAACTCGGCGAGAAGCTGCCCAGCGACCAGGCTACAGGACTGATCCTCGAGGATTTCCGCGCGCTGTTGCAGGAGTCCGAAGTCGGTACCCAGCGCATCGCCGCCATCGTCACCGACCTCAAGACCTTCGCCAATATCGACCAGGAGGATTTTGTCCCCTGCGACCTCAACGCACTGATCGCCAGCACCTGCCACCTGCTGCGGGCCGAGAGTAACCAGGCGCTCGACATCGAACTGAAGCTGGCCGAGCTCCCCGAGCTGGCCGGCTACCCGGCGAAGATTTCCCAGGCGCTGTACAACGTGCTGGACAACGCTGCCATGGCCATTACCGGACAGGGACGCATCCGCGTCACCAGCCGCCTAGGTGAACAGGGCGCGGTGGAGGTGCTGGTGGAAGACAACGGCTGCGGCATTACCGCCGAGGACCAGGCGCGCCTGTTCGACCCCTTCTTCACCACGCGCCCGGTCGGCTCCGGCACCGGCCTGGGCCTGACCGTGGCGCGCGACATCATGGCCGCGCATCAGGGCGAGATCCTGGTGCGCAGCAAGCCTGGCGCCGGCACCCGGGTCACCCTGCGTTTTCTGAGCCTTTGAGGAGTCGCCGTGGGCAAACGCTATTCATCGCTGTTCGTCGGCCATGAGCCGAACGCCGCGCCGCAGGAGCAGGAGCAGGAGCCGGCAGCGCCCTATCGAATGCTGTTGGTGGACGACGAACCTAACGTACTCGCCGCATTGCGCCGTGTGTTCCAGCGCGAGAACTATGAACTGCACTTCGCCCGTAACGGCGTCGAGGCCCTGAAAATCCTCGCCAACCAGCCAGTGCACCTGATCATCAGCGACTTCATGATGCCGCAGATGAACGGCAGCGAGCTGCTCGCCCAGGTGCGCGAGCGCTGGCCCGAGACCATCCGCATCATGCTCACCGGCCACGCCAACACCGAGGCGGTGATGGGCTCGATCAAGGGCGGCGCGGTATACCGCTTCATCCTCAAGCCGTGGAACGACGACGACCTGCGCCTGACCATCGCCCTGGCCCTGGAGCAGTACAGCCTGCAGCAGCGCAACCGCAGCCTGGAGCAGGAGAACCAGAAGCAGCACCGCGACCTGGAAACCCTGGCCAAGCTCAGCGTCACCAACCGCAGCCAGCTGGCCATCCTCCTGCACAAGAAGGGCCTGCTCAACGCCCAGCAGATCCAGCAGTTGCACAAGGAGATGCAGACCCACAAGACCCCGGTGCTGCGCCAGCTGATGCAGCACGAATGGCTGGACGGCGACAAGGTCTACGAGCTGCTGCGCAAGGACCTGATGTTCGAAGAAGTCGACCTGCGCGAGTTCCAGGTCGACGCCCCGCTGCTGGCCCTGGTGCCACAGGCCATCTGCACTCGCCAGTTGGTGTTGCCACTGCGCGTGATGGACAAACGCCTGCGCCTGGCCATGGCCGACCCGCTGGATCAGGGCCTGATCGACGAGCTGGGCTTCATGACCGGGCTGAGCATCCACCCGCTGCTGTGTCGCCTGGACCAGTTGCAGGACCAACTGCACGAACTGTTCGGCGCACCCGGCAACCAGCTGGAAGACCTGACCACCGTGGTGGGCAGCAGCGACCCCTACGAAGGCATCGAGATCGTCCTCGACGACGACAGCGGCAACGAGAGCCTCGAACAACTGCTCGGCAGCTCGGAGGACCCGCCGGCCATTCGCCTGGTCAACGCGGTGATACTCGAAGCGCTGCGCCTGGGCGCCAGCGACATCCACATCCATCCGCGCACCAAGCACGTGACGGTGCGCTACCGCATCGACGGCGTGCTGCAGGACAAGATTCAGATCCCCAGCGCGCTGCTGATGTCGCTGGTGTCGCGGATCAAGGTCATGGCCGAGCTGGACATCACCGAACGCCGGCGCCCGCAGGACGGTCGCATCACGGTGAAGACGCCGATGCGCATCGTCGACCTGCGCATCTCCACCCTGCCCACCATCAACGGCGAGAAGGTGGTGATGCGCGTGCTCGAACGCCAGTCGGCGGCGCAGTCGCTGGAAGACCTCGGTCTGTCGCCGCACAACCTGCGGCGCCTGCTGCATGTGGTGGGCAAGCCGCAGGGCATCATCCTCGCCACCGGTCCCACCGGCAGCGGCAAGACCACCACCCTGTTCGCCCTGCTGCAGCACGAGGCCTCGTCGGAGAAGAACTACGTCACCATCGAGGACCCGGTGGAGTTTCACGTCGACCTGGCCGGCCAGGTGCCGGTGCGCGAGCGCATCGGCCTGAGCTTCGCCAGCGTGCTGCGCGCCATCCTGCGCCAGGACCCGGACGTGATCCTGCTCGGCGAAATCCGCGACAGCGAAACCGCCGAGGTGGCCTTCCACGCCGCGCTGACCGGCCACCTGGTGTTCTCCACGCTGCACACCAACTCGGCGGCGGCGACCATCGCCCGCCTCTTCGACCTGGGCCTCAAACCCTATGTGCTGGCCTCGGCGCTGGAGGCGATCATCGCCCAGCGCCTGGTACGGCGCATCTGCAGCCTGTGCCGCGAGCCGGTGCAACCCCCGCGCGAGCGTCTGCAGAGCCTCGGCGCAGAGTTTCTCGAGCCCGGCATGCGTTTTTTTCAGGGCAAGGGCTGCAACCAGTGCAACCAGGGCTACAAGGGCCGTGTCGGCATCCACGAGGTATTGACCATGAGCGACCGCCTGCGCGATGCCATCGCCCTGGGCGCCGGCGCCATGCAACTGCAGGTGATCGCCCGCGAACAAGGCATGACCACCCTACTCGACGACGCTCGTGAGAAGATTGCTCAGGGCCTGACCACAGTGGAAGAAGTGCTGCGCCTGCTCGGCCCACAGAACCTACAGGAATAGGTATGAAGACGCGCTACCTGATCGCCGAAGCCTACCTACACATACTAGCCTTCGCCCTGCTCGGCCTGGGCTTGGTCAGTCTGCTCGGCTTTCTCGCAGTCGACCAACCGAGCCGGCACAGCGTGGTACTGCTGCCGGACAGCGCGCTGTTGGCGCTGTTCGCAGGCTCGCTGCTTCTGACCGCCATTCGCCGCGCCTGGCGCAGCCTGTTGCTATGCGCGATGCTGCTTGCCGGCCTGACACTCTACACCGTCGTGCACAACCATCTGGCAGGCGGTTCGGATCAAGGCTCGTCACTGGTCAGCGGTTTCCTGCGCATGCGCAGCGGCCCAGCGCTGGTTCTATTGGCGACTGCCGTAGCCATATGCTTGGGATTCGGGCCCAAGCCGGCGCGGCGCCTGGCACAGTTGATCGGGGTGACGGTGATGTTGCTGGCACTGCTCGCTCAACTGGCCGGCCAGCAGCCGAGCCCCGGCTTACTTGACCTTGGCTTCAAGTACTCATCGACTCATGTCACCAACCTCTTCACCCTACTGCTGGGTCTGGCAGCGGTGCTGCACAGCTGGCTACCCATCGGACAGCGCGGACAACTTGACCACATGAGCCAGGCGGCCGGGCTGTTCGGCGTGCTGCTGACTTGCGCCGGCTGGTACCTGCTCAGCCTGCAGGCCATCGAAGCGCTCAGCCGCGAGAGCGATCTGTTGCTGTCCAAGGTGCAGGCGGCCACCAGCCGCACCCTGGACGAACACCAGGCGTTGATCCAGCGCATGAGCGAACGCTGGCAGGCTATCGGCGCGCTACCTTCACCGCGCCTCTGGCAGCAGGAGGCCGACAGCTACCTGCGCGACTTTCCCAGTCTGGAGTTGGTAGCCGTGGTCGACCGCCAGCTGCAACCGCACTGGTTGAAGACGCGCGGCAGCAAAGAAACACAATGGCTACACAATTTTCTCGCTGATGCCGACAACCACGCTTGGCTGCAGCATGTGTTCGAGGATGGCCATGCCCACCTCAGCAAGGTGAGTGCCTACGGCGAGGCCGGCTTGCTCAACGCGTTGATCGCCACACCACTGACACTGCCCGGCGAGCCACCCCGCCTGGTGGTCGCCAGCCTCAACGTGCACGACGTCATGGAGCATGTGCTGGGCTCGCAGCTGAGCGGTTTCATCGTACGCGCCTACGAGAATGACCAACCGCTCTACGACTCCAACCAGGCCCATTACAACCGTTTCAACACGCCGGTAGGCGAGCGTATGGTGCCCATTGCCGAGAGCGCAGGCTGGCGCCTGGTGTCGGTCATCAATCGACCGCAGACACTCAACAGCGCCGGTTACCTGCCGGCTCTGGTAATGCTGTTCGGCCTCACCCTGAGCTTCCTACTTGTGCTCAGCCAGCGCCTCGCCTGGCTGGCCAACGAGCGCTCGCAGCGCCTGGCGCGGCTCAACGATCAGCTGCAATTTAGCCTTGCCGAGCAGATACGTGCGCAGAAACTCAACCAGCGCATCATGCAGTTCACCCTCGACGTGCTCTGCTCTATCGACGGAGAAGGCCGCTTTCGCGAGGTTAGCCCCTCCTGCGAGAAGCTGTTCGGCTACAAGCCCGAAGAGCTGATCGGCCGCCACTACCTGGAACTGGTGCTGCCCGAGGATCAGCCGGCGACCGAGGCGGAGACCGCCGCCATCATGGCCGGGAACCCGACCCGCACCTTCCGCAACCGCTACCGCCACCGCGACGGCCAAGTGCTACACGTGCTCTGGTCGGCCGACTGGTCGGCCGAGGAGCAGACCCTGTTCGCCGTGGCACACGACATCACCGCGCTGATGCAGAACGAGGCCTATGCGGAAAGCCAGCGCGACATCCTCAGCATGATTTCCACCGACCGCCCACTGCGCGAGGTGCTCGAGGCGATCTGCCAGATGGTGGAAATCCAGCAGCCCGAGGCGTTGTGCTCGGTGCTGCTGCTCGACGACAACGGCCAGCACCTGCACACCGGCGCCGCCCCCAGCCTGCCGGAGGCCTACAACCACGCCATCGACGGCGTCGCCATCGGGCCGAACGCCGGCAGTTGCGGTACCGCCGCCTTCCGCCAGCAACTGGTGGTGGTCGAGGACATCGAGCGCGACCCGCTGTGGCGCGACTACCGCGAACTAGCACGCCCGCACGGGCTAATGGCCTGCTGGTCGTTCCCGCTGATTTCCTACCAGGGTCAGGTGCTCGGCACCTTCGCCATCTACCAGCGCCGCACCGGCAGGCCGGACGACGAACAGATCCAGCAACTGGCCAATGCCGCACAGCTGGCGGCCATCGCCATCACCCGCAGCCGCGACCGCCAGCGTCTGCAGGAGAGCGAGCAGCGTTTTCGCTCGCTGTTCACCTTCAACCCGGACCCGGTGTTCTCCTTCGACCTACAGGGCCGCTTCCTCAGCCTCAACGGCGCCGGCGTGCAACTGACCGGCATCGGCGAGGCACCGATCGTCGGCGAGCACTTCGCCGGGATGATCGCCAAGGCCGATCGCGCGCGTACCGAGCAGCATTTCGCCGCCGCCTGCACCGGCATCCCGCAACGTTACGAGACCCACATTATCGGCCCGAGCGGGCAACAGCTGGCACTGGACGTGACCAACCTGCCGATCATGGTCGACGGACAGATCGTCGGCATCTTCGGCATCGCCAAGGACATTAGCGAACGCGAGCGCATTACCGCGGCCCTGCAGCAGGCCCTGGAGCGTGCCGAACGCAAGGCCGAACAGCTGCGTGGCCTGAGTGCGGCGGCCATCGCCACCGCCAAGCTACTAGACCATCAGGCGCTGATCGACTACCTGGTGGAACAGGTGCGTCTGGTCATCGGCGCGCACCTGGCGGTGATCAGCCTGACCCGCGGCGACGACTGGGCCCAGTCGATCAGTGGCGTGTCGCTGTCGGACAAGTACGCCGCCTGGCGCAACTACGCGACTCGTCCGGACGGCAGCGGCATCTATGCGCTGATCTGCCAGGACAACCAGCCGCTACGCTTGAGCCAGGCCGAGCTGGAACGTCACCCGCGCTGGCGCGGTTTCGGCGAGCATGCCGGGAAGCACCCGCCGATGCGCGGCTGGCTGGCCGTGCCGCTGATCGACAAGGACGGGCGCAACCTCGGCCTGTTGCAGCTGTCGGACAAATATGAAGGGGAGTTCGAAGAGGACGACCAGGCGATTGCCCAGCAGTTCGCGCAGATGGCCGTGTCGGTGCTGGAAAACAGTCGCCTGTTCAACGAAGTGCTGGCCGGCGACCGGCGCTTACAGCAGCAACTGGAGTTCACCTCGGCGATTACCGACAGCATGGGCGAGGGCCTGCTGGCAGTGGATGCGCAGGACCGCCTGAGCTTTCTCAACCCGGCGGCCCGGGCATTATTGCAGCAGGGCGAGCAGGACCTCAGCGGCCAGCCGCTGGCCCAGGTGCTGCCGCTGCAGCCGAGCCAATGGCCGCTGCCGATGGCGGACGACGAGGCCGTGCACGGCGAACTCGTACTGCATGGCGAGCGCCCGCACACCCTACTCTACGACGCCCGGCCGATGAGCGGCGGCGCGGACGACGGTGGCTGGGTCATCGTACTGCGCGACATCACCACGCTGCGCCAGGCCGATCAGGCGCTGCGCGAACGCAATCAGTTCTTCAACCTGTCGCTGGACATGTTCTGCATGATCGGCCAGCAGGGCCAGTTCATCCAGGTCAACCCGGCCTTCGCCAGCACCCTGCGGCATACGGCGAGCGCGCTGATCGGCCAGCCCTACCTGCAGCTGATCCATCCCGAGGATCGTCCCCTGATGCAGAACGCCATCGAGCAGCTGCAACGCGGAGCCGTGGTCAAGGATCTGGAGATCCGCGTGCACGACGCCAGGGGCCAGCAGCTCTGGCTGCAACTCAGCGCGGCGCTGGCCGACGACCAGGTGATCTACTGCGCCGCCCGCGACATCAGCCTGCAACGTGCGGTGGCCGAGCAGATGCGCCAGAACAGCCTGCTGCTGAGCATGGCCGGCAGCATCGCCAAGCTCGGTGGCTGGTCGATCGAGCTGCCCAGCCGCCAGGTGCTTTGGTCGGAGGAGATGCACAGCCTGCTCGGTTTCCCGGTCGGCACCCTGCCCGACCTGGCCGAAGGCCTGCAGCTCTACCTGCCGGCCTATCGCGAACGGGTGACCCTGGCGGTCGAGGATTGCATCGAGCAAGGCATCGGCTTCGACCTCGACGTGGAGATGCTCGACGCCCATGGCAAGCACCTGTACGTGCAGGTGGCCGGCCAGGCGGTGCGCGACGACAATGGGCAGATCGTGCGTATCTCCGGCGCCCTGCAGGACATCAGCGAGCGCAAGCAGGCGCTGAAGCAGGCGCAGCGCCTGGCCGAGCGCCTGACGAACACCCTGGAAAGTATCAGCGATGCCTTCTACACTCTCGACAGCGATTGGCGATTCACCTACATCAACCCCGAGGCCGAGCGGCAGCTGAACATCAGCGCTACCGCCACCCTGGGACAGAGTGTTTGGACAGCCTTCCCCGGTTCCTACGACAGCGAGATCGGCCAGCGCTACCGCCAGGCCCGGCGCGACAACCAGGCCTGCCACTTCGAGAGTTTCTACGAACCCTTCCAGAGCTGGTTCGAGCTGCATGCCTACCCCTCCGAGGAGGGCCTGGCCGTGTACTTCCAGAACATCAGCGAACGCCGCGCGACCCAGGAGCAGTTGCAGCGTACCCTGCTCGAACTGAAGCGCAGCAACCGCGAGCTGGAGGAGTTCGCCTTCGTCGCCTCGCACGACCTGCAGGAACCGCTGCGCAAGATCCAGGCCTTCTCCGAGCGCCTCGCCAAGCGCAGCGACGGCCTCGACGACGACGGCCGCGACTACCTGCAGCGCATGACCTCGGCGGCGGCGCGCATGCAGGCGCTGATCATCGACCTGCTCGACTACTCGCGAGTCAATACCCGCGGCCAGCCGCTGCAGAAGCTCGACCTCGACCAATTGCTCGACGAGGTGCTGCAGGACCTGGAAACATCCCTGGAACAGAGTGGCGCGCAGGTCCAGCGCGAGCCCCTGCCGCCGGTGCGGGGCGACGCCAGCCAGTTACGCCGGGTACTGCAGAACCTGCTGAGCAATTCCCTGAAATTCCAGCGAGCCGGGGAAAAGCCACTGATCCGCATCTATGCCGAACACCCGGGCGACGGCTCCTGGGTACTGTGCATCGCCGACAACGGCATCGGCTTCGACGAGAAGTACCTGGACCGCATCTTCAATCCCTTCCAGCGCCTGCATGGCCGCGAAGCCTACGCCGGCACCGGCATCGGCCTGGCCATCGTCAAGAAGATTGTCGAGCGCCACGGCGCCAGCATCACCGCCAGCAGCACCCACGGTGCCGGCAGCACCTTTCGCATCAGTTTCCCGCCTATGGACAAACCCACGCCATGAACGCACAGCCCCCCGTACACATCCTGATCGCCGACGACGACCAGGATGACTGCCTAATGACACGGGAGGCGTTCGCCGAGTGCCGCATCGACAACACGCTACACTTCGTGCATGACGGCGAGGCGCTGCTCGACTACTTGCGGCGGCATGCGCCCTACGACGACGAGGAGCTCTACCCGTTACCCGGCCTGATCCTGCTCGACCTCAACATGCCGCGCATGGACGGCCGCGAGGCGCTGCACGCGATCAAATCCGACGCGCTGCTGCGCGGCATCCCGGTGGTGGTACTGACCACCTCGTCGGCCGAGGAAGACATCCTGCGCAGCTACGACATGGGGAGCAATTCGTTCATCACCAAGCCGGTGACCTATACCGGCCTGCTCGAGGTGGTGAAGACCCTCGGCCGCTACTGGCTGGAAACCGTCGAACTCCCCGTGGATGGCAAGCCCGTATGACCCGACTCGAAAACCACTGGCGCCTGTTGCTGATCGACGACGATGAAGACGACTTCGTCATCACCCGCGACTTGCTGCGCCAGGCAACGGACGCGCCGCTGCAACTGGACTGGTGCGCCGATTACCAACAGGGCCTGGCCAGCATCCTCGCGCAGGACCACGATCTCTACCTGGTGGACTACCGACTCGGCGCTGAATCGGGCCTGGAGCTGATCGAGCAGGCGCGCCAGGCCGGCGCCAGCCGGCCGATCATCCTGCTCACTGGCCAGGGCGACGCGCGCCTAGACGCCAGTGCCATCGCCCTGGGGGCCGCGGACTATCTGGTCAAGGGCGGCTTCGACAGCACCCAGTTGCTGCGTAGCATTCGCTACGCCATCGAACGCGGCCAGGCCACCGCGCGCTTGGCGGAAAGCGAGCAGCGCTACCGCCTGTTGTTCGAGTCCAATCCCGAACCCATGTGGGTATTCAACAAGGAAAACCTGCGCTTTCTCGCCGTCAACCTGGCCGCGACGCGCTTCTTCGGCTACTCGCAGGCAGAATTCCTGGCCATGAGCGTGCTGGATATCCGCAGCCGCGAAGAGCAGCAGCGCTTCCTCGCCTACTTCAACTCCAACATGCGCAATGTGTCGATCGCCAACCCGGAGACCGGGTTGTGGCGCTACCAGCATAAGGCCGGCCACGAGGTCATGGCCGAGGTGCTGGTGCATGACTTCGAGTTCGACGAACAACCCTGCTGCCTGGTGCTGGCCATTGATGTCACCGAAAAACAGCGCGCGCGCGAGGAGGCCACGCGGCGCGAGCGATCATTTCGCAAGCTGCTCGACGACACCCGCGATGCCCTACTGGTGGTCGACGGCGAAGGCGCCCTGCGCTACGCCAACCCGGCCGCCGAGCTGCTGTTCGAAGCCAGCCATGCGCAACTGCTGCAATTACGCTTCGAACTGCCGCACATCAGCGAAGACCTCTTCGAGTGGAGCCTGCAGACGCCGGCCGGCGACGAGCTGGAGGTGGAAATCCAGCTCTCCGAGACCGACTGGGAAGGCCAGCAGGTGCGCCTGCTGTCGCTGCGCGACATCGGCGAACGCAAGGAGTCGGAGAAGCAGTTGCGCCTGCTCAAGCGCAGCCTGGAAGCCAGCTACAACGGCGTGGTGATAGTCGACGCGCAGGAGTTCGACCACCCGATCATCTACGTCAATCCGGCTTTCGAGCGCATTACCGGCTACAGCGCGCACGAGGCCATCGGCCACAACTGTCGCATGTTGCAGAGCGGCGAGCGCGACCAGGCAGCGCTGGACGTCATCCGCCACGGCCTGGCGCAATCCAGCGAAGCCCATGTGGTGCTGCGCAACTACCGCAAGGACGGCAGTCCGTTCTGGAACGACCTGTACATCTCGCCGGTGCTCAACGAGCGCGGCGAGCTGACCCACTTCGTCGGTGTGCAGAACGACATCAGCGAGGAAAGACGCTACCAGGACGAGCTGAGCTTCAACGCCAGCCACGACGTGCTCACCGGCCTGCCCAACCGCACTCTGCTGGAAGACCGCCTACGCCAGGGCTGCCAGATTTCCCAGCGCTACCAGCGCAGCCTGGCGGTGATGTTCATCGACCTGGACGGTTTCAAGCCGATCAACGACTCCATGGGCCACCATTTCGGTGACCAGATTCTGCTCGAAGTGGCACGGCGGATGAGCGCCCAGGTGCGCCCCGGCGACACCGTGGCGCGCATGGGCGGCGACGAGTTCATCGTGCTGTTGCCGGACCTGGCGCGCGAGGAGGACGTGCTGCTGGTGGCCGAACGCCTGCTGAACAACATCGCCCGGCCCTACCGCGTCCAGGGCATCGACCTGCACGTCACCGCGAGCATCGGCATCACCCTCAGCGACGGCCAGCTGGACCAGCCCATGCAGTTGATCCAGCAGGCCGACCTGGCCATGTACAAGGCCAAGCAGGAAGGGCGCAACAATTACCAGTGGTTCACCAACGACCTCAACCAGCGCGTCGGCGAGCGGTTGGTGCTGCGCAACGAACTGCAGAAAGCCATCGAGAACCAGGACTTCACCCTCTACTACCAACCCCAGATCGACGGTCGCAGCGGCCGGGTGGTCGGCCTCGAGGCCCTGCTGCGCTGGGAACACCCGAGCAGGGGCTTCATCTCGCCGGCGTTGTTCGTGCCCATCGCCGAAGACACCGGGCAGATCATCCCGCTGAGCCAGTGGGTGCTGGACACCGCCTGCCGGCAGATCAAGGAACTGTGCGAACAGGGCATGACCGGGCCGAGTATGGCGGTGAACATCTCGCCGGTGCACTTCCAACGCAACAACTTCGTCGACAGCATCAGTGCCATTCTCAGCAAGTACGGCCTGGATGCCGACCTGCTGGAGCTGGAAATCACCGAAACCGTGCTGCTGCACAATGCCGAGCGGGCCATCGACACCCTGCACCAGCTCAAGCGCCTGGGCGTGAAGATCGCCATCGACGATTTCGGCACCGGTTTCTCCAGTCTCAACTACCTCAAGCGCCTGCCCATCGATAAGGTCAAGATCGACCGCTCCTTCGTCCAGGAAATCATCAGCGACCGCCACGACGCGGCGATCACCCAGGGCATCATCTCCATGGCCCACCACCTGCGCCTGAAGGTGATCGCCGAAGGAGTGGAAACCGAGCCGCAGTTCGCCTTCCTGAAGAAGAGCCAGTGCGACGAGTTCCAGGGCTACTACTTCGCCAAACCGATGCCCTTCGCCGAGCTGCAGGACTTCCTGCGCGCACGCATACTGACCCTGGAGCCGGGCCAGCTGGCCGGCAAGGAACAGGAGCAGACCTTGCTGCTGCTCGACGACGAGGAGAATATCCTTCGCGCCCTCGCCCGCCTCCTTCGCCGCGACGGCTATAAGATTCTCATGGCAACCCGTGCCCAAGACGCTTTTGAGCTATTGGCCAAACATGATGTGCAGGTGATCCTCTCTGACCAACGCATGCCGGAAATGAGCGGCACCGAATTTCTAAGTTTGGTTAAAGATCTATACCCAGACACTATCCGAATCGTGCTTTCAGGCTATACGGACCTCAAATCGGTTACCGATGCAATCAATCAGGGCGCTATCTACAAGTTCCTCACCAAGCCTTGGGACGATGAGCAGCTACGACAGAATATCAACCAAGCTTTTCGCGAACACCATACGGCGCATAAGAACAACTAAAGATAATCTGTCAAAATTGAAAGCGCCCTGAGCGCGCTTCTATCGCAACCAAGAGGAGCATCATTTGCGCCGCATGGCCCTGTATAAGGGCAACAGCGGCTCACGCGAACAGGAGGTTGTGAAGCTGCGCTGGGATTGGGAGATACCGATTCCTGAGCTCAACACCAGCGTATTTCTCATACCGGCGGATTTTTGGTGGCCGACATGAGAGCTCCGGGGTCAAGAACGGCGACGAGCGGCTCGTTGTACTCAACAACGTAGCCAAGTCGGTCATCGAGGGACAGCGTGGGCTTGATCCGATTTGGGTATTTCCTTACAGACCCGATCGAAACGGCAAGGCCACTCCAGTTCACCGGATGAACGATTCGGCATGGAAGAAAGCCAGGGTCAGAGCAGCGAAGAAGTTCCAGGAGCGCTTTCTGCGCCCTGCCCCAGCTGGATTTGCTTCGATCCGCGTTCACGATCTGAAGCACACCTTCGGCCGAAGACTTCGGCAGCTGGGGTAACGGAGGAAGACAGAAAGACTCTGCTGGGCCACAAGAACGGCAGCATCACCAGTCACTACTCGGCCGCCGAGCTGGGCAAACTGATCGATGAAGCCAACAGGATTTCGGCTACAGACTCGCGCGGGCCGGCCCTGACAATTTTGAGGAGGATGGCAGGATGAAAAAAGTCCCGCAAAAGTCCCTGACACAAAAAAGCCTGGTCATCACTGACCAGGCTCTAATGTAGGGATTTGTTGGTCGGGACGGAGTGATTCGAACACTCGACCCCTTGCACCCCATGCAAGTGCGCTACCGGGCTGCGCTACGCCCCGACGATGCTTTCGGGTGACCGAAAGCGGGAGGAACTATACATTAAGCTTTTGAAATAAGGCAACTTTTTCTTGGCCTTACTTCTTCAGTACATGCAAAACATCCTCAAGCTCGGCAATCATCTGTTTGATCAGCTGACGATACTGAGTAGTGTCGTCCTTGGCTTCGTCACCAGAAAGGCGCTGACGTGCGCCACCGATGGTGAAGCCTTGATCGTACAGGAGTGCACGAATCTGCCTAATCATCAGCACATCCTGACGCTGGTAATAGCGACGGTTGCCCCGCCGCTTCACCGGATTCAGCTGTGGGAATTCCTGTTCCCAGTAACGTAGAACGTGGGGCTTGACCGCGCAGAGTTCACTGACCTCACCAATGGTGAAGTAGCGTTTGCCGGGAATTGCCGGTAGTTCGTCGTTATGACTTGGTTCCAGCATAGGCCTCGACCCTGGCTTTCAATTTTTGCCCTGGACGAAAAGTGACCACACGGCGAGCCGTGATTGGAATCTCTTCCCCTGTTTTCGGGTTACGGCCGGGTCGCTGGCGCTTATCGCGCAAGTCGAAGTTGCCGAACCCGGACAGCTTGACCTGTTCGTTCAGCTCAAGAGCCTGGCGGATCTCTTCAAAAAACAGCTCCACCAGCTCCTTGGCTTCCCGTTTGTTCAGGCCGAGCTCTTCATACAGACGTTCCGCCATTTCAGCTTTCGTCAGAGCCCCCATACGCTACTTCCTTAACGTGGCGTTGAACCTTTGTTCGAGGCAGGTGAGGATATTTTGCGTAGTAGTACTCACCTCATCGTCATTAAGAGTGCGCGATGGATGTTGCCAGGTCAAGCCGACGGCAAGGCTTTTTCTAAGCGGATCAATGCCTTTACCGTGATAGACGTCAAATAGCTTGAGGTCTGTCAGCCATTCTCCCGCCGTTTCACGGATTGCGCCCAGCACAGCCTCGGCCGGCTGCTCGCGATCAACCAGCAGCGCCAGGTCGCGACGCACTTCAGGGAAGCGCGACAACTCGCTGAACGCCGGCATGCGGCCAGCAGCCACTTCAGCCAGCACCAGCTCGAAGAGGAACACCGGCTGATCCAAGCCCAGGGTCTTGGTGAGCTCAGGATGCAGAGCACCGATGAAGCCTACCAGGCGCCCTTCCCGCTCGATGCGAGCGGTCTGGCCTGGATGCAGAGCAGGATGCTCGCCAGGCACGAAGCAGAAGGCATCGGCCGCACCGGCATAACCCAGCAGCGCCTCGACATCGGCTTTCAGATCATAGAAGTCGACGTTATCACGGCTGTTGGCCCAGCCTTCAGGCAGGCGGCTGCCGGTGATCACGCCGGCGAGCATGGCTTCCTGCTGCAGACCTTCCAGCTGACCGACAAAACGCAGGCCGCTCTCGAACAGACGCACGCGCGACTGCTGGCGATTGAGGTTGTGCTGCAGCGCCTTGACCAGCCCCGGCCACAGCGAGGAACGCATGGCGGCCATATCGGCAGAAATCGGGTTGGCCAACTGCAGCGGTTCTACGCCAGGAGTGAACAGCTCGAACAGCTTGGGATCGATGAAGCTGTAGGTGATCGCTTCCTGGTAGCCACGGGCGACCAACAGGCGACGCAGAGCAGGCAGCTCAGCACGCACCTCGGACTTGGCCTGTGGCGCCAGACGGGCCTGCGGGTAGCGCACCGGCAGACGGTTGTAGCCATACAGGCGACCCAGTTCTTCGATCAGGTCCACTTCCAGGCTGATGTCGAAGCGATGGCTAGGCACGCTGACCAGCCACTGGCCAGCACCCTGAGCGCTGACGTCCAGACCCAGCGCAGTGAGCAGGCGCTCGACCTCGGTGCCATCCATGTCCATGCCCAACATCTGGCTGATACGCTCGGCACGCAGGGTGATCGGCGCCACGCTCGGCAGGTCCGCCTCGCTACTCGCTTCGATGATCGGGCCTGCTTCGCCGCCGACGATTTCCAGCAGCAGCGCAGTAGCACGCTCCATCGCGTTGCGTGCCAGCTGCGAGTCGACACCGCGCTCGAAGCGGTGCGACGCGTCGGTGTGCAGGCCATAGGAACGAGCCTTACCAGCGACAGCGATGTTGTCGAAGAAGGCGCTTTCCAGGAACAGATCGCGGGTATTGTCGCTCACACCGCTGTGCTCACCGCCCATCACGCCGGCGATGGCCAGCGCGCGGCCATGATCAGCGATGACCAGAGTATCGGCACGCAGGCTAACTTCCTGGCCGTCGAGCAACACCAGCTTCTCGCCCTCTTCAGCCATGCGCACGCGAATGCCGCCATTGATTTCGGCGAGGTCAAAGGCGTGCATCGGTTGGCCCAGCTCAAGCATCACGTAGTTGGTGATGTCCACCGCCGCGTCGATACTGCGAATATCAGAACGACGCAGCCGCTCGACCATCCACAGCGGGGTCGGACGGGACAGATCAACGTTACGGATAACGCGACCGAGGTAACGCGGGCACGCCTTGGGCGCAAGCACCTCGACTGGGCGTACTTCGTCATGTGCAGGAGCAACGACGTCGATAGCGACCGGTGAAACAGCGGCGCTGTACATCGCACCGACTTCCCGAGCCAGGCCGGCGAGCGACAGGCAGTCACCACGGTTAGGGGTAAGGCCGATCTCGATGCTGGCGTCATCAAGCTGCAGGTAAGCGCGAATGTCGCTACCCACTGGCGCATCGGCAGCCAGCTCCATCAGGCCACTGTTGTCCTCGCTGATCTGCAGCTCGGAAGCCGAGCACAGCATGCCCTGCGACTCCACACCACGCAGCTTGGCCTTCTTGATCTTGAAGTCGCCCGGCAGCTCGGCGCCGATCATGGCGAACGGAATCTTGATGCCGGCGCGGGCATTGGGCGCACCGCAAACGACCTGGAAGGTCTCGGCACCATTACTCACCTGGCACACGCGCAACTTGTCGGCGTCCGGATGCTGTTCAGCGCTGAGAATCTCACCGACCACCACGCCACTGAAGGCACCCGCAACCGGCTGCACGGCATCAACCTCAAGGCCGACCATGGACAGGCGCGCGACCAGATCCTCGCGGGATACGTCGGGATTCACCCAACTGCGCAGCCACTGTTCACTGAATTTCATGTTGTCTGTTCTCCTTAAACGAATTCGATCACGAGGGGGGCAGTTGCTAGCGAAATTGCGCCAGGAACCGCAGGTCGTTATCGAAGAACAGGCGCAAGTCATTGACGCCGTAACGCAGCATGGCCAGGCGCTCGACACCCATGCCGAAGGCGAAGCCGGAGTATTTCTCCGGGTCGATACCGCTCATGCGCAGCACGTTCGGGTGCACCATGCCGCAGCCCATCACTTCCAGCCAGCCGGTCTGCTTGCACACGCGGCAGCCCTTGCCGGAACACATCACGCACTGCATGTCGACTTCGGCCGACGGCTCGGTGAACGGGAAGAAGGACGGACGGAAACGCACACCCAGTGGTTTTTCGAAGAACACGCGGAGGAATTCCTCGATGGTGCCCTTGAGGTCAGCGAAGCTGATGTCCTCGTCGACCAGCAGGCCTTCGACCTGATGGAACATCGGCGAGTGGGTGATATCGGAGTCGCAGCGATACACACGACCAGGGCAAACGATACGGATCGGCGGCTGCTGCGACTCCATGGTGCGCACCTGCACCGGCGAGGTGTGGGTGCGTAGCAGCATGTTCGCGTTGAAATAGAAGGTGTCGTGCATCGCCCGCGCCGGGTGGTGGCCAGGGATGTTGAGCGCCTCGAAGTTGTGATAGTCGTCTTCGACTTCCGGACCCTCGGCCACGTTGTAGCCGATATGGGTGAAGAACTGCTCGACACGCTCGAGGGTGCGGGTGACCGGGTGCAGACCACCGGATGCCTGACCACGGCCAGGCAGGGTCACATCAATCCGCTCGGACGCCAGCTTCTCGGCGAGCAGGGCCTGCTCAAGCACGGATTTGCGGGCATTCAGGGCGTCTTGCACTTGATTCTTGGCAGTGTTGATCAGGGCGCCAGCCTGTGGGCGCTCTTCGGCCGACAGCTTGCCCAGAGTCTGCATCAGGGCGGTCAGTTCGCCTTTCTTGCCAAGGTACTGAACCCGGAGCTGTTCCAGGGCATTGACATCTTCACTTCGTTGCACGGCCTCGAGAGCTTGCGAGACCAATGCATCCAGATTTTCCATTTACAGACTCCAGATACGAAATAGGGGAAGAGCTGTTAAGGCTCTTCCCCTATCTTTGACGTTGCCACCGGGCGAACCCGGTGATTGTCGGGGGACTTAAGCCAGAACGGCCTTAGCTTTCTCGACAATCGCAGCAAACGCCGCTTTTTCGTTCACTGCCAGATCAGCCAGAACCTTACGGTCGATTTCGATCGACGCTTTCTTCAGGCCAGCGATCAGACGGCTGTAGGACAGACCGTTGACGCGAGCACCAGCGTTGATACGAGCGATCCACAGTGCGCGGAACTGACGTTTTTTCTGACGACGGTCACGGTAGGCATATTGACCAGCCTTGATGACAGCCTGCTTGGCAACACGGAACACACGCGAACGAGCGCCGTAGTAGCCTTTAGCCAGTTTCAGAATCTTTTTGTGACGAGCACGAGCGATAACGCCACGCTTAACACGAGCCATGAGTAATTACCTCTAAGTATCTTGACCGATTAACGAACGCGCAGCATGCGCTCGACTTTAGCTTTGTCCGACGGACCGATCAGCGAGCTGCCACGCAGCTGGCGCTTACGTTTCGTGGACATCTTGGTCAGGATGTGGCTCTTGAAAGCGTGCTTGTGCTTGAAGCCTGTAGCAGTCTTCAGGAAGCGCTTCGCAGCACCGCTCTTGGTTTTCATTTTTGGCATGTTTTGTACTCCGCATTCATTAACAACTGATAACCATCAGGCCTGCCAGTGCCCGGTAGATTATTTACGCTTCTTGGGTGCGATGACCATCATCAGCTGGCGTCCTTCCAGCTTAGGATGCTGTTCTACAGTGCCGATTTCAGCGAGGTCAGCTTCGACCCGCTTCAACAGCTCCATACCCAGTTCCTGGTGAGCCATCTCACGACCGCGGAATCTCAGAGATACCTTGGCCTTGTCCCCATCTTCAAGGAAACGTACCAGGTTGCGTAGTTTTACCTGGTAATCCCCATCTTCCGTCCCTGGACGAAACTTGATTTCTTTAATCTGCTGCTGGTGCTGGTTCTTCTTGGCGATAGCAGCCTGCTTCTTCTTCTCGAACAGGTGCTTGCCGTAGTCCATGATGCGGCAAACTGGCGGCAGTGCGTCAGCAGAGATCTCTACCAGATCCAGCTTGGCTTCTTCAGCCACGCGCAATGCCTCATCGATCGAAACAATACCAACCTGCTCGCCGTCTGCGCCAATCAGGCGCACTTCACGAGCGGTGATGTTTTCGTTGATCGGCGCCTTAGGGGCGGCCCGTTTGTCCTGTCTCATTTCACGCTTAATAGTTATTACTCCAAATCTTGGCGACCACGCCGGGAAACCGCTTGCTGCAACTGCGAGGCGAACTGCTCGATGGGCAGAGAGCCCAGATCGACGCCTTCACGGGTACGGACAGCAACGGATCGAGTCTCGACTTCCCGATCTCCAATAACCAAGAGATAGGGAACCTTGAGCAAGGTATGCTCGCGGATTTTAAAGCCGATCTTTTCGTTTCTCAAGTCAACCTTGGCACGAAAACCGCTTTGATTGAGAGTTTTCTCGACTTCACGGGCAAAATCGGCCTGCTTGTCGGTGATATTCATGATCACCGCCTGGGTCGGAGCGAGCCAAGCCGGGAAGGAACCGGCGTAATGCTCGATCAACATACCGATGAAACGCTCGAACGAACCGAGGATCGCACGGTGCAACATGACCGGGCGTTTGCGGTTGTTGTCTTCGGCGATGTAGCTGGCATCCAGGCGCTCAGGCAGGTTCGGATCGTACTGCAGCGTACCGCACTGCCAGTTACGCCCCAGGCAGTCACGCAGGGTGAATTCGATCTTCGGACCGTAGAAGGCGCCCTCACCCGGCTGATATTCCCAGGCCAGGCCGGATTCGTTCAGCGCCTCGGCCAGCGCGCCTTCGGCGCGATCCCACAGCTCGTCGGAGCCCACGCGCTTGGCAGGACGGGTCGAAAGCTTCATGGCGATATCGCTGAAGCCGAAGTCCGCATAGACCTGCAGGGTCAGCTTGATGAAATCGGCTGCTTCCTTCTTGACCTGATCCTCGGTGCAGAAGATATGCGCATCGTCCTGCACGAAGCCACGCACACGCATGATGCCGTGCAGCGCGCCGGACGGCTCGTTACGGTGACAGGCACCGAACTCGGCCAGACGCAGCGGCAGGTCGCGGTAAGACTTCAGGCCCTGATTGAAGATCTGCACGTGGCACGGGCAGTTCATCGGTTTCACCGCGTAGTCGCGGTTTTCCGAAGCCGTAGTGAACATGTTTTCGGCGTAGTTGGACCAATGCCCGGAACGCTCCCAGAGAATGCGATCGACCACCTGTGGCGTGCGCACCTCAACATAGCCGTTCTCACGCTGCACCTGGCGCATGTACTGCTCCAGCACCTGGTAGACAGTCCAGCCATTGGGGTGCCAGAACACCATTCCCGGCGCTTCTTCCTGCAGGTGGAACAGATCCAGCTGCTTGCCGATGCGACGGTGATCGCGTTTTTCAGCCTCTTCGATGCGCTGGATATAAGCAGCCAGCTGCTTCTTGTCCGCCCAGGCAGTGCCGTATATACGCTGCAGCTGCTCGTTCTTCGAGTCACCGCGCCAGTAGGCACCGGAAATGCGAGTCAGCTTGAACGCCTTGAGGAAGCGCGTGTTCGGCACGTGCGGGCCGCGGCACATGTCGACGTACTCTTCATGGAAGTACAGCCCCATGGCCTGCTCATCCGGCATATCGTCGATCAGACGCAGCTTGTATTCCTCGCCACGCGACTTGAACAGCTCGATGACCTCGGCACGCGGCGTCATCTTCTTGATAACGTCGTAGTCCTTGTCGATCAGCTCAGCCATGCGCTTTTCGATGGCCGCCATGTCTTCCGGAGTGAAGGGGCGGTCGATGGCGATGTCGTAATAGAAGCCTTCATCGATAACTGGGCCGATCACCATCTTGGCGTTCGGATACAGCTGCTTGACTGCATGCCCAACCAGGTGAGCGCAGGAGTGGCGGATGATTTCCAGCCCTTCTTCGTCCTTCGGCGTGATGATCTGCAAGGTGGCATCGGTATCGATCACGTCACAGGCATCGACCTGCTTGCCGTTTACCTTGCCAGCCAGGGTGGCCTTGGCCAGGCCTGCACCAATGGATTGCGCGACCTCCAGCACGGATACCGGATGATCGAACGAACGTTGACTGCCGTCGGGAAGAGTAATGATGGGCATGGCGCCTCCTCTCCTAGTGGTGACCCCTACCAAAGGTCACGTGGGTTGGGATGAGCCAGGAAGCGATTCAGCGGTGTACCCACCTAACGATGGCAGGAGCCCGAAGGCCAACCAGACCGAACCAGAGTCACTGGAAGTAAAAGAGTGCGGATGCTTTCAGAAAGCCTGAGCCCTGACAAGCTGCCGCTTGAAACAAACACGTAAAACCTGCTCGAAAAATCCGAGCAATAAAAAAGGGGTCGCTTAGCGACCCCTTTTTATCGATTTGGTAGGCACAATTGGACTCGAACCAACGACCCCCACCATGTCAAGGTGGTGCTCTAACCAACTGAGCTATGTGCCTTCGATGGGTGCGCATTCTACGCAGATCTTTTTGGCCGTCAACAGGTTTTTTCGCTAACTCACTGAAATAGGCCAATTTTTTATCGAAACCGGATCGTTGAATATTTTGCACGGACACTAGCCGGCCATTTTCAACTCAGGTAGCATCGGATCATTCGTAAAAAATAAAGAACAGAGGTTCAAGATGGCGCACACGGCATATCCACAATCCTATTACGCCGCTTCAGCCAACCCCGTCCCGCAACGCCCTACCCTCCAAGGCGAAGTGGAAACCGATGTGTGCATCATCGGTGCGGGTTACACCGGCCTGTCCACTGCACTGTTTCTGCTGGAAAACGGTTTCAAGGTGAGCATTGTTGAAGCGGCCAAGGTCGGCTTCGGCGCATCGGGTCGTAACGGCGGACAGATCGTCAACAGCTACAGCCGCGATATCGACGTGATCGAACGCACGGTCGGCCCCAAGCAGGCACAACTGCTCGGACAGATGGCCTTCGAGGGCGGCCGCATCATTCGTGAGCGCATCGCCAAGTACGACATCCAGTGCGACCTGAAGGATGGCGGCGTGTTCGCCGCGCTGACCAGCAAGCAGATGGGCCATCTGGAATCGCAGAAGAAACTGTGGGAGCGATACGGCCATACCCAGCTGGAGTTGATGGACGCCAAGCGTATCCGCGAAGTGGTCGCCACCGACAACTATATCGGCGGCATGCTGGACATGAGCGGCGGCCATATCCATCCGTTGAACCTGGCGCTCGGCGAAGCTGCCGCTGTCGAGTCGCTCGGTGGAGTGATCTACGAACAGTCTCCAGCGACTCGCATCGAGCGTGGCGCCAACCCGGTGGTACACACCCCGCAAGGCCGTATCAAAGCCAAGTTCGTGGTCGTCGCAGGTAACGCTTACCTGGGCAACCTGGTGCCGGAGCTGGCGTCCAAATCGATGCCGTGCGGCACCCAGGTGATCACCACCGAACCGCTGTCCGATGAAGTCGCCGCCAGCCTGCTGCCGCAGGACTACTGCGTGGAAGACTGCAACTACCTGCTCGACTACTACCGCCTAACCGGTGACAAGCGCCTGATCTACGGCGGTGGTGTGGTGTATGGCGCACGCGATCCGGCGAACATCGAAGCGATTATCCGGCCGAAAATGCTCAAGACCTTCCCGCAGTTGAAGGACGTGAAGATCGATTTCGCCTGGACCGGCAACTTCCTGCTGACGCTGTCGCGCCTGCCGCAGGTCGGTCGTATCGGCGACAACATCTACTACTCGCAAGGCTGCAGCGGCCATGGCGTCACCTACACGCACCTGGCGGGCAAGGTGCTGGCGGAAGCGTTACGTGGTCAGGCCGAGCGCTTCGATGCGTTCGCCGGGTTGCCGCACTACCCCTTCCCCGGCGGACGGATGTTCCAGGTCCCCTTCAGCGCCCTCGGCGCCTGGTACTACACGCTGCGTGACAAACTCGGCGTGTAATCGCGTCCATCAACGAAAACGGCGCCCGAGGGCGCCGTTTTCGTTTGCATCATGGACAAGCCGGCAAGGCCTGACATTGCCCGGCAGAACCACCGACACTAGGTGGCGCAGCGAAGCGCGAATCCTCCGGAGCCAGGCGCTGCGCACAAGTCTGAGCCTGTTGCGCCTCGCGGGCACAAGCCTGCTCCCCTAGCACCTGCGACAGATTGAACCAACCTGCGGCGAAATCCGGTTCGCGCTTGAGGCTCTCACGCAATGCCTGCTCGGCGCCCTTACGGTCACCATCGGCGTAACGGCTGTTGCTCAGGGCGAACCAGGGCAGCGCCTGCTCCGGCCAGGCCTCCGTCGCTCGGCGATAGGCGCGCCGCGCCGGTTGGGCATTGCCGGTTTGCTCGAGGTCGTTGGCGGCCTTCATCCAGACATGCATATCGGCCTGTGCCGGCAGGCGCTCCGGTGGCAGTGTCACTACCGCCCAGCGACCACCGCGCGCCCAGGTTCTGTCGAAGCTATTGAAGCTGTCTTCGAGCCTGCGCGTGGTGGCCGAGCGCAAGATCAGCGTGCGCTCGCGACGGTCGTAACCCACCACCACCGCGAAGTGCCATTGCGGATACCAGTCGAACGCCAGGTTCTGCAGCACCAGCACCGGGTTACCGGCGGCCACCTCGGCGAGCACCGCCTCCAGACGTGGCTGCAGCGGATACACCAGCATTTCGTGATTGCGTGCGGCGGCGACCATCTCCACCTGCAGGCTGCCTTCACGGCTGGGGATATAGACCTTGTCCTTGAGCGCACCAGGCGTAGTCAGCACGCCACGTTGGTTGAGCATGGTGGCCAAGGCGGCCGGGCCGCACTGATAGGCGTCCTGGGGGAAGAAGGGAACGTCGGTGAGTTCCACCCGCTCAGGCAAACGCTCGCCCACCGGTGATAACACCGGGGAGCGAGCGCAGGCTGTGAGTAGAACGATCGATGCGATACAGCAGAGGCGAATCAGCGATTTATGCATTTGACGAAATTGAAGATGTTGGTGGCGCACAGCATATCAGTGATGATGAAGATCACCAGAAACAACACGATAATGCCGACCACACCTGCACCGGCTGGTGCCTGATCCAGTTGCTGGTTGAACTGCGCCAACTCGGCCGGGGTCAGGCTGGCGATACGCGACTCGACCTGATCACGATCGACGCCCATCGATACCAGTTTTTCCTTCACCTGCTCGTCATCGAGCATGGCCATCAACTGCTCCTGATCCACCTTGTGCTGCTGCTCGGCGATCACCTCGTGGGTGCCGACCATCGCCGCATTCGCGGCAGGAATCTGCACCACCAGCAGCAGGTGAAACAGCGCGGTAATGGCTGCCAGACGGCGCATAACGGGGTTCATGGAAATTGTCATTGTGGTTATCTCCTGAGGGACGAGGTAGCCAATAGACAGCATCCAAATCGCTCAGGTTCACTCCACCAGTCTGCGCGCGTTCACGTTTCCATCAAAAGCTGGCTGAGCACCGCACGCAGCTTGCCTGGCTTGACCGGTTTGTTCAGCAAAGGCGCACCCAGCGCCTGCAATTCGCGACGACAGTCATCGCTGCGATCAGCGCTGATGATCAGTGCCGGAATCGTCCTGGAAAACTCATCACGTAGCTGCTGAATCACCTGGCAACCGAGCACCCCGTGATCGAGGTGAAAATCCGCCAGAATCACTTCCGGCGCCCTGCCCTGCAGACGCTGCAGCGCCTCGGGAAGATCAACGGCCGTCACCACCTCGCAGCCCCACTGCCGGAGCAACGCGGCCATGCTGTGCAGGATGTCCACTTCGTTGTCGATCACCAACAAGCGCCGGCCCGGCAGGGGGTTGCCGAGGACCGGCTGCGTCGCAGATTGCACCTGGCGCCGCGGAGCCTCCTGCGCCAGCGGCACGCGGATGCTGAAGACCGAACCACGCCCCGGTTGCGAGCGCACCTGCACCGGGTAGCCCAGCATGCGCGCGATGCGCTCGACAATGGCCAGCCCCAGGCCGACCCCCTTACGCTCGGCCGCACGCCCGACCTCAAGCTGGCTGAACTCGAGAAAGATCTTGTCCAGTTGATCGGCCGCGATGCCGCGGCCGCTATCCCACACCTGCAGCTCGACGAAAGCGCCACGCCGACGTGCACCAAGCAGCACGCCGCCACGCTCGGTGTAACGGCAGGCGTTGCTGAGGAAATTGCGCAGGATGCGCGTCAGCAAGCGGAAATCGGTATGCACCGCATAGTTGGCAATTCGCGCACGCAGGCGCAAACCGCTGGCCGAGGCCACGCTGTCGAACTCGGACGCGAGCGGAGCGAGCAACTCCTCAAGGCGATAGACATCGAGATCCGGCTTGATCGCCGCCTGATCCAGCTTGGAAATATCCAGCAGATCCGCCAGCAGATCTTCGGCGCCTTCCAGGGCCAGGTGGCTGCGCTCTACCAGGTTCTGTTCGGCAGGTGGCAGCTCACGCTCGCGCAGCGTGGAAATCAACAGGCGCGCCGCATTGAGCGGCTGCAGCAAGTCGTGGCTGGCTGCGGCCAGGTACTTGTCCTTGCTATGGTTGGCCGCTTCGGCTGCGTCACGCGCCTCACGCAGGGCCAGCTCGATGCGCTCGCGCTCCTCGATCTGCCGCTGCAGATTGCGGTTGGATTCGAGCAACTCGAAGGTGCGCGCCGCGACGCGGCGCTCCAGTTCGTCATTGAGTTGTTGCAGGCGCTGCTGCGCCTGCTTGCGCTCGGTGATATCGGCGACGAAGCCTTCGAAGATGCCCTCGCCTTCAGGCTTGAGCAGCAGGTTCATCAGCACGTCGATGGTGCTGCCATCGCGCCTGCGCAGGCGCGTCTCGTAGCCGAGTAGAGCCTGGCCCTGGCTCAGCCCCTGGCGAATCACCTCCAGCTCGTCGAAACCGCCCACGAACAGGTGCCGAGCCAGATCGCCCGGCGACCAAAGCACCTGCTGCGGGTCGTCATAACCGAGCATGCGCGCCATCGCCGGATTGGCCGCCAGTACGCCGTCCTGCAGGCTGGCCTGGATGATCCCGTGCACGGCGTGTTCGAACAGCCACTTGTATCGATTGCGCTCAACTTCCAGCTCTTCCAGGCGCGCCAGCAGCTCGGGGTAATGACTCTTGCGCGCCGACTGGCTGCCGAGCCCCAGCAGCCCGGCCAGCGCTTCGTCAGAGCGCCTCGCCATACACCACCTCGACGTCACGCTGGGTCGATTCACGCGGATTGGTGAGGATGCACGGGTCGTCCATCGCATGGCTGGACAAGAACGGAATGTCAGAGGTACTGACGCCGTGCAAGCTGAGCGTCTCGCGAAAGCCCATGGCGTGCTTGAAGGCAATCAGGTGCTCGACCAGGCGCTGGCGAATCTGCGCATGGTTGAGCCCACGGCAGTCGATGCCGAGGGTTTCGGCGATGACCTTGAAACGCTCCGGCGCCGCACTGTAATTGAACGCCACCACGTGCTCGACCAGCACCGCATTGCACAGACCGTGCGGCAAGTCGAGGTAGCCACCGAGACTGTGACTCATGGCGTGCACCGCGCCAAGGATCGCGTTGGAGAACGCCAGGCCGGCCTGCATGCTGCCAAGCATGATCTTCTCGCGCAGGGCGATATCGCCCGGGTTGGCGATCATCTGCACCAGGTTGCCGTTGATCAGCCGCATTGCTTCCAGCGCGTGCGGGTCGGTCAGAGGGCCGTGGCCAGTGGAAACGAACGCCTCGATGGCGTGCACCATCGCGTCGATGCCGGTACAGGCGCTGAGGAACGGGTCCATGCTCAGGGTGGTTTCCGGATCAATCAGCGACACGTCCGGCACCACTGCCTTGCTGACGATGGAGAACTTCATCCGCTCCTGCTGGTTGGAGATGATCACGAACTGCGACACGTCGGCCGAGGTGCCGGCGGTGGTCGGGATCAGGATCAGCGGTGGGCTGGGCACGCGAATGGTGTCCACGCCTTCGAATTCGAGAATGCTGCGACCGTGGGCGACGACGATACCGATGCCCTTGGCGCAGTCCATCGGGCTGCCGCCACCGACCGCGACAATGACGTTGCAGCCCTCGCTTCGATACAGCTCGGCGCCCTCCATCACCTCCTCCACGCGCGGGTTGGGCGAGACCCTGGTGTACAGGCAGTAGGCGATGCCCTGGGCCTGCAGGCTGGCCTCGATATCACCGGCCCAGCCAGCGGCGACTACACCGGGATCGGATACGATCAGCACCTTGCGCGCACCGAAGGTCTTGGCGTAGTTGCCGACGTTATGCCGGGAGCCGGCGCCAAAGATGATCTCGGGGGAAACGAACTTTCGCAGCTGATTCAATTCGTGGCTCATACAACGGCCTGAAATTTATTGTTATGGAATGGCGATCAGCCTACTGCATTGCCGGGTTAATGCAATGCGACCTGCGATCAGCTCAGCCGCTGATAGAAGGCATGCTCGGCGCGCAGAGCCTCGGCCAGATTGGTAGCCTGACGGAAACCGTGGCGTTCCTCGGCGAACAGGTGGTATTCCACCGGGAAACCGCGCTGACGCAGTGCCTCGACCATGCTTTCAGTCTGGCTCGGCACCACCACCGCATCCAGTGCGCCCTGGAAGAAAATCACTGGTGCCTTGATCCGTTCGACCTGCAACAAGGGTGTGCGATTCCGGTAGCGCCCGGCATCCAGCTCGGGGTCGCCGATCAGCCAGTCGAGATAATCCGCCTCGAACTTGTGCGTCAGCCGGCGCAGCGCCAGCGGGTCGCTGACGCCATAGAGGCTGGCGCCGCCACGCAGTTGCGGCAACTCGATCAGAGCACGCAACGCGCTGAAGCCGCCAGCGCTACCACCGCGCACAAACACACGTTGCGCATCGATACGGCCATCACCGGCCAGTGCGTCGATGGCGGCGCGGATGTCCTCGACTTCCAGCTCGCCCCACTCGCCAGCCAGCCGCAGGCGGTAGTCGCGACCATAGCCACTGCTGCCACGGTAGTTGAGGTCGAGCACGGCGAAGCCACGCAGCGTCCAGAAGGCGATGCGCGGATCGAACACCGGGTAGCAGGCCGAAGTCGGCCCTCCGTGCAGGAAGATCACCAGCGGCGGGCGTTCCCCGGTTGATGCAGGCGAGTAGAAAAAGCCGTGACTGCTTTCGTCCTCACCTACCCCACAGCTGAATGGCTGGGGTCGTGATAGCTGTGCTTCGGACAGCGGCTGCTCACCGCCAGCCAGCATCTGAAATGCGCCATCGCTGCGGCGAATGGCAAGCACCGCTGGCAGACGATCAGGAGCGGCAGCGATGCAGTAGAAATGTTCGTTGTCGGCAGCCAGGCTACGGAAACGCGTAAACCCTTCGGCCAACAGCCGCTCTGCCTTTGGGTAGGGTGTCGCGGGGCCGCCCAGGCTGTGCGCACCGATTGTTTTGCCTTCGAGAGCGCTGGTGCGCACGGCGCACCCTACCAGCGCGCCGACACCCTGCTCGAAACGGGTCAGCAGAAACTCATCGTTTTCCAGCAGAAGATAGGTTCGTCCGCCCAGCTGCCAGGGCGCGGGGGCGTGATCGGAGGGAGCGCCCTGAGGTTGTGCTTCGCCGTCGACACACCAGGGTTGCCACCAGCCCGCTTTGTCGCTCAACACCCACAACCGGCCCCGGGCATCGAACCGCGGCTGCTGCAGGGCCTGATCGCTGCCCTGCCCGGCCAGCACCCGAGTGCGCTCGCCGGACTCGCGCTGGCACAGGCGCGTGGCGATCCAGGGCTGATGTGGTCGATCCCATTCGATCCAGGCAAGACGCTGGCCAGTGGGGTCAGCCACCGGCGCCGCATAGAAATCGGCACCCTCGACCAGTACCTCACGCTTGCCGTTCAGACCGATGCGCACCAGGCGATGCACCACCGCGCCGCCTTCATGACTTTCCTCCACAGCCAGCAATGCCTGCCAGGCGGGCACGAAGGACAGGTCGCCATAACGGCAGTGGGACTGACTGGTGATCAGGTAGGGTGCGCCGTGCGCACCGCCGTCCAAGCCGATATCGCTGCGATAGACCTGCTGATCACGCTCATTGACGAACGCCACCCCCTGCTCCGTGGCGCAGCAGGCGCCACCACCGTACTCGTAGACGCGGCTGCGCACGGAAAAACCTGGCGGGGTCAGCTCACACACCACACCGTCGCGGCAGAAGAACAGCCCGCAACGCGCCAACTGTGGGTCGAATGCCACCCACAACACGCCACCGTGGGCAGCGTGCAGTTCGGCGAAGTCGGCACTGGCGGCTGCAGCCTGTTCGGCGCTCCAGATCGCGTCAGGATCGGTGCGCACGGCGCACCCTACGCTTTGCATATGATTCGTGAGGCCTTCTCGTTGCGGTACTGCAGTTCACCCAGCCCCAGCGGTGCCTCATCGGCCTGCTGACGTGCAGCGAGAATCACGCCATGGTGCGCCGACTTGCTGCACACCGGGTCGGCGTTACTGGCATCACCGGTGAGCATGAAGGCCTGGCAGCGACAGCCGCCGAAATCCTTGTGCTTCTCGTCGCAGCTGCGACACGGCTCGGGCATCCAGTCATCGCCGCGAAAGCGGTTGAAGCCGAACGACTCGCGCCAGATATGTTCGAGACTGTGCTCGCGCACGTTGGGAAACTGCACCGGCAACTGCCGCGCGCTGTGGCAAGGCAGCGCCGTGCCGTCAGGGGTGATGTCGAGGAATAGGTTGCCCCAACCGTTCATACAGGCCTTGGGGCGCTCCTCGTAGTAATCCGGAGTGACGAAGATCAGCTTGCACGGGTGGTTCTCGGCCGCCAGTTTGTCGCGCCACTGATTGGTGATGCGCTCGGCGCGCTCCAGTTGCGCGCGGGTCGGTAGCAGCCCGGCCCGGTTCAACTCGGCCCAGCCGTAGAACTGGCAGGTGGCGAGCTCGACGAAATCCGCCTCCAGCTCCAGGCACAGTTCGATGATGCGCTCGATGTTGTCGATGTTATGCCGGTGGGTGACGAAGTTGAGCACCATCGGGTAGCCATGGGCCTTGACCGCGCGGGCCATCGCCAGTTTCTGCGCGAACGCCTTCCTCGAGCCCGCCAGCAGGTTGTTCACTTCCTCGTCGGCAGCCTGAAAGCTGATCTGGATATGATCGAGCCCGGCGTCGGCGAACTCGGCTATACGTGCTTCGGTCAGGCCGATGCCGGAGGTGATCAGGTTGGTGTAGTAGCCCAGGCCGCGCGCCGCTGCGATCAGCTCGGCCAGATCCTGGCGCACCAGCGGCTCGCCACCGGAAAAGCCCAGTTGTGCCGCGCCCAGCTCACGGGCCTGACGGAAGACCTCGATCCATTCGGCGGTGCTGAGCTCGGCGCCCTGCTGGGAGAAATCCAGCGGATTGGAGCAGTACGGGCACTGCAGCGGGCAGCGGTAGGTCAGCTCGGCCAGCAGCCACAGCGGCGGCCCAACCTGTACGCCCGGCTTAGCGAAGCTCGATCCAGAACTGAGCATGGGCTACCTCCATGAAGGCAAGAATATCTTCGTCGATGCCAGGCACATCGGGGAAGCGCTGGTGCAGGTTGCCGATGATCTCGGCCACCGAGCGCTTGCCGTCGACCTGCTGGAGAATTTCGCCGGCGCTGTCATTGAGCTTGATCATGCCTTCCGGATAGAGCAGCACGTGGCAACCTTGCGCCGGTTCGAACTGCAAGCGAAAGCCGCGGCGGATGGCCGGTACGCTGGGGGGCAGGATGGCAGCTGTCATTGTTCAGACTCCTCACTGGTGCGCGCGGCGCACCCTACAAAGGGCGCGTCGAACGGAAATGCGGCCGTAGGGTGCGTCGTGCGCACCGCTTGCTCGATACTCATAGGGCTATACCCCGATGCCAAGCGCGCTCGTTGGTCACGGTGTGATACGGCGGACGCTGCAGCTCGTAGGCCATGCTCATGGCGTCGAGCATGCTCCACAGCACATCCAGCTTGAACTGCAGGATATTCAGCATGCGCTCCTGCGATTCGCGGGTGCGGTAGTGTTCGAGGGTGATACGCAGGCCGTGCTCGACGTCGCGGCGCGCCTGGCTCAGACGATTGCGGAAGTAGTCGTAGCCGGTGGCATCAATCCACGGGTAGTGCTGCGGCCAGGCATCCAGGCGCGACTGATGGATCTGCGGGGCGAACAGCTCGGTCAGCGAGCTGCTGGCCGCCTCCTGCCAGTTAGCGCGGCGAGCGAAGTTGACGTAGGCATCGACGGCGAAGCGCACGCCAGGCAGCACCAGCTCCTGCGACAGCACCTGATCGCGGTCGAGGCCGACCGACTCGGCCAGGCGCAGCCAGGCCTCGATACCGCCCTCCTCACCGGGCGCACCGTCGTGATCGAGGATGCGCTGAATCCACTCGCGCCGGGTTTCGCGATCCGGGCAGTTGGCGAGGATCGCCGCATCCTTCAGCGGGATGTTGACCTGATAGTAGAAACGATTGGCCACCCAGCCCTGGATCTGCTCGCGGGTAGCGCGCCCTTCGTACATGGCGCGATGAAACGGATGATGGATGTGGTACAGCGCGCCCTTGGCGCGCAGCGCCTGCTCGAATTCGGCAGGTGTCATGGCAGCTTGGCTCATCAGAACTCCCCGGTGCGCACAGCCTACAAAACGATGCTCATGCCATCGAACGCGACCTCGATGCCGCGGGCGTCCAGTTCGGCGCGCTCGGGCGAATCCAGGTCGAGAATCGGGTTGGTGTTGTTGATATGGATAAGGATCTTGCGCGCCGAAAGCAGGCCGTCGAGCACCTCGATCATGCCGCCCGGGCCGCTCTGGCACAGGTGGCCCATCTCGCTGCCGAGCTTGTCGCCCACTTCACACACGCGCATCTCGTCGTCGCGCCACAGCGTGCCGTCCACCAGCAGGCAGTCAGCGTGGCGCATCCAGCCCAGCAGGTGCTCGTCTACCTGGCCCAGGCCTGGCGCGTAGAACAGGCTGCGGCCGCTGCGACGGTCCTCGATGAACAGGCCGATGTTGTCCCCCGGGTGCGGATTGCCGCGATGCGGCGAATACGGTGGCGCACTGCTGCGCAGGGCGATGGCGGTGATGCCCAGCGCAGGACAGGCGGGAATGCTGAAGGGTTTTGCATCCAGCTCGATCAACTGGTGCTGCAGGCCGCCATTCCAGTGGCTGAGCATGTTGAACAGCGGAAAACCGGTGGTCAGATCCTGATGCACCATCTCGGTACACCAGACCTGATGCGGGCAGCCTTCGCGCAGGGTCAGCAGACCGGTGCAATGGTCGATCTGGCTATCGAGCAGGACGATGCCGGCGATGGCAGTGTCACGCAGCTTGCGCGCTGGTTGCAGCGCCGGAAAGGCCTCGATCTGCGCACGGATGTCCGGCGAGGCATTGCACAGGATCCACTGCTCACCGTCATCGGAAATGGCGATGGACGATTGCGTGCGCGGCTGCGCCCGCAGGGTACCGGCACGCACGCCGCGGCAGTTGCGGCAGTTGCAGTTCCACTGGGGAAAGCCGCCGCCAGCGGCGGAACCGAGAATCTGGATATGCATGGAAGTCACCAGCGGGGATGCCCCGGACGAGCCGGGGCCAGGAGCGATCAACGGTTGGCGAAATACATGGTCACTTCGAAGCCAATGCGCAGATCGGTGTAGGCGGGTTTAGTCCACATGATGCGGTCCTCTTGTTATGAAGCCGGGGCATTCCGGCAACCCCATTAAGCCCCCGCCAGGCAAGAGGCCAAATGGTACTTTGGGATGAATCGGCACTGGCATTGGTAGGTGACGCTATCAGTAGGCATGCCTCACGCCTGGAAGGTTCCAGTCATCGCCTGGCCTGAAACATGCGCCAATAAAAAACGCGGCCGAAGCCGCGTCGCGATAAGGATCTGCTGCCGTTCAGGCCCATGGCTGCCTGCAGATCCACCCGAGTAGGGTTGTTCGCCTGGCAAGAGGCGGCGCACCGGAGCGAGCGCGCCGCTTTGTGGATGCATCAGAACTCAGAAGAAACCGAGCGGATTGATGTCATAGCTCACCAGCAGGTTCTTGGTCTGCTGGTAGTGGTCGAGCATCATCTTGTGGGTTTCACGGCCGACGCCGGACTTCTTGTAACCACCGAAGGCGGCATGCGCCGGGTACAGGTGGTAGCAGTTGGTCCATACGCGGCCGGCCTTGATTGCGCGGCCCATGCGGTAGGCGACGTTCATGTCGCGGCTCCACACGCCGGCGCCGAGGCCGAACTCGGTGTCGTTGGCAATCGCCAGGGCTTCGGCTTCGTCCTTGAAGGTGGTCACACCGATCACCGGACCGAAGATTTCTTCCTGGAACACGCGCATCTTGTTGGTGCCCTTGAGCAGGGTCGGCTGGATGTAATAGCCGCTGGCAAGGTCTCCTTGCAGTTGCTCGGCCGCACCGCCGGTGAGCACCTGGGCGCCTTCCTGCTGAGCGATTTCGAGGTAGCTGAGGATCTTGTCGTACTGCTGCTGCGAAGCCTGGGCGCCGACCATGGTCTCGGTGTCCAGCGGGTTGCCACGCTTGATCTGTTTGACCTTCTTCAGTACTTCGACCATGAAGGCGTCGTAGATCGACTCCTGCACCAGGGCGCGCGACGGACACGTGCACACCTCACCCTGGTTGAAGAAGCCCAGCACCAGGCCTTCGGCAGCCTTCTCGATGAAGGCCGGCTCGGCGTTCATGATGTCGGCGAAGAAGATGTTCGGCGATTTGCCGCCCAGCTCGACGGTGCTCGGGATGATGTTCTCGGCGGCGCACTTCATGATGTGCGAACCCACTGGAGTCGAACCGGTAAAGGCGATCTTGGCGATGCGCTTGCTGGTGGCCAGCGACTCACCGGCTTCGCGGCCGAAGCCCTGAACGATGTTGAGTACACCCGGTGGCAGCAGATCGCCGATCAGCTCGGCGAAAAGGGTGATCGACAGCGGCGTCTGCTCGGCCGGCTTGAGCACCACGGCGTTGCCGGCGGCCAGGGCCGGCGCAAGTTTCCAGGCGGCCATCAGCAACGGGAAGTTCCACGGGATGATCTGCCCAACCACGCCCAGCGGTTCGTGGAAGTGATAGGCCACGGTGCCTTCGTTGATCTCGGCGGTGCTGCCTTCCTGGGCGCGGATGCAGCCAGCGAAATAGCGGAAATGGTCAGCGGCCAGCGGCACGTCGGCATTGAGGGTTTCACGCACGGCCTTACCGTTGTCCCAGGTTTCGGCCACGGCCAGCAGCTCGAGGTTGGCTTCGATGCGGTCGGCGATCTTCAGCAGGATGTGCGAGCGCTCCTGCACCGAAGTCTTGCCCCAGGCGTCGGCGGCGGCATGCGCGGCGTCCAGCGCCTTGTCGATGTCGGCAGCGTTGGAACGGGGGAATTCGCCGATCACCGAGCCATCGACTGGGCTGGTGTTGCTGAAGTACTGGCCGCTGAGCGGAGCGACGAACTCACCGCCGATGTAGTTGCCGTAGCGTGGTTTGAGGGTGACGACGGCGCCTGCGGTACCCGGTTTCGCGTAAATCATGATGCTGACCTCTCTTGTTGTCGGAGCCCGCTGCCAATCGGGGAAGCGAGTCATGGTTCGATCTTAGGAAGCCCCCGAAAACCTCGGTATGCGTCCATGGCATAGATCACCTAGTCATTTGGTAGTAGAGCTGTCTGGCACGGGCTTTTGGCAGCGAGGCACGAGGCTGTGGAAGCTAAAGGCTAGACCCGTTGGCCTGGTCTTGCGTTCCCGACCAGAAAATTTCGCCCGTGGTATGTCGCAGCAGCTCAGCGCTGGCAGGCAGGCGCCAGAAACGACGATGGCCGGACAGAGTCCGGCCATCGTCTGACACCTCAAGCGATCAGCGCTTGGCCACCAGCTCCTTCGGCAGCTTGAAGGTCCACAGCATGCCGCCCTGGTTCAGGTGCTTGACGCGCTTGGCCACCTCACCGCCCCACAGCGGTACCGCACCGCCCCAGCCGGACAGCACGGAGACGTACTGCTCGCCGTCCATTTCCCAGGTCACGGGCGAGCCGATCACGCCCGAGCCGGTCTGGAATTCCCAGACTTTCTCACCGGTCTTGGCATTGAATGCCTGCAGGTAGCCTTCCGGATTGCCGGTGAACACCAGGTTGCCCTTGGTGGTCAGCACCCCGCCCCACAGCGGCGCGTAGTTCTTGTGGCGCCAGACTTCCTTGCCGGTTTTCGGGTCGATGGCGCGCAACACACCGATGTAGTCCTCGTTGAGCGGCTTGATGGTGAAGCCGGCACCCAGGTAGGCGGCGCCCTTCTTGTAGGCGATGTCCTCGTTCCAGATGTCCATGCCCCACTCGTTGGACGGCACGTAGAACAGACCGGTGTCCTGGCTGTAGGCCATGGGCATCCAGTTTTTGGCGCCGAGGAAGGCCGGTGCGGAGAACACGCTCGTGCCCTTCTCCTTCGCGCTCGGCGAGCCCGGACGGTTGCTGTCGTCGTAAATCGGCCGGCCATTCTTGTCCAGGCCCTTGGCCCAGGTGATCTTGTCGACGAAGGGGAAGCCACGGATGAACTTACCGTTGGTGCGGTCGAGCACGTAGAAGAAGCCGTTACGGTCGGCAGTGGCTGCCGCCTTGATGGTCTTGCCGCCTTCCTGGTAGTCGAAGGAGATCAGCTCGTTGACGCCGTCGAAGTCCCAGCCGTCGTGCGGCGTGGTCTGGAAGTGCCACTTGATGCTGCCGTCGTCCGGGTTCAGTGCCAGGCGCGACGAGGAATAGAGGTTGTCGCCAGGACGCAGGTGCGAGTTCCACGGTGCCGGGTTGCCGGTACCGAAGAACAGCAGGTTGGTGTCGGCATCGTAGTAGCCGCCCAGCCAGGGCGCGGCGCCACCGGTCTTCCACAGGTCGCCCGGCCAGGTCTTACCGGCCTCGCCACCGCTGATGCCGTTCTCGATGGCCTTGCCGTCCTTGTAGACGTAACCCATATGGCCTTCGACGGTCGGACGGCTCCAGAGCAGCTCGCCGTTCTTCGGGTCGTAGGCTTCGATCTTGCCGACCACGCCGAATTCGCCACCGGAAACGCCGGTGATCAGCTTGCCATTGACCACCAGCGGCGCTGCGGTGATCGAATAGCCCGCCTTGTGATCGGCGACGTTCTTGCGCCACACCACCTTGCCGGTGTCCTTGTTCAGCGCCACCAGCTTGGCGTCGAGGGTGCCGAAGATCACCAGGTCGTCGTACAGCGCGACACCCCGGTTGATCACGTCGCAGCAGGGACGGATATCGTCCGGCAGGCGCGCTTCGTACTGCCACAGCTCGCGCCCGGTGCGCGCATCGACGGCGAACACCCGCGAGTAGGAGGCGGTGACGTACATCACGCCGTCCTTGATCAATGGCTGTGCCTGCTGGCCGCGCTGCTTCTCGCCACCGAAGGACATGGTCCAGACCGGGCGCAGTTCCTTGACGTTCTGCTCGTTGAGGATGTTCAGCGGGCTGTAGCGCTGGCCTTGCAGACCGAGGCCATTGGTGACGATCTCGTCGGTGGTGGTGGCGTCCTTGAGAATCTCGGCGTCGGTGACCGCCAGTGCGGCGGCGGACGGCAACAGCATGGCGGCACAGAGTGCGGTGAGTAGGAAAGGCTGGCGAAGACCGGCGTGTTTCATTGCGGCTACCTCTGCGGGTTCATTGTTATTGCCGGGAAATTTTCCCGGTCTGCCGCAAATTCTTGGCTCACCCGGGTCACCCAACAATTGCACCCCCAGCCGATTTTCCTCGTTCCTTGGTAGCAATACCTGCTCCACAGGCCATGATCATGACGATTGCGGCGGCCCCAGCTTTGCCCGACACTTGGCCGCCCGCACATTCAGATCGGAGACGCCCGTGCCCCACCCTCGCCAGGAAATTCTCAACCATCCCGATGCACTGGACTGCACGGTCTATCGCCCGGACGAGCAGGACCCGGATGCCGAAGAGCAGGATCTGGGCGACGGCAAGGTGCTGATCACCGGCGCCTTCGAGCCGCCGCAGGATTGGGATGCGCACCAGCGCGAGGACTACTACGGCGAAGAAGACCCTACCCACTTCGTCAGCGCCCATATCGAATGCCTGGCCAAGCCGGCGACTCGGGACTTCTTCATGCCCGAAAGCGGTGATTATGTGGCCGTGCAGTCCAGGCTGGGCGAAGTGGTTATGTACTACGTCTACGACCACGAAGAGACCGAACACGGCCGTCATTACGTGCTGATTCGTGACGATGAAGAGCTCTGATCGCTGAGAGTGGGAGGCGCTTCAGCGGCGACGCTTTTATACGCAAGTCGCGGCTAAAGCCCCTCCCACAGGGTATTTCCAGCACATGCTGGTGCGCGCGGCGTACCCTACCAAGCCGTGGCGACGTTCGCGTAGGGTGCGCCGCGCGCACCGATGACACCCCACGCTTCTAATCCTGGCGATCCACCCGCCCCATGGCGTTGCGCTCGTAGCGTGGGTAAAGGTGGCTGACGCTGCGGATCAGCTCATAACGCGACAGGTTGACCTGAGCGAAGCGCTCAGGGATCGGCGCACGGATCAGTTCGTTCATCTCCGCGCCCTGCTCTGCCCCCTCACGCAGCAAGCCATCGAGCCAGCCCAGGTAATCACGCATTTGCACGAACGGCGCCGCATCCGTGGTCACCGGCCCATGGCCGGGCACGATCTGCTTCCATGGCGTTGCCTGGAGCCGGTCCAGATCGGCCAGCCACACGTCCAGCCCCGGGCTGTTCGGCGTAGTCAGCGCGCGCTGGTAGAACAGGATATCGCCGGCGAACAGCACGCCCGTACTCTCATCCAGAATCGCCAGGTCGGCGCCGGTATGCCCGCGTAGCGCCAGCAGTTGCAGGCGCCTGCCGCCAATTTCCAGCGTGCCTTCCTGCACCTCCTCGGTGGGCAACACCACTTCGGTACCGCGCATCCAGTCGCCGACCAGGCGGTACATATTCTCCGCCATGGCGTCGCCCTGTTCGGCCAGGAACCGGGTGGTCTCGGGCAATGCCGCGATGGGAACCCCGGCGAAAGCCTGGTTGCCCAGCACATGATCGGGGTGATGATGAGTCAGCAACACGCGCAGCACCGGCTTACCGGTGGTTTTCTCGATGACCTGGCGCAGCGCCTCGCCGTAGCGACGCGACGGACCGGTGTCGATCACCACCACGCCGTCTGCGGTTTCGATAAAGCCGACGTTGACGATATTGCCGCCGTTTTCCGCCGCGAAATTATCGGTACTGCCCTCCAGCAGCCAGACGCCCTCGGCGATCTGCAGGGGTTGCAGGTGGTAGTCGAGTGCTTGGGCAAGCCCGGTACCGAGAGCCAGCAAAAACAGTATCCAGCGCATGCTTTTCTCCTCGAAATCCGCTTGAGCCGCGAGCTTCGCCCCGAGGCGGGGCTCCTACAGACAGGGCGAGCGCCGCTGCCTACTGTGGGAGCCGCGCCCCGCGGCGAATAGAACCGCCGTCAGAACGCGGCCTGGAATTCGTTGCCGTTGTTGTCGCGCAGCCAGACCTCGGCCTGCCGGTCGTCGCGCAGATCGAAAGTCAGCGTCGGGTTCTCGCTGACCGCGGGGAACAACTCGATGCGTCCCAACACCTGGCCATCGGCATCGCGCAACTCGGCCTGCTCGATGTAGAACTCGGGAATGCCGCCGACCAGACCGTTGTCCATCGGGTGCGACACCTGCAGGCGCAGGCGGCTGTCCTCGCCACGTTCGAAGCGCTTGCCCAGCACCTGGCCCAGTCGCTCCTCCCAGCCGGCCTCGGCGCGCACCACACTGGGTGCAGTACAGCCGCCACCCGCCGCCTCGACGCGGGCCGAACCGATATGCCAGACGCCATCGTCGGTGAGCACTGCCGCGCGAATCGGCGTGGCCTGCTCGACCCGAATGCGAATGGCCAGGCTCGGCTCCAGATGCTCGCCGGGGGCGAAGTCGAGAATACGCGGGATCGGGTTGAGTTCGGCCCAGGCCAGAATGCGCTTGACCTTGCCGCGGTAGGCGCTGGCGTCGATCTGGATCGGCACCTGGCGCGCATCCTCGGCGAATGGCGGCACCTCGAGACGAACCTTGTCATCGAAGACGAAAGCCTCACCGTTGAGCAGGCGCTGATGGTAGTAATCCCACATCACCGAGGTGACCGGATCGGGCGCGGCGGCCCGCGCTTCCCAGGCCCAGGCAAACAGGGCCAGCAATATCAGGCTACGCCAATCCATCGCCCACCTCCGGCTCGACTCTTATTGGTATTGTTCCGGCTTCTCGTAGCGCAGCCCGTAGCGCGCGTACAGGCGCTCGAGTGAGCCGTCGAGGATCATGTTTTCCAGCTGTTCTTCCAGGGCATAGGCCAATTGCCGATTGGTTTCGTGCACCGCCATGCCGATTTCCCAGATCTGCCGGCCCATGTCCGGATAGGCGTTCTCGGCCAGCGCCAGTTGTGGGTCATCGGCCTCATGCACCAGCCAGTCAACCTCGCCACGCAGCGCCATCACCGCATCCACTTCACCCCCCTGCATGGCCGCAAAGGCCAGCTTCGGCGTTGGGTAATGGCGGGTTTCCTGGCTGAGCATGCCGCCCTGCACCGAACTCAGGTAGAACGAGGGCACACTCTCGACTTCGACGCCGACTGGATGCTGGCGCAACGCAACGATGCTCGGCACCTCAGGCAGACGCCGACGATCGAACGCCAGCTGCCAGCGCTCACGCTGATAGGGGCCAAACATCACCACGAGTTCGTTGACCAGCTCGCCCAGCTCGTTGCGCATCTGCGCGTAGTCGCGGTCGTATGGCACACGCAGCATCACATCGGCCAGTTGGCCCTGCGCGGTCACTCGGCCCCGCCAGATGTAGTCACGCAGGTCGTCGTCAAGCTTTTCGCCTGGCGGCGCCCACATCACTTCAAGCTTCAGCCCAAGCCCTTCTGCTAGCGCCTTGGCCAGCTCGTAGTCGACGCCACGCGGCTGACCGTCCTGCTCGTAGCTGTAGGGCGGGAAGTTCTGGTACAGCGCCACGCGCAGGATGCCCGACTCGGTGATGCGGTCGAAGTCGCGCACCTGCGCCTGAGCCGTACCCAGGAAAAACAGCAGGCCACACAGGAGGATCAGCAGGCGCATGACGCGAGCGCTTATGAAGAAATCGTCGCGAGCGATGGCAGGTCGCGCTTCGCCGGAGCACAGCAAGCGGAATGTATTGAAATACATGAGCATTGCGAGCACCGCCGAAACGCGAGATGCCGAGCGCAGCAGATTTATCATCAAGCGCTTACTCCTCGACGTGCACGCTCTCCAGATAGCTACGCACTGCCCACAATGCTTCCTGGCTGAGGAAGTCGGCCATTTTCGGCATGTACACGCGCCCATCGCGCACCGCGCCATTGATTACCCGCTCCTTGAACCACTCGTCACCACTGGCGCCCAGTTCCAGCATCCGCAGGTCGGGGGCGATACCGCCGGACTTGGCTTCGAGGCCGTGGCAGGCAGCGCAGTTCTGGTTGTAGGCCGAGGAGCCAATCTCGATGGCGCGCGGGTTGTCGCGATAGGGGTTCTCGTCCAGCCATTCCTCACCCAGCGGTTCCAGACCATCAGTGTTCACCGCCTGCGGTACCACATCGCCGTGCGCCCACAGGTTGGTCGATGCGGCGAGCAACAGCAGCGCCAGGGTGGATTGGATCTTCTTGTTCATGGCTAGGACCTCATCTAATGCACGCAAGACAGCCCATACAGAGCTCGTGGCGACCATCTTAGAAAGGCCGTGCAAAGCGCCGAATGCTGCTTTGGTGGTCGCGTTCTAGTCCCTTGGTAGTAGGGCTTGTGAGGGGGTGTTGGCGATGCCTTGGCAGCAAGGCCAAGTCATGGGCCGGCCGGGAAATCCTCCCGGCAAAGGCGGGAGTTTTTCCGTAGGCGCGAAGGTAGCCGGGTACCACCATCGGCTTGCCTCTGCTGGACATCCCCGGAACCCAGTTTTCGCGGTGTCACTGCAGCGACCTACCACCTCCAATGGGAAGCACAACGATGACAACAAGAAACCTACCCAGCACCCCGCGCCCTCTGGCGCTTGCCCTGATGTTGGCCGGCGGCCTGGCGCTGAGCCAGGGCGCGTTTGCAAAGCCGGTCACCTGGGAAGACATCGCCAACGACCACACCACCACCACCAACGTGCTGCAGTACGGCATGGGCACCAACGCCCAGCGCTGGAGCCCGCTGGCTCAGGTGAACGCCGAAAACGTGTTCAAGCTGACCCCGGCCTGGAGCTACTCCTTCGGTGACGAGAAGCAGCGCGGCCAGGAGTCCCAGGCCATCATCCACGACGGCGTGGTCTACGTGACCGGCTCCTACTCGCGCGTCTTCGCTCTCGACGCGAAAACCGGCAAGCGCCTGTGGACCTACAGCCACCGCCTGCCCGACGACATCCGCCCGTGCTGCGACGTGGTAAACCGTGGCGCCGCCATCTACGGCGACAAGATCTACTTCGGCACCCTCGACGCCCGCGTCGTGGCGCTGAACAAGGACACCGGCAAGGTGGTGTGGAACAAGAAGTTCGGCGATCACTCCGCCGGCTACACCATGACCGGCGCGCCGACCATCGTGAAGGACGGCAAAAGCGGCAAGGTGCTGCTGATCCATGGCAGCTCCGGTGACGAGTTCGGCGTGGTCGGCCGCCTGTTCGCCCGCGACCCGGACACAGGCGAAGAAGTCTGGATGCGCCCCTTCGTCGAAGGCCACATGGGCCGCCTGAACGGCAAGGACAGCACCCCGACCGGCGACATCAAGGCGCCGAGCTGGCCGGATGATCCCAACCACCCGACCGGCAAGAAGGAAGCCTGGAGCCAGGGCGGCGGTGCGCCGTGGCAGAGCGCCAGTTTCGATGCCGAGACCAACACCATCATCATCGGCGCCGGCAACCCGGCCCCGTGGAACGGCTGGGCACGCACCAGCGACGGCGGCAATCCCAAGGACTACGACAGCCTGTACACCTCCGGCCAGGTCGGCGTCGACCCGACCACCGGCGAAGTGAAGTGGTTCTACCAGCACACCCCGAACGATGCCTGGGACTTCTCCGGCAACAACGAGCTGGTGCTGTTCGACTACAAGGACAAGGACGGCAAGGTCACCAAGGCCACCGCCCACGCCGACCGCAACGGTTTCTTCTACGTGGTCGACCGCGCCAACGGCAAGCTGAAGAACGCCTTCCCCTTCGTCGACAAGATTACCTGGGCCAGCCACATCGATCTTGAAACCGGTCGCCCGGTCGAAAACGAAGGCCAGCGCCCGCCGAAGCCCAAGCCCGGTGAAAGCAAAGGTGAAGTGGTCGAAGTCTCCCCGCCGTTCCTCGGCGGCAAGAACTGGAACCCAATGGCCTACAGCCAGGATACCGGCCTGTTCTACGTCCCGGCCAACCACTGGAAAGAGGACTACTGGGCCGAGGAAGCGCATTACAAGAAAGGCTCCGCCTACCTGGGCATGGGCTTCCGTATCAAGCGCCTGTTCGACGACCACGTCGGCATCCTGCGAGCGATGAACCCGACTACCGGCAAGGTCGCCTGGGAGCACAAGGAGCGCCTGCCGCTGTGGGCCGGCGTGCTCGCCACCAAGGGCAACCTGGTGTTTACCGGCACCGGCGACGGCTACTTCAAGGCCTTCGATGCCAAGAACGGCAAGGAGCTGTGGAAGTTCCAGGTCGGCACCGGGATCATCTCCCCGCCCGTCACCTGGGAGCAGGACGGTGAGCAGTACATCGGCGTGACCGCCGGTTACGGCGGCGCCGTGCCGCTGTGGGGCGGCGACATGGCCGACCTGACCAAACCGGTCGCCCAGGGCGGTTCCTTCTGGGTGTTCAAGCTGCCGAGCTGGGACAAGGCCAGCGCTCAACGCTAAAGGCTGAACGCATGGCGCACCTGGGTGCGCCATGCACGCTACCTGTGGGAGGGGCTTTAGCCGCGACTGCCTCACCCATCATCCCATTCGAGGACTCGCCATGAACTACCTGCCCCTGCTTATCCCGGTCCTGCTACTGGTAATCGGCAGCCACGCCATCGGCGCCGAAGCCCAGAACGACGGCGTGCCGCAGATCAACGGCTGCCGCATCGAACCCGACAGCAAGTGCCCTAACGCCAACCTGCGCGGCGCCGACCTGCGCAACCTCGACATGCGCCGCATGGACCTGTCCGGTGCCGACCTTTCCGGCGCCGACCTGCGCCACGTCAACCTCGACCTGGCCAATCTGGAGAAAGCCAAGCTACGCGGCGCCAACCTGACCCGCGCCAGCCTGCAACAGAGCAACCTGCGCCTGGCTGATCTCTCCGGCGCCAGCCTGGTCGCCATCAGTGGCTGGGCTATGTTCGCCCAGGCTGCCGAGTTCGAGGGCGCCGACATGCGCGCCGCCAACCTGGAGTTCGCCCGCCTCTCCGGCGCCAAACTGCACAACGTCCAGCTGCAGGCGGCCAACCTGGAAATGACCTGGCTGAGCAAGGCCGACCTAAAGGGTGCACATCTGGAAGATGCCAACCTGCAGGAAGTGAAACTCAGCGGCTCCAACCTGGAGAACGCCAACCTCACCGGCGCCCGCACCCGCTTCGGCAACTTCCAGGACGCCAACATGCCCGGCTGCGTGCAATGCCCCAAGGGTTGGGACTGAGCCCTCCTGTAGGAGCGGCTGGGCGGCATTCCGCTTCAGCCGCGAAGCGCTCTTGAATATCGCGGCTAAAGCCGCTCCTACCCTCACGCGATCACCAGGCCGAACGCGTCGCACCAAAAACCTCGCCCGCCACCTGACGGCAAAACAACCTGAACCATGCCCACCCAGGGCAATCCCTTCTTAGGAACAGCCAGATCGAGGCGGCAGCATCCAGGCCGTCATCAGTCATTGCCCAAGAGGGATCTGCCGTGACCACCACCACCGCAACTCCACACGCCTACCCCAACATTCTCAGCCCCTTGCACGCCACCCTGCTGTGCGGCCAGGTGCCGCTGTTTCTCGGCGCCCTGTTGGCCGACATCGCCTACTACCGCAGCTACCAAATCCAATGGAGCAACTTCGCCTCCTGGCTGATCGCTGGCGCTCTGGTATTCGCCGGCCTGGCGATGCTGTTCGCCCTCGTCGGGCTATTTCGTCGACGCAATCCGCGCCCGCTCACCTACTTCCTGCTGCTCCTGGTTACCTGGGTGCTGGGCTTCATCAATGCGCTGGAGCACGCCAAGGACGCCTGGGCCGTGATGCCCATGGGCTTAGGCCTGTCGGTGATCGTCACCTTGCTGGCCATTGCCGCCACCTGGGTCGGCATGGCCCAGCCACGCACAGGAGACGCCCGATGAAAACGCACCTAGCACTCACCGCCCTGCCCCTCGCCCTGCTGCTGACCGCCTGCGGCGAAGAGCCCGGCAGCAACCAGCAGTTCTACGGCGCCCAGCCAGACCTGCCCGCCCCCGAACGCGGCATCCTGCCGAGCATGACCATTGCCGAACCGACACCCTGGGGTGATCAACGACCGACCGTGCCCGAGGGGTTTAGCGTCACTGCCATCGCCACCGACCTGAAGATTCCCCGGCAAACCCTGGTACTACCCAACGGCGACATCCTCGTCGCCGAAGGCCGTGGCGGTAACGCCGCCAAGCTCAAGCCCAAGGACGTGATCGCCGGTGTGATCAAGGCACGTGGCAACACCTCGGTGGAAAGCGGCAACCGCCTGACCCTGCTGCGCGACGCCGATGGCGACGGCAGCTACGAGCTGCAGACCGTGTTCGCCGAAGACCTCAACGCGCCCTACGGCCTGGCCCTGCACGAAGGCAACCTGTACGTGGCCAACCAGGACGAGCTGGTGCGCTTCGACTATGAAGAAGGCCAGACCAAGGCCAGCGGCCCGCCGAGCAAGGTCGCCGACCTGCCATCGGCGATCAACCACCATTGGACCAAGGCGCTGACCATCAGCGAAGACGGCCGCTACCTGTACGTTGGCATCGGCTCCAACAGCAACATCACCGAGCGCGGCATGGAGGCCGAAGTCGACCGCGCCCTGGTCTGGCAGGTGGACGCCGAAACCGGCGCCTACAAACCCTACGCCACCGGTCTGCGCAACCCCACCGCGCTGGCCATCCAGCCGGGCACCGGCACCTTGTGGGCGGTGGTCAACGAGCGTGACGAATTGGGCGAAGACCTGGTGCCCGACTACCTCACCTCGGTGCAGGAAGGCGGCTTCTACGGCTGGCCCTACAGCTACTTCGGCCAGCACGTCGACCCACGGGTGAAACCGCAGAACCCGGACAAGGTCGCCAGCGCCATCGCCCCGGACTACGCCCTCGGCGCCCACGTCGCGGCGCTGGGCCTGGACTTCTCCAGCGAAGTGATGGGTGAGCAATATGCCGATGGCGTATTCGTCGGCGAGCACGGCAGCTGGAACCGCAAGAACCCGGTGGGCTACAAGGTGATCTTCGTGCCCTTCGAAAATGGCCGCCCTGCAGGCGACCCCATCGACTTCGTCACCGGCTTTCGCACTGAAGACGGCAAGACCCGAGGCCGCCCGGTGGGCGTGACGGTCGACCCGAGCGGCGCACTGATCGTGGCGGATGATCTGGCCAATACGGTTTGGCGGGTAGTGCGGGAAGGTAGCGAGTGAGGTGTTGAGGGTGGAAATGGCCAAGCGTACACCACCGCAACTTCGATAACCGAGCTGTGGAAATGGTGGACAAGCTTCGCGTTGTCCACCCTACAAATCCCATCGTGACGTAGGGTGGATGACGCTTTTTTCATCCACCATTTACAATGGTCAATGTCCGGGCTACTCGCTTGCTGCGCGGCTTATCGCGCAGGTCCGGTTGAGCGCCGGGTTAGGCCGGCGATATAAAGCTTTGGTAATGGAGGCACCTTACTCCTCCTTTGCTAGTGCAAAGCCTGATGCAACCGCTGCTTCCCTGAACGCACTTTTTGATGCTTGAGCAACTGCATCGAAAGGACTCTCGCCAAGTGATGCCAGAAGGGAAAACAGTGTGTCTATGCTGCCGCCAGCCATCAAGTACAAGGCGGAAATCGTTCGGTAGCGATGTTGATCCAGGCTTGCTTGGTCGTGTGGCGGCGATGTCTCATAGGCACCAAGATGAAACACCGCGCCATAAAGGGTTCCATGCAGTGCCTCCGATGCGTCTGCATAGATTGTCAGCAGGTTCATGAACAAACCGGTATTGCCTAGCTTCGCTTCAATAACCGCTGCTCTGTCTGGTAGAGAAACATTTGTCCAGCGTGTTTTCTCTCTTCCTCGCTCACTTGTAAATTTTGCGATGGCAGCACTGATTTCTGGAGGAAGCTCAAACTCCCCCCCGTTGAGCGCAATACGAGCCTTAACCTGACCGCCAGCTTCAATAGATCTATCTAAGCTACGCCCGGCCTTGTTGAGTGAGTAGTCAACGTAGTCTGAAAATTCCGCGTCTGTGCACAGTTGAAGGAAGCAGAAATTAGTCAGTCGTTCGAGAAGGGCTCTCGATACAATATAGGCTTGGTTAGTTCGGGCATTTTCACACAGCAGCCTCATTGACATGGCGTCTTCAATGATTGCGGAGTAGATAGCGTAGAGGCGTGCAACGCGTGGCTTGTTGCTATGTTTGATCGCGCTTACGTTCTCTATAAGATGTTTCACTTGACCGTCTAGAAATTGGGCCAAGATTTGCGCTCCAGCATGGGTGCTAACAATCATAATTCTTTTTATTCAAGGCCTAATGTTTGATTAAGGGGCCGATTTTAGCCCGTCCCAGCGAGCCGAGCGAGCGATTTGAAACTTTTATTAAGCATCAACAATAAGGATTTGCCGATCCCAAGAACTGTGTCTACCGGAAGGAAAGGGTCGACGGCCTGGAAATTTTTGAGTAGTGATACTTAGTCCGGTGATTCGATTTAACTCAAAGCGACGCCACTCGGGCAGGGCTCCTCCAGAACTGCTGGAACCACCTATTTGATACCCAAGAAACTGGAGGGCACCTCCGCTCATACCGAGTACATGAGGCTCTACCTTACGAGGGTGTCCACCGTAGTTAAATTCGACTACAGATTTTTCTCGGATCGCGCGCTCAATAAATTGCTGATTCATAGAAACTCCCTCTCTATCTAATGATGCCTAACAGTGATTAGATCGCCGGCCATGCTAATCCAATAGCAGAGAACCGGTATAACTCCCCACACTAACCACTAAGAACAACAAATAACCAATATAAAATCAATAGCATGCAAGGCATTCCAAGCTGACAAATATATTCGCTTGACCTCCTATTTTCGCTTACGAACAACGTTTTACCAGCGAAAGCCCAATCTGTGTGAGCACATAAGGCTAGCAGCAACAGGGTCGGCCTTTCCGCTTATGCACCGCGACAACATACATCACCCTGCTCAGGCGCTTTCCAATCCCACCCTTACCACCCCACTATCAATCGCCAAATGCACCAACTCCGCCTGCGAGCTGATTTGCAGTTTGTTCTTCACCAGGGTCTGGTAGTTGGACAGGGTCTTGGCGCTGATGCATAGCTTCTCGGCGATCTGCCTCGGTGGCAGGCCGCGGGCGAGCATGACGAAGATTTCGAACTCGCGCTGGGTCAGTTCGCGCAGGCGCGGATCGAGGCCGTCGCTGCTGGCGGGGTTACAGGCCAGCTGGGTGGCCAGTTGCTGTTCGATATAGGCGTGGCCGGCGGCGGTGCGTTTGACCGCTTCTACCAGCACTTCCGGCGACGAGTTCTTGGTCAGGTAGCCGATGGCGCCGGCGTCCAGTGCCTGGCGTACCAGCGGTAGTTCGTCATGCATGCTGAAGAACAGCACCCGCAGTTGTGGCAGGCGCTGACGCAGGCGGCGGGTGGTTTCCAGGCCGCTGATGCCGGGCAGGCCGATATCCATGATCACCAGGTTGGGAATCTCTTCCTGCACCCGCTGCAAAGCCTGCTCACCATCGCAGGCCTCGCGCAGTTGCACCTCGGGCAACAGGGCGCGCAGCAGGCTGGCGTAGCCCTGACGCACCACGGCGTGGTCATCTACCAGTAGAACCTTCATCGCGTTGCCTCCAGAGGAATATTCAGACACAGCGCCCAGCCGGCTTGCGGGCGACTGTGCAGGCGCAGCTCGCCGCCCAGGCTGCGGCTGCGTTCGCGCATCGAGCGCAGGCCGATGCCGGGGCGCAGCGGCAGTGCAGTGCCCTGGCCGTTATCGCGTACCAACAAGCGCAGGCCCTGGCCGCGGCGTTGCAGGCGAATGCGCACTTCGCTGGCATCGGCATGGCGGGCGACATTGGTCAGCGCCTCCTGCACCAGGCGATAGAGATGGGCCTTGCTCGCCAGCGGCAGGCTTGGCAGTTGTTCGCTCAGTTGCAGGCGGCAGCGAATGCCTTGCGCCTGTTGCCAGTCGGCGGCCAGTTGCTGCAATGCCGGGCCGAGTTCCAGGCGCTCCAGCACCACCGGATAGAGGTCGCGGATCAGGCTGCGAAAGCCCTGTTGCAGGCGCTCGCAGTTGTCGTCGAGCAGACTCGCGGTGTCCTGCACCTGCTGCGGCCGGTCGGCAATCACCTTGAGCAGGCAGGCCTGGGCGCGAATGCCGCTGAGGTATTGACCGAGGTCGTCATGCAAGGTCTGGCCAAGGCGCGTGCGCTCGCGCTCCTGCAGTTCCAGCAGAGATTGGGTCAGCTCGGCGTTGTCCGCCTGCACCTGCTGCAGGGTGATGGCCATGTCGTTGAAGTGCGCCGCCAGGTGCTTGGCCTCGGCCAGGCCATGGTCGTGCAGGCGGGTGTCGAAGTGGCCGGCGCCGACTTCGCGCAGGCCGGTGAACAGTTCGTCCAGCACACACCGGGCCCGGCGCACGGCAAAGCGAATGGTCAGCAGGCTGAGGATCAGGGCGAAGGCGCTGAGCAGCAGCAGTTGCAGCAGCGAGTCCTGGATTTCCTCGATTTCGTCATAGGGGTCGAGAGCGATACGCAACTCACGGCCATCCTCCAGCGGCCAGGCATCGGCCACCAGTGAGGCCGAGCCCAGCAAGCGTTCGGCGATCCAGTGCTCAATGACGCTTTCGGTCTGCTGTTCGGGCTCTTCGCCCGGGCGCAGCCAGCTCACGCGGATGTGTCGCAGGTTCTCGGTCAGTTCCGGGCGCAGGCTACCGGGGTTGCTGCGCGCCACTTCACCGAGGTATTCCACTACCGCTTCGGCGGCCTGTAGCTCGCGCTGCACATCGTGGCTGGCCTGGCGCAACAGCAGCGCCAGCCCGGCCAGGGTCACCAGCCCGAACAGCAGGCTGACGCCGAGGTTGATACGGCCCAGGGCAGTCATCTACTTGGCCGCGCTATTTGACGACGAAGTAACCGAGCATGCCCTTGCCTTCCAGGCCTTTGGCGTAGAAGCGGTATTTGCCCGGTTTGACAGGCAGGAAGAAGACCTCCGCCTCGCCAGCCTCTTCGAACTCCAGTTCAGTGAGGGTGACCGCCTTGATCTCCACACCACCCGCTTCGACCTTGCGCAGGTAGATGGAAGTGGCGAACTCCGGAGCCTGGAAGGCGTATTCCTTCTGCCCACTGGCGATGATCTTGAGCTGGTAGGCCTGGCCGGTTTCCAGCTGGTATTCGGTCTGCGACATGAAGTAGTCGCTATCGTCATTACCCAGCACCAGATCAGGCAATGCCACCGGGCGGCGGGTCATATCACCGGCGGCGTGCAATTGATCGACACCGAGCAGGCTGATGATCAGCAACAGCGGCAGTAGCAGAGCCTTGAAAATACGCATGGCGTTCACCTGTTCTTGTTATTGGACGTTGACTGCCATGCTAGGAAGTAAAGCCCCGCACCGGGTTACTACCTTGGTACTGGGCGGCTGGTACTTTGGGCAGATTTCCCGCCAGATCCGGGCCCAATGCCCATCGCCCCTGCTCTACCCGCCACCATCGGCGCATCCATCCGCCACCATCGAACTAAATACCGTACGTACCCGGCTTGTTAGCCTGACTCACCGCTTTCACCCTCTTGGAGTACCGCCATGCGTCATCTCGCCTGCCTGCTGCTGGGCACACTGCTGAGCACGCCTCTGAGTGCCGGCAACGACGAACAGACGCGTATCGCCCGCGAGATGATCCAGGTGCTGGACGCCTATGCGGTATACAAGATGGGCGACTTCGACGAGGCCTTCGAGCGCTATCGCCAGCTCGCCGAAGCCGGTAACCGCCAGGGCATGCTCAACCTCGGCAACATGTACGCCGCCGGCCTGGGCACCGCAGCCGACCTCAAGCAGGCGTTGGCCTGGTACCAGCGCGCCGCCGATGCGGGTGACGCCATCGGCATGTACGAGGTGGCCCGCGCCCATGACCTGGGGCTGGGCACCGAGGCCGACCCGGACCAGGCGGCGCAGTGGTATCGACGAGCTGCCGAACAGGACAACGCCGAGGCGCAGTGGACGCTGGGTGAACGCCTGTACGAGCAAGGCAAGCACAGTGTCGGGCTGAGCTGGATACGGGCCGCGGCCAGGCAGGGAGAACATCCGCAGGCCCAGCAGTTTCTCGCCAGCCGCGAAGGCAGCCGCACCGCCATCACCCCGACCGAGCACGAACGCCGCGCTGCACTGGCGGCCCTCGCGACGGTCGACCAGGCAGCCCAACGCCAGGATGCCGCGGCACTGGTGACGCTGATCGACGATGACGCGCAGATCCTGGTGCGCCTGCCACACGAGCGTAACTGGCAGCATCTGAGCAAGGCGCAGCTGCGCACGCTCTGGCAGCAGACCTTTGCCCAGGCCGACGAGTACAGCTACCAGCGCAATGAGCCCGAACTGATAAACGCAGGCGGCACTATCCTGGCCTTCTCGCTGATCCGGGAGAAGCTCAAACGCGGCGACCGGATACAGCAGCTGGAAATTCGCGAAAACGCCCAGTTACGCATCCGCGACGGCAAGGCCAGCATCCATGGCCTGCGCCTGGATATCCGCCAACAAGGCGAGTGAAGGCCTTGAAGAACGGCCCTGAAGAGCTACGACCTTTGTACTAAGCCGGCGCTACCTTGGGCATATTTCCCGACCTGGCGACGCTTCCTATGCTGGCGACAACCTCTGCAGGAGTTGCCCCATGCACCGGATCAGCTGCCATCTATTGTTCTGCCTCACTGCCGCGCTCGGCCTGGCGACGAGTGCGGTAGCAGATGAACTGCAGGTGCGCATCGGCTACCTGGCGCACCTGCCGCCGCGCGGGCCGCTGCTGTCCAACGTCATTCCCGAACCACTCGACGCCGGGCGTCGTGGCGCCGAGCTGGCCATCGCCGACAGCAACAGCACCGGGCGCTTCCTCAAGCAGCAGTTCGAGCTGCAGAGCGCCGAAAGCGATCAGGCTGACGAGCTGCTCGCCGTGGCCGAGCGCCAGCACCAAGCCGGCATCCGCCTGTTCGTGATCAACGCCCCAGCCGATACCCTGCGCCAGCTCAGCGAGCGCCTGCCGGACAGCCTGCTGCTCAACGCCGGCAGCGCCGACGACGGCCTGCGCCGCGAGCAATGCCTGGGCAACGTGCTGCACACCCTGCCCAGCCGCGCCATGCTGGCCGACGCCCTGGCGCAGTTCCTCGCCGTGCGCAAATGGACACGCTGGCTGCTGGTCACCGGCAGCACCGAGGACGACATCGCCTACGCCGACGCGCTCAAGCGCGCCGCCAAACGCTTCGGCCACAAGATCGTCGCCGAGAAGCCGTGGAGCTTCGACAACGATCAGCGCCGCAGCGCCCAGGCGGAGATGCCGCTGTTCACCCAGGCCAGCGAGTACGACGTGGCGTTGGTAGCCGACGAGCGCGGCGACTTCGGCGAATACCTGCCCTACAACACCTGGTACCCGCGCCCGGTAGCCGGAACCCAGGGCCTGACCCCGACTGCCTGGCACAAAACGGTAGAAACCTTCGGCGCCGCGCAGTTGCAGAAACGCTTCGAGAAGCTGGCCGGACGCTGGATGAACGACCGCGACTTCGCCGCCTGGATGGCCGTGCGCAGCTTGGCCACGGCCATCACCAAGCAGCGCGCCGCCGAGCCGCAGGGCATTCGCCACCTGCTGCTGAACGAACAACTGCCGCTGGACGGCTTCAAGGGTCGCAAGCTGAGCTTCCGTCCGTGGAACGGCGAGCTGCGCCAACCGATTCCGCTGGTGCATCCACGCGCCCTGGTCAGCACCTCGCCACAGGATGGTTTTCTCCATCCCAGTAACGAAATGGACAGCCTCGGCTACGACCGGCCTGAGGTGAGCTGCGATCTGGCGGGAACACCTCTGTAGGAGCCGGCTTGCCGGCGATCATCGCAAAGTATCGCCCGCAAGCGGGCTCCTACAGAAAAGCAGAACACCTGTGGGAGTCGCTTTAGCGGCGACTGTCGCGGCTGCGACTGCAGGGATGCAGGAGATAGAACGAAGCAGGATGCCCGAGTCGAAAGCCCCTCCCACAAAAGCAACGGCTACCAACAACTACAACAAGAGGATCAACCCCATGCGTCTGACCCGTCTCGCCTGCGCCGTCGCCTTCGGCCTGGCCTGCCACTCGGCCTTCGCCGCTACTGCCTACGTGTCCAACGAGAAGGATGACAGCATCAGCGTCATCGACCTCGACAGCCTGGAAGTCACCGCCACCCTCGATGTCGGCATGCGCCCGCGTGGGCTGCTGCTGTCTTCCGACAACAAGCTCTTGTACATCTGCGCCAGCGACTCGGACCGCGTGCAGGTGATGGACCTGGCCACGCGCAAGATCATCAAGGAGCTGCCCTCCGGCGCAGACCCCGAGCAGTTTGCCCTGCACCCCAACGACCGCTGGCTGTACATCTCCAACGAGGACGATGCGCTGGTCACCGTGGTCGACACCCAGAGCGACGAGGTGCTGGCACAGATCGAAGTCGGCGTGGAGCCCGAAGGCATGGCGGTGAGCCCGGACGGTAAGTGGGCGGTCAACACCAGCGAAACCACCAACATGCTGCACTGGATCGATACCAGCACCAATCAACTGGTGGACAACACCCTGGTCGACCAGCGCCCGCGCCATGTCGAGTTCGACAAGGATGGCAAACGCCTGTGGGCCTCGGCCGAGATCGGCGGCACGGTGACGGTGCTGGACGTAGACTCGCGCCAAGTGCTCAAGGTGCTCAACTTCGCCATCAAGGGCGTCCACCCGGACAAGGTGCAACCGGTCGGAGTCAAGCTGACCGACGACGGCAAGTACGCCTTCGTCGCCCTCGGCCCGGCCAACCATGTGGCTGTGGTGAATGCCAAGACCTACGAGATTCTCGACTACCTGCTGGTGGGCCGCCGCGCCTGGCACCTGGCATTCACCCCGGATCAGAAGCGCCTGCTGACCACCAACGGCGTTAGCGGCGACGTATCGGTAATCGATGTCGACAGCCTCAAGGTGACCAAATCGATCAAGGTCGGCCGCTACCCCTGGGGCGTGGTGGTCACGCCATGAATGCGCTGGAGGTGAGCGGCGTCGATTTCGCCTATGGTGCCCGCCAGGCGCTCAACGACCTGGCCTTCGAGCTGGCGCCAGGCCGCTTCGGTGCCCTGCTCGGCCCCAACGGCGCCGGCAAGTCCACGCTGATCGCCCTGCTCACCCGCCTGTACGACCTGCAGCAGGGCGACATCCGCATCTTCGGCCACAGCCTGCGCGAGCAGCCGCGCCAGGCGTTGCGCCAGTTGGGTGTGGTGTTTCAGCAGAGCACGCTGGATCTCGACCTGTCGGTGCAGCAGAACCTCGCCTACCACGCCGCGCTGCACGGCATGCCACGCCGCGAGGCGCAGGCGCGCATCGACGAGGAGCTGTTGCGCCAGGATCTCGCCGAACGTCGCCACGAAAAGGTGCGCACGCTCAACGGCGGCCATCGTCGCCGCGTGGAAATTGCCCGCGCCCTGCTCCACCAGCCGCGCCTGCTGCTGCTCGACGAAGCCAGCGCCGGGCTCGACCCAGCCAGCCGCTTGGCACTGGGCCGACATGTGCGCAACCTGTGCCGCGAGCAGGGCTTGTGCGTGCTGTGGACGACTCACCTGCTGGATGAGATCGAGTCCAGCGACGATCTGTTGATCCTGCACAGTGGCGAGCGCGTGGCCTGGGGCAAGGCCAGCCAGTTTGGCGACGACCTGGCCATCAGCTTCGCCCGCCTGACCGGCGACGAGGCGCTGGGCCGTGGGCATGTTCGTGAGGCGCTGCGGCCCAGTTGTGGGAGGGGCTTCAGCCGCGAGATCCACAATATCGAAGAGCTCGCGGCTAAAGCCCCTCCCACGCCCCCCGCAAACTCCTCAAAGGAGCCGCAACCATGACCGCCTACTGGGAATGCCTGCGCGGCATCGTCCTGCGTGAATGGCTGCGCTTCGTGCTGCAGCGCTCGCGCTTTCTCAGCGCCCTGGTGCGCCCGCTGCTCTGGTTGCTGGTGTTCGCCGCTGGCTTTCGCGCCGCGCTGGGCATCGCCATCATCGAACCGTACGACACCTACATCACCTACGACACCTACATCGTGCCGGGCCTGGCCTGCATGATCCTGCTGTTCAACGGCATGCAGGGTTCGCTGTCGATGGTCTACGACCGCGAGATGGGCAGCATGCGCGTGCTGCTCACCAGCCCGCTGCCGCGCGCCTTCCTGCTCGCCGCCAAGCTGCTGGCCACGGCGCTGATCTCGCTGCTGCAGGTCTATGCCTTCCTCGCCATCGCCTGGGTTTACGGCGTGCAGCCGCCGGCCTGGGGCCTGCTCGCGGCGCTGCCAGCGCTGCTGCTAGTGGCATTGCTGCTCAGTGCGCTGGGGCTGCTACTGTCCAACGGCATTCGGCAACTGGAGAACTTCGCCGGGGTGATGAATTTCGTCATCTTCCCGATGTTCTTCCTCTCGTCGGCGCTGTACCCGCTGTGGAAGATGCGCGAGTCCAGCGAGTGGCTGTATTGGCTGTGCGCGGCCAATCCCTTCACCCATGCCGTGGAGCTGGTGCGCAATGCTTTATATCTGCGCCTGCATGTCGAGGCGCTGCTAATCTGCACCGGCCTCACCGTGCTGCTGACGCTGCTCGCCGTAGTCAGCTTCAATCCGCAACATGCTGCGCTGCGCAAGGCGGGTTAACCAATAGGGAATCCCCCCGTAGGGCGGACTCAGGAGCGCCAGCGAACAGTCCGCCGCGCTTCGTCGCCTCGCAAACCTGATGGCGTACTGCTTCGCGAGTACGCCCTACGACAGATTCCAGGCACGCCCCACCAGCCCCTCTACTACTTTGGTACTGGTTTTCCTCTCCAACGTAGAATTCCCAAGCCTGCGACCATGGCCTGTAATACCGGCACAACAATAAGTAGAGACCTTGCCATGAAGTACCGTCTGCCCGTGCAAGCAGGCCTGATGCTCGCCTCCCTGCTGTTGGTCTGCGTCGTGCGTGCCGAAGAGCTGTTCGATGCCGACGGCTATCGCAGCAGCCAGTACCGCAGCCCGACACCGTCAACGCTTGAGGGTGTTCAGGTTCTCGATACTCCCGCCCTGCAAAAGCTGCTCGACGAACGCCCCGATGTTCAACTGGTCGATGTCTACCGTCAGCTGTGGCGCCATGATCGCTTCATCGAAGAAGAGCCCCACGCCAACATCCCCGGCAGTCTGTGGCTACCCAACACCGGCAGCGGAAACCTGGAAGCGCTATGGCTGCGCTACTTCACCCATTACCTGAACCAGGCCAGTAAAGGCGACCTGGACAAGCCTTTCGTTTTCTACTGCCGCCCCGACTGCTGGCCGAGCTGGAACGCCGCGCGACGCGCCCATGCCATGGGATACCGCCAGCTGTATTGGTATCGTGATGGTATCGACTCCTGGGAACAGGCCGGCCTGCCGATGGCGCCCGCACAACCAGCCGAACTGCCTGCTGCTTTCCTCACGCCCACTGCCACACCATAATCACAACAACGAGGTGCAAGGCCATGTACAAGATTCTGATTGCCGACGACCATCCGCTGTTTCGTGAAGCTATCCATAACGTCATCGCCGACGGGTTTCCCGGCAGCGAGATCATGGAAACCGCCGACCTGGACAGCGCTCTGGAGCTGACCCAAAGCCACGACGACCTGGATCTGATCCTGCTCGACCTGAACATGCCCGGCATGCATGGCCTGGGCGGGCTGATGAACCTGCGCAACGAGGCGCCAACCATCCCGGTGGTGATCGTCTCTGCCGAGCAGGACAAGCAGATCGTGCTGCAGGCCATCACCTATGGTGCGGTGGGTTTCATCACCAAGTCCTCGCCGCGCGCGCAGATGACCGACGCCATTGCGCAGATTCTCGACGGTAACGTCTACCTGCCGCCGGACATCATCCGTTCGCAGAAAAGCGGCAGCTCGCGCCAGCACCACGACCACCACAGCATCGCCCCGGAACTGCTGCAGGCACTGACGCGCAAGCAACTGCTGGTGCTCGAGCGTATGACCAAGGGCGAATCGAACAAGCAGATCGCCTACAGCCTGGATATCGCCGAAACCACGGTCAAAGCCCACGTCTCGGCCATTCTGCGCAAGCTGGGCGTGCATAACCGCGTGCAGGCGATCCTCTCGGCCGGCGATATCGATTTCGCCTCCTACCTGCGGCGCTAGCTCCTGAGGAGTGACAGTCAATCCCGCACGCAGCACCTTGGCTCCCGCCTTCGCGGGAGTGACGAACGAGGTTGTCCTGACTCCCGTCATCAACCCGTGCTAAAACGGCGGCCTCACCGATTGGAGCCCAGCATGCACATCCGCCCCTTCCAGCTCGCTGACGAAGCCGCCGTCGTCGATCTCTGGCAACGCTGCGACCTGACCCGCCCGTGGAACGATCCGCACAAGGACATCCAGCGCAAGCTGAAGGTGCAGCCCGAGCTGTTTCTGGTAGGCGAGATCGACGGTAAGCTGGTGGCCTCGGCCATGGCCAGCTACGAGGGGCATCGCGGCTGGGTCAACTACCTGGCGGTGTGCCCGGAGCAACGCCAGCAGGGCCTGGCCCGTCAGCTGATGGCGTATATCGAAGAGCAGTTGCTGGCCCTGGGCTGCCCCAAGCTCAGCCTGCAGGTACGCGATACCAATGCCGCGGCATTGGCTTTCTACGAACGGCTTGGCTACAAGATCGATGCCTCGGTCAGCCTCGGTAAGCGGCTGATTGCGGATGATTAACCCGCACGCCCGTATCGTAGCCCGGATGCAATCCGGGGCAGAACGGGATGATCCTTCCCGGATTGCATTCGGGCTACGGACTAAAAAAGCGTGCCTGCTCGGACTCAATGTCCTCCCGCCCCACGCTCCATCAAATGGCTCATCGCCGCCTTGAGCTTCATCGGTCGCACCGGTTTGTGCAGCAGGCTGTGGCCCAGCTCGCGCATCTGCTGCTTGAGCTCATTGCTGTAGTTGGCGGTGATCATCAGCGCCGGTAGCGGCGCGCTGCGCCGGGCGTTGATCTGCGCCACCGCGTCGACGCCATTGCGCTCGTCGTCGAGGTGGTAGTCGGCGATCAGCAGGTCGGCCTCGGCATGGTAGTTGTCCACCTGGCACGCCAGGTCTTCTTCACTCAGCGCAGTAACCACCCGGCAGCCCCAGCCTTCGAGCAGGGTGCGCATGCCGGCGCAGATCGCCGCGTCGTTATCCAGCACCCAGACCCGCGCACCGCTGAGGCGTTCGAGCAACAGATCCGGGCTGTCCTGCACCCTGCGCGCGCGTGGCGCGCGGCGGGTCAGAGGCACTTCCACGGCGAACATCGAGCCCTTTCCCTGTTGCGACGCCACACGAATGCGGTGGCCAAGCATGCCCGCAATCTTCTCGACGATCGCCAGGCCCAAGCCGAGGCCGCGATCCTGCTTGCGCTGCACGTTGTCGCCGCGCTTGAACTCCTGGAATACCTCCAGCAGCTTGTCCTGGGCGATACCGATACCGGTGTCCCAGACTTCGATGGACAGGCTGTTGCCGCGCCGCCGGCAGCCCAGCAGGATGCGCCCGCTGGCGGTGTAGCGAATGGCGTTGCTAAGGAAGTTGCGCAGAATCCGCGCCAGCAGCTGCACGTCGCTGCGTACCAGGGCCGAGCTGGGCAGGTAGTCCAGGCGCAAACCCTCGCTACCGGCGATCTGGTGATACTCGGCGGCCAGGTTCTCCAGCAGCTCGCTGACGGCGAACGGCGCGATATCGGGTTTGATCACCCCGGCATCGAGTTTGGAAATGTCCACCAGCGTGCCGAGCAGGCTTTCCACGTCCTCCAGCGAGTTACTGACGTTGCGCACCAGCGGCGCGCAGCCGGAAAGGTCGCGCCTCTCCAGCAAGGCGCTGGTGAACAGCCGCGCGGCATTGAGCGGCTGCAGCAGGTCGTGGCTGACAGCGGCGAGGAATTTGGTCTTGGACAGGTTGGCCTGCTCGGCTTCGCCCTTGGCCTCACGCAGGCGCGCCTCCATCTGCATGCGCTCGTCGATCTCGCGGCGCAACTGGTCGTTCACCGTGGTCAGCTCGGCGGTGCGCTCGCGCACGCGCTGCTCCAGATGTTGATAAGCCTGGTGCAATGCCTCGGCAGTCCGGCGACGCTCGGTGATGTCGCGGATCAGCACGAAGATACCGACCACCTCGCCGCTGGCCTGACGGTTGGGCACGTAGGAACGCAGCATGTAGCGCTCCTGGCCGTTGTGGTTGGTTTCGGCGAATTCGAAGGTCACACTCTCGCCGGACAGCGCCAATTCGACGTAGGGCTCCAGGCGCTGGCAATGCTCCTCGCTGTGCACTTCGCGCAGGCTCTGGCCGAGCATCGCGCCACGCGGCCAGCAGTACCATTCCTCGTAGACCTTGTTGGTGAATTCGTAGACCAGATCGGCCGACAGATAGGCGATCAGCGCCGGCACGTGGTCGGTGATCAGGCGAATCCAGCGCTCGCTGTCACTCAGTGCCTGAGCCTGGCGATGGCGCTCGGTGATATCGGTGAAGGTGTTGACGAAGCCGCCGGTGGGCAGCGGATGGGTGCGCACTTCGAGCATGCGCCCGTCGAACAGACGCACCTCCACCTGGCGCAGCGGTTTGCCGGCGGCATCGCGGCTGTCCGGGGTCAGCGGCTCAAGTTCGCTTTCCGCCATCACTTCGGCGAACGGCCGATGGGCGTTGATCGGCGCCAGGCCGCAGAGTTCGAGGAAACGGTGGTTCCACAACTCCAGCGCGCCATCGGCATTGACCATGGCCATGCCCTGCGACAGGTTGTCGACCGCGCGCTGCAGCAGGCGCGACTTCTGCGCCAGGGCCTGCTCGCGGCGCAGCGCCTCGCTCTGCTTGACCTCGGTGATGTCGGTATAGAGGATCACCAGCCCACCCTCGCGGGTCGGCCTCTCGCTGACCTGCACCCAGCGCCCGTCCTGCAGGCGGAACAGGCTCGGCTCACCCTCCTTGCCCAGCTGCGCTTCCACCACTAGGCCGGTGCTGCGGCTCAGCCGGCGAATTTCTTCCAACCGCGTACCGGTGCCGATGCGCGCGCGGCTGCGCGCCCACAGCGCCTTGAAGCGGCTGTTGAACAGCACGATACGCTGGCGGTCATCGAACAGCACGAAGGCGTCAGAGATGCTCTCGATGGCGTCGATCAAATGCTGGTGCGCGGTCTCGGCGCGCAGGCGTGCATCGCTGAGCAGTTGGTTGCTGGATTTCAGCTCGGCCATCGCCTGGTTCAGCGCATCGGTGCGTTCACGCACCTGCTCGGACAGCACCACAGAATGCTGAAAGGCCGCATAGGCATCGTCACCACGGGAATGGATCGACTCAACCCGTTCGATCAGCGCGGCGTTGATGCGCTTGAGCTTGGCGTTCTCCTGCTCCAGCGCCGCACAACGTGCCTGCAGCTCAGCGCTCGCCACGCCCAACAGGTCGGCCAATGGCGACACCGGTGAAGGTCTGGTTGATGTGCATGCCATTGAACTGCTCTCCGTAGGTGTTGAAGCCGATCACCCGCTGCTGGCGCAGCAGTGTGGCGACCGACTCGACGCCGCCATCGTTCTCGATCTCCAGGCGGCGCAGGAAGCAGTCGCAGCCGATGGTCAGCAGCAGCGGACCGAGGCGCTGCTCCAACCCGGCGAACAACTGCTGCAGGTTCGGCAGCAAGGGGCCGGGGTGCATGGCGGTAAGGACGATGCCGTTCTCCACCGCGCAGTAGAAGGTCAGGCTGAGGTCGTCGTGCACCTGCTGGATCGAGCGCACGTAGTAGTGATCGCTGATCCGCACCGCCAGCGGATAGGCGGCGAACGCCCGCAGATCCAAAGCCTCGACCGGTACACCGATCAGCTCGGCGTATTCCTGCGCGGCCGGCGCGGCATTGAGCTCGTACACCCGGCGCGTGGCACTGTCGGCACGGGTCACCACCAGCTTCTCGGCACTGGGCTGGATGTGATGGGTGCTGAACACCTCGAATTCCAGCCAGGTGTTGAACAGCACCACCACCGCCGCACCACTGTGGAAACGACCACCGTGATAGACGTGGGTGTGGGTCAGGTGGTTGTCGTCGCCGGCCGAGCCACCGAAGTGCGGGATGCTGCCCAGCGCCGCGCTGAGCGCGCCGAGCACCAGTTCCTCGCGGCTGGAAAGGCCATCGAGCAGAGTCAGGGCGAAGCTATGGCCCTTGATCGAGGCCAGCTCGTTGCTGCGACAGTTCTTGACCAGGCCATCGACCAACTGCTGCGCATCAAGCAGATTGAAGCGTTCCATCTCGTCGATCAGCACGCTGGCGATGGAGAAGCAGCGCAGGTCGAAGCCCAGCGCCACCACGCAGCCACGACCATAGCCCTGCGGGGTGATCTCGCCGGCGCTGGTACAACCGACCAGGCTGACACCGCCGAAATGGGCCTCCAGCGCCTGGCCCAGACCGTCAAGATCGTATTCGGCCGAGCAGAAGAACAACACGAAGCCGAGATAGGGGTGGATCAGCTGGCGCGCCAGTTCCTGGGCGGCCAATTCCACATCCTTCGTGCTGGAGACGGCGCTGAGCACGCCGTCCGACTGTTGCAAGGCCATATCACGCCCCAATGCACCTGCTGATCATGGGGAAATTCTACGAAGCCGGCGCTGCCCGCCCCATGCTACTTGAGTACTGGGTAGTCGATCCGTAGGGCGTACTCGCGAAGCAGTACGCGAGGCGGCAAGGGCAATCGGGGGATGCGATCCCGGATTTCTCGTTCATCTTCACGAAGGGGGACCGCTGGTGCGCATGGCGCACCCTACCTGGGACGCCGCCATGCGTGTGTAGGGTGCGCCGCGCGCACCAGTGTTCTTACAGGGCCGGCCAGAACATCAGGGTCAGCACGAACATCCCGGCGTAGAAGCCGATCTCCAGCGTTTCCGTCCACGGCTGGATGCGCTTGATCGCGCCATGCACATGCACCAGCACCATCAGCAGGGCCACCGCGGCCAGCACCTCGAAGGTGGTGTGCAGCGCTTCACCGGTCAGCGCGGCGCGCAGCATCAGCGCCTCGACGATGAGGATGAAGGCGCCCAGGCAGCGCCCGAAATACACCGCCAGGTCGATGTCCTGCGGGATGCGCCAACGCATCAGGCGCGCCCAGGCCAGCGGCACGAGGAGGATGGGTAGCGCGAAGACCAGCGTGGTGCTGATCGCCAGTATCAGCAGGTAGGTTTGAGCCGATTCGCTCCAGAGTCCGATCATCAGGTTTTTCTCTTTCGATCCCTAAAAGAACGGGAGGCCCTTGGGCCTCCCGTCGTCCGCAAGCCGTGTGGCTTACCAGCTGAGTACCGCACCGACGGCGAAGGTGTCGGTGTCCTCGTTCAGACCGCTGCCGGCAGCGGCATCGATCTGGTACTGGTTGTACTCGGCGACCAGCTTGAGGTTGTCGTTGATGGTGCGGAAGTAGGCGATGCCGCGGGTCTCGTAGTCCGCTGCCACGCCCAGGCCGTTGCCGTCGTCCTCGGTCTTGCCGTAGGACAGCGCCACACGGTTCTTGCCCCAGGTGTAGGAACCCTGCAGCAGGTAGCCGTCGCTGTCGATGTCACGCAGGGTCGGCTCGCCCAGGTTGTTGGTGAAGAACGGGTTGATGCCCTTGGCCTGAAAGCCCGAACCAGTCAGCGACAGGCCGCCAAACTTGGCCTGCACGCCATAGCCAAGGCCCTTCGAGGTGACCTTGTCGACGGTGTCGTCGGTGTTCTCGGAGGTCTGGTAGGCGCCGTTGACCCAGGTGTAGATGGTCGAGCCGCCCAGATCGAACTGGTAACTGACTTCCGATTCGAAACGCGGGTTTTCCTGGTAGGCCTTGCCGGTGGCGCTGTCGTCGTTGGTGTCGACCGGGTCCATGATACCGACCGCAACTCGCAAGCCTTCAGCCAGGTTGTTGTTGCGGTAGGTGATCTGCGAGGTCGGGAACGGGTATGGGTAACCGGTGCCGATGTTGCCGAAGGACACGCCATTGCCGTCCACCAGGCCGAGGGTATCGGAGACGTTGCCGTAACCGGCCAGCAGCTCGTCGAGGAAGATGTTGGAGCGCGAGAACAAACCGAAGTCCTTGCCCACCAGCACCTCGCCCCATTCCGGGCTGGAAACGGTGCCATAGAACTGACGAACGTCGATGGCGGTGTCGGTGCCGTTGGTTTCGCTGTCGTTGATGGTGACCCAGAAGGACGAGCGGCCGGTCAGCTTGAGACCATCGATCTGCTTGCCAAAGTTGAAGCCGATCCAGTTGGGCAGAAAACCCATCTTCACCCGCGACTGACGGCGGTCGAACTGCTCACCGTCGCGGTCCACGTCGCTGTTGACGTAGAAGGCGTTGATGTAACCGTCGGTGGAGAATGTGGTGTCGTCCTTGTCATACAGGACGATCTCGGCGGCGGCCTGCTGCGCGGTCGCCAGAGCGACGGCGGTGGCCAGGGTCAGGGGCAGAAGTCGAGTGATGGCGATCTTGTTGTTGTGCATAACGCTCTCCGCTTGAGTGGCGACCGCCAGGGCAGTCGTGTCGGAGGCGATTATCGAAAGCGGGTCCGGCGGGCCATACGCTGCCTTGGCAGCGATTCGCTGCTGCTTTGGCTGGGCGCTACCGTCGCGCTTCCGCCGGCTCGCGACCGACCTGCTACCGGTAGTGGGAGAAAGGTATTAGTACCGTGCCAGCCCTAGGGCGTAGAAATGCGCCAGCAACGAGCCGCGCAGCTGCACAAGGCTTCGTCCCGGGTCGGGGCTCCCGCACAACCACCAGACACTGCCTCACCCTGTAGGAGCCGCGCCCCGCGGCGAATCGAAAGAACGACGCAAAGCCAGAGCCTTGCACCGGACCGGGGCTCCTGCAGAAAAAGGCGTTGGAAATTCGAGCGCAGTCGCGCAAAGAGCGCGGAAGAGAACGCAGCCTAGGCCGGCGACGGTGCTCCGCTGGCGAGCACGCGCCAGTCGCGGGCGCTTAGCAACTGCTCATGTGCTCGCAGCAGATCGCTAGAGGTCAAGTCGACCAGCGCCTGCTGCACCCATTGCAGGTGCACCTCGGGCAAGCCTGCCAGATGCAGCTGCCATAGCTGCTCGGCACGTGCGAGGTTGGCCTCGGCCGGGCTCAGCGCTGGCAGCAAGGCATCGCGGTACCGCGATACGGCCGTATCGTCCAGTGCGGCGAGCGACTGCCGCTGCTCGCCCAGAAAGGCGCGGATATGGTCGAAGATGCCGGCCGCCTCGCAGACGGGTGACTGCAGGGCAAACAACAGGCCCCGGCAACCCTCGACCTGGTGGAAACCGGCGAACAGCGCGTAACCCAATTGCAGCTCGCCACGCAGGCGCTGATAGAAACGCCCCTGCAGCACCTGGCCAAGCACACGCCAGGCAGCCTCGGTACAGGCATCGCCAGCAGGCAAGGGACAGAACAGCAACAAGGCTGCATCCGTACCCGGCTGCACAACCTGCTGCCAGTCGATTCCGGTCTCGATGCGGGGCGTGGGCGGCAAATCCGCCAGCGCCTCAACAGCTGCGCACAACTCGGCCAACTGTGCCTGTTCGCTCGCTCCGAGCCCGACACTCAGCCCCTCCAGCCGCGAGGTCTTGGGCATCTCGCACAGCCGCGGCAAACGCTGCAGCAGCGCCCGCAACAACATGCCCTGGGAGACGGGCTCCGCCGGTTCATCGAGCTCGGCCAACAGCAGCGGCACCAGCAAAGCACTGAAGACCGGCAACAGCGGCGCCGGCCCGCGCAATGAAAGGCTCCAGCCAGCGGCTTGCACGCTCAGCTGACAGGCGATGCCAAGCCGCTCACCGCGCCAGCGCAGATCGGCGCTGCGCGCCAGCACCCCAGTTTCGATGGCAGTCGCGTCGCCCGCATCTGAACAGGGACCACGCCAGTAAAGCGCGGCCGCCCCCCCCTCGGTCTGCCCCGGATGATGTCGCAACGCGGCCAATGGCAAAACGGCCGATGCCACGGCAGCGCCGGCCAGCAGCGGATCATTGCCAGGCAGCCGCCACTGGTGGCTCGGAATTGGCGCTGGTGATGGTATCGGCAGGACCTGCAATGGCAAATCCAATCCGATTGCCGGCCACAGGGGGCGCACCTGTTCGCCGCACTGCAATTCGATCAGCCCGTCACCGCGAGCCAGGCAAGCCAGCAGCGCATTCAGTTGGCGCAAGGTGTGGCTGTCGTCCTGAGCAGGCGATTGCAGCTTCCTGGCCACCGCCAACGGGCTGAGCCCAAGCAACCTGAGCGCTGCTGCCTGCTGTTGGTGCTGCAGCCGCAATGACCAATCTGCATGGCCCTGCAGCTGCGCGGCCCAGCTCTGCAGGGCGGCGCGCAAGGCCGCGCCCTGCAGGGCGGTGGCGCCAGGAAAGTCCAGGCGCAACAGGCATTGCCCCCCGTGCTGATACAGCACCCGCGCCTGCAACTGCCGGCACAATTGCAGTGCGCGCAGGCCGTCGAGCAAGCCGCCGGGCGCAGGGTCCTGCAAGGCATCCAGTAACAGATCCAACGATGCGCTCAGCTCGCGGGTGTCGAGCTGTACGGCAAGGCCCAGGTGCACACCAGGGCGACTGTGTTGCAGGCGCAGGCATGGCGCCTGCAGCGGTAGCAGGTCGGCCGGTGGCGCGTAACAGACGGCGCCCTCGCCTACTGGTAACGCTCCAAGCAGCGCCTCGGCAATATCCAGCAACTGCTCGGCCGGTTGTGGCCCGACCAGGGTGAGGCGCATATGTCCGGCCTGGTAGTGGCGCTGATGATACGCACGCAGCGCCTGCTGAAATTCCGCAGACTCCACAAGCAGCGTGCGGCGATCCCCGGCCAGGAACGCGCCGCAGCGGTGCCCTGCGGCGAGCGCTTGGCCCAGGGCATGATCGATGCGACTGTCGGCATCCTGGCTGCGCGCCTGGTATTCGGCATGCAGCACCTCGCGCTCGCGCAGCTGGGCGTCGAACTCCAGCAACGGCTGGCAGAGCATATCCAGCAGACGTATCAGCGCCGGTTGCAGCAACTCGACCGGCAGCTCGCAGACGAAATCGGTGTGCCGCCCCTGAGTCGAGGCATTGACGAGCCCGCCATGGCGCTGGACGAAGGCCATCAAGCCCTGGTCGCCCGGGTAATCGCGGCTACCGAGAAACAGCAGATGTTCGAGAAAGTGCGCCAGCCCCGGATAGGCCGCTGGCTCGTCATGACTGCCCGCCGCCACCCGCAGGCACACCCCCACCTGCTGCGCCCAAGGCTGCTGCTGCACGCGCAGCTCGGCGCCATTGGCCAGTCGCCGGGTAACGGGAGCTTGATCAGACATCGATGATTCTCTGGGCAGCTTGCCACCAAGCTTGCCCCTTGCGCCACGGTCCGGCAATGCTGCTTTGGGCCGAGACAAGCCGACACATTGGTACGAAGCCCTCCTATGGCCGGCAACAAAAGCCCGTCCCGTGCGGGCTTGCTGTTAGAATACGCAGCCTTTTTCAGTCCGTCACAGCGTCCCATGTCCCAGGATTCAAACCGCCCCGCCCTGTCCCGCCGCTTCTCCGTCGCCCCGATGATGGACTGGACAGATCGCCACTGCCGCTATTTCCTGCGCCAGTTGTCGCGCCATGCCCTGCTCTACACCGAGATGGTCACCACCGGCGCGCTGATCCATGGCGACCGCGAGCGTTTCCTGCGTTACAGCGAGTGCGAACACCCGATTGCCCTGCAGTTGGGCGGCAGCAATCCGCAGGATCTGGCGAGCTGCGCGAAGATGGCCGAAGAACACGGCTATGACGAAGTGAACCTGAACGTCGGCTGCCCCAGCGATCGGGTGCAGAACAACATGATCGGCGCCTGCCTGATGGGCCATCCGGCGCTGGTAGCCGACTGCGTGAAAGCCATGCAGGACGCAGTGAACATCCCGGTGACGGTCAAGCACCGCATCGGTATCAATGGCCGTGACAGTTACGCCGAGCTGTGCGATTTCGTCGGCCAGGTGCGTGATGCCGGTTGCCGCAGCTTCACTGTGCATGCGCGTATCGCCATCCTCGAAGGCCTGTCGCCGAAGGAAAATCGCGAAATCCCGCCGCTGCGCTACGACGTGGCTGCCCAACTCAAGCAGGACTTCCCAGACCTGGAGATCATTCTCAACGGCGGCATCAAGACCCTTGAGGAATGCGAGCAGCACCTGCAGACCTTCGACGGCGTGATGCTCGGCCGCGAGGCCTATCACAATCCCTATCTGCTGGCGCAGGTGGACAGTCGCCTGTTCGGCGCCGCGGACGCGGGCATTTCCCGCATGGACGCCCTGCTCGCTCTCAAACCCTACGTCGAGCAGCATCTGCGCGAGGGAGGCACCCTGCATCACGTCAGCCGTCACGTGCTGGGCCTGGCTCAAGGCTTCCCAGGTGCGCGGCGCTTCCGCCAGTTGCTGTCGGTGGACATTCACAAGGTGCAAGACCCGCTAGCGCTGCTCGACCAGGCAGCAGAACTGCTACGCGGGCATTAATCCGGCGCGCTGAGGCGGTAGCGGCTACGCCCCGTCGTCTGCACCAGACCGTTTTCCTCCATGCGGCGCAGCACCTGGCGCACGCTGACCAGCGATAGCGGTTCGCCGGCGTCGCTCAGTTGCCGATGCAGCTCGCGCGCGGAGATACCCTCTTCGTCATTGGCGCTGCACAGCGCCTCCACCACCTTGAGCCTGGGCATGCTGAAGCGCAGCCCGGCAGCCTGCAGCCACTCACGGCACTGACGCGTATCCAGGCCTGCGGAAACTGAACGAGAAAGCAGGGTTTGGGTCGACATGTTCGGGCTCCTTGGCAGCTCGTCTAAAGTCGGACTCCACCGACTTCGGTACGTTCTCACGTACCGTCATTACTAAAGACGAACGAGCCAGCGAAAAGCGCAGCCCGAAAAGGTAAATTTTGTCAGTGACCCGACCGTTGAGCGCTTGCAGCGCCTCGGGTAAGGTCATGTCATCTGCAACGACAAGGCCTCGTCATGACCTCCAAGCTGGAACAACTCAAGCAGTTCACTACCGTAGTCGCCGACACCGGTGACCTCGACGCCATCGCCCGCCTGCAACCGGTGGATGCCACCACCAACCCCTCGCTGCTGCTCAAGGCGGCGGCCCTGCCCCGCTATGCCGATCTGTTGAATCAGGCAGTGAGTGCCGGCAAGGGAGACCTGGGGTTGGCCTGCGATCACTTCGCGGTGGCCGTCGGCCAGGAGATCCTCAAGGTCATTCCGGGGCGCATTTCCACCGAAGTCGATGCGCGCCTGTCGTTCGACACCGACGCGACCCTGCGCCGCGCCGAGCGCCTGATCGGCCTTTACGAAAAAGCGGGTATTGGCCGTGATCGCGTACTGATCAAGATAGCTTCGACCTGGGAGGGCATCCGCGCGGCCGAGCAGCTGGAAAAAGCCGGCGTGCAGACCAACCTGACCCTGCTGTTCGCCTTCGCCCAGGCACAGGCCTGCGCCGATGCCGGCATATTCCTCATCTCGCCGTTCGTGGGGCGCATCTACGATTGGTACAAGAAGGCCGAGGGCCGTGATTTCGTCGGCAACGATGATCCTGGCGTGCAGTCGGTCAAACGCATCTACAACTACTACAAGGCCAACGGCTACGACACCGTGGTGATGGGGGCAAGCTTCCGCAACCTTGGTCAGATCGAAGCGTTGGCCGGTTGCGACCGCCTGACCATCAGCCCCGACCTGCTGCAGAAACTGGCTGAGGACGATGGCCAACTGAGTCGCCAGCTCGCCCCTGGTGCTACCGGCGAACCTCGCCAGAGCCTCGATGAAGGCGGCTTCCGCTGGGCGCTGAACGAGGATGCCATGGCTACCGAGAAACTGGCCGAGGGCATCCGCCTGTTCGCCCGTGATCAGGAAAAGCTCGAAGCGCTACTAGTCGCCAAGGCTTGAATGAAAAGGGGCGCCAGCCAAGCTGACGCCCCTTTTCATTGTGAGTTCGAAGGTAGGGTGCGCTGTGCGCACCAACGATTTTCTTGACAGATATCGGTGCGCGCAGCGCACCCTACGGAAACAATTGATCAGTGCCGCTCGAGCGCGCTGACCAAATCGTGAAAGGCCTCGCGATTGGAATCGTTAAGCCCCATCAGAATGCGGTGCGCTTCCAGCACCTTGGCCTTCACCACCTCTTCGGACTGATCCTGCGAAGGCAGATCATCCAGACAATCCGGGCAGGGAATCGGCCGATCGACGATGTTGAACACCTGATCGAAACCCATGGACTCCAGCAAACGGGTGATGTCGTCGTGGGTGGTGACAACGGTCGGCAACAGGCCCACCTTCTGCCGCGACAGAATGGACAACTTCGCCAGCAAACCGAGAGTCGTGCTGTCGATACTGCGCGTTTCGGTCAAGTCGATGACGATGGCCGAAAAATTCAACGCGGTGAAAATCTTTTCAATCGTGGCATCCAGAGCTGAACACAGCGTCAGACGGACTTCACCGACAAACTTCAGGACAAAGGTTCCATCCTGCTCGGCGAATTGGATGCGACCGGGGCTTATCCCAGGATTCATGCAAGGTTCCTGCTCAACACCAGCAAGGCGATATCATCCGGCATCTCGCCCAGATTGGCCAGACCGAGAACTTGACGCAAACCGCCCAGCGTACCGCCAGCCTGGCTAACCAGTTGTGGCAGCGCCAATTCCTTCTCTTTCAGCGTGTCGCCGGGCAACAGGTCGAGAATGCCGTCGGAGAGCAACGTCAGGCTGAAAGACTCTGGCAACTGCATCACCAGATCGCCGTATTCGGCTTCTTCGAAAAGGCCGACCGGCAGGCCGCGCCCCTCCAGGTAACGCGCCTGGCCATTCTCGAACAGCACCGGCAATGGCAAATGCCCGCCGATGCTGTAGGTGAGCATGCCGCTCTCCTCATCGATCACGCCGCCGAGCATGGTCACGTGTTTGCCCAGCTTACAGTTGATCAGGCCGCGGTTGATGTGGCCGAGAACATCCGAGGGCTTGAACTGCGGCAGCGTACCGCCACGCCGCCACTCGTAGAGCAGGCGCGTGGTCATGAACTTGAGCAGTACGGTGACGAATGCCGAGGACGCCCCATGGCCGGAGACATCGGCCAGATAGAACGCGATGCGGTGCTCGTCGATACGGAAGTAATCGACGAAGTCACCGGAGAGGTACAGCGACGGAATGATCTGGTGCGCGAAGTTCAGGCCATCGGCCTGCCAGGGCGTCACCGGCAGCATGTTCATCTGCACCTGACGGCCAGCATTCTGGTCTTCCTGCAACAGATGCAGGCTGGCCTGGAGCTCACGATTGGTCGCTTCGAGCTTCTCGCGATAGAGCTGGTTCTCGACGCGCAGACGCGCACGATCTAGCGCGCGGCGCACCGAGTGCTCCAGCACCGCCAGGTCTTCGAGAGGTTTGATCAGGTAGTCGGCAGCGCCGAGACGCAGGGCTTCGACGGCATCGTTCATCACGCCGGCGCCGGAAACGACGATCACCGGCACTTCGACACCCAGCGCGTTGATACGTCGGATCAGTTCAAGACCGTCGACCTGCGGCATGCGCAGGTCGCAGATCATTAGGTCGGGGCCTTCCTGCTGGAACACTTCCAGCCCCTGCAAACCGTTGTTGGCCTGCAACACCTTGAAGCCGCTGTCCTCGAGGTAGGCCGCGAGGCTTGCACGTACGACATCGTCGTCGTCGATGATCAGCAGAGTGGCACTGGTTTTGTGCATGGGGTATCCAGGCAAACTGCGCCAGGGCAATTTTGGTCACTGCCCATGGCGCGGCGCCGCATCTATGGCGCCAGGGCGATTTCAAGGGGCAGACGGTACTCCCATCTGCCGGCCGATTCAAGCCGGGACCGGTCGTCGTTCGGCGGCTTTACAGGTCAAATCGACGAGGGTTATAAGAGCCGCGGGAGAGCTCATAAGAAGAGGACAGGGTCCATGAGTCAGAATGATCGAGCGTACAGCGAGAAACGCGACTACATCCGCATGCGACTGGAAGCTGCAGTCGTCCTCCATCACGCTGGCCGGGAAATCCCTGCACTGTGCCTGGATCTTTCCAGTACAGGCATGCAAATCGAGGCTGAAGCGGCCCTGAGCATGGGCGACAAGGTCAAGGTCCACATCCCTTCAGAGCACAGCGAACTCGCCGGGCTCGACGCCCAAGCCGAGGTGGTGCGAATAGGCGATCTGGGCGACGGTCGTCAGTCGCTGGGCCTGGCAATCATCTCCATGAGCTGAAATCTGCATTTACGAAAAAGGCGGCTCAGAGGCCGCCTTTTTCGTATCTACAGGGCTTAGAAATCGTCTTCGACCTGCCCATCCTTCACCTTGAACTCACGGCTCTGCAAGTAGGCGTTGCGGATGAAGATGTACTTGTCGCCGCTGACCAGTCGCTCGGCCTGCAGCAGGTTGGCACGGGTGTCGACCACCTGTACGCCACGGGTGACGTTGCGCGTCGGTACGTGATCCATGTACGGATACGGCGTCAGGAAGCTGTCCGGCACTCGACCGGTGGCATCACGCACAGTGCTTGGGCCGAGGAGCGGGATGACCAGGTAAGGGCCGCTGTTCAAACCCCAGACACCAAGGGTCTGACCGAAGTCTTCGTCATTCTTGCGCAGGCCCATGTGCTTGGCCACGTCGAAGAAGCCCAGCACACCGAAGGTGGTGTTGAAGATCAGGCGACCGGTATCGACGCCGGCGTTGTGCAACTTGCCCTGCAGCAGGTTGTTGGCCAGGTTGCCGACGTCGCCGATATTGCCGAAGACGTTGTGCACGCCATCTTCGAGAAACTGCGGCGTGACAGCCCGGTAACCCTGGGCGATCGGCTTCAGCGCATAAGTGTCGACGGTATCGTTGAAGCGGAAGATGGGGCGATTGAAACTCTCCCAAGGATCTTCTTCCGAAGCGGCCTGACTCATCGCAGGCAGCAGGCTGAGGCCGACGAGGGCCATCAGGCCACCCAGGCGCGCGATCCAGCGAGCACCGATCACATGCATTTAAATCTCTCCTTGAGGAAAATAATGTGGCCACCGCCAGCGGGCCAAATGCCGCGTAGTATAAAGCCTGGAGCCCTGATTGGGCAGCATAGCGAAGAAAAGCGATGACCGACAAAACCTTGCTGCACACGGCACACATCCCTGTACGCTGGGGCGACATGGACAGCTACGGGCACGTCAACAACATCATCTACATGCAGTACCTGGAAGAAGCCCGTGTCGCCTGGTTCGAGCTGGCCGGCGTAGCCATGAGCAACGTGCCGTTCGGTCCGGTGGTACTGCAAACCCAGCACACCTACCTGAAACCGGTGATCCACCCCGCCACCGTGGTGGTGGAACTGAGGGCTGGCGCGGTGGGACGCAGCAGCCTGGTGATCGCACACCGGCTGACCACCACCGAAGACCCGCTCACGGTCTACGGTGAGGGTTACTGCAAACTGGTGTGGATCGACCATGAAAGTGGCAAGTCGATAGCCCTGCCGGAGCATGTACGCGGCCTGTTCAACGTCACCTAGCGGTCACATTATGGTCATCCGTCGGCGTTAGATTGGCCTAGGCCAATGCCACGGATGATCCCATGCCCTCCCCCTGCACCGCCCTGATCTTTCAACTGTCCGGCTGCCTGGTCGACTTCGGCGCCCGCACGCTACCTGTCGCGCTGCAGCGGTTGCATCCCGAGCGCACGCCCCCGAACCTCGTCGGTACGCCGCAACAGGCGCTGGATACCTGGTTAGGCAAGTCGGCAACCAGCGCACAACTGCAGGCGCTGCAACAGATGCTGAGCGAGGTGGCCGGAGAACATGCCGAGCTGACCCCGGGTGCTGCACAGTTGCTGCAAACCCTGCATGCCGACGGCACGCCCTGCGCCTGGCTGGATGACCTGCCAGCCGACGCCAGCCTGCGCCTGGCCGAAGCGCTGCCCACGCCCATCGAAGCGGTGCTGGCGCGTCAGGCCAGGCCGTGGCCGGCGCCAGACAGTTGCTGGCAGGCATTGAGCCAGCTGGACGTCGAGCGGCTGGATGGCTGTGTTGTCGTCAGCGGTAATCCGCTACTGCTGCAAGCCGGGCTCAATGCCGGCTGCTGGACCATCGGCCTGGCGGCCTGCGGGCCACTGTGCGGCTACGCCCTGGCCGACTGGCAGGCACTGGGCGCGAGCGATCAGGAACACCTGCGCGCCGAGGCCACGCTGCAGCTCTATCGTCTGGGCGTGCACTCGGTGGTCGATCATCTGGGAGAAATCGAGGCCAGCCTGGACGATATCGGCGTGCGCCGGAGCAAGGGCGAAAAGCCCTGAGCCTTTGACTCGGATCAGGCAAAGCCGGCCCGCTTGGATTAACCTTCAGGTACGGGTTGAAAACTTCCAGCGCCGCTGGGGGTCAATGCCTAAGCTGATTCGACAAGGAGAACTCTATGCCAGCAAGCGACCTGCAGCAGCAACTGGAAGCCCTCCAGCAACACCTGGCCCAGGACACGCCGCTCAGCGAGGAAGAACGCGCATCGCTTTACCTGCTGACCCAGGAAATCGAAGTGCAATTGGCGCGTGAAGCCGCCTCAGCGCCTGACGCCACGCTGATCGATGGTGTCAATCTGGCGGTGGAACGTTTCGAGGCCAGCCACCCTACCCTCGCCGGCACCCTGCGCAACATCATGCAGAGCCTGGCCAATATGGGCATCTGAATGCCCTGCCCCGGCTAAGGCCCGGCGTTTCAAGCAAAATGTCGCCGCTTGGCCAATGCTACTTAGCCAAGCGTTGATGCATCGAACGTGTAGGAGCGGCGCCCCGCCGCGAACCTGGGCGGGGCTGACGCGAAAAGCTTCGCCCCGGGGCGGGGCTCCTACAAAGGCCGCATTGGCAGCATTGTCTAAGCGGCATTTTTCATGGGTTACTGGCGCGCCAGGCGGCCATTTTCCGGCGTGATCGCCTCGGTGCTGCGATACGGATTGATGTCCAGCCCACCACGGCGCACGTAGCGCGCATAGACAGTCAGCGACTGCGGCTGCAGCAGGCGCTGCAGATCGAGGAAGATGCGCTCGACGCACTGCTCGTGAAAATCCGCGTGCTGACGGAAGCTCACCAGATAAGCCAGCAGGCTGGCATGATCCAGCGCCGCGCCGCGGTACTCGACTACCAGACTGCCCCAGTCCGGCTGGCCGGTAACCGGGCAGTTGGACTTGAGCAGATGACTGTGCAGGCTCTCCTCCACCACACGACCGGCGTCGCAGCGCAGCAACTCGGGTTGCGGGTGGTCGTACTGGCTGACGCTGATATCCAGCTCATCGATGCACTGACCGGGCAGCGTCGCCACTCCTTCGTCAGAAACCTCAGCCAGGGAGCGCAGGCGCACCGCTACTGGCTTGCCGGCCACCGCCGACAGGTCACGCACCAGCGTCGCTTGCAGCTCGTCCCAACTGGCGAAAGCGGACTGGTTCAGGGAGTTGAGGTACAGCTTGAAGGACTTCGATTCGATGATGTTCGGCGAGTCTGCCGGGATGGCGAACTCACCGATGGCCACCACCGGCTTGCCGGATGGCAGCAGCCAGGACAACTCGTAGCAGTTCCAGTAGTCCACGCCCTGATACGGCAGGCTGGCGCCATCCAGACCCAGCTCCGCCCACTTGGTAGTGCGCGAGATGGAGAACAGCAGCTCTGGGCTGTATTCGGCGATGTACTGGCTGGACTTGCCCAGCGGGGAATGTTCGGCGGGGTGCTGCATGGCGGGCAATCCAGGGTGGCGAAAACCGCGCGAGTTTAGCGGGTTGAGCGCCAAGTCGCACCCGCGAAGCACCACGCAGACCACGACAATCAGTCGCTCAATGCAGTCGTAGCCGCGACAGCATTAAAAGCTCGCCGCTAAAGCGCCACCTACAGGATTCAGACCGCCACCGGCTCCTCCTCGATCTTGCGCAGTGGCGCCCAGCGCCTCAGCAGCAAGTACAGCGTCGGAATCACGTAGAGGGTGAAGAAGGTGCCGACCAGCAACCCGCCGACGATCACCAGACCGATCTGCTGACGGCTTTCGGCCCCGGCCCCCGTGGCGATGGCCAGTGGCAGCGAACCCAGCACCATGGCGCCGGTAGTCATCAGGATCGGCCGCAGGCGCTGCACCGCGGCCTCGATCACCGCCTCGCGCAGGGCCTTGCCCTCACGCAGCAGGTGGTTGGCGAACTCGACGATAAGGATGCCGTGCTTGGTGATCAGACCAATCAGGGTCACCAGGCCGATCTGCGAGTAGATATTCCAGGTGCCGCCGAACAGCTTCAGTGCCAGCAAGGCGCCGGCCATCGACAAGGGCACACTGAACAGAATGATCAGCGGGTCACTGAAACTCTCGAACTGCGCCGCCAGCACCAGGAAGATGAACGCCAAGGCCAGGGCGAAGATTAGCAGGATGCCCGAGCTGGATTCCTTGAAATCGCGCGAGGTACCGGTGTAGTCGTATTGCGTCTCTGGCGGAAATACCTCACGGGCGGCAACTTCCAGATGATTGAGCGCCTCGCCCAGGGTGTATCCGGTGCCGACGTTGGCACTGATGGTTACCGCACGTAGCTGGTTGAAGTGATTGAGCTCGCGCGGCGCCACCGTCTCGCGCACCTCGATCAGGTTGGATAGCTGTACCATGCCGCCGTCGCGATCACGTACGTAAACCCGATCCAGGTCCTGCGGATTGCTGCGATCAATATCCTGCAGCTGCACCATGACGTCGTACTGCTCGCCATTCTGCTTGAAGCGGGTCACCTGGCGGCTGCCGAACAGGCTTTCCAGGCTGCGCCCGATCACCGATACATCGGTGCCGACCGCCGTTGCCTGCTCGCGATTGACGGTGATCTTGAGCTGCGGCGAATTGAGCTTGAGGTCGCTATCCAGCCCCTCCAGGCCCGGATAATCACGCATGCGCTCCATCAGTTGATCGACGTAGACCTGCAGCTCGGCGTATTCCATGGACGAGCGCACGACGAAGTTGATCGGCTGGTTACGCGCGCTCTGCCCCAGCGGCGGACGATTGACCGGGGTGACGCGCATGCCGGCGATGTCCTGCAACTTTGGCAACAACTCGTTGCGAATCTCGAACTGGGTACGCGAGCGGTCGCCCCAGTCTTCCAGTTTCATGAAAGAGATGCCCTGGGCCACGGTTGGGAAACCGGCAATCATCAGGTAGCGATTGGTCTCCGGAATGCTCGCGTAAGCAGCCTCGACCTCGCGGCCGTAGCGCGCCGTATAGTCGATGGTGGCGCCGTCCGGGCCATTGAACACGCCGACGATGGTGCCGGTGTCTTCGGTCGGCGCTAGCTCCGAACGCAAGCCACCGAACAACCAGGCGCACATCACGAAGGCACCCAGCAGCACGCCAAGCACCAGCGGCCAGGCGTGCAGGGCACGGTCCAGGCTGTGCTTGTAACTGTAGGTCAGGCCATTGAGAAAGCCTTCAATCAGGTTGTACACGCGGCCATGACGCTGTTCGTGCTGGTGCGGTTTGAGCATCACCGCGCACATCATTGGCGTCAGCGTCAGCGCCACGAAACCGGAAACCAGCACGGCGCCAGCCAGGGTCCAGGCGAACTCGGTGAACAGCTTGCCGGTGGTGCCCTGCATGAAGCCGATCGGGGCGAACACCGCCGCCAGGGTCAGGGTCATGGCGATCACCGCGAAGGCGATCTCGCGGCTGCCCTTGAAGGCTGCCTGCATGGGCTTCATCCCGGCCTCGATATGGCGATGGATGTTCTCCAGCATGACGATGGCGTCGTCCACCACCAGGCCGATGGCCAGAACCATGGCCAGCAGCGTCAGGGTGTTGATGGTGAAGCCCATCAGCGACATCAGAGCGAAGGCACCGATCAACGAGACGGGGATGGTCACTAGCGGAATCAGCGTCGCGCGCAGCGAGCGCAGGAAGATGAAGATGATCAGGATGACCAGCGCCACCGCCTCCCAGATGGTGGTGAAGACGTTGTCGATGGATTCGCGGATGAACTGCGAGTTGTCGTTGGCCACGGTCATGTTCATGCCGTCGGGCAGCAGTGCCTTGACGTCATCCCAGGCCGCTTCGAGACCATCGGAGATATCCAGCGGGTTGGCCGTGGCCTGCTTGACCAGGCCCAGAGTCACCGCCGGCAAACCGTTGAAGCGCACCACGGTGCGCTCGTCACGCGGCCCCACTTCGGCGCGACCGACATCGGACAGGCGCAGCAGGTAGCCCTGTGAGTCATCGAGGATCAGCTCGTTGAACTGCTCCGGGGTGCGCAGATCGGTCTCCGAGAGCACACTGAACTCACGCTCACGCGACTCGATGCGCCCGGCCGGAATCTCCACGTTCTGCCGGCGCAGGGCATCCTCAACATCCTGCACGGTGAGGTTGTGCGCGGCGAGCTTCTCTGGATCCAGCCAGATGCGCATGGAGAAGGTACGTGCGCCGCGCACCTGCACTTCCGATACGCCAGGAATGGTCTGCAGGCGGTCCTTGATCACCCGCTCGAGCAGGTCGGTGATCTCCATGGCACTGTGCTGCTGGCTGTGGAAGGCGATCCAGATCACCGGCTGAGCGTCGGCCTCGACCTTCTGCACGATGGGCTCGTCGACCTCGTCCGGCAGCAGGCTGCGTACCCGACCCAGGCGATCACGTACGTCGTTGGCGGCCTCATCAGCGCTGCGGCCGAGGCGGAACTGCGCAGTGATCTGGGTGTTTTCCGCGCGGCTGATGGAGGTGACGAAATCCAGTCCCTCGATGCCCGAGAGCACGTCTTCCACCGGCTGCGCCACCTGCGATTCCATGATTTCCGGACTCGCACCAGGATAGGTGACCTGCACGGTGACGATGGGCACGTCGATATTGGGGTATTCACGCACATTGAGGCGGTCGTAGGCCATCAGCCCCAGCAGCACCACGATCAGCGACAGAACGGTGGCGAATACAGGCCGGCGAATGCAGACGTCGGAGAGTGTCACGGCTGGCGCTCCCCGCTCTTGGTGCGTACGGCCAGCCCTTCGCGCACACGCTGCCAACCGGCACTGATGATGGTTTCGTCGCCCTGCAGGCCTTCACGCACCTCGACCAGCCCGTCGAAACGCTTGCCCAGCGTCACTTCGCGGCGCTCGACCTTGCCATCGACCACCAGGTTGACCAGCAACTTGTCGCCCTGCGGCATCACCGCTTCCTCGGGAATCACCAGCGCATTGGGCCGCTCTTCGAGAATCACCGAAACGCGGACGAACTGACCGGGACGCAGGCGGCGGTCATCGTTGCCGATATGCGCGCGGATCGCCTGGCTGCGCCCGGCTTCGTCCAGGCGCGGGTTGATGGCGAAGATTTCGCCACGAAAGCGTTCGCCCGGGTAGGTATCGAGGGTGATTTCCACGGTCTGGCCGAGGCGCACCTGGGCCACGGCCTTCTGCGGAATACGGAAGTCGACCTTGAGCGGGTCGAGCACCTCCAGGTTGACGATGTTCTGCCCGGCACTGAGGTAGTCACCGACGCTGGCCTGACGCAGGCCGAGCGTGCCGTCGTGAGGGGCCTTGATCTGGGTCTTGTCGAGCCGCGCCTGGGCCAGGGCCTGGCTGGCACGGGCGGCCTGCAGCTGGCTCTGCGCCTCATCCAGCGCCTGGGCATTGCTGGCGCCACGCTGGAACAGCATCTGCGCACGCTGGTGGTTTTTTTCGGCCAGATCAAGATTGGCCCGCGCCTGGGCAAATTCGGCGCGGGCAATCGCATCATCGAGGCTGATCAGCAGGTCGTCAGCGGTCACCGCCTGGCCTTCACGAAAATGCAGGGTGGCCAGGCGCCCTTCCACTTCCGGGCGAATCATCACCGACTCGTCGGAGCGCAGCGAACCGAAGGTGATCAGCTCGTCACGCACCTCCATCTGCCGTACCGGCACGATCTCGACCATTGGCCCTTCGGCAGCCAGCGCAGGCGTCGTGAACAAGCCCAGACACAGCCATGGAAGAGCACGCAACAACACGGTCATGATCAGCCCCTTTTTCTTGGTAGAGACGGAGTCTAACCGGCTGCTGCGTTACTGACAGGGGCGCAAGTTATTTCGCTATGTTTTTTCGGTCACCGCCCCATTCTGTAGGAGCGGCTTTAGCCGCGAGCATTCAACGGTAGCCCGGATGAAATCCGGGGAGCACAGCAGCCATCCCCCGGATTGCATCCGGGCTACACATTAACGTTCAGGCTCGGTTGCGCCGCGAGAATCACGGATAAATCCGCTCCTACATGAGCGGCAAACGTCACTGGCGCATGCCACGACCGCTGACTAGCAGACGGATGCACAGGGTATAGAGCACAGCGGTGGCCAGCAGCATGAAGCCGACTGCCACGCCGATACGGATGTCGGACACCCCAAGAATGCCGTAACGGAAGGCGTTGACCATGTGCAGGATCGGGTTGCCCAGCGACACCGTCTGCCAGAACGGCGGCAACAGGGTGATGGAGTAAAACACCCCGCCCAGATAGGTCAGCGGCGTCAGCACGAAGGTGGGGATGATCGAGATATCGTCGAAGTTGCGCGCATACACCGCGTTGACGAAGCCACCAAGAGAGAAGATGGTCGCCGTCAGCAGCACCACCAGCACGGTCACGCCCAGGTGATGCACCTGCAGGTGGGTGAAGAACAACGACAGCAGCGTGACGATGAAGCCCACCGCCAGCCCGCGCAGCACGCCACCGACGACGAAACCGATGAGGATGGTATGCGGTGACACCGGCGACACCAGCAACTCCTCGACGTTGCGCTGGAACTTGCTGCCGAAGAAGCTCGACACCACGTTGCCGTAGCTGTTGGTGATCACCGACATCATGATCAGCCCCGGCACGATGTACTCCATGTAGCTGAAGCCACCCATGTCGCCAATCTGCCGGCCGATCAGGTTACCGAAGATCACGAAGTACAACACCATGGTGATCGCCGGCGGTAGCAGCGTCTGCGGCCAGATGCGCACGAAACGGCGGATTTCACGGTGAACGATGGTACGCAGGGCCACCAGGTTGGCGGCGAATTCGCTGTTGAGGTACTGAGAAGTCATTGCGCCACCTTGGCCAGGTTCTTTTCCACCAGGGAGACGAACAGCTCCTCCAGGCGATTGCTCTTGTTACGCAGGCTGAGCACCTCGACCTGCTGCTGCGCCAGTTGCTGGAACAGCGCATTGAGGCCCTGGCTCTTCTCCACCTGCACTTCCAGGGTGTGGTGATCGACCAGACGCGCCGGATAGCCCTGCAGCGTCGGCGCTGAGCTGTAGGAATCCTTGAGGTCGAAGAGAAAGGTCTCCACGTGCAGCTTCTTCAGCAGATCCTTCATGCTGCTCAGCTCGACGATACGGCCGTGGTCGATGATGCCGATGTTGCGGCACAACTGCTCGGCCTCTTCCAGGTAGTGGGTGGTCAGAATAATGGTGGTGCCCTGCTTGTTCAGCTCGGTGAGGAAGCTCCACATCGAACGGCGCAGCTCGATATCCACCCCGGCAGTCGGCTCGTCGAGGATCAGCAGGCGCGGCTGATGCACCAGGGCGCGGGCGATCATCAGGCGGCGCTTCATGCCACCGGACAGCTCGCGCGAAGCCACGTCGCGCTTGTCCCACAGGCCGAGTTCGGTCAGGTACTGCTCGGCGCGCTCCTTGGCGATCGAGCGCGGAATACCGTAATAGCCGGCCTGGGTGACGACGATGTCGAACACCTTCTCGAATTGGTTGAAGTTGAACTCCTGCGGCACCACGCCCAGGCAACGCTTGAGCGCGTAGGGTTCGTGATCGAGGTCATGGCCGAACACGCTGACCGTGCCGCTACTCTTGTTCACCAGTGTGGAGAGCACGCCGATGGTGGTGGATTTGCCGGCACCGTTGGGGCCGAGCAAGGCGAAGAAATCCCCTTCGGCAACGTCCAGATCGATGCCGTGCAGGGCCTGGAAGCCGTTTCCGTAGGTCTTGGTCAACTGGCGAATGGTCAGGGCGGAGCTCATGAAGATGGGGTTTCCCGCGCGAGAGAGAGGTCGTTATAGATGAGGGCGAAGACGCTCGATTGCAACTGCGTGTTTCGCCCGCTCATCGCTGGCATGCACCCTACCGACCCTGACGCGCGGAGAAAAGGCCGTCCTGCCGATCTTGATTATCGACTCAGTCGATAACACTGGCCTCACGCTGCATATCGCCACTGAGTTGCAGCGCACCGGCCTCGAACAGGTGCGGATAACAGACGCGCAGATGCTCGAAGAACAGTTGCTCGGGCAGATCCTCGAACTGACCGTGGTCATGCAGGTATTCCATGTAGCGCTCGCCCTTGTCGTTGTAGGGATGGAAGACGCTGTCATGCACGCCGTCGAACGCCAGCGGCGCCACCTTGAACACCCGGCACAGCGCCTCGTTGAACGCCGGCGTGGCCTTGACCCAGCGCCCGTTCAGGTGCAATTCGGTGTAACCGTGCATGGCGAACACCTCGCTGCGCAGCAGTTCCAGCAGGCGCGGCGTAGACAGGTGATTGCGCACATCGGCCAAACCGATACGCGCGGGAATGCCGCAATGCCGGGCGCAAGCAGCGAGCAGATTGGCCTTGGGTACGCAGTAGGACTCACCGCTCGCCAGCGCATGGCTGGCCTTCAATGTCTGCGCATCGAGACTGAAGGCATAGGGGTTGTAACGAATCTCGTCACGTACCGCGAGATATAGCGCCACGGCCTGACTGATCGGTTCTCGTGAGGCGCCACGCCAACCTTCGGCGAACTCGACTACCGCGGGATGGTCACTGTCAATGAAGCGGCCGGGACGTAGACAGGTCTGCATGACGGGGGACTCCTGAAGTTCGCTTCAGTCTAATCCCGTCGATTGCGCCACGTTCACGACGATCCGGCCAAGCTCACCGCCCCTGCCGCCATTTATGGCTATGCTCGGGGCGTCGCCCGCTCGAATCATGGAGGAATGCACATGCTCGTCATCTGGTTGCTGGTTCTGCTGCTTGGGGTCGCCTACCTGGCCCATAGCCGTACCGCCGCCCTACCTGCCCTCGGCATCACCGCAGCCTACCTGGTGGCCATGGCCTTGTTCAGCCCGGTACCGGGCTGGTTGCAACTGCTGCTGTGGATCGTCACCGGCGCCGTCGCCGCCTTCATCCTGCTCGGCGATCTGCGCCGGCAACTGTTCACCAGCCCGCTGTTCGCCTGGTTCCAGCGCGTGCTGCCGCCGATGTCGGCGACCGAGCGCGATGCCATCGAAGCCGGCACGGTGTGGTGGGATGGCGAGCTGTTCAGCGGCAAACCGGACTGGGACAAACTGCTGGCCTACCCCAAGGCCAAGCTGAGCGAAGAGGAACAGGCGTTCATCGATGGCCCCACCGAAGAACTCTGCGCGATGATCAGCGACTGGCAGGTCGGCCAGCAGATGGATCTGCCGGAGAAAGCCTGGGAGCACATCAAGCAGCACGGCTTCTTCGCCCTGATCATTCCCAAGGAATACGGCGGCAAGGGCTTCTCCGCCTACGCCCACTCGCAGGTGGCGATGAAACTGGCCACTCGTAGCGGCGATCTGGCCTCCACCGTGATGGTGCCCAACTCCCTCGGCCCGGCCGAGCTGCTGCTGCATTACGGTACCGATGAGCAGCGCCAGCACTACCTGCCGCGCCTGGCGCGTGGCGAGGACATCCCCTGCTTCGCCCTCACCGGCCCGCTGGCCGGTTCCGACGCCGGCGCGATGCCGGACACCGGGATCATCTGCAAAGGCCAGTACAACGGCGAGGAAGTGATCGGCCTGCGCCTGAACTGGGAGAAGCGCTACATCACCCTCGGCCCGGTGGCCACCCTGCTCGGCCTGGCCTTCAAGGCCTACGACCCGGATCATCTGCTCGGCGACAAGGAAGACCTGGGCATCAGCCTGGCGCTGATCCCCACCGATACCCCCGGCGTGGAAATCGGCCGTCGTCACCTGCCGCTGGGCGCTGCCTTCATGAACGGGCCGAACTCGGGCAAGGACGTGTTCATTCCGCTGGAGTACCTGATCGGTGGCCAGGAGTACCTCGGCAAGGGCTGGATGATGCTGATGAACTGCCTGTCGGTCGGCCGCTCCATCTCGCTGCCGGCAGTCGGCACCGGCGCGGCCAAGTTCACCAGCCTCGCCACCGGCCAGTACGCCCAGTTGCGCGAGCAATTCAACGTGCCGCTGGCCGCCTTCGAGGGCATCCAGGAAGCCCTGGCGCGCATCGGCGGCAACGCCTGGCTGATGGACAGCGCGCGTATCCTCACCGCCAACGCCGTCGACCTGGGCGAGAAGCCCTCGGTGCTATCGGCGATTCTCAAGTACCACCTCACCGAACGCGGCCGCGAGTGCATCGGCCACGCCATGGACGTGCACGGAGGCAAGGGCATCATCATGGGCCCGAACAACTACCTGGCCCGCTCCTGGCAGGGCGCGCCGATCTTCATCACCGTCGAGGGCGCCAACATCCTCTCGCGCAACCTGATGATTTTCGGCCAGGGCGCCATCCGCTGCCACCCCTACGTGCTCAAGGAAATGGCCCTGGCCGACCGCGAGGACAAGGATCAGGCACTGGCCGAGTTTGACTCGCTGCTGATGAGCCATATCGGCTTCGCCGTCGGCAACGCCGCCAGCAGTTTCCTCTTGGGGCTGACCCTGAACCGTCTGGGCCAGGTGCCCGGCGATGATCTCAGCCAACCTTACTACCGCGCCCTCAACCGCCTGGCCGCGGCCTTCGCCCTATGCGCCGACAGCAGCATGATGTTGCTCGGCGGCGACCTGAAACGCCGCGAGCGCCTGTCTGCACGCCTAGGCGACGTGCTCAGCCATCTCTACCTGGGCTCGGCCGCGCTCAAGCGCTACCACGACCTGGACTACCCGGAAGCCATCCGCCCGCTGCTGCGCTGGGCCATGGAGGAAAACCTTTACCACGCCGAGCAGGCGCTCGATGACCTGCTGAGCAACTTCCCCAACCGCCTGTTCGGTTGCCTGCTGAAAGTGCTGGTGTTCCCGCTGGGTCGCCGCCATCACGGCCCGAGCGACAAACTGGACGCCGAAGTGGCCGCGATCATTGGCCGCCAGGCCGGCGACCCAGCACTGGAGTCGGTACTGGAAGGTTGCTACCGGCCGCAGGCCGATCAGGATTCAGTAGGTGCTCTGCAACATGCGCTGAACCTGGTGCAAGCCAGCCAGGATGCGCGCAAGCGTCTGCAGCAGGCGCTCAAGGATGGCAGCCTGCAACCGGCTCCGGGCCAGGACGCCATCGAAGCGGCGATTGCTGCCGGCATCCTCGACGGCGAACAGGCCCAGCGCCTGCAAGCCGCCGAAGCGGCGCGGCGTCGGGTGATCGACGTCGACGACTTCGCCAAGGAAGAGCTCAAGCTGAGCCGCGGCAAGGTGCGCTAACGCTGTGGGAGGGGCTTTAGCCGCGAGTTTCTTGCATCGCGGCTACGACTGCAGGGATGCAGGAGGTAGAGCAAAGCAGGATGCCCGAGCCGAAAGCCCTCCCACGAAAGCCACCCAAGCAGGACAGCGGGCGCCAGGAACTCTATACTCCCGCGCCCGTTTTACCCTTCAGGAACCTGCACCATGGCCAGCCATCTCGAACACCACCTCGCCCTGCTCAACCACCTGCGCGGCATCCTCGTCGCCCTGGGCGAAGCCGAACAGGTGCTCGACGACAGCCATGCCCTGTTCCTCGAGCGCTACGATGAGCTGCTCGCCGAACTGCCGAGCGACCCGGTGTCCAGCCAGTACCTCGGCCAGGACCTGATCAGCCAGGTGTTTCACCGCTACCCGCAGATCGCCCACCTGGTACCGCGTGACCTGCTGTGGTTCTTCGGCGGCGACTGCCTGCACTTCATGCCCGACGAGGAAATCGCCCTGTACCAGGCCCTCGACGAGCGCCGCTTCGAAGCCGAAGAGAACGACGAACCCTTCGACTGGAACCAGGAAAAGCAACTGCTGGCCCTGCCCACCGACGGCTCCAAGCACTGATCGGCCAATAAACACAAAGGCCCGCACGGCAAACCGGCGGGCCTTTTGTTTGTGCCTGTACAAACGACAGAAACGAAAACGCCGCTCGATTGAGCGGCGTTTTCGTTTATTTGGAGCGGGAAACGAGACTCGAACTCGCGACCCCGACCTTGGCAAGGTCGTGCTCTACCAACTGAGCTATTCCCGCGGTACAACTTGAAGTGGCGTCCCCTAGGGGACTCGAACCCCTGTTACCGCCGTGAAAGGGCGGTGTCCTAGGCCACTAGACGAAGGGGACCTGGAACTTCGTTTGAAACCCTGCCGAA